>Ga0207706_10000432_pt1 | contig 44915 bp, 35 predicted proteins | sample KBSC53metaG_FD_184318 | JGI IMG/M metagenome (GOLD analysis project Ga0207706, IMG submission 184318) | Corn rhizosphere microbial communities from Kellogg Biological Station, Michigan, USA - KBS C5-3 metaG (SPAdes) (version 2) | ecosystem: Host-associated > Plants > Roots > Rhizosphere > Soil ... | reverse complement strand
GCCCTCAATTCTTTGCCGAGGATTTTCAACCTACCGGATCACGGGCCTTTACTCACCCATCACTTTCACGATCACCCGCTTGTCGCGCTGACCGTCGAATTCGGCATAAAAGATTCGCTGCCAGGTCCCCAAATCAAGTTTGCCCGCTGTGACCGGGACTATGACCTCGTGGTGAATGAGCAGCGCCTTCAGGTGCGAGTCGCCGTTGTCTTCGCCGGTGTCGTGATGTTTGTAGTCTTTGCGGAAGGGCGCCAGCTTTTCCAGCCACTGATCGATGTCTTCGATCAGTCCGCTCTCATTGTCATTCACATAGACTCCCGCCGTGATGTGCATGGCGGAAACCAGCACCATGCCTTCCTGGACCCCGCTCCTGCTTACAATCTGCTCCACCTGGGGCGTGATGTGCACGTAGGCGCGGTGGGAGCGGGTGTGAAATTTCAGGTATTCGGTAAGACACTTCATGGTTCGTCCCCTTAATAATTCGTGATCGTCCCACCAGTTTCGCAGATAATGCTACGGAAATCAGTTTCGCGGAGGTGGTGTGGATACTTCCAGCAGCGAACTGCAGGAACTGCGACGGCTGGTGGGCGAACTCACGGCACGGGTGTTTCGGCTTGAGCAGGCCCTGAACCTGCGGCCCGGCTTGCCGCAACCGGCTTCCGCCGGCCAGACGCCACCTCCGACCGCGCCGCCGGCGCCGCCGTACCCGATCGTTGCGGACATTCCCAGCCGGCAAACGCAAGCTCCATCCGCAAAGACGGGCGGAGCAGACCTGGAATCCCGCATCGGCTCGCACTGGCTGAACCGGATCGGTATCGCGGCGGTGCTGATTGGCGTTTCCTACTTTCTGAAGTTTGCCTTCGACAACAACTGGATTGGGCCGGCGGGCCGCGTCACCATCGGGTTGCTGGCCGGAATCGCTATCGTGGTATGGAGCGAGAATTTTCGCCGCCGCGGATACCTGATTTTTTCATACTCGTTGAAGGCGGTCGGGATCGGCGTGCTTTATCTCTCCTTGTACGCGGCCTTCCAGGTGTACAGCCTGGTGACCGGTGGAGTGGCTTTCACCATGATGTTTGTAGTGACGGCCGCGACCGCGCTGATGGCCTGGGCTCAGGATGCGGAAATCCTGGCGGCCTTCGCCCTGGTCGGCGGATTCGCCACGCCTCTGCTGCTCTCCACCGGCCAGAATCGTGAAGTGGCGCTGTTCACCTATGTTGTCCTCCTTGACGCGGGCGCGCTCGCGCTGGTCATCCTGAAACCGTGGCGGCGTCTGCTGCTTTTGAGTTACAGCGGCACCCTGCTCCTCTATATCGGCTGGTACGCAAGTTTCTATGACGTATCCCAAGTGCGAATGACGGTGGGTTTTGCCACGCTGTTCTTCGCCATCTTCGCAGTGGCGCCCTTGTTGGCGCGTCCCGCACAGAAGGGGTGGCTCTCTGACTCGGTCCCGCCCCTGGTAGCGGTGGTGAACGCGGCGGGTTATTTTCTGCAGATCTATGTGATGTTCGAAGAGATCGGTACGAAGGACACAGCGTGGTTTGCCCTGGCACTCGCTGCCTTGTACATCTTCCTCAGCCGCCAGTCCCGAGGGCGGGCGGGTAGTCCCGAGGCGGCACGGACCGTGGACCTGCTTCACCTGGCCCTGGCCATCGGATTTATTACCGTGGCGATTCCGATACGGCTTGACGCCCACTGGATCACGATGGGGTGGTTCGTGGAAGTGGCCGTGCTGTTGTGGGTCGCCGACCGGATTCACTCGGAGCTGCTCAACATATTCGCCATCGGCGCCCTGCTGCTGGGCGTGGGCCGGCTTCTGCTGATTGATAACTTTTACGTCACGCGTCCCATCTTCAATGCGCGGATGGCGACGTACGCGGTGGCGATCGCGGTGCTGGGTGCCGTGGCCTGGTATGGCAGCCGGCGGAAGGATGAAGCGGCGCGTGCCGTGGCCGGGATTGCTGTTGTTGCGTTGAATCTCCTGGCCCTGATTGCCTTGAGCCGCGAAGTCGCCGACTACTACAGCCGGAAGATGACGGGCATGCTTCCGCAGAGGCAATGGGACCCTGCGGCCTGGACAGACTGGCACCACCTGAAAATCGCCCGTGACTTTACGTACTCCGCCCTATGGATGGCCTATGGCGCTATGTTGATGGTGGTGGGATTCTGGCGGCGCTCGGCGTTTGTGCGCTGGCAGGCCCTGGTCCTGATCGCGTTCACCATCGGCAAAGTGTTCCTCTACGACGTGTCGGAACTGGACCGCGGTTTCCGCATCGTTAGCTTCATCGTGCTGGGAGTGCTGTTGCTGGCGATTTCGTTCATGTATCAGCGCGATTGGCTCAAGCTGTCGAGCCGCAATCATTCCAAAGAAAGCCCCGCCGGCACATGAAGTCCGCCTTCTGCCCGTTCGCGGTGATTGCGATCCTCGGTGCAGGTTTGACCCAGGGACCGTCGATTTCCTATTTCACCAACGTCCGCGATCTCCGGATCGCCCAGGCCGATCGGCAGAACTACGTTGTGGTGGATGAAGAAATCTGGACGCATGCGCGTCCCGATCTGGCGGACTTGCGAGTCTATGACGGAGAATCCCAGGTGCAATACGCGCTCAGCGAACAGCGAGGGGGCACGTCCAGCCATGAGACGGCGGCCAGGATCCTGAACCTGGGTAGCGTGGGCGGGCGCACCGAATTTGATCTCGACATGGGCGAAGTAGGCGAGTACGACCGCATCCGGCTGCAGCTGGATGCTAAAGATTTCGTGGCGACGGCATCGCTCGCGGGAAGCAACCAACTGGGCGCGAAGCCAGCGACCCAGTTACCGCCGGCGACGCTCTATGACTTTGCCCGCGAGGAACTCGGCTCCAACCCGGTGTTGACGTTGCCGCCTTCGAGCTTCCGGTATCTGCATGTGAGGCTTTCCGCTGGGATCACTCCTGCCCAGGTGAAGAGCGCGTCAGTTTACAACCTGCAGGAAACGAGAGCGGTCTGGACCAGCGTGGGATCATGCGGCGAACCGTCGCAGGTTGCGCGGACTACGGGGATCATTTGCGATTCGCCGGTGCGCGTTCCGGTGGAGCGGGTCCGCTTTCGGATAGAACCGAAGCAGGTAAATTTTCGGCGGACGGTCGTCCTCTCGGATGCGAGCGAGCAGCGCTGCGGGGGCGGCGAAATCACGCGGGTGCGGATGAATCGAGGAGGCGCCACCGTCATCGCAGAAGAGATGAATGTGTTGGTTCGGGGACAGAATTCCGGCCGGCTGAAGGTCACCGTGGACAATGGGGACAATCCGCCGTTGTCGATATCCGGAGTTGAACTGCTGTCCGTCGAACGGCGAGTGTACTTTGATCCGCAGGGCAAGTCGCTGCTCAAGCTGTATTACGGCGACAGCAAGCTCGGCGCTCCGGTTTATGACTTCGCCCGCTTCTTCAAGGCCGATCCCGCGGCAGCGATGGCAACGCTTGGGCCGGGCACGCACAACGAGGTCTATCGCGGCCGCCCGGATGACCGTCCCTGGTCAGAGCGTCATAAAGAAGTGCTATGGCTGGCGATGCTGCTGGCGGTGATAGTTCTGGCAGGGCTGGCGATTCGGGGATTAAAAGCAAAAGCTCTGTCATCCTGAGCGAAGTCGGCGCTTCGCAAAGCGAAGTGCCGACGCAGTCGAAGGACCCCTATTCCCGCCCTGCAGCGTTGCTATAGGGGTCCTTCGACTCTGCCAGAATTTCGCTTCGCGAAACTCTGGCTCCGCTCAGGATGACACGAAAATTTACCGCATCGATTCTTCTACTTCGGAAAGCCACGTGGGCCGCTTCAGGACTTCGCGCGGCTTGGGGCCGTCGGCGGCGCCTACGATGCCGTCACGCTCCATCAGATCGATCAGATGGGCGGCGCGGCCGTAGCCGATGCGCAGGCGGCGTTGCAGCAGGGAAGTGGACGCCTTGCCGAACTCAACCACCAGGCGCACGGCGTCGTTGTAGAGGGGGTCGTTTTCTTCGTCTCCGTCTTCACCTGCGGGGCCTGCTTCGCCGGAAGCATGTTCGTCTTTCGGGGCTTGGAGAAATTTCTCTTCGTACTCGGCTGAGCCTTGCGCCTTCCAGAACTCGACTACCGCGGCGATTTCCTTCTCGGTGACAAATGGCGCGTGCAGCCGATGCACACGGGCCGATCCGGAAGGCAGATACAACATGTCGCCCTTGCCCAACAGCGCCTCGGCGCCGTTAGCATCGAGAATCGTGCGCGAGTCCACCTTGGTGGCGACGCGGAACGAAATGCGGGCAGGGAAGTTGGCCTTGATGAGGCCGGTGATCACATCGACGGACGGCCGCTGCGTTGCCAGCACCAGATGAATGCCGACGGCCCGCGCCATCTGGGCCAGCCGTGTGACTGATTCTTCCACGTTGCCTGAATCCAGCATCATGAGGTCAGCCAACTCGTCGATGATGATGACGATGTAAGGCAGCGGACGGTCTTCGGAATCCTCGCCAAACAGGCTGCGCGTGCCTTCATCGTCGAAGAGCTTGTTGTACTGTTCCATGTTGCGCACGCCTTTTTCAGCCAGCAGTTTCAGGCGGCGCTCCATCTCGCGCACCGCATTGCGCAGCGCATTGGCGGCCAGCTTGGGCTCGGTAATGATCGGGGTGAAGAGGTGCGGCACGCCTTCGTAGTTGCCCAACTCCAGCCGCTTGGGATCCACCAGGATCAGGCGCACCTGGTCGGGCGTGGCCTTGTACAGGATGGACATGATCATGGCATTGATGGCCACGCTCTTGCCCGCGCCGGTCGAACCTGCGATCAGCAGGTGTGGCATGCCGGCGAGGTCGGCGGTGACGATGCGCCCGTTGATATCTTTGCCCAGGGCCAGCGTGAGCTTCGACTTGGTGCCGATGAACTCTGAAGACTCAATGTTCTCGCGCAGCCAGATAATCTCGCGTTCGCGGTTCGGCACCTGAATCCCGACCGTGGATTTGCCCGCCATGCGCTCGATCAGGATGCTCTCGGCTTTGAGCGCCAGGCACAGGTCATCGGTGAGATTGGTGATGCGGCTGTACTTGATGCCGGCCTCGGGCTTGTATTCGAAAGTCGTGACCACAGGCCCGGGATTGATCTGCGTCACCTGTCCGTGGACATCGAACTCGGCGTATTTCTCGGTGAGCACCTGGGCCAGCAACTTCAATTCGTCGGCATCAATTGCCTGTTGTTCATCGGGACGGTGCAGCAGGCTGCTGGGCGGCAACTTGAAGCCGCCGGCCGCGATGCGCGGCATGGTGGTCTTCGGCTTGGCGCCGGTGTCAGCACGCTCCGTAACTTCAACATCCGGAATGATGGCCTCCGGGGCGGTGCGCGTGGGAGCCGGTTCCAGATCGTGTTCCTCCGTACGAATGGCTGCTGTCATGCGGTCAATGCCGGTCGCACGAACTGGTTCAGACGCACGAACCGGTGCCGGAGGTGGAGCAGAACGCGCGGGAACAAGTTGCGCTGTGATTGTCGGGCGCTCCGCTCGCCGCTTTTCCAATTCCTTCTGCATCTTCCTTTTCGCGCGGTCTTCCTGCCAGTCCTGGTAGCGGTTCCAGAGCGCGACCACAAAGGCAAAGCGGGTCGGCGCCCACACTCGCAGCGAAGCGAAAGAGAAAGCGGTCGTGAGATACAACGCGACCGCCAGAATCGTAGCGCATACGATGTATGCGCCGGCCAGGTTCAGGTAATGGATGAGGACATCGCCGACAATGCGTCCGGCCAGGCCCTCCATGGGGATCACGCCCATCCAGCGCATGTGTCCGGGCATAAGGCCCAGCAATGCCGGAACGAAGATCAGGAGCCAGGCGGCCCCCAGGGATTTCGCCACCGGCGACGTAATCTTGCGTGAGCGGAACCAGCGCGCGCCCAACGCTCCCAGGAACACGGGCACCAGAAAGGCCCCGATACCGAAACCCTGCAGCATCAAGTCGGAAATAATGGCGCCCACCAATCCGACCCAGTTGCGCGCGGATTGCGAACCGGTCAGCACGGAGGCGCTGTTGAACGAAGGGTCAAGCGGAGAATAGGAGGCCAGGGCCAGGAACAAAAGCAGTCCTGAGACACAAAGCACGAACCCGATCAGCTCGTTAAGGCGCCGGTTGTTCGTGGGGGCGAATATCTGTGAGAACTTCATTGGGCGTGTTTTGCAGCCTGACAGAAAGTGAGAATCTTCTTCCGGATGCCAGACCTAGCCAGAGCCCGATAATTATGTCAAGAAGCGCGCGACACGACAATCAGGGAATTGGGAAGAGTATCGAGTTAGTAGCGCTCTGGTCAGTAGCGCCGGCGTCCCGCCGGCCTTGTGGGCGGGCAGACTGCCCGCCTGACTACAAGATGTGCCGAACAGCCGCAGGCGAAGAGCGTTATGGCCATTCGAGATAAATTAACAATCCTGGATGTTGAGCCGGGCGAAGCTCGACCGGCAGCTTGCGTCTGAACTTGAGAGCAGCCCAAGTGATATGTGGTCAACCGTGGCATCGTGCTCTCAGGCGGGCATTCTGTCCGCCCACCAGGCCGGCGGGACGCCGGCGCTACCCGTTCTCAGTTCGCCAGTTTTGCGGCGAACGCCAGCACCAGAATTCCTGCCGCGATCCGATACACCGCAAAGGGCACGAATCCGTGCTTTCGCACCCAGGCCATGAACCACGCCACCGACGCGTAGGCGACCAGGAATGAAACCACAAAGCCAATCGCCAGCAGCAGCCATTGATGTCCGACGATCTGCGCGACCCCAATCGGATTTTCGCCTTTTCCCATGACCGACTTGAGCAATGTGTATCCGGTGGCTGCAGCCATGGTGGGAATGGACAGGAAAAAGGAAAACTCCAGGGCGGAGGCTCGCTACATGCCAGCCAGCTGACCGGCTGCGATGGTTGCCATGGAGCGCGATGTACCCGGAAATACAGCCGAAAGGATCTGGCACAGCCCGATCCACACCGCTTGTCCCAGGCTCATCGCCTCCATATTCCAGGTGCGGATGGGGCTCGATGGCGCCTCGGGTCCCGCCGCCTCCGGTTTCGCCTTGGCCGCATCGACGATCCACATCACGATTCCGCCTACGACTAATGACCAGCCGATGATGGGCATGCTTTCCAGGTTCTTGCCGATGACCTTGGTCAGCAGAAATGCCGGAATCGCGGTCACTACAAACGCAATGAGCACCAGGCTGAGCGGGTGCGTGAAGATGGTGCGATCTCCATTCTCGCCCCGCGGAAAGGTGGAGAGAAATTTTGCGATCCGGTCGCGAAAGTACACCGGCAGGCACAGAATAGCGCCCAACTGAATCACGATGCTGTACATCTTCCAGTATCCGTCGGACAGGCTGAGGTGGAAAATCGCCTCCGAAATGCGCAGGTGCGCGGTGGAACTGACCGGAAGAAATTCCGTGAGTCCCTCGATGATTCCCAGGACGACGGACAGCAGGTAGTCGTTCAAGCTTCCTCCCGAAAAGGGTTGACCAAAAGTATTACAGAAAAATCCGACAGGTGAATTGAAACTTCGCGAGCGTGCTTACTGGGTTACGTTTCCGTAAGTCGGGATGCCTTGTTCCATCAGGTAGAGCAACCGCTGGGCACGGGCTCTCCAGTCCTGCGACGTGGTTTGCGCTACCGCCTTCTGGGCCAGCGCGACGGCTTTGCCTCGCGCTTCTTCCGACTTCTTGGGCTCCTCTTCCGTCTTGTAGATTTCGATCAACGCGGACCAGCGCCAGGCGGCGTCGTACAGCGCCTCTGTGACTGCCGGAGACTGGGGGTGGTCGGTGGCGTATTTTTCGTAAATCTCCGCCTCCTTCACCGGGCATTTCGAGCTGCCCTGCCAGTCGCCGCAGAGCTTGTTGTCAATCAAGTGGAAAGCGGCCAGGTCGGCCCACTTGGTCCCGGGAAATTTCTTGATGACCTCTTTCATGTACTTTTCTTCCATGCCTTCGCGCAGGAAAGATTCCCGCTCGCGGGAAGAAGGACGCGATGCCACGTCCGCTTTCTCCAGCTGCCAGCGGATATCGGCGGAGCGATACATGGCCTCGCCCGCCAGCGGCGAGGTGGGGAAATAATCGGCGACGCGGTAGTAGAGTCGCATCGCGTCCTGGGCAGCGCCGTTGCGTCCGTGGCGGCGGCTGGCCTGGTCCTCGGAATCGACGGCCTCGCCAAACAATATCTTGTCTCCGTTCGGAGTGGAGGTGCGGATGACTCCTTTATCCAGCACCCATCCGGTGATGGTGCGCTCTTCCGTCAGATTGGCCTGCACGTGCGCCCACTCGCGGCTGGTTTCGAGGACGATGATTTCGCGGCCGCGATCCATTTCCGCGAGTTTCGCGGAGCTGGCGTCGGGTGAGAGATAGACTTGGGCGACGCGTATTACGGCGCCGCGTTCGTAATTGGCACCGGCGGCCGCGGAGGTGAAGGCAAGCAGGCTGGAGATAATTAGGAATGCTCCAAACGAAGTAGCGCCGGCGTCCCGCCGGCTGTCGCGAGGGCGTCTCGCCCTCGCATGCGGCGGGCGGGACGCCCGCCGGACAGCCGCCGAGACGGCGGCGCTACAGGGCTTCGTCATGCGTTTTTCCTCTTAAGCTCTGCCAGCATCTCGGCTTCGACATTTCCGCCGCTGATCACGGCCACGTTCATAGTCGTCCTGGGTAATTGGTCCCGGTGGAACAGGAATGCGGCCACGGCTACCGCCCCGCTCGGTTCCGCCAGGGTCCTGGGATCGGCGGCCAGATGCTGCATCGCTTTTCGGATTTCATCCTCGCTCACGGTCACGATGTCATCCACATAGCGCCGGATGTGTTCAAAGTTAAGCGGGCCGATGCTCTGTGTGCGTAGCCCGTCGGCCAGCGTCCGCGTGACCTGCTCGGCCGATGACTCGACGATCTTGCCGGAGCGCAAGCTGGCCTGTGCGTCGGCTGCGAGTTCCGGTTCGGCGCCGATCACCTTCACGGTGGGCTTGCTCAGTTTAACGGCCGTGGCGATCCCGCTCAGCATTCCGCCGCCGCCGACCGGTGCGATCACGGTCTCGACCTCCGGCAAGTCTTCCAGTATCTCCAGTCCCATGGTGCCCTGGCCCGCGATGATCATATCGTCGTTGTAAGGTGGCACGATGGCGTATCCGTGCTGCGCCGCCAGTTCTTCCGCCTTGGCCTGGCGCTCGGAACTCGCCGGGCCCACCAGTATGATCTCCGCGCCCAGTGCCAGGGTTGCCTCGCGCTTGACCGCCGGCGCATTTCCAGGCATCACGATGACTGCCTTTACTCCTAGGGCCCGTGCGGCGTAGGCCACGCCCTGGGCGTGATTGCCACTGGAATAGGTGATCACGCCGCACTGCAGCGCCTCTCTGGGAAGGGACGCGATCTTGTTGTAGGCGCCCCGCAGCTTGAACGAGCCGATCGGCTGCAGGTTTTCGGGCTTGAGGAAGAGCTGGCGGCTGTCTTTGACTTTGCCCGACTCGTGGATGTGGGAGGCAATCAGCTTCGTCCGCACGGCCACGCCGCGCAGGCGAGATTGCGCTTCGTGAATGTCGTTGAGCGTGACGATGGGATTATCTCCATACTGTCATCCTGAGGGGAGGACAAACTTCGCTCCGCGAAGTTTGTACGGAGTCGAAGGATCCCTAGTGCAGGTGCAGTGCCGGGGGTAGGGGTCCTTCGACTGCGCGGCTGCTTCGCGAAGCGAAGCAGCCGCTCCGCTGAGGATGACAATTTCTTATATCTCCAATATCACCGGCATGATCAATGGACGCTTCTGGGTCTGCTTGGAAACGTAGCGCTTCAGGTCAGCGCGGATTTTTTCCTTGATCACGCCGTAGTCGGCTTTTTCCTCGGCGCTGGAAGCATCCAGAGTCTGCATGACGATCTGCCGGGCCCCGTCGTCAAAGCCGTCTTCTCCCGGCGAGAAGCCGCGGGTCACGATTTCGGGCGAAGTCTCCACCTTGCCGGTGAGTTTGTTGATGGCGATGATGGGCAGCACGATGCCGTCTTCACTGAGGTGGCGGCGGTCTTTGACAATCAGGTCTTCGACCACGTCGGTCCGCGATCCCGAGTCAATGCAGACCCTGCCGACATTAATGCGGCCGGCTTTGCGCGCTCCCAGTTCGTCGAACTCGAGAACGTCGCCGCTCTCGATCAGAATCACGTTTCCGACCGACCCCTTCATCGCTGCTGCCATCTCCGCGTGCAGCTTCAGTTGCCGGTACTCGCCGTGGATGGGAATGAAATATTTCGGCTTCACCAGGTTGATGATCAGCTTCAATTCTTCCTGGCTGGCGTGGCCGCTGACGTGCACCGGCGGCGACGAGCCATCATCGTAGATCACGTGGGCTTCGCGCCGGAATAGGTGATCGATCATGCGATAGATGGCTTTCTCGTTGCCCGGAATGATCCGGGACGAGAGCATCACGGTGTCGCCCTTCTCGATCTTGGCGTGCTTGTGATTATCCACCGCAGCGCGGGAGAGCGCCGACATGGGTTCGCCCTGCGTCCCGCTGATCAGCACGCAGACTTTTTCCGGCGGAAAGTTCTTCATCTCGCCGGGATGGATCAGCAGGCCCTCCGGAATCTCGATGTAACCGAGGTCCTCGGCAATCTCCGCGGAGTTGTTCATCGAGCGCCCGGCGAATGCCACCTTGCGCCCATGTTGCCACGCCATCTCCACCACCAGCTTGATGCGATGGATGGAGGATGAAAAACATGAGATGAACAGCCGCCGCTTGGTATGCGCGAACACCTCGTCAAATTTGCGGCGCACCGCGCGCTCGCTCGGCGTGTAGCCCTTGCGCTCTACGTTGGTCGAGTCCTGAAACAGCGCCAGCACTCCGGTTTTGCCGTATTCGGCGAAGGCGTGCAGGTCGAACAGGCGATTGTCCGTTGGCGTGGGATCAACCTTGAAGTCGCCGGTATGAATGATCACGCCCAACGGAGTGTGGACGGCCAGCGCTACGCAGTCCACCAGGCTATGAGTGACCTGAATGGGGTGGATCGTGAATGGCCCGATCTTGAAACCCTCGCCCGGACGGATCTCGCGCAGGTCGGCGTCGTCGAGCAGGCCGTGCTCTTCGAGCTTGTCTTCCACGTAGGCCAGGGTGAACTCCGTGCCCCAGACCGGTACATTCAGCTCACTGAGAATCCAGGGCAGCGCGCCGATGTGGTCTTCGTGGCCGTGGGTGAGAATGATGCCTTTTACCCGCTGGCGGTTCTCGGTCAGATAGGAAATATCAGGGACGACAATATCGACGCCCAGCAATTCGGCTTCAGGAAACATCAGGCCGCCGTCGATGACGATGATATCGTCACCCCAGCGTACGGCCATGCAGTTCATCCCAAACTCGCCCAGGCCCCCGAGGGGTACGATGTGCAATCTTCCAGTTGGCATGCGGTGTATTGATCGTAGCACAGGATGTAGGCGCGAGCGTCCTGCTCGTGCAGTCCGTGTGGGGCGGGTGCCCTCGCCCGCCTGAACGCCGACAGCACTACACTCGGGGGGAGACATCGTTTTGACTGTGGTCGGAAGGATGCTCTAGCCGTCGCAATGATTGATAGTCTCGAGGACGCGGGCGGGGGCGCCCGCGCCACACAACAAACGTAATCTTCCCCACTGGCCATCATCTGCGATATGGTTAGGTTTCATGGCGGAGGCGGAGCGAAAAACATGGTTGCGGCGGCGGGTAGAAGCGGGCTTGAGTCGCGGCTTCCAGCGCGCCTATGAAACCGTCAAGGTGGATCCGTCGAAGTTCCTGCTGCAGGTGCGCGCTGCCTATGGCCTTCCCATCAGTAACTTTCAGGGCGTCTATTCGGTAGAGGTCGGCCAGCTCGATAACCTGGCCCACCGTGTGATTCGCAGCGGGATGAAAGTGGCTGCGGCTGAGGGCGCTGGACTTGGCCTGGGTGGCCTCATCACCATCATTCCGGATTTGGGAATTCTGTCGGGCGTGACCTTGCGCACCATTCAGAAACTCAGCCTGCTCTACGGCTTCGAATTCAATACGGAAGAAGAAACTGCGGAACTGTGGATTGCGGCCGCCAGCGCGGCCGGGGTGGACATCAGCCGTGAGCTGGTGGAGAAAGAAGTGATTGCCAAATTCGTGCCTCGCGTCATCCAGCGCATCGCGGCGCAGGCCAGCAGGGAAGTGGTGGAGAAGTGGTCGGGCCGGATTATTCCACTGGCCAGCTCCGTGATCGGGGCGGGATTGAACTATTATTTCGTGCGCGCCTGGGGCGAGCGCGCCCGCTCGCACTTCCGCACACGCCATATGGAGGTACGGGAGCAGATGGCCTCAGGAAAGCTGATTGTCGTTTCTGACGCCCCAAGGTCATTGCCGTCCTGAGCACGCCGGCACGAATTGCCACTGAGTTTTTCTTTGCGTTCTTTGCGGCTTCCTTTGCGTCCTTTGCGGTTAAAAGGTTTAATGCGAAGAGCTTTTTACCGCAAAGGACGCACAGGAAACGCAAAGTTCGCAAAGAACCCCATGACAACCTTCAACTGCGCTGCCATTCTTTTCGACCTCGACGGCGTTCTGGTGGACTCAACCGGCTCGGTCACGCGCCAGTGGCGGCGCTGGGCGGAAGAACAGGACCTCGATCCCGACAAAGTGGTGGAGACCGCTCACGGCGTCCGCACCATTGAAATCGTCCGCCGGCTGGCGCCCCATCTCGACGCCGAGGCGGAAACTCTGAGATTAGAGAAGCGGGAGGCGGACGACCACGAGGGCGTCTCGGTTATGCCTGGCGCCGCGGAATTGCTCAAGGCCATTCCCGAGGGCCGCTGGTGCGTGGTGACTTCGGGTACTCGCTATCTGGCAACTGCCCGGCTGCAACTGGGAAACCTGCCCATGCCACAAGTGCTGGTTTCGGCGGATGACGTATCGAAGGGAAAGCCCAATCCCGAACCCTATCTCATGGGAGCAAAACTGCTCGGAGTGAATCCTGCCGAGTGCCTGGTAGTCGAAGATGCCCCGGCGGGGATCCGCGCAGCTCATGCCGGAGGAATGAAGGCGATTGGAATTACCAGCACTTATCGGGCGGCGGAGTTGCAGGAGGCCGACGCGGTGGTTCAGAAGTTGGGGCAGATAAAAGTCGGCGAATTGCGTGGCGGTTCCGGCCTGGCCATCGAAGTCGAATAGGTTAGAGTCTCAACGCAGCCACTCTTCCAATTCAATCCTCTGATCGGTCTTCTCATCGCGATACTTCACAATCACCGGGGTGTAGAGCGAAAGATTCCATTCCGCGGCCTGTCCCTTTTTCACCGCCCGTGACCCGGGCACGACCACGGCGTTTTCCGGCACCTCAAGCGGCTTCTCATCCGTGGCCCTGTAAACCTGGCCGCGCACGATGTCGTAGAGCGGAGTGGACCGGGTCAAAATGGTGCCGGCTCCGAGCACGGCCCGGGCCCGCACCAGCGTCCCTTCATAGACGCCGCAATTGCCGCCGACCAGCACGTCATCCTCGATGATGACCGGGGCGGCATTGACCGGTTCGAGCACGCCGCCAATCTGGGCCGCCGCGCTCAGATGCACCCGCTTTCCCACCTGTGCGCAGGAGCCCACCAGGGCGTGCGAATCCACCATCGTGCCTTCGTCCACGTACGCGCCGACGTTGATGAACATGGGCGGCATGCAGATCACCGAAGGCGCGATGTAGGCGCCCTCACGCACGGATGATCCGCCGGGAACCACGCGTACTTTGTCCGCGACCGCAAACTGGCGGGCAGGGAACGTGTCTTTATCCACGAAAGAAAGCGTGGCATCGCCCATCTTGGTGAGCTCTCCCAGACGGAAGCCCAGCAGGATGCCCTGTTTCACCCAGGCGTTCACCTTCCACTCGCCGCTGCTCTTCTCGGCGGCGCGAATCATGCCCTGGGTGAGCTGCTCGCGGAATTCGAGGAAGGTTTTACGGGCGTCGGGATTGTGTTCCACCTCGCCCAGCGTGGCCAGGCGCTCGATCGCAGATTGCAGCGAGGGCATGAGAAGGGAAGTATAGAAGAAAGGATTTCAGATTGCAGATTTTAGATTGCAGATTTCCAGGCAAGCTCGCAGCCGTCCGGCAACTTTACGGCAGGAGGTTCAATCTGCAATCTGAAATCTGAAATCTCAAATGCACTTGCACTCGCTACGGATGAGCACGCCCGCCATTTGCTGCGAGGCCTCGCGGGCCTCGGAAAGCGAGGCGTACGGGCCATGCCAGCGGGCATGGTTGGCATCGTGTCCTACCGGGCGTCCCTTGCCGTGATTGCATTGGCCGCAACTGGAGCGATGCAGCACGATCTTGTGCGGCCCCGCCAGCCAGTTTTCATAGACGTAGAAGTTGGCGGCCTCGACCGCCGCGACGGCCGGCTTGCTGATCAATCCCGCTTCGGCAGCAATCTTTTGCAGCCTGGAGCGGGTATCGCGGCGCATGGGCAGCATCGGCAGCCGGTACACTTCTTCGATCCTGCCCATCATGGCCAGCACAGCCTTCACCGGCAGAGGGTTGGACTCAATAAAGTTCGCCAGCATCAGGGGCAGATACTTCCGGTGAATACGGCGTGCCGACTCCCAGTCATTGGCGAGCGCGGCGCGGGTCATCTCCGACATCTCGCGTGGAATCTCGTTGGAGGCGACGGAGATAATTCCCACACCCCCGAGCGCGATCAGGGGAAGGGTGACGGCGTCATCGCCGGACAAAACTGCGAAAGTTTCTGGAACGGAGTGGCAGACTTCAGCCATCTGACTGATGTTGCCGCTGGCTTCCTTGACGCCCGCGATGTTCGGGACCTCGGCCAGGCGGGCCAGAGTGCCGGGCTCAATATTCGCGCCGGTGCGGCCAGGGACGTTGTAGAGAATGATCGGCTTGTCCACCGCCTCCGCGATGGCGCGGAAGTGGCGGTACTGTCCTTCCTGTGTCGGCTTGTTGTAGTAAGGCGATGCGGTAAGGATGCCATCGACCCCGGACCGCGCCGCCACTTCTTTGGCCTTGCTCACGGCGTCCTGAGTTGAGTTCGATGTGGCGCCCGCCACAATGGGCACACGCCCGGCCACCACTTCCACCGTAATATCGATCACCTGCAGCCACTCGTCATGCGAAAGCGTGGGCGTCTCGCCAGTGGTGCCGCAGGGAACCAGAAAATCGATGCCTGATTCGACCTGCCACGCGACCAGGTTACGTAGGGCCGTCTCGTCGATGGAGCCGTCCTGCTTGAAGGGAGTGACCAATGCCGTACCGCAGCCACGGAATTGCATGAGATAAAGATAACGCTAATCGGGCTGTGGGAGAAACTCGTTCCGGGGCATTAAGAAGGCGAGCTTCGCTCGGCTGGGCTGGTGAGGAATCCGCCCCTGCGCCAGGCATACCGCGAAATATGTGGGGACAGCCGCCTTCGGCTGTCCGGCCGAGCGAAGCTCGGCTATCTAAGTCTCTCTCCAGACATCCTTAAAATCAAAAAAGCCTTTCTTCCCAGCCAGCCATTCCGCAGCCCGCACTGCGCCCTCCGCAAATCCCCGGCGCGACTTGGAATCGTGGCACAGATAAATAGTGTCGTTGGGTGAATCCAGCACGATCTCGTGCATGCCGACCACGTCGCCCTCGCGGAACGAAGTGATTTCCAGTTCTTTGCCCGACGCATCGCGGATAATCTTCTGCAGAGTGACCGCCGTCCCCGAAGGCGCATCTTTCTTCTGCGCGTGATGGCGCTCGAAGATTTGTCCGGAATAGTGATGTTGCAAGATTCCGGCGGCAGTGCGTGCGGCCTCGAAAAGCAGGTTGATGCCGATGGAAAAGTTCGCGCCATACAGGAAACCAGTGCCGCTCTTCTCGACTAACTGGCGGACCTTGTCCAGATCGCCATACCAGCCCGTGGTCCCGACCACCATGTTCGTCCCGGCCGTAACGCAAGCCTCGATATTTCCCAGGACAGCTTGCGGGATTGTGAAATCGATCACAGCATCGATATCGCGCAGTTTTTCGGTGGTGAGCGCGGTCGCTCCGGGATTTTCCGCCGCACACAACAAAGCAATGTCGTGGCCGCGTTCACGGGCTACTTCAGCGACCAGGGAGCCGGTTTTGCCGCGTCCTAAGATGAGCAACTTCACGAACAGTTCCTCGAGATTCTGCGGTCCCGCCAGCGAACCCAGCGGCTGAAGCCGCTCGGATTCCGCCATTTATGGCACGACTGAAGTCGTGCCCTTCCACGCGCTCACTTCTCCAGCATCTACGCAAAGACTTCCGGGTCCAGATCCGAGAAGAAGGTCTTGTGCAGGCGCTGCACTACGTCGGAGACCACGTCTTCTTCTACCACAAACGTCAGGTTGATCTCGGAAGCGCCTTGCGAAATCATTCGGATCTTGACATCGGCCAGTTCGCCGAAAACTCGGGCCGCAATGCCGGGAGTGTCGCGCAGATTCTCGCCGACCAGGCAGACGATGGCCTTGCGTCCTTCATATTTTACGTCGGCCAGTTTGGCCAGGTCGGCGGCCAGCGGGGGGATGGATTCGTTCGAATCCACGGTGAGCGACACGCTTACTTCCGAAGTGGAGACTACATCCACGGCTACGCGATGCCGGTCGAAAGCGGAGAAAATCGAACTGAGAAAACCATGCGCCAGCTGCATCCGGGGAGCGGCCACATCCACAATCGTGATGCGCTTCTTCACCGCGATGGCCTTGAAGGAATTCCGGCACTGGGGGGCGCGGGCGGTAATACGCGTGCCTTCGCAGCCGGGATTGCCGGAATTCAGAATATAGACGGGAATATTTTTCTGCACCGCAGGCAGCACGGTTGCGGGGTGCAGGACTTTGGCTCCGAAGTAGGCGAGTTCCGCGGCTTCATCGAAGCTGATGACCTTGATGCGGCGGGCATCCGAACTCAGCCGCGGGTCGGTGGTCATCATGCCGTCCACGTCGGTCCATATCTCGATGCGCTCGGCTCCCAGGCCGGCGCCCGCGATGGCGGCGGAATAGTCTGAGCCGCCGCGGCCGATCGTAGTGGTAATCCCGGCTTTCGATGCGCCGATGAAACCTCCCATCACGGGAACTTTGCCGGCTGCCACCAGTGGCGCGATTCTCGATTGCAAACGCTGGTTGGTTTCTTCGAACAGGGGCGCGGCGCGCATGTGAGCGCTGTCGGTCACCAGCCAATCGCGGGAATCTACCAGCGCGGACTTCATCCCCAGTGCCGAAAAGGCTGCCGCCACAATCTTGCTCGACAATATTTCCCCGAACGCGGAGACGTAGTCGGTGGTGCGCGGCGTCAGTTCGCCCACCGCCGCGATGCCGCGCAGCAATTCCTCCAGAGTTTCAAAATCAGCGCCCAGGTCGGAATGAAACTGGGTGAAGAGCGCCGTGCCCAGCAATTCTCCGGCCGTGTTGTAGTGGCGCTCTTGCAGTGCCCGGCAGAGTTTGAGCGCAGTTTTGCGGTCGCCGGCCCCGGCGGCTCGGGCCATGGCCAGCAGTTGGTCAGTCACCTTGGCCATGGCGCTGACCACCACCACCGGCCTTTGCTCCAGACGGCCTTTGACAATCGCCCCGGCGCGCTCGATCGCCTTGGCATCCTGCACCGAGGTGCCGCCGAACTTCATGACGATCATCGGGGTACATTCCTCTGGTACGGAAGAACGAGGATAGGCGAAGGAGCTGCGCGCAAGTTAGTGATCAGTAAGGCGCAAATCGCGTGGTCGAGGCTTGAGGTCGAGGTTGAAGCTGAAGCGGGTGGCTGCGGGGGCAGCCGCGAAGCGGCGCAAGAATGCAGCCCATGGCGCAAGCCCTGGGACCGGAACGAAAAAAGTGGCAGCCCCAAAGGGGCGAAAGAACCCTTCAGACTCCGCGCTACATCAAGCGCCAGAACGCCCAATGGTTTACCTGCAACAGAAACGCCATCGGCTTGATGCCGAACGGAAGCGGCTGTTGTTGCAATTTGTCTTTCGCTCCTTCGGAGCTTAGTCATTCTGCGCTTTCGACCCAGGGCTTACGCCCTGGGCTGCATTCTTGCGCCGCTTCGCGGCTCATCCGCCCGAAATCGTCTGTGTCCATCACCCGAGATAGCCCTGCACCTTCAGCAATTCAGCATTCAACAGCGCCGCTCCCGCTGCTCCGCGAATCGTATTGTGCGAGAGCACGGTAAACTTCCAGTCCAGCACTCCACAAGGGCGCAGCCGGCCCACGGACGTCGTCATTCCATTGCCCGAGTCAACATCGAGCCGCGGCTGGGGACGATCGCTCGGCGACATATAGCGCACGGGCTGCTCCGGTGCGCTGGGCAGCTTCATCTCCTGCGGCAGGCTGCGAAATTCATTCCAGACTGTAATGATCTCCTCCGGCTTCGCTTTCTTCGTGAGCTTCACCGAGACCGACTCCGTATGTCCGTCCTCCACCGCCACGCGGTTGCACTGGGCGCTCATGCCGAAGGATCCCATCACGATGCCCGCCCCGTTCAGTCTGCCCAGAAGCTTGCGGGTTTCTTCCTCCATCTTTTCTTCTTCTTTGGAAATGTAGGGAATCACATTGCCCAGAATGTCGAGCGAAGCCACGCCGGGGTATCCCGCGCCGCTCACGGCCTGCATGGTGACCGCCATCACGGTATCCAGGCCGAACGCATGCTGCAGCGGGGCCAGCGCGATGACCAGGCCTATGGCCGAGCAATTTGGATTCGTGACTACGAACCCGCCTGACTTCTTGCGCCACGCCTGGCATTCCAGCAGCTTCACGTGCTCATGATTCACTTCCGGAATCACCAGCGGCACATCCTTTTGCATGCGCAGCGCGCTGGAGTTGGTGATGACGGCGCATCCCGCATCGGCGAAGCGCGGTTCCATCTCGGCGGCGATGGAGGCATCGAGCGCCGCAAAAATAACTTTGGGCGCGCCCTCTGGGGTGGCGGGCGCAACTCGCATTCCCGCCACTCGGGCAGGAATGGCTGTCTTCAGTTTCCAGCGCGCGGCCTCCGCGTAGGGACGGCCCTCGGAGCGGTCCGAGGCGGCCAGCCACGCCACTTCAAACCAGGGATGATGCTCCAGCAACTGCACAAAGCGCTGCCCGACAATACCGGTAGCGCCCAGGATTCCAACAGGGATCTTCTCAGCCATAAGGGTTTCTTGGGATTTTACAACACGGGTCGCTCACGCTCGCACCGTGGCAGACGGAACTGTTACCTGACAAGTGTCAATGTCCAGTTGAAATCACGTGGGGACAGCCGCCCTCGGCTGTCCAGTCGAGCGCAGCTCGACCGGGTTTTTCGGCAAACAACCAGCGGAGCTACGCTCCGCCGGACAGCCGAGGGCGGCTGTCCCCACGTGGTTTTATGTTCGGGGGGTGATCTCGGAGCCGAAGGAATATTCATTCAGTGGTCCGAAGCGCTTTTTCTCGGCATAGAGGCGCCAGCGCCGCCATACGATGCGCAGGCTGGCCATGATGGGGATGGAAAGGTAAATGCCGAGCACACCCGCGATCTCGCCTCCGGCCAGCACCCCGAAGATGGCCGCCAGAGGGTGCAGTTCCATGCTTTTTCCCATGATCCGCGGCGAAATCACGTAGTCCTGCACCAGGCGCCATGCGCCCAGAAAGATCAGCAGGATTAACCAGTACGGGTAGCTCATCAGCAAGGCGACGCCTAAGATCACGGCCGCGGCCACCAGGGGTCCCACCACCGGGATGAATTCCAGGAGTCCGCCGGCGGTGCCGAGCACTAGCGCGTAGGGAACACTGGCCACTTCCAGGAACGCTATATAGACGACGAACGAGAACGCCGCCAGAGTCAACTGGGCACGGATGAATTGGGCCAGCATCTGGTTGAGATCGCCCAGCACCCCCTCCAGGAATTCCCGCTGGGGACGGGAGTGCACCAGCGAGAGTAGCACTTCGCCAAAAGTGCGGCCGTCTTTGAGAAAGAAACCCGCCAGAATGGGAACGACAATCAGCAACCAGGCTTCTTTGGCAACGTCCGCCACGCGCAGGCCGATCCGCTGGGCCATGCCAAGGAGGTCATTGCGGTGGCTGGCCAGCAAAGTCGAAAGTTGTACCCGGGTATGCACGCTCCAACCCTGCTCCTTGCCGATCTGTTCGGCAATCTGGCCGGAACTGACGGTCTCCAGAAGTTTGGGCAGGGACTCGCTCAAACGCTGCCCCTGGCGCGCAATTTTCGGCCCGACGACGAAAAAGAACGTGATCAGGAGAACTACCAGCAGCAAATAAATCAGGCCAATCGCCCGTCCCCGGCCGCGTACCAGTTTTTCGGTGCGGGAGACCGCAGGATCCACCAGATAGGCAAAGAAAACCGCAAACAGGAAGGCAATCAGAGTGTGGCGCGCAATGTAGAGAAAGCCGAACCCCAGCGCGAACAGCAGCACCGTGAACAGGACCCGCGACGTACGTGCGTCGATCAGGGACATGGAAACCGCGTGTATTTAGTCGCGAACCACTTCCGTATTGTCGCCGGGCACCAGAATGCGCACCAGTTTGAACTGATCATCAAGCCACAGCGACCAGTCTCCAGCATCGCTTTTGAGCAGAAAGTGATTGAGTTCCCGCTCCACGCCATTTACCGGGGTCTTCTCTTTCCCGGTGAAGGCCATACTCACCAACAGCGAAGAACGCTGGTGAGGATTGATGGCGCCGAACTTTACCTGCTGGTTCTGCGGACAGGTGACCTGTCCTTTGTCCTGACGGCAACCCGTGGCCAGATATTTCCACACCAGAATTTCCCGGTGGATGAAGAAGTAGTCGTCCAGCACACTGGTGGAAAGCGGCAGCAGGAAAGGATGCTCCTCCTCCTTGTCCTGGGGGGTGTTGGTAGAACGTTCGACCAGCAGATTGTCGTTGGGGGTGATCACGGCCCGCGCTTTTCCCGGACTGACTTCCTTCCACTCGTACTTCCGCAGGTCACCGTTCGGCGCCAATTCCAACTCTGACGTCTGCAGCGCGGGGGCGGTGGCAATATCGGTCTTGAATTCCGAAGTGGCAACGCTGCCCGAGGCATTTTGCTGGATGGAGAACTTTTCGGTAGCCACTCTATGACCGTTCATGAAGACGCCGAATGAGCCCGCGTCCACATTCTGGTATGCAGGTTGCTTGTCCTTGGCCGGGCTTGCCACCACCGCCGAGAGCAGCAGAAGCCACCAGATCCCTACTGTCCAAGCCGTTCTTACCTTCACGTGCACACTCCTTCGAAATGCTGGTTAAAAGCGGCTTCGACAGACCGAACGCGGTTATCGAAGTCCCAGGCTGTCGATCACTTCGCCCGCTACCCGGTCCACGTCTTTGCCCGCAGTGTCGATGCGCAGCCCGGCTTTCAGATAGCAGGGCCGGCGGGCCTCATACAAGCGGCGGAATTCATCCAGATCGCCGCGCAAGGGTCGATCCACCGGTTGCTGGCGGCAGCGGCGGAATAACTCTTCCACCGGAGCGTCCAGGAAGATGGTGGAGAACCCGGCCGCTTCGAGCAGCGCGGCATTTTTCTCCTGGGCGAAAGCCCCACCCCCAACCGCCACCACCTTGGCGGAAGCGCCCAGCTCCGCAATCAGCGAACCCAGCGCGGCATGCTCCAACTGGCGAAATGCGGGCTCGCCGGAAAGCCGGAAAATCTGCTCGATGGAGCGTTGTTCCCGGGCCTGGATCCGATCGTCCAGATCTTCAAAAGGCCAGCCCAGCCTACGACCCAGAGCGGCCCCGACACTGCTCTTGCCGGCGCCCATGAAGCCCACCAGGACTACGGCCCGTACCCCCGGGGCAGACGCCGCCTTTCTGCTTTCGGACGGCCCGCCTGGTCGAGTGTTCATGTAGGGCAAATTCGCGGGACCGAATCCAACCGCCCCGCCAGCCTCTCACTGTCGCTTGGTTTTTAGCGCTTCTTGAGGTGGATTTTACCACTGAAGGAAAACAACCGGACCGAAGATGCTGCCTTGTTCATCGTACCTGCGAAGGCACTCCCTGCCCTGACCACAAAGGGAGTGTGTTTCGGTTCCAGGAGAAAATCGTTCTCTACCTTGCCCCGCACCGAGCGCGCGGTCACGTCAAACGACGCATCGGTCGGAGCACTGGCCTCGATGTCTCCGCTGTGACTGGTCAGCATGTACTCGCCGCTGCTGCCAAAGTCGCCTTCGTAGTGAATCTTTCCGCTGGTCGAGTTTACCTGCACCAGAGGCCCATTCACCGCATTCAGCACCACGTCACCGCCCACCGACGTGACTTCCACGTGCCCGTTGCGGATATTATTCAGGGAAACGGAGCCGTTCAGAGTGCGGACATGCACGTGGGCATTGGCGATGTCACGCACTTCCACATTGGCCTGGCTGCCTTCCAGGGTCACATCGCCGTGCAGTCCCTCGGCATGCAGCAGCCCGGTAGATGAGCGCATAGCCACGCTGGCGTCAGCTGGAACCGACACTTCGTAGTCCACCCGCCCGGTGTCGGCGTCGGTCTGGGATAGAAGGTGGCTGAGAATATCCACGCGGTTCCCGCTCTGGGTGTGGTCAACCTCAACCTGGTCAGAATGAAGAACAGCAGTCACGATAACCTGCGTGCCCACGCCCGGCTTCACCGAGATAGGCCCGTACTGGTTGGTGATCGAGATGACGGACCTGGGTCCAACGGTGAAGCGGAATTCCTTTCGGACCTCGGCGGAAGCGTAAATTGCCGTCGCCAGTATCACCATCGAAACCAGTTGTGCCCGCCGCGCTATCGCCATTGTGTTTTCTCTCAAAGGACCGCTGCGACTATGAGCCCATCCTGTACTGCCGCCCTGCGGTAGTCCGTCTCCTACTAAGGCAGGGAACGGTCTAAAGCCATTTCGTAAACCGCTGCGCGTTGCTCGTACGCGTCCATCACGATCTGCTGGGCTTCCTCATCGTTGGGATCAGCCTGGGCGGATTCCTCGGCGTCGCGAATGTAAGCATTCACATTCTGCAGATTCGAAGCATATTGCGCCCGCATGGCTGGGGAACGCGACGCCACCGCGGCGAGCAATTGCTGGTCTTCATTGTTAGCGGGCTGGTTTTTCGCCGGCTGCGGGTTGGATATTTGGGCTGGAGCCGTGGCCGTCAACTGTGGCGCCGATTGTGGGCTGAGCCATCCTCTCTGGTACACGCCGATGGCGAACGCCACCAGCACCAGGGCCGCCACCGGAGCCAGCCATGCTCCCAGGTTCCAGCTTCGCGCGCGGGGCGCCACCACCGGTCCGCCCGGGAGTTCATGGATAACGCCTTCGCGCCGCAATTCGATCTCAATGGAGTTCCACACCCGCGGGCTGGGCTCGGCCAGCTCTTGCAGTTGCCGCGCCTCGCGAGCAATGAGATCGAGGTCCGCCAGCAAGCCTGAACACCTGGGGCAGGACTTCAAATGCGCTGCCTGCTCCGCTGTCCTGCCTGCCTCAAACACCTCCGGCAAAATTTCTTGAAACTCGGTGCAGTTCATACTTCATCTCCCCAATTTACCGCTCTCTACAGCCTTGCCATCGCTTACCACGGCTTGGTGGCCTTTTCGGCTCTGCTCGTCTTAAGCGATTCGCGCAATTTCATGCGCGCTTTGTGAAGCTGAGATTTGCTGTTTCCGATGGAGCATCCCACCATGGCGGCAATCTCGTTGTGCTCGTACCCTTCTACGTCGTGCAAGACAAAAATCCTGCGATATCCCGGCGGCAGCGCATCTACCGCACGCTGCAACCGCAGGCGGTCAATCGAACTCGCCAGGACCGGATCTTGCGCGCCCAGCTCTTTCTTCGGCGCCTCATCCTCGCTCTCCAGCGTTTCGTCCAGCGGGACCACGGGGAGGCTCTTTTTGCGCAACTGCATCAAGACAACGTTTACCGCCATCCGGTGCAGCCACGTAGAAAAGGCCGATTCGCCTCGAAAGGTGGCAATCTTGCGAAACAACTGCAGAAAAGCTTCCTGAGTCAGGTCCTCAGCTTCCGCTGTGTTGGCGGTCATACGAAGGCACAACGAGTAAACCCGCCTCTTATGCAGGTTGTACAGAAGTTGAAAAGCTTCCGCATCTCCCTGCTTGGCGCGCTCAATCGCATCTGCTTCCGAAAGCTTGTCGCCCTGTAATTTTTTCGCGTCCGTCAAGTCGCCTTTTCCGGCCGCACTAATTCAGATGCGGCGTAACTGTCTTTTCGTTGTACTGCTTGCAGGGTTTGCATTGCCTGGTTCCGGATCGAGCTAAACCCCATCGCGCCCGATTTTCTCAACCAACCGCTCCGTGATGACCTTGGTAACTGCTAGCAGCCTATCGGGGTCGGGCAAACCACGTCAACTATGGTTCTTTGTACCTATGATTCTTTGTAGCCCTTTTGGTTTCAGTCAGGACTTGCCTACGGGTTTCCCCGATTACGTCCGCTCTCGGACTGCGGTGATGTAGTGCCTGCGACGGTTCCTGGGGCAGAATCAATGTCACGGCCACAGTGACGGTCGTAGCCAGCCGGAGAACGAGGAAAATTGATGAAGATGATTAAGACAAAGATTCTCATGAGTGGAGTGCTCTTGGTATCCCTGGCCCAGGCCAAAGAGCCAAAAGTCCATCAGAGCGGCACTTTACTCCAAATGGACTCGGTAGAGTGCGGCATGGATGAAAACAGCGGCAAAAGCTTTGTCGGGGAAATGGTGGGCACTGATTCCGCCCATAAGAAAACCCACGCCCTGCTCTGCCAGGAATATCTGCTGCAGAGCGACACCGTGATATACCGCATCCGTCCCCGGGATGAAAAACATCCCGTGCTGCTGCCCGTGGGTCAAGACGCCCAGTTTCGTATCCATAAGGACAAGATGCTGCTCCAGGTGGAAGATCTGGATGAGAAGGAAAGAGAATACACGGTGGTTTCAATGACGCCGCGACAACAGAAGTCCGCTGATAACCGTACCCCGGCGAAGTAACGCATCCGCATCGAGCTTTGGGCGCGGATCTATCCGGATACGCGCCCTTTGTTTTCCGGAGCATATGGTTGTAACCAACGGTGTATTGAGTAGTTCAGAGACCTGATTTTCGCACCCAACCCCACCGCGTCCTGCTGGCATCTTATGCCTTGCTTACCCGCCTGCACCGCTCCTGCAGCAGTTCCTTCCCGTGGCAAATGCCCGTAGGGAAGAGTGTGTGAGCCAGAGAGACCGAACCAGGAGGAATTACAACGGATGAAACGCTTTATTTTTCTGCTTGTGCTAGGTTGTGGTTTGGCCTTGCCTTCGGCGCTAGTGGCGCAGGATTCTGACCACGTCGAGGTGGGAGTCTTCGCGGACTACTTGAATCTCAGTACGACGACCCCGCACATCAATTTCGTGGGAGTAGGGGGGCGGGCCGCTTTCAACGTGCATCCCAACATTCAGCTCGAGGGCGAAATGTCCTACGACTTCGAACGCAACTTCACCAGCGTGTTTTCCGACGGGGTCACGACCCAGTTTGTGGACACGCGCCTGCGCCCGCTCACCGCTCTGTTCGGGCCTAAATTCCAGACCAGTTCAGGACCCTTCCGGGCCTATGTAACGGGCAAACTTGGGTTCATCAACTTCACTGTGACCGATCAGAATGCCCCCTCAGGCTTTGTCGGGGCCCTGGGCGCGGTCCAGACCGGGGACACACGGTTCGCCATGTATCCTGGCGGAGGGGTTGAGGGCTTCTGGGGACCCATCGGATTGCGGCTGGAGGCGGGTGACGAAATCTATTTTGATAACGGCACTCATAATAACCTTAAGGTAACCTTTGGACCGGCTTTCCGTTTCTAAGAAGGACGCTGGAGCAGTGCCCGCGGCAGCCTTCCCAGGCTGCCGCTTTATTCTTCCCGAAACCCTCACAAAGGATAGATACCAAACCGCATACGTGGTAGAGTGGTGCCCTTTACCGCCCAGAGAGGGCCTCCCAACTGACGCCGAGAGGAGTCGTCCATGTCGCCGATTTATGACCTCGTAAAGAATCGCCGGGTTTATTCGATCGAAGCTGACCGCAGCGTTCTGGAAGGCGCGCGCTTCATGATGGAGCATCGCATCGGCGCGCTGCCCGTTCTGCGCAATGGCGAGTTGGTGGGCATCTTTTCCGAACGCGATATTATGAACCGCGTCGTGGCCGCCGGACGGTTGCCCGGGACCACCAGGATCTCCGAGGTCATGACCGCCAACCCCAAGGCGGTCAGCGTTGAAGAAACGATAGAGAATTGCTTGTACCTGATGAGGGAATTCGGCTTTCGTCATTTGCCTATCGTGGATGGCAAGGAGCTAAAAGGGCTGGTTTCGTCCCGCGACATTCTGTTGCAGTACATTGCCCAGAAAGAATCCGAGCAGGGCCGCATGGCGGTATGAGGTGGAACGTGTGGGTGGACACTCCTGTCCGACGCCTTTGACCTTGATACCATTGCAACACAACGAACAAATTCAACCGCAAAGGCGTCGGACAAGAGTGTCCGACCCACACGTTCCAAGCCAAACCTCATGACTCATCCGACCGCAGCCTTCAAAATCAAGCGATTCCAGCAGATTGTTGTCATTGCCCTTTTAGCCCTGGCCGGCGTCAGGACGTACGCTGCCGAAGCCAGCAAAGCCGCGCCGGAGGCGGGGCTCGCCCCCATCCTCACTTACATCTCCTCAGGTTGGGACACGCTGACTCGGTCCATGACGGACTGCCAGACCGTGGTTGATCCCAAGTTAACCGAGGCTTCGGTGCTGTATTTGCCGGCTGATTTCCCCGCATCACCGGCGGTGCGGGACCTGCAGAAGCGTTGCAAGGTGCAGGTGCGGCCTCTGCCTGCCGTTATTACCGCCCCCGGACAGATTGATCCCAGCAAGATCGCTCCCGGCTTGTTGTACCTGGAGAACAAATACGTGGTTCCCGGCGGCCGCTTCAACGAGATGTACGGATGGGACAGCTATTTCATCATTCTCGGGCTGGTGCGCGCCGGACGGCTTGACCTGGCCCGGGGCATGGTGGACAACTTCTTTTTCGAGATCGAGCATTACGGCACCATCCTGAATGCGAATCGCGCGTACTATCTCACGCGCTCCCAGCCGCCCTTTCTGACCTCGATGATCATGGAGGTGTACCGAGCCGACAAATCGTCTGGTCATGAGAACCGCGGGTGGCTGGAAAAGGCGTACGCCTATGCCAGCAAGGACTATGAAACCTGGAACCGGGAGCCGCACCTCGCCGGGTCCACCGGCCTTTCGCGCTATTACGACTTCGGAAACGGCCCGGCCCCGGAGAGCTTGAAAGATGAAGCGGGAAGCTATCGCAAGGTTGCAGGCTACTTCCTGCTGCACCCGCAGACCGGCCGGAACTATCTGGCTGAAAATGCCGGCGACACTGATTCCGTGGGTTTCCAGTTCTCGGCACAGGTCTGCGATGCCGCGACCACCATGGCAAAACCGGAGTGCGAACCGGCGCGGAGGATTTCACTTACCCCTGACTATTACAAGGGCGACCGCTCCATGCGCGAATCGGGGTTCGACATTTCCTTTCGCTTTGGACCCTATGGCGCCGCGACTCATCACTATGCTCCCATCTGCCTGAACAGCCTGCTCTACAAAACCGAAAAAGACCTGCAGGCGATGGCGGAGATCCTCGGGCGCAAGGACGAAGCGCAGAAGTGGGTGCAACGGGCGGACCTGAGAAAGGAACGGATCCAGAAATATCTGTGGGACCCCGGGCGCCGGTTGTTTTTCGATTACGACTTCGAAACCGGGGTGCGCTCCTCCTACGAATACATAACCACTTTTTATCCGCTGTGGGCTGGACTGGCCACCCCGGAACAGGCGCAGGAACTGGTCCGTAATCTGGGCATTTTCGAACAGCCCGGCGGACTGGCCATGAGCAGCAACTTCGCTGACGTGCAATGGGATTATCCCTACGGCTGGGCGCCTACGCAGATTGTCGCCATCGAAGGCCTTCGGCGATATGGATTCAACGATGATGCCAATCGGATTTCCTATAATTTCCTGGCTACCATCGCGGAGAATTTTCGCCGTGACGGGACCATCCGCGAGAAGTACAACGTAGTCACTCGCTCCTCGGAGTCCGGCGTGCACGCGGGATATCAGCAGAACGTGATCGGATTCGGCTGGACCAACGCCGCCTTCCTGCTGTTCCTGCATGAGCTGCCGAGAGATATGGCGGAGCGCCTGGCCAAAGAGCAGGCGGGGAAGACGCCGGAAAAAATGCAATGAATGTCATCGTGGAAAAGTGGGAAGGGCTCGGCTTGAAGCCGCATGACCTGTAGCCCGATGCGGCACGACTTAATTCGTGCCCTTCCACGTTTGCAAATCTGGGTCGTCCTTTAACGAGAAGCCTAGGGCTTGCCGCTTCCGCTTTCCTGCAACTGCTCGGCGATTTTCAACTCCCGCTCTGCGTCTTCGTTTCGTCCCATATCACGATAGGCCTGGCCCAACAGATGGTGAGTGACGGAATTATTCGGGTCCATGCCCAACGCGTGTTGCAGGGCCCTGACCGATAGTTCAGTTTCCCCTTTTTTCTGCAGCACTTTACCCATGAGAATGTAAGGCCCAGTTGAAGTTGAATCCAGCCAGATGGAGCGCTGCAGCAGCCTTTCAGCATCATCGAATTTCTGGATGCGGGAATAGGCGTCGGCCAATTTGTAGTAGGTGGGCGCGTGGCCGGGATTGAGGGCGAGTTCCTGCTGGAAGTCGCTGATCGCTTCCGGAATCCTCGATTTATATAAGTGAAGCTCTCCCAGGAAGAAGTGAGCCAGGGGCAATTTCGGATCGAGAGCGATGGCCTTCTGGGCATACTCCTCGGCGATGGGATCGAATTCCTGGCGCAGCAGCATGCGCGCCGTGAACAGGTAACTGGCGGCCGAGTCCGCCGGAACCGCAAACATTTGTGCGAAGGCCTTGCGCGCCTGAGGGTAGTTTTTGGACTGGATGTAGCACAATCCCAGAATGTAATCAGCATCCACGTTGGCCCGCGGATACCAGCCCTGGACCTTTTCCAGCAGCGGGATGGCTTCAGCGGGCCGTCCCGAAAGGTAGTAGGAGAGCCCGAGCAACTGGACTGCCTCCTTATTGTCAGGGTCCTCGGCCAGCGCCTGCTTGAAGGATTCAATCGCCTTGATGTAGTCGCCCTTCTTGTAATAGGCCGTGCCCAGTTCGTGGGACAGGCCCTTCAGCCCGGGATTCTTCGTCGCCGCGGCTTGCAGTTGCGCGATGGCCTCGTCGTATTTTCCCTGCTGTAACAGGGCTTGCGCCGCGGCGAAGTCCGGATTCGATGGACTCGCCTGCGCGGACGCCTGCGGGATGGGGGCGGACTGGGCAAAACATGCAATGGAGACGGCGAATAGCAGCAGGACAATGCCACATCTACGGGCTCGCATGCGCATAGTACCCAACTGACAAAGTATACTCACGCCCGGCTCCCTGAAAAATGCGCTTCTGCTGATAACAATTGCCGCACAGCAATTCATTGTTGGTTTGCAAAGATCACTGCGCAATCGGGACTTTCGCCACTCCGATGTATTTATCCGCTGCGCCGTAGTAGAAGTAATAATTTTTTCCTACTCTGGCCATGCCCTCGACGAAAACCACATTCGGAACCTGGCCAATTCTTTCCCAATTCTCCTCGGGAAGGAAGACGGGCTGCCCGGATCGCCAGAGCAGGCGGCGGGGATCCCTGCGGTCAAAGACGGCGATGGCGGTGCGATAGACGAGTTTGTTGTCGGCCGCGTTGTAAACCATGACAATGCCGTCCTTGGTCACGATCGGAGACGGGCCAGGCTCAACCACGCGGGAGTCGAACTGGCCGGGGCGGCGCGGAAGCACGGGAGAATCCGTGGCTTCCGTCCAATGAATAAGGTCGGTTGAGGACGCCAGCCCCATCTGGTCGGTCTTGTCGGCGCTGGTGCCCAGGAAATACATCCAGTAGCGGCCATTGACCTTTTCCGGGACGATGGCCCCGGACTTTGTCCAACCTACATTCCAATGTCCTTTGTAGGCGGGCAGAATTACGCCCCGGCGCTGCCAGTGCAGCAGGTCTTTAGAAGTGGCCAGGCAGAGCTGCGCGTCTTTCCTGTTGTAGCCGGTATAGGTCAGATAGTAAGTGTCGCCGAATTTCACCAGGCGCGGATCTTCCACGCCGCCGTCTTTTTCATAGTCGGTCTCGGGAGAGAGTACAGGCTGGGGGCGGCGAATGAAGTGGATGCCGTCGCTGCTCTCGGCATAGCCCAGGCGGGATGTGCCGTCTTTGTCCTGGGCGCGGTAAAGCATGACGAACTTGCCGTGGTGAAGGATGACCGCCGGGTTAAACGTGCCCGCTGCTTCCCAGGCGTTTCCTTGAGGAGAAATTATGGGATCGGGCGACAGGCGGGTCCACGGAGCATTCGTCCAATGCGAAGGCGAGGAGAACAGCAACCCCGAGGCCAGCAGAGTCAGCAGACCGAACGAAAGGGTGTGCGCGCGTGGCGGGGTCAATTTGAGCATACAAAAAAAGGGAGCCGCGAGCGGCTCCCTTGGAAAACGGTTGTGAATTTCCTAGAAGGTAACCTTCATTCCGAAATTCAGCTGCCGCATCGATGCGTTGGCTGCCAGACCGGTGATCAGCCCGGAACCTGAGCAGTCGATGCAATTGTTTGGCTGGCCGAGATTCACGTGATTGAAAACGTTGAAGGCTTCAAACCGGAACTGCGCTCCCACCCGCTCCGTGATGGCAAAGTTCTTGAACAGTGACATATCGGAGTTGAAGAAGCTGGGTCCGGCAAAAGCGTTCCGGCCGCTGCCAAGCTGACCGATTTGGGGCCGTAGGAACGGGCCCTGGACGTCCCCATTAGCCGCCAGCGGTGCCACCGGAGTAAAGAATGGAACACTGGGACTTACAGTCGGGCTGCCGGGATCGAAGTGCCCCACCCCTGTCTTGAGGCTGCCCACCAGGATGGGTCGGCAGATGCCGACGTCTTGATCCTGGCCGCACTGGTTGTAACTGGCGCTCCAGGGCAGGCCGCTGCTCCAGTTCGTCGTAGTGTTCAACTGGAAGCCGCCGATGATCAAATTCAACGCTCGGCCCGCGTTGCCCATGAAACGTTTCCCCTTGCCGAAGGGCAACTCATAGACGCTGCTGATCGAGAATACGTGCTTGCGATTGAAATCATCCGGGCCGTAGTTCACCTGCGGATCGATGTTGTAGTAACCGCCGTCATGGGTGAGGTTCTTGGCCCAGGTGTAGTGGGCGACAAACTGCAGGCCGTTGTTGAAGCGTTTGTCAATCTTGGCCTGCAGGGCGTCGTAGTAGCTGGGCGCATCATTGCCGAAGAAGTCAATGTCCTGCGTCCAGCCAAACCGGTTGAACAATGGTCTGCGATCATTTTTGGAAACGCCGCTCGCGAAACCAACGATGCTGGGTTGATTCACGTTGACAGCCGGGTTGTTGGCGTAGAAACCGTGGCCGTTGTTGCCCACAAATGCCAGTTCCATCGAAATGGTATTCGTGAGCTGGTGCTGGACGGTAAGGTTGTAGGCGTCGAGTCTAGCCAGACGCATTCTGGTGGGGCGAGCCCGGGCGAAGATCCCCACCGGCAGCGGCAGAAGACCGTCCGATGGCACGGTCGGGAATACCGGCGCGTTGGGGCCGGTCGCGAGATTGAAAACGGCGTCGGTCTGACTGGTGGCATTGTCGTTTTGGACCGCCAACACCGGCAAGTTCTGGGTTACCGCATGGCCAAAGATGGAACCGAAGACGCCGATGTCATAGCTCCGTCCGTAACCCATGCGTATGACCGTTGAAGGGGTCAGTTGGTATGCGACTCCGAGGCGGGGCCCAAAGTTCTTCCAGTTCCTTTCGACGTTAAAATTACGCCCGATTCCACCCACACCGCCAACCCGGAGAAGTCCGGTGCTCAAGTCGAGAAGGCTGCCATTGGCGTCCTCGGTTACGTACTCGGGATTGATAATGTCCCAGCGCAAGCCAAAGGCGATGGTTAGCTTTGAAGTGGCGCGCCAGGTATCCTGTCCGTAGAAGTAGAAGCGCTTTTGACGTTCCGCGGCAGTCAGAGAGGTGCTCACGTAACGTTTGAACGTGGTCACGTCACCCAGCAGGAATGTAGCCAGCGCCACCCCGCCAGCGCCCGCGTCGGAGGTGCGCTCCCGGGCGAAGGTCAGCTCACCGGCCCGGTGGTTGTCGCTGGGCACACGCAGATTGCGAGCATAACGGATGTCGCCGCCAAATTTGATCTGGTGGTTGCCGGTGATCTTTGTCCAGTTGTTGACGAACTGGAATTGGTCTTCCTGCTCGGTCAACGGGCAGTTGCAGCGATTCACGCCCAGGCCATAGCCGAAGTTACTGAGGCCGCCAGATGAGCTGATGTCTCCAGTCGCAGTTCCATCTCCGCCCGATTTTCCTACAAAGTAGGAAGGTTGGCCGGAGGTGAAATCAACGCCGGTGTTCAGGCCGGGGATGCCTACATCCGAAGCCGGAGTGGTCCCGACGCCGTTTGGTTCCACGCCCACGTGATAACGGACGTAGCCGAATCGGACATCAGTGAGAACGCTGGGCCGGAAAGCGTAGTCGAATCCTGCGGCCACGCTCTGATCGCGGCTCTTGGAGGCGCCGGCAAATCCGCCGGTGCCAAATCCGTTTCCGCCCAGGTCGCCGAAAGCGGCTGCTCCCGTCAGAGTGTAGTTGGCGAAGCTATAGCGGCCGAAGCTGTGCAGCTTCGAGGTAGTCTGGTCATCAATGCGCACATTGAATTGATCGTTGTTGAAAATGCCGTTGCCGCCGGCGGCAAAGTTGTTGATCAACCCCGCGCTGGTGGGGGCGGGGAACTGCTGCAGCAGAGCCACCGCCTGCGGAGAAAGACGGCTGTTTGGAATGAGATTACCGGCGAAAGCTGTTCTACTTGTCCCGTCCGGGTTTCCGGTCGCCGGATCGAAAATCTGATTGGTGTACTCGCTAAGATCGCAATTCGCGACCCCGGCTACGCCGCACGTGGAGCGGACGAGCGACGAAGGGATCGATTGCAGGAATGAAGAGCCAATCTTCGAGCGGGTTGCCTGGTAGTCGCCAAAGAAGAAGAGCTTGTCTTTGATCACCGGGCCACCGATAGACCCACCGTACTGGCCATATAGGATGGGCGGAATGGTGCGTCCCGTAACCGGATTCGCTTTCGACGGACTCTGGCTAAAGGGATCGCGCGCCTGGGTGGCATCACTGCGGCGGAATCCGAAGGCACTTCCGTGCAGTGAGTTGCTGCCGGACCTGGTCTGACTGGCCACCACGCCCGCGATGGCTTGGCCAAATTCCGCGTCATAGTTCTGGCTGGTCATCTTGGCTTCAGTGACAGACTCCAGCGTCGGATTGATGATGATGATGCCGAGAATCGGATCGCGATTGTCGGTTCCGTCCAGCTGAAAGCCAGTGCCGGCGAAGGTTTGACCGTTAACCCGGGTCTGCAAACTGCCCTGGGGATTTTCGCTGGAGGCATGCGACCAGCCGAGTTGCTGTGCGCCCGGCGACGCCAGGACCAGCGCCGTGAAGTTCCGGTTAAAAAGCGGCAGATCTTCCACCGCTTTTTCGTTAAAGATCGTCGCCACGTCGGCACGGTCGGTCTTTAGCTGGGGGGCTTCCGCCGTTACTTCGACGGTTTCGGTCGATCCGCCGACCTGGAATTGTCCGTCCACGCGAGCGGCGGCGTCGGCGGAAACAACGATGTTCTTGGCTTCGAACGCCTTGAAACCCGCGCCTTCTGCCCGGACGTTATAGACGTCGGGGATAAGGTGGGTCACGCTGTAGTTGCCGTCGGCGTTGGTCGTTGTTTCCTGTGAGGTGCCTTTCGTTGCCGACGTAACCACTACCTTTACGCCCGGAACCGCGGCGCCGGAAGGGTCGGTGACGGTGCCGAAAATGCTGCCGAAAACTGCCTGTGCGGCGGCCTGCGGTGTGAACAACGCGCAGCTCAACGCCAACAACGCCAATGCGCAAAGAACGATCGAAAACTTCTTCATTGCTGCCTCCCCACCTTCATTACTGTTTTTCGCTAACGGTATCGCCCAAGAGAAACGGGCTCGCGCGCCAGAAAATCGCGCAGACGATAGAGCGTGTTTAGAAGATCCGATTTGCAGATTTTGCCCCTGTTCAAACTTATGTTGCCCGGTTAGTACAAAAGCATTAGTTGCAAGCGATGCCAGCAGTTCAGCTTCCCAACGACGACGCGCTGTAGATTGTTGATAGCGTTGACAATTGCCCGAGTAACAATGCAGTTGGGTATGACATTTGGAAGTTCACGCCGCCGCCGATATGAAAAAAAATAATTCTCCACATCTGTTTTCGGCCTGTTTGGAAATCGAATAGTGTCTGTAAGCTTCTGATCCTATTGCCATAAATGGCTTTCCGTTGGCTGTGGAATACCTGCAGGTGCGGCCTCGCGCCGGAGAAATCACCGCACCAGACTGGGCCAAAATCTGGGCTCAAGCCTGCTATTTTTTAAGTTTCATGAGGTTTGATACAGTGACGGCGATGCTAAGTCTTCCGCTTGCCGCCTGATGCGGGGGCTTGTTACCCTACGTTAAATGTCTGTTACGCGCGCGCAAAGTTCCGAAAGAGAGCGGTGGCTGGGGCAGATTGACAAGCTGGTCAACAGCCAGGTGCTTCACGGCTCGGAATCTCTCTGCAAATTGCTGCGATATCTGGCTGAGCACGCGCTCGATCATCCGGGATCGTCGTTGAAGGAATATCAGATCGCGACTGAGGTATTTGGGCGCCCGCACGATTTTGATCCGCAGCATGACTCGACCATCCGGGTGCAGGCTGGTCGTCTGCGCCTCAAGCTGGCCGAGTATTACAGCACCGAGGGCGCGGAAGACAATCTGGTGGTCGAGGTGCCGAAGGGTACGTACGTAGTTTCGTTTCAGCAGCGGGCGGTGGGGCCAGTCAAGGTGCGCCCCGCAAGCGGACGCGACCTGGAGGCAAGCGCAACCGAACGAAGGGGGCCGCGGCAGTGGCCCATGGTGCCGGTAATTCTCTCCGTGCTGCTTGCGGCCGCGGTCGCGACCATTGGACTGCTGCTGCTGAACCAGAACGCCGCTCGCCGCCAGGCGCCGGGAACCGAGGCGGCCCCGGCCGCATTCTCCGCTTTCTGGAAAGGATTTGTGGTCGGACCGGAAGAGCCCTGGGTGATTTTCAGCAACGGCGCCTTCGTGGGGCGGCCGGAAACCGGCATGCGCTACTTCGATTCCGCCCGCGACTCCCGCGACGCCATTCTGGACCACTACACCGGAGTGGGAGAAGTGCTGGCGGTGCATGCTCTCGACCGCACCTTCGGCTTGCTGCACCGGCAGATTCGGGTCAAGCGCGGCAGCTTGCTTTCGCTCGACGATGTAAAGAACAACGACATGATCTTTGTCGGGTCTCCGGCGGAGAACCTGACCCTGCGCGAAATCCCCAGCACGCAGGATTTTGTATTTCGCCGCCTCGACTCCGGCCCGCGCAAGGGCGACTTGTCGATCACCAACGTCCATCCTCAAGCGGGAGAAGCGGAGTACTGGGTGGGCAGCCCTTCTCGCGCCGTGTTGAGCGAGGACTATTCCGTGATTGCTCTGGTGCGGGGCTTGAATCCCGCGAAGTCGGTCCTGATTCTTGCCGGCACCACTACCATCGGCACGCAGGCGGCGGTCGAGTATGTGTGTCAACAGAATTCGCTTGAGGAGTTGTTGCGACGGCTCCCGGTTGACGATACGGGGGAGTTGAAGCCCTTTGAAGCAGTGCTGCGGGTCAAGGTGACGCGCGGGGTCCCGGTGGAATCGGAGATCGTGGCGTTACGCAGCGGGAAGCCTTAGTCGGCGCAAGAAGGCGAACCTCAAGCGCTTTCCAGGCTGCGAATCAATATCGCCGGTCACGGAAGCTGCGGCTTCAATTGCGGATCAAGTTCAGCGGCGCGCTGATATTCCTCTCGCGCCTCTTTGGTTTGACCCTTCCTCTGCAGCGCCTCCGCCAGATGAAAGTGTGCAGGCGCGTAAGTCGGCACCAGGGCGATGGCGGCACGGAACTGCGAAATGGCTCCGTCGAGATCTCCCAGGCTTAGCAGCCGCTTTCCGGAGTTGGTATCGAAGGTCGCGGCCTGCAGACTGGTTTTGTCCTTGCTGATCTGCGCCCCCAGCTGGCGCTCCCGGGCGGCGCCTTCCTCATCACCCAACTGGCGCAGAATGGTGGAGAGCGTGGTATGCGCTCCGGCAAAATCGGGCTGCAGGCGGATGGCTTCGCGCAGGGATGAGGCAGCTTCCGGTAATTTGCCCTGCTGCTTGAGTACCGTGCCGAGGGTGTAGTGCGCCTCGGCGTAGTCAGGCTTGGACTGGATGGCGGCGCGCAGCTCGGTGGCGGCCTGGTCGAACTCGCCCTGCTGCCAGAAAGTTACGCCCAGCGTGTAGTGAACATCGGGCTGGCTGGGATCGAGTTCCGCGGCCTTCTTCAGTTCGACGATCGCCTCGGGTAGTCTGTCTTTCAATTTGAGGGCGAGGCCGAGATCGTAGTGCAAGGTCGCATCGTTCGGCGTTGCCTTTAGAGCGGTTTGAAATTGTGCGATGGCCGCGTCGAAATCAGCTTTCTGCAAGTAGGCTGTCCCCAGGTTGGTGCGGTAGCCAGTGTCGGCGGGGCGAAGCTGAAGCGCCGCTTCGAACTCAGGAATGGAGCCGGTCGCGTCACCCGACTGGATCAGCGCCAGGCCCAGATTGTTGTGCGCATCAGGATCGTTGGGACGCAGTTGGACGAGCTGCCGGAAGGCTGCGACTGCCCCGGGGGCGTCACCCGAACGCTGCAGCATTTTTCCGAGCTGGGTCTGGGCCTCGATGAACCCGGGCTGAAGCTTGACCGCGGTTTGCACTTCCTCGACGGCTTTTTCCGGTTGTCCCCTCTCTTCCAGCACTCGTCCCAGATAGAAATGGGCTTGCGCGTTTTGCGGGGAAATTTGAACGGCGCGCTGCAGCAGGCTGAGAGCTTCGTCGATCTGTTTCTGCTGCCAGCGCACCACGCCCAGATGCAGGGCGGCCTGGGCGAAGTCTGGCTGCAACCGTAAAGCCTCGGAAAACTGTCTGGCTGCCTCGTCCGGTTGTGAACTCTGGGCCAGCACCGAACCCAGTTCGTCGCGCAGGTCGGCGCGCTGTGGTTGCAAGTCCACAGCCTTTCTCAGTTCAATGGCGGCCGTCGCCGGGTCGGACCGAAAGCTGGCGATCTTTCCCAGAGTCCGGTGCGCCTCTGCGTCGTTGGGGGCTAGTCGCAGGGCGGTTCGGGCCTCCGACTCGGCCTGCGCCAACGAGCCATTTTTCACCAGCGCATTGGCCAGATTGACATGCGCTGCCGCCAGATCAGGTTTCAGGCGCAGGGCAGTCTTGAACTGGGAAATGGCTTCGGTAGTCTGTCCCTGGGCAAAGAGTGTCCAGCCCAAGAGGTTGTGTGCCTCGGCGCTGCCGGGCGCGAGTTTGATCACCTGTTCGAAGGCTGCTCGCGCCTTGGGCAGGTCACTGGATTGCACCGCCGCCAGTCCCTGGCGATAGAGTGACTCGACCTGTCCCGGAGCAGCCTGCTTCTGAGGGGCTGCAGAAACTGCGAAGGTGAGCAGACATGTCCCCACAGCGACCAGGCACCGGAGCATCAAGCGCGGATCGTTCCGGGTGCGCCCATGGTTTCGCACGGCTGGATGAAATGATGCGACGGCCACTCCGAAATACTACTATGCTCCGCCGGGCAGAACTTGTGCTGGATTTCCAGGGCTAAGGGACATTGTTCGTCAGTTCCGGCGCGAGAGGTGTGGATAGCGTATTCTGCTAAGTATGTACACCGCCGATGTGCTGAGAAACGTTGTGGCCCTGCGAAGTGAAATCGCGAATATCCGTGACATGAACGATCGTTTTGCCGCCCAGGAGGATCCGGCCCCGATGGCCTCCCGCGCCAACAAAGAGCGCCGGACACGGCTTCAGGAAATAGTCCGCGAGCTGGCGGTCATGGCCAAGGAACAGCATCCCTGACGCAAGCTGGGTCGCCAGCCGAGATCTTCTGCATGAGGGATGGGCAGTCCCGGCGGCTGGCGGGGATCTCGCCTGCGGCCGAGGGCAGGATGCCCTCGGGACAGCCGGCAAGATGCCGGCGCTACAGTTAATCACCGGCGAACGCCCGGCTTGACCCTCCCATTCTCGCGCCCTAGTATTCAACCAGGGCCATGAATCCAGTTTTTGCGCCGCAGTCTCGTATGCTCCCAGCCGCTGCAAGACTGGCGGGGCTTCTCGCCTTAGTCACCGCTTCCGTCGCCCAGAGCGGAAAAAGCACGCCCATCGCCAATTTCGTGGACACGGCAGAAAAAGCCGGGCTGACCATGACCCAGGTTTTCGGCGGGAAAGACACTAAGAAGTACATCATCGAGACCACCGGAACCGGCGCGGCGATTTTCGATTACGACAACGATGGCTGGCCCGACATTTTCCTGGTAAACGGCACCACGCTTGAAGGATTTCCGGCAGGAACGGCGCCCACCAATCATCTGTATCGCAACCAGCACGACGGAACTTTTGCCGATGTGACCGTCAAGGCTGGGCTAACCGCGAACGGCTGGGGCCAGGGTGTCTGCGTCGGCGACTACGACAACGATGGATGGGAAGACCTCTACGTCACGTACTACGGAAAGAACCGGCTTTATCACAATCAGAGTGGGGTCTTCACGGAAGTGGGGGAGGCGTCCGGTGTTGCCGGAAGCGGGAAAGCCTGGGGGACAGGATGCGCCTTCGTCGATTACGATCGCGACGGCCGGCTCGACCTGATGGTGGCGAACTACGTGGACTTCGATCTGTCCACGGCCCCTGCGCCGGGCGAGAGAGCATCGTGCGTGTGGAAGGGAGTGCCTGTGATGTGCGGGCCGCGCGGCCTGGCCGGCGCTAAAAATATTCTTTACCACAACCAGGGCAACGGCAAATTTGAGGACGTGACCGCCAAAGCCAAGATCGACCAGACCAGCGGCCATTATGCTTTCAGCGTCTCCACTCTCGACTTCAACGATGATGGCTGGCCTGACATCTACGTGGCCTGCGACAGCACGCCCAGCATTCTCTACCGCAATAATCGCGACGGAACTTTCAGCGACGTGGCAGTGGTGGCCGGCGCCGCCTACAACGAGGACGGCCGCGAGCAGGCGGGGATGGGATCAACCATCGGCGACTACGATGGCGACGGCCGTCTGGATATCTTCAAGACCAACTTTTCCGACGACACCTCGACCCTCTATCGCAACAACGGCAACGGCACCTTCGATGATGTGACCTTCGCCGCCGGCCTCGGCCTTTACACCCGTTATCTGGGCTGGGGAACGATGTTTCTCGATTTCGACAACGACAGCTGGCCCGACCTGCTGCTGGTGAATGGACACGTGTATCCCGAGGTCGATAAGCAGAACCTGGGCAGCAGCTACGAAGAGCCGCGCATCCTGTATCACAACAACGGCAACAAGACGTTCAGCGACATCTCCTCGCAGGCCGGGCCGGGCATCACCGCAGTTCGTGCCGGGCGTGGACTGGCCATCGGCGATCTGTGGAACGACGGCCGAATTTCAGCAGTGATCAGCAACATGAACGCAACTCCAAGCTTGCTGGTGAACCAGGTGCGCTCACCCAATCACTGGATAGGAATCAGGACCGTAGGCACGAAATCGAACCGGGATGGAATTGGCGCGCGCGTTATGGTGAAGGTGGGAGCGCGCATGCTGGTCGATGAAGTCCGCAGCGGTTCCAGTTACGACTCGAACAACGACATGCGCATACACTTCGGGCTGGGATCGGCAACAAAAATAGATTGGGTCCAGATTCGCTGGCCGAGCGGGCTCACCGAGCGCTTCGAGAACAACCTCCCGGTGGATGCGATTCACACTCTGAAAGAGGGGTCGGGAACAGAGATCAAGCAGCCCGCCAAGTCTTCCTGAGATTGCCGAACTGCCAGAACCTGTACCTTTACGTCTTTGCGCTCTCCGCGGTTAAAGCTTTTGACCGCAAAGTCCGCAAAGGACTCGCAAAGGACGCGAAGAAATGCACCTGCGAGCTCAGTGACTTGAGCTGGCGGTCAGTGTTACGGGCTGACGGGCTCCGTTCAGTTTCCCGCGCATGTGGCTGGCCTGCTCGGTGGTGAACCACAGGTTACCTCGCGACAAGCGGTGCAGTTGTTCGCCTTGCCAATGCGCTTGCATGATGCCCTCGCGGGAATGAGAGTTCGATCCCTGCAGGAGATGGCCCAGTTCGTGTGCCATTACATTTCCCAGAATGTCCGAAAGGGCGACGTTCCAATCGGCGTGCAGTTCCAGCGCGCGTTCATAGAAGACGTCGCTGTAACAGCCGGTGCCTTCGTCTGAGAGGAACGCCACTCCGAAAACTTCACCGGCTGAGCTCGCAGACCGGGGCGCGATTCGCACCGCAAGGCGAGTCGGCCAGGCAAAGCTGGCACAGTCGAGATCGGACCGCGTAGGGGCGGGTGCTCCCACCCGCCCGGCCGGGCGAAGCTCGGCAGTTTTTGGCTGGTCCTCCGCGCCAAATTCTTTTCGATCTGCGCCCACCAAAATCCCTGGCGAGCTTTCCTCGCCCGCCCAGACGAGGACGTCCGGGCCCACGTGGGTCCGGGAGGTTGAACAATTGTTCCAGACGACATCGACTCCGGCTTCGTCGAAAATTCTGGCTGCTCTCCGTTCTGCCGCGGCCAGCACTGTCGCTGAAACTCCGGCGTCGTTATAGACAGAGACAGACACCTGTGGTCTCTGGTGAGGATAGGATTCCGGCCACGCGGGGAACGTAAACCCCAGCAGGAACGTAACTAACAGCAGGCGCGCTTTCGAAAATTGAAGCACCGGCAGCCACCTCGGCAGCGCCGATCTTCGGGGCGTGCCGGGGGTGCCTCAAGGCTTTGCCGGTCACCTGCAACCTATTTGTGGGTAACTTGTTAAGCGCTTGCGCGTCAAATGCTTAGGAGCGTGGGTGACGCGGGAAGAAGTGGACGCGTCGGCTAAAACTTCGTAGGCTCGGAGAACGCAAGTGAGCGTAATGAGCGGCAATGGGACGCGCATGATCCAGTTTGGAGTCTTCGAAGTCGATTTGCGGGCGGGAGAACTTCGGCGCAACGGCTCCAGAGTCAAACTGCAGGACCAACCGTTGCAGATTCTGACCCTGTTGCTGGAACGGCCCGGCGAGGTGGTTTCGCGGGACGAGCTGCGGACCCGTTTGTGGCCCGCCGACACTTTTGTCGATTTCGATCACAGTCTCAACGCCGCCGTCCGCCGGCTTCGCGACGCACTGGGAGACAGCGCCGAGAACCCTCGATTTGTTGAAACCGTCGCCCGTCGGGGTTACCGCTTTCTGGTGCCGGTCAGCGGGATGCCGCCCGCTCTCGAGGCCGAGCTTCGGGTTCCTCCGCCCCAGCCTGCCCGGACCTGGTGGATTGCCTCGGCGGCGGTTGTCCTGCTTGTGGCCGGACTGGGTGCGGGCCTTTTTCTGGGCCGGCGCGGATCGGGGCCTTCCCCCGCGTCCCCTCCGATCGTCGAGCGCCGCCTGACCGCCAATCCCAGCGAGTATCCCATCAGCAGCGCAGCCCTCTCATACGATGGCAAGTACTTGGCATTTTCCGACGACACCGGATTCTACTTGCGCCAGATCGATACCGGTGAAACTCATCCCTTAGCTTTGCCTGACGGATTCAGGGCCAAGCCGGTCAGCTGGTTTCCCGATGGATCGCACATTCTGGTCACTTCGCTCGCGGGATCGTCACAGGAGCCGGGTTTGTGGCAGATCTCCGCCCTGGGAGGAAGCCCGCGCAAGCTGGCCGACCAGGGCCGGGAAGCGGCGGTCTCGCCGGACGGCACACAGATTGCGTTTCTGAAAGGAACCTCGGAGAGCCAGGAACTGTGGCTGATGGGGGCGGATGGCGAGCACCCCCGAAAACTCGCAGGCCAGACCGGCGACCTCTTCCGTTCCCCGGTTTGGTCTCAGGACGGAGACAGGGTCGCGTTCGTCCGGGGCGTGTATCGGGCAGGAACTTACGGAATACAGCCTCAGATTGAAATTCTCGATTTGGCCAGCAACCAGCGATGGACGGTGTCGTCAGAGGCGCGGCTGGGGCCGGCGTTGGCCTGGGTGGGAGATCGCGTAGTCTATGTGCTGAGCGAAGTCTCGCCCAGCCAGAACGACTCAAATCTGTGGTCGTTGAAAATCGATGCGCGCACGGGAAAGTCCCTCGGCACAGCCACGCGGATCACTTCAAGTGCCGGCGCCATCCGATACCTCAGCAGCGCCGCCAATGGGAAGCGTCTCGCCTATCTTAAAGAGGGCTGGCAGCCCGATGTTTACGTCGCCCGGCTGGAAGGGAATGGAACCAGGCTGAGTACGCCACGGCGCCTCACTCTGGATGAGCGGCAGGACCTGCCCTGGTCCTGGACGCCTGATAGCAAAGAGATTCTTTTTGGTTCGGACCGCGATGGATCGTTCCACATTTTTCGGCAGGCGCCAGACCAGACCACGCCCGAGTTGCTGGTGGGCGGCAGCGAGCAGTCGATGCTGCCACGCCTGACGCCGGACGGAAAGCATCTCGTCTATCTGCAATACCGTCAGGCCTTCGATCCGTCCAACGCCGTTCGCATGATGCGGATTCCGGTTGCCGGCGGACCGCCCCAGCTGGTGATGGAAGTGCAGGGCCTCACCAACGAACAGTGCGCACGCCAGCCGTCCAGTCTCTGCCTGTACAGTGTCGCCGGCGACAAGCGCCTGACCTTCATGAGCTTCGATCCCATGCAAGGTACGGGGCAAGAGGTAACACATATTGATGACGACCTGCCCTACGCCTATAACTGGAGCCTTTCGCCAGATGGCTCGACCCTGGTCATGGCCAAATCAAACAAGCTCGATATAATCGTGCAGCCGGTAATCCGTGTCTTGACGTTGAAGGACGGCAAAGAGCGACGGATTGCCTTGAAAGACTGGTCTTCGGTTAACGCGATCGATTGGACGGCAGACGGAAAGGGTCTGTGGGTCAGCGCTTCCAACACCAACGGGACCAATGCACTGTTGAATGTGGACCTGCAAGGCCGGGCGCGACCGGTGTGGGAACAGACCAAGATGGCCGTGGGTTGGGCGATTCCTTCGCCCGATGGACGCTATCTGGCGATGTGGCAAGCCAGCGGCAACGCCAATGTCTGGATGGTGGAGAATTTCTAACACAAACGAGCAGTGTCACCCAGCGCGAGTTGGGATCGTCCGCTTGCGGACGATCCCGAGCAGTCGAAGGGCCGATATTGGATGCGGTGACACTTGGTACGTTTTCTTGTGCTGCAGAAAAAACTCCTTCTACCCTGCCACTGACTTGCAATAGGGGCCTTCGACTGCGTAGCCGCTTCGCGAAGCGAAGCAGCTACTCCGCTCAGAGCGACAGGCTCAGTGCTGCAGAGCTTCGATCTCATCCGTTTTGCCCAGGTATTCGTAGCGCAGTAAGGCGATGGGAACATTGCCGTTCTTCCACAAAAAGTCGTGAAACTCGCGCAGGTTGAATTTGTCGCCCTGGCTCAGGCGGGCTTCGGCCAGCAATTTCATGATCTGTAACTTGCCCGTCTGATAGGAAATTCCTATGCCCGGTACTGATGCGTAAAAGGTGGCATCTTCCATCGCCGTGGCGCGGTCGAGCGGAACCGTTTTCATGAAATAGTCGGCGGCCTGTTCGATGGTGAACTCGCCCGTGGACAGCTTCACATCCACCTCCACTCGCAGGGCGCGGAAGCGCATGAAGTTGTAGATGATCTCGCGGGTGCGCGGGCTGTCGTCGAACAACCCGGCTTGCAGCATCATCTCTTCTGCATAGAAGCCGATGCCTTCATTGGCGCTGGAGTCGTAGTAATGACGGCGGATTGGATCTTCGTTGGTCCACGACATTACTTTCTGGAAGTAGTGTCCCGGCATGCCTTCATGCACGATGATGCCGCGCGGATCGCGGGCGGTGGAGAGATCGAAGTATCCCCGGTCGGGCGAAGGCGTCTTGATGTAGCTGGTGGCGTTTTCCTTCAGCCGCGCGGGTCCAGTGAGGTCGTCGGCCACGCCGAAAGCAGCCAGCGGCGCGAGATAAGCGGGGTAGGGAAGATTGCGATAGTGCTGTACCCAGGCGGGAACCGTGAGGATATTCTTCTCTTCGAGAAAATCGCGGATCTCCTGTTCTTGCCTTTTCTCTGTGGCGATCTGCGTTGCCTGGTCTTTGGCCAGGGCCAACTGCGGCAGCCTGGAATTGCGATTCTTTTCATACGCCTCGAAGGCGACTGCTCGTTCCCATTCCTGACGCCCCTTGGCAATCAACTGCTCGGGCGAGTAGGGAATCAGAGCCACATGCTTCAGGAAGAAAATGTAGTTGTCGCGTCCAACCGCCACGTTGCTGGGCATACCCGGCAGTCGCTGCTGCAGCCATCCCCGATATTCTTCCAACGCACGGATGGCGGCCCGAACCGCGGGGTCCAGTTGGGATTCCGTTGCCGGCGTGAGATAAGGCTTGAGCTCGCGCGCCATCTCTTCCAGACGAGGACCAATGTCCTGCAGCTGATGAATGGATAACTGCGCCAGCGGGCCGGCCGGATCTTTCAGGTTCGCTTCTCCTTCGGCGAGGATCCGCGGAATGGCTTGTACGCGGCCAACGATTTCCGCACTGCGCGTCTCGTCGAATGGCGGCGGCTGGGTCAGACTCACGAACAGCGAAGCCAGAGTCTGGTCCAGATAGAACCAGGGATTGCGTTGCCACCCGCGCACGTAATCGAGTTCCCATCGGGCGCGCGCAATGGCGGAGCCGACCAGCAGGTAGTCCACGGTTTGGGCGCGGGGGCGGTCTTCGACAACTCGGGCCAACTCCTTATGGCGATTTTCGAAGGCTGCCAGTTCTTTGCGTCGTTTCGCGATCGTGGAGGGAGACCAGTCGGCCGTCCATCCCTGAGGGCGATCAAGGCGCGGGATATCGTCGAACGAGAAGGGTTGCTCCGTGGACCGCCACTCCCAGAAATCGGAAGAAAGTTGTTGC
>Ga0207706_10000431_pt1 | contig 44951 bp, 43 predicted proteins | sample KBSC53metaG_FD_184318 | JGI IMG/M metagenome (GOLD analysis project Ga0207706, IMG submission 184318) | Corn rhizosphere microbial communities from Kellogg Biological Station, Michigan, USA - KBS C5-3 metaG (SPAdes) (version 2) | ecosystem: Host-associated > Plants > Roots > Rhizosphere > Soil ... | reverse complement strand
CGCTCGCAATGACCGCTTCAATCGACCCGGTGGAGCTTGCGCGCGAGCTCATCAGATGCCCAAGCGTGACGCCTGCTAGCGGCGAGGTTTTCGACGTCCTTGAACGCCCCCTGAAAGCGCTCGGCTTCACCGTCCACCGCTGGGTTATGGGCGAGCCGCCCGACGGACCGACCGAGAACATGGTGGCGATCCGCGGCGAGGGCGCGCCGCATTTCGGCTTTGCGGGCCATCTCGACGTCGTTCCAGCCGGAGAGAACTGGAGCTGCGGCCCCTTCGATGGAGCGATCGAGGACGGGGTCCTGGTAGGGCGCGGCGCGAATGACATGAAGAGCGCGATCGCCGCATTCGTCGCGGCGCTCGCCGAGGTGGAGCAGAAACGGGGCACCTTGTCGTTCCTCATCACCGGCGACGAGGAAGGCTATTCGACGTACGGCACGCCCCGGATCATCGACTGGCTCAACGAACGGCAGATCAGGCCCGACATGATCCTGATCGGCGAGCCGACATCGGTCGACCGGCTGGGCGATACCGTGAAGATCGGGCGGCGCGGGTCGGTCAACATGTGGATCGACGTGCCGGGCGTTCAGGGGCATGTCGCCTACCCGCACCGCACCGAGAACCCGATCCCTCCGCTGGCGCGGATCATCGCCGAGCTCGACGGCCTTCACCTCGATGACGGCACCGACGCTTTCCCACCGTCCAACCTGGAGTTCACCGGCATCGACACGCCGACTCACGCGAGCAATGTCATTCCGGGCTCCGCGACGGCCCAGCTCAACATCCGGTTCAACAACGTTCAGTCCGGCGCCGAGCTCGTCCGAATGGTCGAGAAGGTAGCGGCTACGCACGCGCCGGAGGCAAAGGTCCGCTCGCGAATTTCGGGCGAGGCTTTCCTCACGCCGCCGGGGCCGCTCTACGACCTCGTCGTCGACGCCATCCGCGAGGAAACCGGCCAGGAGCCGGAGCTGTCGACAAGCGGCGGCACCTCGGACGGACGATTCCTGATCCAGCTGTGCCCGGTGGTCGACTTCGGCTTGCCCAACGCGACGATGCACAAGGTCGGTGAATGCGCGGCGGTCGAGGATATTCTCGCGCTGTCGCGCATTTACCGGCGGATCGTCGAGCGAATGCTCGGCTAATCTCGTGTTTTTCCCGAGTAGGAAAAGCGACGAAGCTGATGCATGAATTCGCCGGGAGTATGGCTTTAATTCCAATCTATTGTTGTTGTCCGGCCTCGTGCGTTGATTGTCCGACCGGCTCGCGCGGATTGTAACTTGATGACCTTCGCTCAATGCGGAGAAGCTTGATGGCGTTTGCAATCGGTCTTCAGGAATCGCTCCGCGTCCGACGGAGCCTGGCACCGTCGGAACTTGCGACCGGCGACAGCCTTCAGTCCGTTCTCGACAGGCACCTCCTCGCGGTCGAGGAGATGGCCGAAGGGGAGTTGCTGACCTCTATCCTCCTGCTCGACCCTGACGGGAAAAGGCTTTGGCACGCAGCGGCGCCAAGCCTGCCAAGCGAATATTGCGAGGCAATAGACGGCTCCGAAATCGGACCCTCGGCGGGTTCTTGCGGAACTGCGGCCTATTTCGGGCATCCCGTCTATGTCACCGACATCGAGTCCCATCCGCTCTGGGCCAAGTATCGCCATGTGGCGCTTCCGCATGGTTTGCGCGCCTGCTGGTCGACTCCGATTCGGGGAAGCGACGACGCGATCCTCGGGACATTCGCCATTTATCATCGAACCGTGGGCGGTCCGACGCCTCAGGAAATCGAAGCGATCGCGATGATCACGGATAATGTCGCAGAAGCCATCCTGTGTGCGCGAGGCGAGCAGAGGCCGGGGCAGCAGCCTTCACGCCCTCGACATGGCAGGCCCGAATTGAGGATCGTCTCCAATACCGAAAACCCTCGGTCCGATGCCGCGAGGTTCCTTCGACTGGCGCAACATCTCGACCGCCTCGAATCGCTGGCGGACGAATTGGAGAAATGCGCGGACGAAACCGGATCGAGGGCCGATGCCGAGTCGGTGCGGGCTGCCGGAACCGATTGCAGGAGGCTCATCAGCGTCATCCGCAGCCAGATCGAAAACCTGGAGCGTTCGCGGGGACCGCGCGGCTAGCCTCAGCCGGCGTCCTTGTCCGTCTCGCACTCTCCCAACCCGCCCAGTTCGCCGCGAATTTCGGTCAGCTGCTTCTCCAGCTGCCGTGCAATCGCGGACAACTGCGGGTCGCCGCTCTTGCGGAGCAGATCGAGGCGCAATTGGAGCGTCGCGATGAGCTGCGCGGTGGAGGCGTCGTGAGCGCGCCTGCCCTGCGATTCTGGTTCGGGAGCCGGAGCTCCGGATTCACCAGGACGCGAATCCGGTTGGCTGCGGCTCCCGCCAGAATCCTTCGTCTCGCTATGCGCCATTCAATGCCCCTGATGTCGCGAATAACATCATAGGCGCAAGAGCTTACAGAAAGAAGTAACCTAAATTGCGGTTCCCACAGGGATCCGCTCAAGCCACCGATTTGTCGATCCTTCCGCGGGAGTTGCTGACCCAGGCGCGATATTCGGGCTCGAACATCGGTTCACCGAAAACATAGCCCTGGACAGTGTCGCAACCCATCGCGCGCAACAAATCGGCCTGCGCGCTATTCTCGACCGCCTCGGCGACGATCTCGCAGCCGACGCCCTTGATCAGCTGGACGACGGCCTGGACGATGACTCGGGCCTTTTCGCAAGTGTCGATCTCGGCGATCAGCGACGGATCGAGCTTCACCCGGTCGAGCGGCATCGTCCGAAGGCGAGAGAGGTTGGAATAGCCGGTCCCGAAATCGTCGATTGCGATGCGCGCTCCGTCGTCGCGTAGCGCGGCGATCTCCTCGAGCACCGCCTCGCTGGCTTCCATCGCCGCGCTTTCGGTGAATTCCAGCTCGATCATCGACAACGGAACGCCCTGGTCGGTGAAGGCCTGGCGCATCCGCGTGAAGAAATCGATGCGGTCGAGCTGCCTCGGGCTGACGTTGAACGACAGGCGATGCTCGAAGCCGTCCCGGGCCCATCCGCCGAGGACAAGCGCAACCTCGCCGATGACCCAGTCGCCGACCTCGCTGACGAGCCCTGTCCGCTCTGCGACGGGGATGAACGTCCCCGGCATCCGCAATCCGTCGCGCGGATGGTTCCAGCGCAGCAGCGCCTCCCCGCCAACGATTTCACCGGTCACGAGGCTAAGCTGCGGCTGCAGTGCAAGCTGGAACTCGCCGTGGTGGACGGCCTCGGTAAGCGCTCTTTCCGTCTCGATCTTTTCCTGATGCTCGGCGGCGAGCTCGTCGTTGAACAGGCAGTGCTGGCCGCCGCCGCGCGACTTGGCGCGATACATGGCTATGTCCGCCGCGCGCATCAGCGATTCGATGCTCGTCCCGTGTTGCGGGCTAACCGAAACGCCGATCGAGGCGCCTATGTCGACGCTGTGGCCGTAAAGCTCGAACGGTTCGGAGATTGCGAGAGCGACCCGGCGCGCGACCCGCTCCACATCCTCGACGGAGTCGATGTGCGGAAAGAATATCGTGAACTCGTCGCCGGCGAGGCGGGCCAGGAGCGGGCGTTTCGACACCTTCTCGCTAAGCTCGGCGGTGACGACGACTCGAAGCCGGTTGGCGACCATGATCAGGAGCTGGTCGCCGCGGGCGTGGCCGAGGCTGTCGTTGACGTTCTTGAAGCGGTCGAGGTCCACGAACAGCATTGCCGCCCGCCCCCCGTCCGGAATGTCGCCCAAAAGCTTGTCGGCTTCCGATCGGAAATGCAGCCGGTTCGGAAGCGAGGTGACGGGATCGTACATGCCAAGCGCATGGGCATTTTCGATCGATGCACGGACTTCGGCGAAGAGCGTGTCCACCGCGGCTGCAACCTTGGGCATTGTTTCACGGACGATCGGAGGCGCAGGGGAGATCAGGTCCCCATCCTCGACGGCGAGAAGGCGATCGCCCAGGGCGGAGAGGGCTCGGGCGCTCTGGCTGTTCGGACGCTCCGAGGCGATGTAGCTGACAAGCAAGCAGAAGGTGCCCGCGACGAGCGCGGCGACGATCTTCTCGTTGAGCTCCGTGATGTACAGGAGCGCAGCCAACGAAAATATGAAGGAGGCCAAGCCGGCAGCGCCAGAGAGAATGGCGTTGCTGACCTTTTGGGCCGTGCCTGCTTGCATCCCTAGTTGCGCCTCGTCCGACGGCCTGATCCGTCTCGAAGTCCGGGTTAAATCGACAGGGTTAAGAAATGGTGCAGCGAAGAGGGTTACGCCGCAAAATAATATAGAGGCTTCCGCCTCCCCCGTGACGCCGGTGGGCACCGCGAACGGAAGCGATTTGCGAGGCATGCCGCGAAGCCTCCAGCCAGTCGTGGACGGCAGCGCGGATCTTGCCGCGCTGAACCGGCGGATCGCCGGACCGGGCGTGGCCCGTGACCAGCAGGATAACCCGGTCGCCGGCGGTGATCGCCCGCTCCAGCCCGCGGTCGATCGCCGCCCATGCCCGGTCGAGATTGAGGCCGTGAAGGTCGATAACGCGGTCGGGCTCGACGGTGCCGGACTGAAGCCGCCGGTCCCAGGTCCCGTCGAGAGTCGCCGTAGAAAGTGCCGTCTTTTTTGGAGGAGGTGGCAGTTTCGCCCTAGCGGAACTGACGGAAGGAGCCCGCTCCACTGGTTTCGCCGATCCCCCTGCCCGCTCTGGGGAGGATTTCGTTGGGTCGCGGGAAAGCGGGCGGATGGTTGCTGCGACTTGTTCCCAGAGCTCGCGCTCTTCAGCGCTGAGCGAGCGCACGCGCCGCAGTTCCTTTCGGAAGCAGGATGAGCGCCTGGCCCTTTGCGGACATTCCGCCGGCGATGCGCCGCGCCTCTTCGCCCGCGCCCCAGAAAGTGTCGATGCGGTTCGCGCCCTTGATCGCTCCGCCCGTGTCCTGGGCAACCCACATGCCCCAGGCTTCCGGCCTGTCCAGCGCAAGGAACACCGGAGCGCCGAGCGGAATGAAATTCGGATCGGCGGCGACGCTCGAGCGGCCAGTGACGGGCAGGCCGAGTGCGCCCAACGGCCCGGGCCCGCTCAACGGTTTGAAGAAGATGTAGGACAGGTCTTCCTGCATCAGGGCAGTCGCCTGATCGGGATATGCGTGCATCCAGGCGACGATCGATTCCATGTTGACCCCGCCGGGCGGAAGCAGTCCGCGTTCCTTGAGCAGGCGGCCGACAGCGACATAGTCGCGGCCGTTCTGGTCGGCATAGCCGATGCGCTGGATCGTCCCGTCAGGATAGCGGAGCCTGCCGGACCCCTGGATTTGCAGGAAGAACAATTCGACCGGGTCGGCCGCCCAGGCAATCTCCAACCCCTTGTTGGCGAGCGCGCCCTGCTCGATTTCGGCGCGGGTGAAATAGAGCACGCACTGGCCGTATTCGTCGATCCGGCCCCGGCCCGTTTTGCCATCGGGCAGGGTGCACCGGACGAGGTCCGTGGGCTTCATGTAGATCGGAACGGAGTAGCCCGGCGCCTGGACCGGCGAAGCGGCGATCTCCGGTTCGAAATAACCGGTCGCGAAGGCCTTGCCGTCGCCTATCCGGACCCAGTCGAAACTGGTCTGGAAGAAGGACGCGGCCTGCCCCGGCTGCACATAGGCGGCCTGGGCGCAAACGCCGGTCCAGTCGGCGGGATTCGTAAGGCCCGATTTGTCCGTCCGCCTGACAAGAGTGCTGCAGCTCAAACGGAACGCAGCGAGCGCCTCGGAGGCATCGCTCTCGTAGACAATGGCGGGGGCCGAAACGGCGATCCCGGCGGCGCGAGCGTTCGTGGGCGGCGGCGGCTTGACGGGCTGGACCGGCGGTCTCGGCTGGACCGGAGGCGGCTGAGTGGGCGGCGGCTGCGCCGGTCGGCTGACGCAGGCGGAAACGAGCAGTGCGGAGGTGAGGACGAGGCCTCTTAACCAGGGACTCACTCTTCTTCGTCGGTCTCTACGAGAAGCCAGTTCGGGTCTTTCGACGCGATGTCGCGCCGGAAGGTCCAGAGGTCGCGCGTCTGCACGGCATCGCTCATCGACCCGGCGACGACTTCGCCTTCCTTGTTGCGGGTGACCGCGGCGATGTCGGCTTCGAAGCGCACGGTGAGGAAGGCGACCGTATGTTCGAGCGATGCCGAAGCAATCAGCGCCTGCTCTATGGTGACCAGCCGGTTGTCGAGGACGAGCCCTTCCTTGCTCCGCTGGTCGACGGACGAGGAGAAGGCGTCATAGACATGGTCGTCAACGTGGCTGCGAACCTTGTCGAGCTCGCCTTTCCAGAAGGATTCGAGGATCATCCGGTAAGCCGCCTGCGCCCCGTCAAGGAAGCGGGCGACGTCGAACGCCGGATCGGCTGCAAGCAACGCACGCACCCCCGGGCCGGCGGTCGGCAAATATGCGAGGTCACTGGCATCGGTGGCAGGCTGGGGCGCGGGGGAAACGGGCGCGGTCGGGCGCTCTACACGGGCGTCCGGATCGGCGGCTTTCAGGATCGGCTGCTGTTCATGACCCGTACGCTCGCCAAGCACGCTGTAGAGGCGAAGCCCGATGAACAGCGCAACGAGCGCAAGGATGATGATTACGGTCAATTCTTCTGCTTCTGGTCCAGTGGCACGTTTACAACGAACATAATGCGCGCGGGAGCCGAATCAAAGGCTCCTGCCGCGGCTCCGTCGCCATTGCACGCCATTTGACCGACTGCTAGGCGCCTCAGCGAGAACGCACCCGCCAATCGAACGGGTCCGCATCCATCCTGCTTAAGGCGAAGACGACATGGCCCAAGACGATTCGACCCGCGCCGCGAACGGCTCAAACGGCAGCGGCACCGAGCCGCAGGCAGCGACCCTCGCGCAATATATCAAGGACCTCTCGGTCGAGAGCCCAAGCGCTCCGCAGGTCTATCAGTGGCAGGACCAGCCGGCGCTCGACGTCAACTTCAACCTGAACGTCGAAAAGGTCTCCGAGGACGTCAGCGAGGTCCTGCTCAAGGTCGAGGTGAAGGCCCAGTCGCAGAATGGCGTCCACTTCCTTGTCGACTTGAGCTTCGCGGGCCTGTTCGGTCTTCGCAACTTCCCCGAAGAAGCGGTTGCGCCCTTCCTTCTCATCGAAGCGCCCCGCCTGCTCTTTCCCTTCGCTCGGCAGATCGTCTGCGAGTCCATCCAGAACATGGGCTTCCCGCCCCTGCTTCTCGAGCCGATCGACTTCGGAGCCGCCTATATGGCGCAGGTGCAGGCCGCGCAGCAGCAGCAACAACAACAGGTTGAGTCAGACGCCGACGCCGAGTCCAAGGCGGACGAGCCTGCAACGGAAGGGTCCGGCGAGGCCTGATCCGGCGCGCTTGCAGCGAAACAGCGCATGAACCTGGTCAAGGCGACCGGAACCATTGGCGGACTGACGCTCGTCAGCCGCATCGCCGGCTTCGGGCGCGAGATGCTGATGTCGCGAGTAATGGGCGCAAGCGACGCGGCCGACGCCTTCCTGGTTTCATTCCGGCTTCCCAACACCTTCCGCCGGCTGTTCGGCGAGGGGGCATTTTCCGCGGGCTTCGTGCCCCTATTCTCACAGCGCCTTCACGGCGAGGGCGGCGAGGCGGACGCGAAGCAATTCTCCGAAGAAGTCCTCGCGGTCTTCCTGCCCACGCTGATCATCTTCACCCTGGTTTTCCAGGTAATTATGGGGCCTTTCGTCGCCGCACTGTCGGGCTATGTCGGCGACAAGCTCGTGCTCGCGACCTTCCTGACCCGAGTCACCTTCCCGTACCTCATCCTGATCAGCCTCGTTTCCCTCTTCTCGGGGATATTGAACAGCCTGACCCGCTTCACCGCCGCGGCATTTGCTCCGGCACTGCTCAACCTTGCGATGCTCTCGGCGCTGATCTTCGTGCCCGTCGGAGGAAAGACGACGGCGCTGGCCCTTGCAATCGCGGTGACAGTGGGCGGAGTCATCCAGCTCGCGCTCCTGATCGTCGCTACGAAGCGTGCAGGAATCTCGCTTCGCCTCAAGCGGCCGCGGATCACCCCGTCGGTGCGCCAGTTCACCCGCGTGGTGGTGCCGGCAACGCTGGGCGCGGGCGTCTATCAGATCAGCGCTTTCATCGACACTTTCTTCCTTGGGCGTCTAGGCACCGGCGCGATGAGCTATTTCAACTATGCCGACCGCCTCAACCAACTGCCGCTTGGAGTGATAGGAGCGGCGCTAGGGACCGCCATACTCCCTCAGGTCAGCCGGCATGTCGGTGCGAACGAGCCGGAGCAGGCCGCGCGCGTGCAGGGGCAGGCGGCCGAGTTGGCGATGCTGCTCTGCCTTCCAGCGGCGCTCGCTTTGTCGGTCGCAGCGCTGCCGCTGGTGTCGGCGCTCTTCCAGGGCGGGCACTTCACCTACGAAGACGCCCGGATCAGTGCGCTCGTCCTCAGCATCATCGTCCTTGGGCTGCCCGCTTACGTCCTGGTCAAGGTGCTTACCCCGGGCTTCTATTCCCGGCAGGACACGGCGACTCCGGTCAAGACCGCGGCTTTGGTCCTCGTCGCCAATATTGCGCTCAATTTCGCGCTTATCCCGCCGTTCGGGATCGCGGGACTGGCGGCGGCAATGGCGATCGCAAGCTGGCTCAACTGCGTGATCCTCTATGTGATCCTTCACCGGCGAGGGCATTTCCGGATCGAAAAGTGGCTTGCCTCAAGGATCGCTCGCCAGTTCCTTGCCGGGCTTGCAATGGTGGTCGCGCTCATACTCATCCGTCACGGCCTTACCGGCTGGTTCAGGGGCTCGGCGATCCAGCGGATGGCCGGGGTCGTCGCTCTGGTGGGCGGGGGAATGGCCGTCTATTTCCCGCTCGTCTGGCTGCTGGGCGGGACCGACAAGGACGAGCTGAGGGCGCTTCTGAAGCGGAGGAGAAACTACACCGATGCCGGCTGAGCGCTCGTCGACCCGAGTTGTCTCCGGGATCCAGCCGACAGGTGACCTTCACCTGGGCAACCTCCTCGGCGCGATCCTTCGCTGGGTGCGGATGCAGGACGAGGCGGAATGCCTGTTCTTCATCGCTGACCTTCACGCGCTGACGGTCGACATCGAGCCGCAGCAGCTGAGTTCGAGCGTCCGCGAAATGGCTGCGGCGCTGATCGCCGCCGGGATCGACCCGGCGAAGTCGACCCTGTTCCGGCAGAGCGCGATTCCTGCGCATTCCGAGCTGACCTGGATCCTGAACGGCACGGCGCGGATGGGATGGCTCAACAGAATGACGCAGTGGAAGGACAAATCGGGGAAGAACCGCGAGGGCGCTTCGGTGGCGCTGTTCGATTATCCCGTGCTCCAGGCCGCCGATATCCTCCTGTACAAGGCGACGCACGTCCCTGTCGGCGAGGACCAGAAACAGCATGTCGAGCTGACCCGCGACATCGCGCTGAAGTTCAACAACGACTTCGATGTCGAGCTATTTGTCCCTCCCGAGCCTTTCATCGGCGGCGGCACGACGGCGCGGATCATGTCACTTCGCGACGGCAAGGTGAAAATGTCCAAGTCCGATCCCTCGGAGATGAGCCGGATCCAACTGACGGACAGCGACGACGCGATCAGTCAGAAGGTCCGCAAGGCGAAGACCGATCCGGAGCCGCTTCCGGACAATGTGGAAGGGCTGGAATCCAGGCCCGAAGCGAAGAATTTGGTCGGCATCTACGCCGCCGTCACCGGCCAGGACATGCAGCAGGTCCTCCATCGTTTCGAGGGCCAGGGGTTCGGCCAGTTCAAGCCGGCGCTCGCGGAGGTGCTGGTCGAGCTCATTGCCCCCATCCGCGCTCGCCTCGACGAGCTTCGCCGCGACCCGGGCGATCTCGACCGGATTCTGGATGCCGGGGCGCGCCGGGCGAGCGAGCTCGCGGCGCCCACCCTGGCCCAGGCGAAAGTGGCGGTCGGGCTTGGCAACTGAGCCGGCGGCAACGGCCGATCCGGCCCGGGCATTGCGAAAAATTTAACATAGCTTGCGCACTATTGAAGTTGTCGGCAAACCCTGTGTTGCCGGGGGGGAGCCTACGGGAACCGGCGAGTTTTGATGCGACGAAGTCTTACCATCGGCGCGTGCGTCGTTGCTGCTGCAATCGCCTCGGCCGCGAGGGCCTCGGCCGGGGCGAGCGAGCAGGACCTCGCAAACCTATCGATCGAGCAGCTCGCGCAAATCGAGGTTCGCTCCGCCTCGAAGACCGACGAGCCGTTGAGTTCGGCGCCGGCGGCGCTTTACGTGATAACCGGCGACGAAATCCTGTCGTCGGGCATGGACTCGCTCCCGGAAGCCTTGCGCCTTGCACCGAATCTCCAGGTGCAGCAGATCGACGCGAGCAATTACGCGATCAGCGCGCGGGGCTTCAACGGTATCGAATCCTCCAACAAGCTGCTGGTCCTGATCGACGGCCGATCGGTATATGCGCCGCTCGCTTCCGCTGTGTACTGGAACCTCCACTGGCCGATGCTCGAGGACATCCAGCAGATCGAGGTGATCAGCGGTCCCGGGGGAACCTTGTTCGGCCCCAATGCCGTCAACGGCGTGATCAACATCACGACCCGTGACGCGCGGGACACTCTTGGAACGACCGCCCGAGGCACTGCCGGAGCGACGGAAAGGACCGCCGCGATCCAGCAGGGCTTCGCGCTCGGCGGATCGGGCGCGGTCCGGCTTTACGGCAATTGGCACGACAGTGAGGGGCTTCCGGCGGGCCCCGGCGTCGATACCGAAGACGATTATCGCGGGTGGCAGGCAGGCTTTCGTTCGGACTTCGGCGACGACGTCGACCATGTCACTGTCCAGGGTGACCTTTTCCGCACCGATGCCGAAACGCTTCCGGGCGACGGCGCGAAAGGCCAGAATCTCCTCGCGCGATGGTCGCACGCGATCAGCCCGAGGACATCGGTCGAGATCCAGTCCTATTACGATTATTTCAAGCGCGACTTCTTGCTCGCCGAGGAATCGGTTGAGACGCTGGACACGGAGGCGCAGGTCAATCTTACGCGCGGCCCGAACGACATTGTCGCGGGTGTCGGCCTGAGGACGACCAGGGACCGCTTCATCAACAATCTCAACGCGTTCCAGCTCGATCCGACCAGCCGACGATTGTGGACCTACAACCTGTTCCTCCAGGACCGGTTGAACATCACACCCACAGTGGAACTCATCGCCGGCACGAAAGTGGAGCGATCGAGCTTCACCGGTTGGGAAGTGCTTCCGAACTTGCGGCTGGCGTGGCAGCCAAACGACCGCACCCTGTTGTGGGCGGCGGCATCGCGCGCGGTCCGCACGCCCTCGCGGATCGATCGCGAGCTGGAAGCGGAAATCGGCGGAATCCCCTTCCTCGCCCAAAGCCCCAATTTCCAGTCCGAGGACCTGATCGCGCTCGAAGCCGGCTATCGCGGGCAGCCAAGCTCGAAGATCACGTTCTCCATCAATGGGTTCCTGAATTTCTACAGGGACCTGCGGACCACCGAGTTCGTCAACGGCGTGTTCCAGCTGCTGAACAACCGGGAAGGCAAGACCTACGGAGTCGAGGCGTGGGGCACTGCGCAGGTCACGCCCTGGTGGCGGCTATCGCTCGGGGCAGCGACTTTGTGGAAAGACCTTCACGTCAAGGAAGGGCATTTCGACTTCATTCCGCGCAATGTGGTTGGCAACGATCCAAATTGGCAGGCCAAGGCTCAGTCGCAGTTCGACATTACGCGCCGGCTCCAGCTGACGCTCGATGGACGCGCAGTCGGGCGGATCAAGCAGATTGGAGCGAACCCGGAAGTCCCCTCCTATGTCGAGCTCGGTGGGCGGCTCGCATACGTGCTCAACGATCAGCTTGAGCTGTACGTGGCCGGACGGAACATGCTTCACTCCGACCATCTCGAGAATAACGACCTGAACGCGCAGCTTGCCAAGCGCAGCATCTACGGCGGTATCCGCGTGCACTTCTGATGCGGCGGATTCGCGCAATCCTCCCTGCGATCGCAGTCATGGTGAGTCTCGCCGCGTCGGGCCCGGCGCACGCCGACGTCAGCGCATCCGACGTAAAGGCGGCCTTCCTCCCGCGCTTCGCCCGCTACGTGACCTGGCCGCCTTCCGCCTTGCCGGGCGGCGCCGATCCCTTCGTGCTCTGTGTTGTCGGCGACGATCCGTTCGGGAATGAGCTCGATTCGGCAGCGCGCACCCAGTCGGTCGACGGACGAAGGATCGTCGTCCGGCGCCTGGGCTCGGCCGACAGCGCCGGCAGTTGCCAGATCGCCTACGTGTCGGGTAGCCGCAGTCAGGCAATTGCCCAGTCGCTCGCGTCGCTGCGCGGCAAGCCGGTCCTTACCGTCACCGACGCGCGAAATGGCGGCCAGAGGGGAATCATCCACTTCACGGTGGTGAACGGCCGCGTGCGGTTTTTCATCGACGACGCCGACGCCGAACGCCGCGGCCTGAAAATCAGCTCGCGCCTTCTCGCGCTTGCAATTTCGGTGAAGCAATGAAGCGGCTCGATCTCATCGGCCGCTGGCGCTCCGCTCCAATGGCGGTGTTCGGTGCAGCCATCCTGATCCTGCTTGCCGGCATCGCGATCATCCTCATCTATAATGTCAGCTATTCCCGGGAGCGGCTCGAGCAGGCACAGGGCCTGGCCGACATTCTTGCCGCATCCGAAGCCGCACCGCTCGATTTCGAGGATCCCGTCGCCGCCCAGGAATCGGTGAACGCCTTCCTGGTCAACAAGCAGATCCACATGGTCGGAGTGTTCGACCGAACCGGCAAGGCGATTGCCGGATACGACCGAACCGGTTCACCGTTCCCGCAGAGGATCTCCGCACTTCCCGACACGCACGGCAACGTCATGCGGGTGAGCGCGCCGGTCGAAAAATCCGGGCAGCGGATCGGAACCGTCTATTTCGATGTCGACCGCGAAGCCGGCGCGCGGAAGGTCACCCGTTATTCCTTGCTCTTCGTCCTGTCGTTCGTCGCGGCACTGGTCGTCACCGGGCTTGGGATCGCGCAGACGCAGCTGAGAGGTGCGAACCGCGAGCTTACTGACCGCGCTGAAGCCCTGTCGCAGGCCAACGAGCTTCTCGAAGAGCAGATGGCGGAACGCGCCAAGGCCGAGGAGCAGCTCCGCCAGAGCCAGAAGATGCAGGCGCTTGGCCAGCTGACGGGCGGAATCGCGCACGACTTCAACAATCTCCTCACCGTCATCCAGGGGTCGGCGGACATGCTCTGCCGGCCGGAGCTACCCGAACCGAAGCGGGTGCGGTTCGCCCAGGCAATCGTTCATGCCGCCGAAAATGCGGCAGCGCTGACGTCGCAGCTTCTGGCTTTTGCCCGCCGGCAGCCGCTCAAGCCCGAGCTGATCGATGTGGCCGACCTCCTTCGATCGATGGAAGACATGATCGACCGAACGGTGGGCGAGCGGATCAAGGTCGCGATGGACCTTCGTTCGACCTGTCTCATCAAGGTCGACCGCGGGCAATTGCAGTCGGCGATTCTCAACGTCGTTTCGAATGCCCGCGACGCAATGCCGAATGGCGGGCGCCTTTCGATCGGCTGCCATGAGCGAACCTTCGAAAACGGCGATACAATGATCGAAATCGAAATCCGGGACACTGGTTCGGGAATGGACGCCGAGACCCTGGATCGCGTCTTCGAGCCCTTCTTCACGACCAAGAGCACCGGCAGAGGCACAGGCCTTGGCCTCAGCCAGGTCTACGGCTTCGCATCGCAGTCCGGCGGCGAAGTCACCGTCGACAGCGAGGCGGGCAAGGGAACCGTGCTGAGGCTCGTCCTGCCCTGCTACGCGTCCGGCGAAGGCGGCCCCGCAACGCTGACGCTGGTCGAGCAAGAGGTTGCCGACGAGCCGTCCGCCGCGATCCTGGTCGTCGAGGACAATGAGGAAGTCGGCCAGTTCGCCGAAGCCCTGCTCACGGAACTCGGGCACAAGGTCACCAGGGCCACGACAGGCGAGGAAGCCCTCGAGCTGTCGCGCAAGCGCGATTTCGACGTCGTGTTCAGCGACGTGGTGATGCCGGGAATGGGCGGATTGAAGCTCGCGGAAATGCTCGCGGACGAAAAGCCCGGCCTGCCGGTGGTTCTGGCTACCGGCTACAGCCAGCAGATCGCCGAGGGTGGTAGCGGCGGGCGTCCGGTGATCCTGAAGCCTTACCGCCTTGCCACCTTGGCGGAAGCGTTGTCGGCGGCGCTGCGCGGGGCGCAGGCGACCTAAAGGGGCGCCCGGGCACGACTGGCCCGAGCGCCCTTTCCCATCCACCGCGATCTTCTAGCGCCTGCTACGGCCGTAGCGGGTCAGCCTTCGAGCTGACGGGTAAGCAGGCGAATGTCGGCGTCCAGCTCCGAATCGCTCGCTCGGAGCCGTTCGATCTGCCGGACGGCGTGAATGACGGTCGTGTGGTCGCGGCCGCCGAACCTGCGGCCGATATCGGGCAGCGACTTGGGAGTCAGCTGCTTCGACAAATACATCGCAACTTGCCTCGGACGAGCGACCTCGCGGGCGCGGCGCGCCGACGTCATCTCGGCCTTGCGGATGCGATAATGCTCAGCGACCTGGGTCTGGATTTCGTCGATCGAAATCCGCCGCTGGTTCGCTCGGAGGACGTTGGCAAGCACTTCCTCGACGAAGGCGATGTCGATGTCGCGACCGGTCATCATCGCATAGGCGGCAATACGGTTGAGCGCGCCTTCGAGCTCGCGCACGCTCGACGTCACGCGCCGCGCCAGGAAATCGATGACGTTGGCCGGCATCTCGACGGCAGGAAGCAGGGCGAGCTTGGCGACGATGATGTTGTAGCGGAGCTCGAAGTCGGCGGAATTGATGTCGGCTACGAGGCCCCAGGACAGCCGCGACAGGATTCGCGGCGCTATGCCGTCCAGGTCCTGCGGCGCTCGGTCGGAGGTGATCACCAGCCGCTTACCCGCCCCGATGATCTCATTCATCGTGTGGAAGAATTCTTCCTGGGTGGAATCCTTGCCGGCGATAAATTGGACGTCGTCGATCAGCAGCAGGTCCGCTCCGCGAAGGCGGCTCTTGAAGCCGATCGTGTCGTTTTCCTTCAGTGCCCGAATGAACTCGACCATGAACTTTTCGGCCGACATCGAAACGATCCGGCGGTTCGGGTAGCACTCGCCAAACGTGTGGCCGATCGCGTGCAGCAGGTGAGTCTTTCCACGCCCCGTACCGCCGTGGATGAACAGCGGGTTGAAGCTCACCTGGTCGGCAGTCGCAAGAGTCCGCGCCGCGGTCGCGGCGACCTCGTTCGCTTTGCCGACGACGAAGGTTTCGAACCGATAGCGCGGGTCGAAGTTCGGAGCGGCAGGGTCGCGCTCCGGAGGGGCCGGAGTTTCCTCCAGTACCAGGAGCGGCGTCGGCCGCGGAGCGTCCGCAGCGGCGACGATGCGGATGTCCCGCACGACCGGCAACGTCGTCTTCCACGCAAGGGCCAGCCTTTCGCCGAAATGCGAGCGTACCCAGTCGGCCATGAACTGGCTCGGCATCACGATGTCGAGACTGCCTGTGTCAGGGTCCAGGGTGCCGAGCTCGGCGGGCTTCAGCCACCCGTCGAACGTACGCGCGCCAAGGTCGCGTCGAAGGCCGTTTCGGATCGACTCCCACGCTGCTTCGAGCGGTGCGACGACCTTCGAGTCGTCGAGCTGGCATGAGTCTATCCGTCCGCCTGACACTGGCTAGCGCCTCCCTCAGCTTGCCCCTGGTCCCGAGCAAAAGGAACCCGTGGCGCGCAACCCGAGTCGCGCGCTCGCCGTTCTCTTTCTCTCTTGCCCCCGGCGCGGATTCGCGCTCGGAAGGCTGTTTGTGAAAGCCTAAGGGCCAGCTTTCAAGACCAGATTTTTCACATAAGTGAAATAATTCGTCTTGACACGGAAAACTGCCGGAAACCCGCCAAAGCAGCCAAAAACCGCCATTTTTCCAGCGACCAATTTCAGCATTGAATCGCGAATCGCGGAGATTCCTACATTTTTTGGACAGCCCAAAAAAAGCGGGCCGCCGGATCAGCCGACGGCCCGTTCGAAAGCTGTTTCTACGAGGCCGTATTAGCCGAGCGCGGCAACCCTCTTGGACAGGCGCGACAATTTCCGAGACGCCGTGTTCTTGTGCATGACTCCGCGGGCGACTCCGCGAGCGAGCTCGGGCTGTGCCATTTTGAGAGCCTCGGCCGCCTCTTTCTTCTTGCCTGCTGCAAGGGCCGATTCGACCTGCTTCACGAAGGTGCGGATTCGGCTGATTCGCGCGTGGTTGATCGTGGCGCGATTGGCATTGCGACGGATTCGCTTTTTGGCCTGCGGCGTATTCGCCATTTGAAAAAAGTCCCTCAATCCATGAAAAAGCGGCGCCGGAGGCTAGACCCCCGCGCCGATATGGGCGCTCCCCTACAGGGCGAGGCGATTCGGGTCAATGTCGCAACCGTGACTGTCCGGGGGACAGTTCGTTTGCAGCATCGCGTTCAGCGCTGGCATCGGGGGCAGTAAAAGGTGGACCGGCCACTTTGCACGATGCGCCGGACCACACCGCCGCAGCCGCAGGCTTTTCCTTCGCGGTCGTAAACGGCGAAACGTTTCGAGAAATAGCCGAGCTCGCCATCGGGCCGAGCATAGTCGCGCAAGGTGGATCCGCCAGCCTCGATGGCTTCGTCGATGACCTCGCGGATCGCGGCGACCAGGCGCTTTACGGTCTGCCTCGAAAGCCGGCCCGCGGCGCGGCGCGGATTGATGTGCGCCCGATGAAGCGCCTCGCACGCGTAGATATTGCCGAGCCCCGCGACGATCCGCTGGTCGAGCAGCAGGGCCTTTATCGGCGCGCTCCGGCCACGGAAGATCGAATGAAGCACGTCGGCGTCGAGGTCGGTCGGCTCGGGACCCAGAGCGCCGACGCCCGGCGAGGATTGAAGCTTGTCGGTCTTCACGAGATCGACGGAGCCGAACCGCCGGGGATCGTTGAGCACCAGCCGCTTCCCCTCCTCCGTCTCGAGCAGCAAATGGTCGTGCGCGTGGAGCTCATCCGGGTCCACTCGCCATTTCCCCGACATGCCGAGATGGAAAACGAGCGTGTCGCCGCGGTCGGTGTGGAGGAGCCCGAATTTCCCGCGACGCCCGAGCGCTGTCACCGTCGAACCCGTAAGCCGCTGGCCGAGGTCGGGCGGAAACGCCCGGCGCAGGTCGCCGCGCCGCGGCTCGATATGGGCGATGCGCCTTCCGAGCAGCACTTTCTCCAGCCCGCGGACGGTGGTTTCGACTTCGGGGAGTTCCGGCACCGAGGCCATATGGCGAACGTTGGCGCAGCCAGCTAGAGGCACGCGCATGACGGATCAGGTGAACTTCGGCGACGAGCTGGTCAGCCCGGACGAGAAGACCCGGCGGGTCGGGCGGGTCTTCAGCTCGGTCGCCCGCCGCTACGACCTCATGAACGATCTCATGTCCGGGGGCCTTCACCGCCGCTGGAAGGACCGCTTCGTCGATCGGGTGAAGCCCCGCACCGGCGAGCGAGTCCTCGACATGGCCGGTGGCACGGGCGACGTCGCCTTCCGGATGGCGAAGCGCGGCGCGCACGTGAGCGTCGCCGACATCAACGCCGACATGCTTGCGGTGGGGATGGAGCGCGCGGAGGCGCTGGGGTTGAAGAACCTCGCCTGGAAGCAGGAGAATGCCGAGGGCCTGAGCTTCGAAAGTTCGACCTTCGATGCATATACGATCGCGTTCGGCATCCGGAACGTCACGGACATTCCGTCGGCGCTCAAGGAAGCGCACCGGGTGCTGCGGCACGGCGGGCGATTCTACTGCCTGGAATTCTCGACCAGCGAATGGCCGGGCTTCGCCGACATCTATGAGCTTTACGCCGGCAAGCTGATCCCGCGGATCGGGCGGGCGGTGGCGAAGGACGAAGGCAGCTACCGCTACCTCGTTGAATCGATCCGGCGGTTTCCGAAGCCCGAGGCTTTCCGCCAGATGATCGCCGAGGCGGGCTTCGTGCAGGCGAACGCCGAGACGATCCTGGGCGGGCTGGTTTGCATCCACAGCGGATGGAAGATCTGAGTTGACGAGGCCCCCGACCCATCTCTGGCGGCTGTTGAAGTGGGGCCGGACCCTCGCGCGTCACGGAGCGCTCACGGGTATCGAGCGCGACGCGATGACTCCGGCCGAGGTCCGGCGTGTGGCGCGGATCGCCCGCTTCGGAGCACGAGTGCCGGGTACCCCGGACTATGCGGCGGCGTTGCAGGAGATCGGTCCGCCCGCGATCAAGCTCGGCCAGACGCTTTCGACCCGCCCTGATTTGATCGGTGTCGCCGCAGCCGAGAACCTGTCTCGGCTTCAAGATGACCTTCCGCCGGCGCCGTTCCCGAAGATCAAGGCGGAGATCGAACGCGCCTTCGACGCACCGCTGGAAAAGCTGTTCGAATCCTTCGATCCCAAACCGATCGGGGCGGCGTCGATCGCTCAGGTGCACCGGGCGAGGACCACCGAGGGCCGGGACGTCGCGGTCAAGGTCCTCAGGCCCGGGATCGAGCAGCAGTTCGCTCAGGCGATCGACACCTACGAATGGACCGCCGCCCAGGTCGAATCGATGGGCGCCGAAGCCGCCCGGCTTCGCCCACGGATGGTCGTCGCGCAGTTCAAGCAATGGACAGCTCGAGAGCTAGACCTCCAGCGCGAGGCGGCGTCCGCGTCGGAGCTCAAGGAGAATATGGTCGCCGAGCCCGGCTATTACGTGCCGGAGATCGACTGGCGCCGGACGGCACGACGGGTGCTCACGCTCGAATGGCTCGAAGGCACCAAGCTCAACGATCTCGACGCTCTCGTCGCCGAGGGGCAGGACTGCAAGGCGCTTGCGGCCACCCTGGTCCGCGCGTTCCTCCGCCAGGCGATCGTCGACGGCTTCTTCCACGCCGACCTCCATCACGGGAACCTGTTCGCGCTTCGCGACGGGCGAATTGCAGCGATCGACTTCGGGATCATGGGACGGATCGACCGGCGGGCGCGCGTATGGCTCGCGGAAATCCTCTACGGGCTGATCACCGGCGATTACCGGCGCGTCGCCGAGATCCATTTCGAGGCGCAATATGTTCCCGGGCACCATAGCGTGGACGAATTCGCGACCGCGCTGCGCGCCGCCGGCGAGCCGATCCGGGGCCTTCCGGTGAAACAGATCTCCGTCGGCCGGATGCTCGAAAGCCTGTTCTCGATCACCCGCGATTTCGACATGCCGACGCAGCCGCACCTCCTGCTTCTCCAGAAGTCGATCGTCATGAACGAGGGCGTCGCCAGCAGGCTCGATCCCGACATCAACATGTGGGAGACCGCCGAGCCCTTCCTTCACGAATGGATGCGATCGGAGCTCGGACCGGAAGCTTATTACGCCGACCGGATCGTCGAGACGGTTAGGGCGATCAAGAAGCTCCCGGATCTCATCAACCGGATCGAGGAATATTATCCGCCCGCTGGCGGCGCGCCGCCGGCTCCGCCGCTTCCCGTGATCGTGCCGGTACAGCCCGGGCCCTGGTGGGGCTATGTGGTCGCGCTGGCGGTTGGTGCCGCCGCGACCGCGATTCTGGCCTGGATTATCTGACCCCGGCGGAACTGCCGTGCGAAGTGGTCTTCCCGCGCGCGCTCATGTGGTTCGACCGGCTTTCCTTCTCAATGATCTCGCGAATCCTCTCGATATGATCGTCTGTCAGATGCTCGACTCCGACGAGGTCCTTCTCGCGAGCTCCTTCTACTGCGCGCAGAAGCTCGTCGAGCTTCGCCTGGAGAGCCGCCGAATCCCGGTTCTGCGTATTCTGGATCAGGAAAACCATAAGGAAGGTGATGATCGTCGTGCCGGTATTCACGACAAGCTGCCAGGTATCCGAGAAGCCGAAGAGTGGCCCGGTCAGGCCCCAGACCACGATGATCATGACTGCGGCGACGAACGTCAGCGCCCGTCCGCTATAGGCCGAGATCCTGCTCGCAATATTCGTGAATAGCCGGTTCATGACAGCCAGAACGCTTACGCAACGGTACGGTGCCCTCAAACCGCATCACTCGACTCCTGCCTTAAGCAGAGGCAAATGCGACAGCAATGAGCAAGGTGCTTCTGATCGTCGGCGGCGGGATCGCTGCCTACAAGTCGTTGGAGCTGGTGCGCCTGCTGAAAAAGGCCGGCCATGAGGTCACGCCCGTGCTTACGAGGGGCGGCGAGCATTTCGTCACCGCGATGAGCCTCGGAACGCTCGCGGAAAGTCCCGTCTACAGCTCGCTTTGGGAGCTCAAGGACGAAGTCGAGATCGGCCATATCCAGCTATCGCGCGCGGCTGATCTCGTTCTTGTCTGCCCCGCCACGGCTGACCTCCTCGCAAAGATGGCCGCCGGGCTTGCGGACGACCTTGCAACGACCCTGCTCCTCGCAACCGACAAGCCGGTCGTCGCTGCCCCGGCCATGAACGTGCGGATGTGGCAGCACGCAGCAACGCAGCGCAACGTCGCGCAGCTGAAGGCGGATGGGGTGCGGGTAATCAAGCCTGCGGAAGGGGAGATGGCCTGTGGCGAACATGGCCCCGGCCGATTGCCCGAGCCGCAGGACATCATCGACGCGATCGGCGACCTGTTGAGGTGAGCCTGGAAGGCAAGCACGTGCTCGTCACCGCCGGCCCCACGCATGAGCCGATCGATCCCGTTCGAGTCATCGCGAACCGATCTTCAGGAAGGCAGGGCTTCGCCATCGCGGCCGCTGCGGCACAAGCCGGGGCGCGAGTGACCCTTGTCGCCGGCCCCGTCGCGCTCGACACTCCGCACGGCGTGGACCGGGTCGATGTCGAGACCGCACAGCAGATGGCCGAGGCCGTGGAGGCCGCTTTGCCCGCCGACGTTGCGATCCTGGTCGCCGCCGTTGCCGACTGGCGTGTCGAGCCGTCCCCGACCAAGCTCAAGAAGTCAGAGGGGCCGCCGAAACTGAAATTCCTTCCGAACCCCGACATCCTCGCCGAGCTGGCGGAAAATCCGAAGCGGCCACGGCTGCTGATCGGCTTCGCGGCGGAAACGCATTCTGTCGTCGAAAACGCAATCGCCAAGCAGGTCGGCAAGGGTGCAGACTGGATCGTTGCGAACGACGTGTCGGGCGACGTGATGGGCGGGCGGCGGAACCGGGTCCATCTTGTCACGAGCGAATCTGTCGAAGATTGGCCGGAAGCCGACAAGAATGAGGTTGCGTTGCAGCTCATTCAGAAGATCGCGAAGGAAATCGAATGATCGAAATCAAGCTGTCACGGCTGGCTCATGGCGACGGCCTGCCGCTGCCACGCTACGCAAGCGAGGACGCGGTCGGGCTGGACGTGAGCGCTGCCGAGGAGCTGACTCTACAGCCGGGCGAGCGCCACGTGGTGGCGACCGGCTTCGCGATCGAGATTCCACGGGGTTTCGAGGTGCAGGTCCGCCCGCGTTCCGGCCTTGCTGCCAAGCACGGCATCACCTGCCTCAACACTCCGGGGACGATCGACAGCGACTATCGCGGCGAGGTGAAGGTCATCCTGATCAACCTCGGCCAGGAGCCGTTCGAGATCAGGCGCGGCGAGCGGATCGCGCAGCTCGTGCCGGCGGCGGTCCTTCGCGCCGACTTCGTCGAAGCGAGCGAGCTGGGCTCGACCGCACGCGGCGAAGGCGGCTTCGGCTCGACCGGGCGGTGAGCCACTTCAGCGACGACGAACTCGACCGCTACGCGCGGCACATCGTCCTGCCCCAGGTCGGCGGGATCGGGCAGCGGAAGCTGAAGGCGGCAAAAGTCGTCGTCATAGGCGCGGGCGGCATTGGAAGCGCGGCCATCCCCGCATTCGCAGGCGCCGGCATCGGCATGCTGACCATAGTGGACGACGGGGAGGTCGAGCGATCCAATCTCCAGCGCCAGACGATCTTCCGAGACGATCAGCTTGGCCGGCCCAAGGCGCCGCTTGCGGCGGAGTTCGCCCGATCGCTCAACCCGACGGTGCAAGCCATCGGCGTTGCGCAGCGGCTGGACGACTCGAACGTCGACGGGTTGATCGGCGGCGAGGACCTCATCCTCGACGGAAGCGACAATTTCGCGACCCGGCTGGCAGTCAGCGACGCCGCGACGCGGTTGCACATCCCGCTCGTCTCGGCGGCTGCCGTCCAGTTTCAGGGTCAGGTCGGGCTTTTCCGCGGCTGGGAAGAAAACAAGCCCTGCTACCGCTGCTTCGTCGGGGATGCGTTCGACAATGACGATTGCGACACGTGCGCGGAACAGGGTGTCTTGGGCGCCCTCGCCGCCACCGTCGGCAGCTTCGGCGCGCTGATGGCGATCCGCTCAATCGCCGGCATCGGAGAGGATGTCGCGGGAAGCCTTTACTTGTTCGACGGGCTCGCTCTGGACTGGCGCAAGATGAGGCTTCCGAAGAATCCGGGCTGCAAGGGCTGCAGCTAGGCCTTCTTCCTCCGGCCGCCCTTCTTCTTCGCCGGACCCTTTGCGGCGCGCTCGGCGATTAGACGAAGAGCCTCCTCGAGAGTGACGGCGCTTGGTTCCATACCCTTGGGCAATGTGGCGTTTGTCGAACCGTCCGTGACGTAGGGCCCGTACCGCCCCGCCATCACTTTTATGTCACCGCCGTTGGCCGGGTGCTTGCCGAGGACCGCGATCGGTTCGCGTGAAGCGCCGCGCTCGCGGCTTCCCTTCGCGGCAGCAGCTTCGGCGAGCTTCACGACGGCCGCGTTCATCCCCGTTTCGAACACTTCGGCGGTCGAGCCCAGCTTTGCATATTTGCCGTCGTGGGCCAGATAGGGGCCGTATCGCCCGATTGAGGCCGTAATCGGCTTTCCCGACTCCGGATGCGCGCCGATTTCGCGTGGCAGCGACAGCAGCTTTTCGGCGATGTCGGGCGTCACTCCATCGATCCCGACATCCTTCGGGATAGACGCGCGCTTGCCGTCGCGCTCCAGATACGGCCCGAAGCGGCCGGATTTGAGCTCTATCCCGTTGCCGAGATCCTGCGGGCCGTCGGACTGGCCCTCCGCGCCCGCCTGGCCGAACTTCTGCGTATATTTGCACTCGGGGTAGTTCGAACAAGCGATGAAAGCGCCGAACTTGCCGCCCCGAAGCGACAGCCGGCCGTTCCCGCATTGCGGACAAAGGCGCGGCTCGCTCCCGTCCTCGCGCGGCGGGTAGAGCCAAGGCTCGAGGAACTCGTCGATCGCCGCCGTTATTTCCGACGGCTTCTGGTCCATGACCTCGCCGGCCTTGGGCCGGAAGTCGCGCCAGAAGTCCTGGAGCAGCTTGTGCCATTCGAGCCGCCCGCCGGAGACGTCGTCCAGCTCCTCCTCCAGCTCCGCGGTGTAATCGTAGCTGACGTAGCGTTCGAAGAAGCGCTCGAGGAATGCGGTCACAAGGCGCCCGCTCTCCTCCGGCACGAAGCGGCCCTTCTCTACCCGCACATACTCGCGGTCCTTCAGCGTCTGGAGGATGGAAGCGTAGGTCGACGGCCGTCCGATCCCGAGCTCTTCGAGCCGCTTCACCAGGCTCGCTTCGGAATAGCGCGGCGGCGGCTGGGTGAAATGCTGGGTGGATTCGACGCCGGTTTTCGCCGGACCGTCACCCTCGCGCAGGACCGGCATTCGCGCGGATTCTTCGTCCTGAGGGTCGTCGCGGCCCTCGTCGTATAGCGCCATGAAGCCGGGAAAAAGGACAGCCTGACCGGTCGCGCGAAGCACGACCCGACCCGTCCCATCGCCGAGCTCGACCGTCGTACGCTCCAGCCGCGCTGACGCCATCTGGCTTGCCAGCGCCCGGTTGTAGATGAGCTCGTATAGCCGCGCATGGTCGCCCGAGCCGGCGTGCCGCTGGGAGAAGTCCGTGGGCCGGATCGCCTCGTGCGCTTCCTGCGCATTCTTGACCTTGCTGGTGTATTGGCGGGGCCTGTCGGGAACGTAACCCGCGTCATAGCGGTCGGCGATGGTCCGACGGGCAGCGCTGATCGCTTCCGGCGCCATGTCGACGCCGTCGGTCCGCATGTATGTGATTAGGCCCTGCTCATAGAGGCCCTGGGCGACGCGCATCGTGTGGCTGGCGGCAAAACCGAGCTTTCGCGCCGCTTCCTGCTGGAGCGTCGATGTCGTGAACGGCGGCGGCGGGTTCTTCGAAAAGGGCTTGGTTTCGACCGAGGCGACGGTGAATCGCCCGGCTTCGACCGCAGCCTTTGCACGGTCGGCATCGCCCTTGTTGCCGATCGTCAGCCGCTCGATCTTCTTTCCGTCGAACTCGACGAGGCGGGCAGTGAAGCTCTGTCCGTCTGCCTCGAAATTCGCGACAACCGACCAATATTCCTGTGGGCGGAAGACCTCGATCTCGCGCTCTCGGTCGACGATCAGGCGAAGCGCGACCGACTGCACGCGGCCAGCCGATTTGGCGCCCGGCAGCTTGCGCCACAGGATCGGCGACAGCGTGAAGCCCACGAGATAGTCAAGCGCGCGGCGCGCCTTGTAGGCGTCGATCAGATCCTCATCGAGGGTTCGCGGATGCGCCATCGCCTCCGTCACCGCGGACTTGGTGATGGCGTTGAAAGCGACGCGCTGGACATTCGCCGGCAGCGCTTTCTTCTTTTTCAGGACCTCCGCGATATGCCAGCTTATCGCTTCGCCTTCGCGGTCGGGGTCGGTCGCGAGGATCAGGGTGTCGGCGTTCTTCGCTTCGTCGGTAATCGACTTCAGCTGCCTCGAGCGGTCGGCCGAGACCTGCCACTCCATCGCGAAGTCCTTGTCGGGATCGACCGAACCGTCCTTCGCGGGCAAGTCGCGCACATGGCCGTAGGACGCGAGGACACGATGTCCCGGCCCCAGATATTTTTCGATGGTCTTCGCCTTGGCCGGCGATTCGACGACGACGAGCTTCAAGCTTTTTCCTCACGCATACGCGTGATGTGGGGCTGAGGGATTCCGCCCGTCAAGCGGGAGACCAGCGTCAGTGAAGCGGCTACATATTCAGACAAATCTGATGCAAAACTCGACATTGCGTTCCGGATCAGGAATTTAGGACAGGCCGAATCCGTTCCGGTTGCGTAGGGGGATCATGCCGAATCCGAGTTACGACGCGTGCCTTGTCGAAGCGGAATTGCGGGCGCGGGCGGCCTACGCGCAACTCCATCGGCACTTTCACGACCAGCGGCATATCGACGAATGCCTGGCGGACCTGGACGGGGTCCGCGACCTCGACGAGCGAAGCCGGCGGGTCCTGCGCTGGGCAATCCTGTGGCATGACGCCGCCTACGAACCGGGTCACCGCGACAACGAGGAACGAAGCGCGCGGCTTGCCTCGACCGAGCTGTCGCGCTGCGGCGTGGACAAGGCCGACGTAGCAGAGGTCGCCCGGCTGATCCGGCTTACGGAGAAGCATAATCCGGAAGACGGTGACCGCCTCGGGGCGGTGATGGTGTCGATCGACCTCGCCATCCTGGGATCGGAGCCGGAGCGCTACAGCCGCTACGTCGCCGACGTTCGCCTGGAATATGCGCATGTTCCAGAAGAGCTCTGGAAGATCGGCCGGGCGCTGGTCCTCGAACGGATGATGGCGAAGGGGACGCTGTTCCCCGACGAGGGTTTCCGCGAACGGCTGGAGGAGCAGGCGCGGCGCAACATGGAAGACGAGATCAGCTCGCTGCGCGAAGGCTGACCTTCCCTCCGGCATGCCGGTCGAGCCGGCCGGCGAGATCGAGCTCCAGAAGGGCCATCTGGACGGCCCCGCTGGGCGCGCCGGAGAGACGGATGATTTCGTCTACGGCTACGGGCGAGGGACCAAGCAGCATTTCGACTGCCTCCACGGCTTCACCATCGAATTGCTCAGCTTGCGGCTGATATTCCGACGGGGGCGAAGCAACCCGGGTTTTCGACGGCTGCACGGCCTCGACGACATCGGCAGCAGTCTGGACCAGTGTGGCGCCGTCTCGAATCAGCTGGTTGCAGCCCTGCGCCCGCGGGTCGAGCGGCGAGCCGGGGATCGCCATCACTTCCCGGCCGGCCTCCGCGGCTAGACGCGCCGTGATCAGCGAACCGGAACGCGGCGCCGCTTCGACGACGATCGTTCCAAGGGCGAGCCCGGCGATGATGCGGTTTCGATAAGGGAAGTGGCGGGCCCGGGGTTCCGTACCCGGCGGCATTTCGGCGAGGACGAGTCCGCGCTCGAACAGGGCCTTCTGACGGTCTTCGTTCTCAGGCGGATAGAAAATGTCGATCCCGCCGGCGATAACCCCGACCGTGCCGCCTTCGAGCGCTCCGTCATGGGCAGCCGAATCGATGCCGCGGGCCAGACCTGAGACGACGACCATCCGTTCGCGTCCCAGGCTGTGCGCAAGCTCGCGGGCGAAGCGGCACGCCGCTGCCGAGGCGTTGCGCGCTCCGACGATCGCGACCGCGGGCCTGTCGAGCAAGCGGACGTCACCCTTCGCAATGAGAAGCGGCGGCGCGTCGTCGAGCTGCGCAAGCAGCGGCGGATAGAGTCCCTGGCCAAGCATCAGGTATCGGCCTCCGAGCTTCTCGACGCGGGCGCGCTCGCGCTCGGCTTCCCCGATGCTGACGAGCCTCGGCGGCTTGCCTCCACCGCGGCGCGCAAGATCCGGAACCGCATCCAGCGCGGCTTGCGCCGAGCCGAACCTGGCGATGAGCTGGCGATAGGTCACCGGCCCGATCGAGGGCGAACGGATCAGTCGAAGTCGGGCGATAAGATCGTCGGTCAAGTCTTTCTCCCGATGCGAGGCTCGGTGCCGGCTCGAAGCCGGGCCAGGTTCTCGTGGTGACGCCACAGAACGAGAAGGGTGAAACCGAGCAGCATCGGGAAAAGGACTTTCTGACCAAGTGCAGCCGCGGCAATCGGCGCGCTGATCGCGGCCAGCATTCCGCTGACCGAAGAGATTCGGATGACGACAAGGGCGACGAGCCAGACGGCGGCATAGACGAGCGCCGCCGGCCAGAAGATTGGGACCAGAAGGCCGAGATAGGTCGCGACGCCCTTCCCGCCCCGGAACTTTAGCCAGACAGGGTAGAGATGACCGACTAGAGCTCCGGCTGCGGCATAGGCTTCGCCTCCGGGCCACAGCCGGCGCGCGATCAGCACAGCGACGGTTGCTTTGAGCGCATCGAGAACGAGTGTCGCTGCGGCCAGCCACTTGCCGCCCGCTCGAAGCACGTTGGTCGCGCCGATGTTTCCGGAGCCGACCTTGCGGACATCCCCCTTCCCCGCGAGCCGGGTCAGGATCAGGCCGAACGGTATCGATCCGAGCAAATAGCCGGTCAGAAGCGCCAGTAGCCCTTCGGTCGTCACGATCCCCCCATGGCCCGACAGTTGCAGGCGAGTTCGGCGTCAGTCAAATGCGCGTGTCATGAATCCGGACGCGCCCCTCCTGTTCTTCGATTCCGGCGTCGGAGGGCTGTCGGTGCTCGGCCCGACCCGCGAGCTGCTTCCAACCGCGCCGATCGTCTACGCAGCGGACAGCGCCGGGTTTCCGTACGGAACGAAGAGCGAGGCCGAGATTGCCTCACGCGTTCCTGCCCTTCTCGGCCGGCTCGTCGAGCGATTCCAGCCGCGGCTCGCCGTGATCGCCTGCAATACCGCCTGCACGATCGCTCTCGACCATGTGCGCGAGGCCCTCGACATTCCCGTCGTGGGCACCGTTCCTGCGATCAAGCCCGCCGCGGAGATGACGAAAAGCGGCGTCATCGGAGTGCTTGGAACCGAGGCGACCATCCGTCAGCCCTATGTCGATGACCTTGCCGAACGGTTCGCGAGCGGGTGCACGGTCCTTCGCTACGGCTCGCCGGAGTTGGTCGCATTGGCGGAGGCGAAGCTCGGCGGCGATCCGGTTCCCATCGAAGCTGTGCGCAGCGCCGCCTCGCCGCTATTCGAGCAGGATGGTGCGAACGAAATGGACGTGGTCGTCCTTGCCTGCACCCACTTCCCCTTGCTGCGCGACGAATTGGGCCGCGTTTTTCCCGGCCTCACCTGGATCGACGGCGGTCCGGGGATCGCCCGGCGGGTTCAGTATCTCACCCGCGAACAGCCGTGGCCGGAGCATTATCCCGGCGGAATCGCAGTTTTCACCGGGGGATCGCCGCGCCAGGCACTGCTCGGAGCGCTCGCCGAATATGGGCTCGACGAGGTTCGATCACTGTGATCGACCCGGGCGGGTGGAAATAGCGGCCTCACGGCGTTAAAGGCTCGCAGCATCACGCGCGGCGGGACAGGTAGCGTTGGATTACGAGAGTATCTTCAAATCGGCGATCGAGCGGCTTCATAAAGAGGGCCGCTATCGCGTGTTCATCGATATATTGCGCACGAAGGGTTCCTATCCCAACGCGCATTGCTTCGGCGGCAACGGACCGAAGCCGGTTACCGTCTGGTGCTCGAACGACTATCTCGGAATGGGCCAGCATCCGGCCGTGATCGAGGCGATGGAAACCGCTCTCCACCAGGTCGGCGCGGGTTCCGGCGGCACCCGCAACATCAGCGGCAACACGCATTTCCACGTGGACCTCGAAGCGGAGCTGGCGGAGCTTCACGGCAAGGACGGGGCCCTCCTCTTTACCTCCGGCTACGTCTCGAACGAGGCCGCGCTTTCGACGATCGGCAAGCTGCTGCCGGGCTGCGTCATATTCTCGGACGCGCTGAACCACGCATCGATGATCGCCGGGATCAAGAGCTCGGGCTGCGAGAAAAGGGTGTTCCGGCACAACGATCTCGAGCATCTCGAGCAGCTTCTTCAGGAGTGCCCTCCGGAAACGCCGAAGCTGATCGCGTTCGAAAGCGTCTATTCGATGGACGGCGATATCGCCCCGATCGCGGCGATCTGCGACCTTGCCGACAAATATGAGGCGTTGACCTACCTCGACGAAGTACACGCCGTCGGGATGTACGGCGAGCATGGCGGCGGGATTTCCGAACGCGACTCGGTCGCCCAGCGGCTTACGATCATCGAAGGAACGCTCGGCAAGGCGTTCGGAGTGATGGGCGGCTATATTGCCGCGAACCGGATGATCATCGACTGCATCCGGTCCTACGCTCCGGGCTTCATCTTCACGACCTCGCTGTCGCCCGTGCTAGTCGCCGGGGCGCTGGCAAGCGTTCGTCACCTGAAGGTCTCGTCGGCCGAGCGTGAGGCGCAGCAGACAGCGGCTGCGATGCTGAAGAAGAAGTTCGCGTCTGCCGGTCTGCCGGTGATGCCCAGCGTCACGCACATCGTCCCGCTACTGGTCGGATGCCCCGCGAAAGCGAAGAAGATCAGCGATATCCTGCTCGCCGAGTACGGGCTCTACGTCCAGCCGATCAACTTCCCGACCGTCCCGCGCGGAACCGAGCGGCTGCGCTTCACTCCCGGCCCGTGCCACAGCGCGGAGATGATGGACGAGCTCACGACGGCGCTGGTGGAAATCTGGAGCCGGCTCGAGCTGGAGCTTCGCGAGGCCGCATAAGGGCAGCTTGTCTTCGCGACCGCGCGTGGATTCCGGTTCATCTCTTGCTACCATTCCCATTGGCTGAGTCGGTTGGGGGGCCGCGGATGGGAAATATGCCGGGAAGTGCGCTGACATCGCCGCCCGTGCGGCTCCGCCAGCTTTCGGACAATTGGTGCCGGATCGCGCGCTGGCTCTGGATGCTATTGTTCGGCTTTGCCGCTCTCGCCGATATCGGCGCCACGATCTACGTCTTTCGCGATGCCTATGAGGTCCAGCCCATCTTCTCGCGCTGGGGCCTCGACTATGACGTCGAATATCGCGGCGAGGTCCTGGTCGGAACGATCCCGGGCGCGGACGGCAAGCAGCTTGTCCAGACCCAGGCGCGCTTAACCGCCATCGACGGCCGGCCCATCGATCCGGATTCGTCGCTTTCCGAGCTTTCGACGAGGATTGCGTCGGTGCAGGGCCAGGTGCTCGCGATCGATCTCAGGCAGCCCGATGGCAAGGCGGTCCACCTCCAGCAGCGCAGGTCGCCGGCGGTCGGGGATTCCCGGTTGCTTGAGCAACGCGATTTCCGAATCGCGACGCGGCTTACGGCAGGCCTGCTCGCCTGCGCGGCTCTTCTCATCTGTTCGCTGCTGCTGGCGCTCCGACGACCTGCGGATCCGGTCGCGATGCTTTTCGCCTTCGCCTTTTCCGGAATGGCGGCGACGATCGATCCGCCGCTGCAAATGTGGATGGGACTGCAGCTTTCGGCCGTAAACGACGTGATCGCCGGCGGCTGGTACTACCTGCTGCTGATCGGCTTCGCGACCTTTCCCGACGGTATTTTCGTCCCGCGTTTCTACCGATGGCTTCTGCTGGCTGGAATCCCGTTCGCGGTGTTCCTCAGCCTGCCCAATGTCGATGAGAATCTTCAGGTGTTCAGTGGGCTGTTCGTTCTCCTTGCGATGCTCATCGGCCAGGCGATCCGCTTCAAGCGCGTCGGCAACGGGATCGAACGGCAGCAAATCAAATGGGCCGGCTTTGGCTTCGTGACCGGCCTGGTCCTGCTCCTGGGAGCCTTCACCGTCGTTCTCTTCATTCCCGATAACCCCGCGGAGCAAAATCCGTGGGTCAACCTTGCGGCGCTGCTGCTCTTCAGCCTCGGGATGGCCGCCATCCCGCTCGGCCTGCTGATTGCGCTCACCCGCTATCGGCTTTGGGAGGCGGATACCGTCATCACCCGTTCTGCCGCTTATGCGGTGGTGACAATCATTGTCGGAGTCGTCTGGGCCGCGAGCACCGACCTCGCCAAGTTGATCATCGAGCAGGTCGTCGGCCGCGAAAGCCAGGCCGGGGCGACCGCGGTCAGCGCGATGATCGCGGCGGGCGTATTCTCGCCCACTCAGTCCATCGTGCTCGGCTGGACCCGCAAGCGCTTCGGCGGGCCGATCGACCGCGTTCGAGGCGCCGCCGAGCGGCTCAAGAACTGGGGTCTTTCCGAGACTCCCGAGGAAGTGGCGACGCGCGCTTTGGCGATTATCGACGAAGCGATCCATCCGACGGCCTCCGCCATCGTGATGGACACCGCCACCGGCCGCGACCTCCTCGCGTCCCGCGACGCCGAGTCCGCGGCCGATCCCAAGCTGATCGAGCATCTGGTCCTCGCCGACGAGGAAAGCAGCGTCGGAACGCTCCTGATCGGACGGCGCTCCGACGGCAACCGCTACAATCGCCAGGAGCTGGAAGCGGTGCGCGAGCTTATCCCCAATCTCGCCGACGCCCTTCGAGTCGCCCGCAGCCGGCATTCCCGCGAGTCGGTCCTGCAGCAAAGGATCGAGGAAATGGCAGCACGGCTGGCGCAGATCGAAGGCGGCCGGCCAAAGCCCGCCTGAGGCTGGCGAATCCCTCGGCCATGGCCTAGGCAGCAGCCATGCGCATCGCCCTCGCTTCCGACCATGCCGGCTTCGCCTTGAAAGACGAACTTGCGGCCTGGCTTCGCGACGGCGGCCATGTCGTGATCGACTTGGGAACGAACGGCCCGGAAAGCGTGGACTATCCTGAGTTCGGAGCCCGCCTCGCAAACGCGGTCGCATCGGCCGAAGCGGATCGCGGAATCGCGGTCTGCGGGTCTGGAATCGGCATATCGATCGCCGTGAACCGCAACCCGAAATGCCGTTGCGCGCGGGTCGACGACCCGCTTTCGGCCCGTCTGTCGCGCGAGCATAATGACGCGAACGTCCTCGCTCTCGGTGGACGGCTCATCGGAAGCGACATGGCGCGGGCCTGCGTGAGCGAATTCCTCGGCACCGATTTTGCCGGCGGGCGCCACCAGCGCCGCGTCGACCAACTCTCACAGCTCCTGCAGGAAAGCGACTGATGGCAAGCGCCGCCAATCTCAACGACGTGCAGCCCAAGGGCTTCTTCACCGAGGCCTTGAAGGACGCCGACCCCGCCGTCTCCGATGCGATTCTGGCCGAGCTCCGCCGCGAACAGACCCAGATCGAACTGATCGCATCCGAGAACATCGTCAGCAAGGCGGTGCTCGAGGCGCAGGGCTCGGTTCTCACCAACAAATATGCGGAAGGCTATCCGGGCCGCCGCTACTACCAGGGCTGCGCGCCGTCGGATTCCGTCGAGACGCTGGCGATCGAGCGTGCGAAGCAGCTGTTCGGCTGCGGCTTCGCCAATGTTCAACCCCATTCGGGCGCGCAGGCGAACGGCGCCGTCATGCTTGCCCTTCTCCAGCCCGGCGACACGATAATGGGGATGAGCCTGGCCGCGGGTGGGCACCTGACCCATGGAGCGCCTCCGGCTCAGTCGGGCAAATGGTTCAATGCCGTCCAGTACGGCGTCCGCCCCGACGATCACCTGGTCGATTTCGATGAGGTCGAACGGCTCGCGAAATCACATAAGCCGAAGATGATCATCTGCGGCGGATCGGCCTATCCGCGGCATCTCGACTTCGCCCGCTTCCGCGCCATCTGCGACGAGGTCGGGGCGCTGCTGTTCGTTGACATGGCGCATTTCGCGGGCCTGGTCGCGGCGGGCGAGCATCCCTCCCCCTTCGGTCATGCGCATGTGGTCACGACGACCACGCACAAGACCCTTCGCGGGCCGCGCGGAGGAATGGTGCTCACCGACGACGAAGCGATCGCCAAGAAGATCAACTCCGCCGTCTTCCCCGGTCTTCAGGGCGGTCCGCTGATGCATGTGATCGCGGCCAAGGCGGTGGCCTTCGGCGAAGCGCTTCAGCCGGACTTCAAGACCTATGCGAAAGCCGTGATCGCCAATGCGCAAACGCTTGCAAACCGGCTCAAGGAACGCGGCGCCGACCTCGTCGCCGGCGGCACCGACACGCATCTCGCCCTGGTCGACCTGAGGCCGCTTGGGCTTACGGGCAAGGACGCGGACGAAAGCCTCGAGCGTGCCGGCATCACCTGCAACAAGAACGGCGTCCCGTTCGACCCGCTGCCGCCCGTCAAGACCAGCGGAATCCGCGTCGGCTCGCCGGCGGGAACCACCCGCGGATTCGGCGAAGCGGAATTCCGGGATATTGCCGACATGGTCGCCGACGTCCTCGACGGCCTTGCCGCCAACGGGCTCGAGAATAACGGCACGGTCGAGGCGGAGGTGAACGGCCGAGTCCGCGAGCTCTGCGCCCGCTTCCCCATCTACGAAGGCTAGCGAATGCGCTGCCCGTTCTGCGCTCATGAAGCGAGCCAGGTGAAGGATAGCCGCCCATCGGAGGATGGAGCGGCCATCCGGCGCCGCCGCCAGTGCGAGGAGTGCGGGGCGCGCTTCACGACATTCGAGCGTGTGCAGCTTCGCGAGCTGACCGTCGTCAAGAAGAATGGCGAACGCGAGCCGTTCGACCGCGCCAAGCTGGAGCGGTCGGTCGCAATCGCGTGCCGGAAGCGGGATATACCGGCGGAACGAGTGGAGCGGCTGATCACCTCGATCCAGCGCCAGCTGGAGACTCGCGGGGATGAAGTGACGACGAGCCAGATCGGCGAGGCGGTGATGGACGGCCTAAAAGCGCTCGACCACGTCGCCTACATCCGCTTCGCAAGCGTCTACAAGGACTTCAGCGAGCCCGGCGATTTCGCGGAGATTGCCGGCGCGGTCGGCGATGGGAGCTAGTTTAAAGCCGGCTATCGTGCTGGTCCGCCCGCAGCTGGGACAGAATATCGGCAAGGCGGCGCGGGCGATGCTCAATTTCGGACTGACGGAGATGCGGCTTGTCGCCCCGCGGGACGGCTGGCCGAACCCGGACGCCGGTCCCGCGGCCAGCGGTGCGGACGTGGTTCTCGAAAGAGCGCTGCTGTTCGAGACCGTGGCGGAGGCGATAGCCGATTGCTCGACCGTCTATGCCTCAACGGTTCGCCGCCGCGACCTGGTGATGCCGGTGCTGACCCCCGAGAGGATAGCGGCCGAGATCGCCGCTTCGCCTGCGCGTTCGGCGATCCTGTTCGGCCCGGAGCGGTCGGGCCTGGAGACGGAGGAAGTCGCGCTTGCGAATGCGATCGTGACGGTTCCGATCAACCCCGACTTCGGTTCGCTCAACCTCGCCCAGGCGGTGATCCTGCTCGCCTATGAATGGTCGAAGACGTCGGCGCTCGCCGTACCGCCAAGCAAGGAGCTCGAAGTGGGTGCTCCTCATGGCGAGCTCGAAGGAATGATCGCCCAGCTCGACGAAGCGCTGGAAGCCAAGGGCTATTTCCACCCGCCGTCGCGCACCCAGGCGACGAAGAACACCCTCCGGACCATCTTCACCAAGACAGGCTGGTCGTCGCGGGAGGTGAAAGCCGTCCGCGGGGTTATTCGCGCGCTCGTGAATCCGCCTCGAAAGCGACCGTGAAGCCATTGCCACGACTCGCTCGAAGGCGCATTATCAGCACCTTGAGTTAGAGGAGAACGGCCATGATGCATCTTCTCGTTGCGTTGCTTCTCGCCCCGACGCCCGGGACGATCGGCGACAATCGGTCGCTGTTGTTCGACCGCGCGCAAGGGCCAACGCCGGTAACCGACAAGGATCTGAGGCCCGGCAAGCTTCCAGATTGCCGGAATGCCGAGGAGGTCCAGATAACGCTGGAGCAAATCCGGCACGGCGATAAAGAGCTGTGCTTCATCCGCGACATCAGGGCGTTCAACCGGCCCACGCCTTGACCTTCGACAGGCGTGCCACTAGGTGCGCCACTCGCAATTGATCCCGCATTCCCGGTGAAGCGGTGATCGCGCCTGCCGCAAGGGCAAGCGGTGCGGTTCCGGGGCTTTGTCGAAACGCGAATTGGAGATTGAACGTGAGCAAGCGCTCTAGCGCCAAGTATAAACTCGACCGCCGGATGGGCGAGAACGTCTTCGGACGGCCCAAGAGCCCGGTCAACCGCCGCGAATATGGCCCCGGCCAGCACGGCCAGCGCCGCAAGGGCAAGCTTTCGGACTTCGGTGTCCAGCTTCGTGCCAAGCAGAAGCTAAAGGGCTATTACGGCGACATCACCGAGAAGCAGTTCAAGGGCACTTACGTCGAAGCGAGCCGGATGAAGGGCGACGCTTCGCAGAACCTGATCGGGCTTCTCGAGCGCCGGCTCGACATGGTGGTCTATCGCGCCAAGTTCGCGCCTACGATCTGGGCTGCGCGCCAGCTGGTGAGCCACGGGCACATCCGGGTCAACGGCGTGAAGTGCAACATCGCCTCGCGCCGGGTCGACGTCGGGGACGCCATCGAGCTTGGTCCGAAGGCGCAGGAAATGGCCCTCGTGATCGAGGCGCAGAGCCTCGCCGAGCGCGACGTGCCCGATTATGTCGTTCCCGACGGTACGTCGAAGGTCAGCTTCAACCGCGTTCCTACGCTGGACGAGGTGCCCTATCCGGTGCGGATGGAGCCGAACCTCGTGATCGAGTTCTACTCGCGATAAGGTTGAGCGGTTTTTGAGCAAAGGGCGGCCGTTTGGCCGCCCTTTTTCGTTAATGGCCGATCGTGCGGTCCAGCAACTGCCCCATGTGCGTCAGGAACTCGGCGCGGACGGATGAATCGCGAAGCTGGTGGTCAAGCCCCTTGTACTGGAGGAATTCGACCTCCTTCCCGGCACTTCGAAGCGCGTCAGCCATCTTCTGTGAGTGCCGGAACGCGACGTTTGCGTCGAGGTCTCCGTGCACGAGCAGCACCGGCGCCTGGATCCGGTCGGCATGGCGCAGAGGCGAACCTTGATCGATGTGCGGGCCGTCGCCCACGAAATCCTCGATGATCCGCTGGGAGCTGTAACCCTTCGCGTCGTCTTTCAGCAGCCCGAGGTCGGTCACCGGCGCAACGGCGATCACCGCCTTGTAAAGCTTCGGATCGGTTTCGGCCTCCATCAGGGCGGCATAGCCGCCGTAGGACCAGCCGAAGATCGCCATCCGGTCGGCGTCGGCGATCCCCTGCGACACCAGCCACTTCGCCGAAGCCGAAATGTCGCTCATCGAAGTGCGCCAATTCTTGAAGCCGTTTTCGTTGAGCCATTCGTCGCCGTAGCCCGCCGACCCGCGGTATTCGGGCTGGATGACCGCGTAGCCCCGCGCCGCAAGGAACTGGGAGAGGAAATCGAATCCCCATTCGTCGCGACTGCTTGGACCGCCATGAGGAAGGATCACGGCGGGAAGGTTCTTGGCCGCCTTGCCCGGCGGAAGCGTCAGATAGGCCGGGATTTGCGCGCCGTCGGGCGCCGGCACCGTCACGGCCTTCTGCGTGGCAAGCGTCCGGCCTTCGAGCTGCGGCCGCTCGATCATCGCTTCGTTGAGCGTCTTCTTGTCGCGGTCGAAGAGGTAGAAGCGCCCAGGATCGTTGTCGCTTTCGGCATAGATGAGCAGCTTGCGCCCATTACTGCTCGAATCGACGAAATCGACGATCGGCAGGTTCGGAAGCGCCTTCGACAGCGAAGCCGCAAGCGCCTTGAACTCGGGATCGAAATAGGTCGCGTGACGCGCTTCGTCGGCATAGGTGTAGCCGATCACGCGCAGGCCCTCGCCGACGCGCACGACGCCGTCGATGTCGACCCGCGGATTTTCGGCTATCAGCTTCTCTGCGCGAGTCCCGTCGAGCTTGATCGTGTAGAGCGCCTGGCGGCCGTCCTTCTTCTTCAGCACATAAAGCGCGTTGATGTCGGCATCGATCGCAAGCGGTTCGATCTGGTCCTCGTAGTCGCCGTAGTCGACGAGCGTCTTCCAGTCGTGCGCCCCGGGCGTCCGGTAGAAATATTTGACCTGTCCCGTCAGTGCGCCGAACTGCCGAACCTCATCGACCCGCATGATCCGAACATTTCCTCGGCCGTCGGTCATGTAATCGGAGGCTTCCTCGCGCGGGTTCTCCACGCTGGACGTCTGCAGGTTGCGCGTGTCGACGACGTCGACCCCGAGGCCGCTCTTGCTGTGGGCCAGCCGGCTCTCGACGGCGGCCGCGCCGCCTTCCGGCACATATTCGCGCTCCATCAGCACCTTGCCGTCGCGAGCCCCGTTCCAGTCGAGGATGACTCCGTCGCTCTGGCGCAGATAAGTGTCGAAGAAGCTGCTCTTCTGGCCGAGCAGCCTGGGATCGGACCCGTCGGTGCCCATCGAAATCAGTCGCTCGAAGCCCAGGATCTGAGCCAGCTGGTGGGTAAGCGCGCTGATCCGGCAAACGGCGCGGTCCGGGGCGGAATAATTACACCAGTTGAGGATCTCCGGATTGCCATCGGCGCTCGTCATCACCGTCGACTTGCCGCTCTCCAGGTTGGAGATCACCGCAAAACTCCGCGGGCCCGGACCCGGCGTGATGTACATGACGCTGGAGCCGTCCGGCGAAAGACGGGGAGCGCCAACTGAAGGCCGCGCCCCAAATGCCGCTGCGTCTTCAGCAAGCGAATGAGCCCCCTGGGCATGAGCGCCGGCAGCGATCGCGGCAATACTCGCCGCGCCGAGAAAGAATCGAAACGTCACGAAAGAAACCCCCTGCCTGAACCTCGGCACGACCGCAGTCTGCCAGAAGGCCGTGCGAAAACAAGGGTATGACTTGGCGCGGCGGATGGCCGTTGCTACCGGCGCTCGCGATGACGCAACCACCCCTTCCGGAATGGGCCCGGCACGAGGCAGTCTGGATCGGGTTTCCGTCCGATCCGGAACTGTGGCTCGCGGACCTCCGCCCGGCGCAGCAGGAGGTCGCGGCCTTTGCCAAGGCCATTCACTCGGCCGGCAAAGGCGAGCAGGTCTGGCTCGTCGCAAGCCACGAAGACGCGGCGGCTGCCGCCCGTGCGCTAGCCCCGTTCGCCAGGATCGTCGTCGAGCCGTTCGGCGACATCTGGCTCCGCGACACTGGGCCGATAATCCTCGGCTCCGGTAAGTCCCGCCGAGCCCAGGGCTTCCGGTTCAACGGCTGGGGCGGGAAGTACGAGCTTGCCGGCGACGACACGATCGGCGAGCGCCTCGCCGGCCGCGCGGCTTTTCCTTATTCACAGTCCGGCTGGTTCCTCGAGGGCGGAGCGATCGACCATGACGGATCCGGCACCGCGGTCACAACCGAGCAATGCGTCCTCAACCCGAACCGAAATCCGGGGATGTCGCGCGAGCAAGTCGACGAAACCTTGGCTCGCGAACTGGGCTTCGAACGGGTGATCTGGCTCGGCGAGGGTCTCGCCAACGACCACACCGACGGCCATGTCGACAATCTCGCCCGGTTCGTCGCGCCTGGCCGGATCGCGGTCCCGACACCTGCCGAGAACGATCCGAATGCCGCGGCCTATCGCGACGCGGCTCGGCGGCTAAGGGATACGAAGCTGGATGTCGTCACCCTGCCCTCGCCCGGCGTGGTTACGAATGTGGATGGCGACATCGTCCCGGCCAGCTACATGAACTTCTATATCGGCAATGCCGCGGTGGTCGTGCCGCAATATGGCGCGCCCAACGACCGCGCCGCAGTGAAGGTTGTCCAGGCGCTTTTCCCCGATCGCGTTGCAATCGGCCTTGGAGCCGACCACATCCTCACCGGGGGTGGAAGCTTCCACTGCATCTCGCAACAGGTCCCGGCATGAGCAAGATCACCGTCGCTGCGCTGCAGCTCGCCTTCACCGACGACACGGATTCGAACATCCGCGCCGTGTCGGAGTTGGTCCGCGAGGCGCATTCGCGCGGCGCGGAAGTGGTCCTGCCGCCGGAGCTGTTCGAAGGCCCGTATTTCTGCCGGGTCGAGGACGAGAGCCTGTTCGCAAGCGCGAAGCCAACAGCGGAGCATCCGTCCGTCCTTGCCATGCAGGCACTCGCCGCCGAGCTTCAGATTTGGATCCCGACCAGCTTCTTCGAGGCGGAGGGTCCGCACCATTACAATAGCCTTGCGATGATCGGGCCCGACGGGAAGGTCGCCGGAGTCTATCGCAAGAGCCACATCCCCGACGGTCCGGGCTACGAGGAGAAGTTCTACTTCCGGCCCGGGAACACGGGCTTCAAGGTCTGGCCCGGGCCGAATGAGGCGACGCTCGGCGTCGGAGTCTGCTGGGACCAATGGTATCCCGAAACCGCGCGCGCGATGATGCTGATGGGTGCGGAGATCCTATTCTACCCGACGGCCATCGGCACCGAGCCGCACGATCCCGACCTCGATACGTCACGGCTTTGGCGGCGCGCGATGATCGGCCACGCGGTCTCGAACGTGGTTCCGGTGGTCGCCGCCAACCGCATCGGAACCGAGCACGGCCAGCGCTTTTACGGCCACAGCTTCATCTGCGACGAGCGCGGGGACATGCTCGCGGAATTTGCAGCAGAGGAGACAGGCGCACTGGTGGCGACCCTCGACCTAAGCGCCGCCAAGAAGCACCGCGCGGCCTTCGGCTTCTTCCGAGACCGCCGACCCGAGCTTTACGGGCGGCTCACCGAGGACATTTGAAGTCCAGGGCGCGCTCGAAAACTGCCTCGAACATCTCGCGGTCAAGACGTCCCGTATTCGTGTTCTGCCGCGAGCAATGGTAGCTCGACAGCAGTGCGCGGCCATCCGCCGCGAAGGCTTCTGCACCGTGCGCGAATTTCGCGCGTGGCCATAGCCCCAGGATCCGCGCCGTCGCGACATGGGCGATATGTCCCAGGGCAATGACCACTCGCGCCTCTGGGAGCGCTGCCAGAGAAGCTTCCAGATAATGGCCGCAGGTCGCAACCTCCTCGGACGTCGGCTTGTTCGCTGGAGGCAGGCATTTGACCGCATTGAGGATAATTGTCCCCTTCAGCTGCAGTCCGTCATCTCGCTCCCCGCGATAGCAACCATCGGCGAGCCCGAGCTTGAGCAAGGTCGAATAGAGGAATTCACCCGACGCATCGCCGGTGAATGGCCGCCCCGTCCGATTTGCACCCTTCCGGCCCGGCGCCAGCCCGACGATCGCGAGCCATGCATCCGCCTCGCCGAATGCAGGCACTGGAGCGTTCCACCAGTCCGGCTGCTCGACCCGGAGCCCCGCGCGGAGTCGTACCAGCCGCGGGCATAGCGGACAGTCTCGCGGAGCCTCCGCCTTCGGGATCGGTGACAGGTCGGCAGGCGGGTCCATCAGGCTTTCGTACTGTCATTCCAGCAAAAGCTGGAATCCATGCACCGTTTGGACCTCAGCTTTCGCTGGGGTGACGTGGCGGCTACTTGAATGCTGTGTCCCACCTCTACGCAATCGCCATCGGGTCAAATCGCCCGCATGGCTGGTACGGCCGCCCGCCGCAGGTGGTGGAAACGGCAATCGCGAGGCTCGATCGCGACTTCGGCCTGTTCGACGCCTCGCCGATCATCCTCAACCGCGCCCAGGGCGGAGCCGGCCGCGACTTCGCCAACGCGGTTGCCATCGTCGAAAGCGATCTCGTCCCGCCGGACATGCTCCGGTCGCTCAAGGCTATCGAACGCGAATTCGGACGCCGGCGGGGTCGCCGCTGGGCATCGCGGGTGCTGGACCTCGACATCGTCGACTGGAGCGGCGGAACATGGAAGTCGCGCTTACTGACCGTTCCTCACAAGGCAGCTGACAGCCGCGCATTCGTCATCGAACCGCTTGCTGCCATAGCGCCCTCCTGGCGGCTCGATGCGCCGCTTACGGCCGCTCATCTGGCGCATCGCCTTGCCCGCAGGCGGCCGCGCGGGTAACGGGGCGCGGCTGGTCGGGCCCATAGCTCAGTCGGTAGAGCAACTGACTTTTAATCAGTAGGTCGCTGGTTCGAATCCAGCTGGGCTCACCAGCACCAATATCTGAGCAACCGAAGCAATCGCAGCAGCTCGGCTCACCAGCATTACCGCGCCGCCAGCATCACCTGCTCGAGCGAGCCTGACTCCGGAAGGATGACCCGCAGCTTCTTGCTGGCGAAGTCGATCGAAACCTTCTTGAAGGCGCGAAGCGCGTTCATTCCGAGGAGGAGCGCCGGCTTCTTGTCGAGGCCGAGCTTCTCGAACGTGTGTGCGTCGGCGAAAACTACGGCGAGATTGCCGAGCGCCACGTCCCCGACCTCGAGCTTCTTCACGAATGTATATTCGCCGTGCAGGATGTCGCCCGTTACGGATTCGAGGTCCACTCCGCCGGTGCTCTTTACGAGACCCGAATTCGCTAGGCTGCGGCGCAGGGCCTCGTTGCCCACGCTGACGTCCGACCCCGTATCGAGAATCACGGTGATTCGATGACCGTCAGCGACGGCGTTGGTTACGATCAGCCGCCCGCTGCGCAGCTTGCCCGTCACCACGATCGTGCCGTCTTCGCGAGGCGCCCGCTGCTCGGCGGGGACGATCGTCATGATCCGTTTCTCAAAATCGAACGTGACACGCTTCGACTTCAGCGAGTCCGTCCCGAGGATCCCGTCGGCACCCATATGCTCGGCTTCCAGCACCGGAGCATCTACAATTCGGATGTCGCTCTGGCTGAGCTGGAGATTGGGCACAGTCGCGGTCTGCACCTGGCTGATGCCGGTGACGCTGTGAAGCGAAGCGCTCGCACCGAACTCAAGCCCCGCCTGCGCGGCGACTGCGCTGGATATCGCCGTCCGGTCCGCGCCTGTGTCGACCAGGAACCGGAAGGGGCCGCTGCCGCCGACACGCACCGCCACCGTCATCCGATCGTTCACGTCCTTTCGGATCTTTACGTCGTCGGCCTGTGTCGTGGAATCGACCTGCTGCCGTTGCCCGACGGTGTCGAACACGTTCATCATCGACTGTGCCGTCTGGGCCGATGCCGGCGCCGCAGTCATTCCGATCAGAAGAAGCGGGAGTATCCGGGCTCGACGCATGGGCAACGCCTCCTTTGTCGGCAACTCTACACCTGCGCACGTGGGATGTCGTTAGCGACTTGTTAGCCCTCGGGAGCGCACGCTTCTCCTCGCAATGCCGGATCGTTGGAATGACTGAAGCGGCGTCCGTCACGACCTTCGTCATGGGGCCGCGGCTCCCATGGGCCGAAGACGTGCCCGAGTCCGGCGAATTGGGGCCGTTCGACGCGGCCGTTATCCTCGATGGAAGCGCGCGCAAGGACTGCTCGATCCGCAAGATTTCCGCTCTCGGGGCGACCATCCGCATAGGAGCCGGAAAACCTGCCGCTTCGGAGGTTTCAGTTGAGCTTGCGACCGGCCAGCGTGTGATCGCGACCGTCGATTGGGCCGAAGCCGGCGAAATCGGCGCGCGCTTCAAGCAGCCGATCGACGTGCTCGCCCTCATCAACCGAAAGCTCGTCAGCCAGCCTGGCGACCGGCGGGCCATGCCGCGCGTGGAGATACGCTGCGCCGCCTACGTCAAGCGCGGCGAGGATTTCCTTGCAGCAACCGTCCGCAATGTTTCCGCTCGTGGCCTCCAGCTCGAGGGCGATGCCCTTCCCCCCGTCGGAAGCTATGTTTCCCTGTTCGTCGAAGGGTTGAACGTCCCTCCGGGCGAGGTCGCCTGGCGGAAGGACGATCTGGCCGGAATCGAGCTGTTCGAGGAACTTCGCTGGTCCTCCATCATGCCGTGGATCCGCGAGCAGATGCGCAAGCAGCCGCAATAGCGCCGGCGCCCAGCCCGCGATTTTGGCAATCCGTTAACGTGTGATAGTTAACGCTCGGTAACTAAAGCGATTCCAAGGTGATGCGTAGCGGGGCGCCATGGGAAACCGGGATAGTGCGTACAATCGAAACTCACGCCGGCACCGGGCCTTCCGGTTTAATTCCCCCATCGGAGCCGTTGTACTGGTTGTCCTGATCGCGGCATTCGTTGCGCTGGTCCTGTGGGCACTCGATCTCTGAAACAGCTACTTTTCCTTGTCGGGGTCGCGGCGCCTCCCCTTCCCGGATAGGTAACCGGACATTGAAGAGAGGAAAAGCGGCGTGCTGCTAGGCTCACTCGGCCCAAGCGGGTTACGAGAAGCTAGCCTGTACGCCTCCTTGAAAGCCGGTCGACGTTGCACAGGAGCGTGCAGCGCAGCCCATGCTCGAGCCATTCGCGGAAGATTTCTCCCCGGAGTTGCCGAACGCTGCCCAGGATCACGGCATTGCCGATGTTCCCACGCAGCGGCTGGCTGATGGGCTTGGTTCCATGCTCGTGCCATTCGAGCTTGAGGACATTATTGTCGTCAACGGCCCAGTTCACGCTCACCCGGCCGTCTTCATTCGATAACGCACCATATTTGGCGGCATTCGTGCAAAGTTCGTGGATTAGCATACCGAGCGACTGGGCCGACTGCGGGCTAAGCTCGATCGCCGTGCCGCACACCTCCACCTGGCGGTCCGCGAACGGACCAAGTTCGACTTCCAGGAGTGAATCGAGAGTCACATTTTGCCAGCGTGCATCCGCGACGAGGCGATTGGCCTTGGCCAAAGCGCTCAGGCGGCTCTCAACCTTCGCTCGATAGTCGTCGACGCCGTCGCCCTTCGTTAGCCGAACTATGCTTTGGACGACCGTCAGGAGGTTGCTGGCCCGATGATCTGCCTCGCGGGCAAGCAGCTCAGTCCGCTCTTCGGCGAGCTTTCCTTCCGTGATGTCGACGAGCATGGTTACCGAACCCAGGCAATCGCCCGCCGCGTCCAAGATCGGCGTCGGATAGGGGCAGATGCTGGACCGCGACCCATCTGGCCGCTCGGCGATCAGCTCGACGCCGCGCACAGGCCGCTTTTCCCGCAACGCCGCCGCAGTCGGCGACTCATCCGGCGGCAGCGGAGCCCCATCGGCGGAGAACAGCTTCCACGCGACCGTCCACAGATCCTGTCCAAGGACCGGAAGCCGTCCGGACAGCTCGACACATTCCTGATTGTAATAAGTGAGCCGCCCCTCCGAATCGGTGGTGTAGATCGCGACCGGAAGATCTTCGAGTATGTCGCGAAAGGTGATTTCGCGCTTCTGGAATTCCTCGACCGCCGCGTGGAGGACTTTCACTTTCCCGGAGTCAGTGGGTTGTTCGGACGCCATGTGGCAAATACTCCACGCGCCACCGGGCCGGATGACGGTTCAATCGTTTCGCAATAGGCACGGTCCAGCCGAATGTCTGTGCACTAGTGGACATAAGCAGAAACTGCGCTTATCTCTCAGGCGATTCGGGGGGATCCGGGCGATGGAATTTATCAACGATAACAGCGATGTGCACGTCAGCGACGGGACGGGCAACAACCTGCTGCGCGCGCTTCGGCCATACGATCTGGACCTCCTTCTACCGTTGATGGAGGAATGGGAGGGAACGACCGGAACTGTTCTGTTCGAGCCCGGCGATCTCGTTCAGACAGTCTATTTTCCGTGCGGCCCCAGCATGATCTCCTGCCTGGTCATTCTCGAGAACGGTCAATCCGTGGAGACAGCCCTCGTCGGACGAGAGGGCGCGGTGGGCGGAATCGTCAGCCAGGGTCGGCTTCCCGCCTATGCGCGCGCCGAAGTGCAATTCTCAGGCCGGTTCCTGAGGATGGAGTCGGCCGCACTCGAGCGCGCGAAGATGCAATCTTTGAGCTTGCGGCACCTGTTCGCTCGCTATGCCGATTGCGTGGTCGCGCAAATCTTCCAGGCGGTCGCTTGCAATGCCGCACACACGATCGAGCAACGAGCCGCGAAGTGGCTGGAGGCAGCGATTGTCCGCACTGGCGAGCATGACGTGCCGCTCACCCAGGAACAGCTCGGCGCAATGCTCGGCGTGGGACGGAGCTACATCAGCCGGGTGCTGCGATCCCTCAAGCAGCGCGGAATCGTCGACACAAAGCGCGGCCGCCTGTGTGTCCGCGACGAGGCGGCGCTTGCCGCTTTGTCGTGCCACTGCAATGAGTCGGTCAAACGCCACTTCGAAGACGTGTTAAGCGGGGTTTATCCGGTTGAAGACGAAAGCACAGGCCAGCGGATAATCATCGTTGCGGAGTGACTCGGTGCGGCTGGTCAGCTGGCGCTGACGAAACTGTCCAGTACTTTCTTCCGGCCGGCGTGCTCGAAGTCGATTTCCAGCTTGTTGCCTTCGATGGCCGCGATCGTGCCGTGGCCGAACTTTTCGTGGAAGACCCGCTGGCCGAGCGTGAGGTCGTCGCGGCCCTTGTTGCCCAGGCTGACCGCGCTCGCACGGGCCTCGATGACCCG
>Ga0207706_10000429_pt1 | contig 45047 bp, 37 predicted proteins | sample KBSC53metaG_FD_184318 | JGI IMG/M metagenome (GOLD analysis project Ga0207706, IMG submission 184318) | Corn rhizosphere microbial communities from Kellogg Biological Station, Michigan, USA - KBS C5-3 metaG (SPAdes) (version 2) | ecosystem: Host-associated > Plants > Roots > Rhizosphere > Soil ... | reverse complement strand
GGATCGGCATAGAATTTCGCGCGATCGGCCCAGGCGATCTTCTTCGCTTCGATCATCGTATGCAGCGTCTCGGGCAAATTGCGACCCATCGCGCGCAAATCGAATCCCTCAAGGATGTTCAATATTTGCAACGCGGCGATGCCCTGACCGTTCGGAGGCAATTCAAATACGTCATAGCCGCGATAGTTCGTCGAGATCGGTTCGACCCATGTCGAGGTATGCTTCTCGAAATCGACTTTGCGCAGAAATCCACCGTTAGCCTGCATGAACTTGTCGACCTTGTCCGCGATCTCGCCTTCGTAGAAAACGTCGCGACCTTTTTCGCCGATCAGTCGCAACGTTCTCGCCAGTGCGGGATTTTTGAAAATGTCCCCCTTCGCCGGTGTCCGCCCTTTGCCATCGAGCGTGTAGGTCTCGAAGAACGCTCCCGGCAAACCTTTGTAAACCTCGGGACCGAAATGCCAGTAAAACGCGATGAGCTCGGTCACGGGAAATCCCTCCTCGGCGTAATGAATCGCCGGTGCGAGATCGTCGGCGAATTTGAGTTTCCCGAATTTCTTGTGGAGTTCTGCCCAGGCGTCCACCGTTCCCGGCACGCTGATCGGCAACATTCCGCGCGGGGGAATCGTCTTGCGATTCAGTTTGTCGAGCTCGGCTTTCATTTGCTCATAACTCAAACCGAGCGGCGAACGTCCACTGCCATTGATCCCGTACAGTTTGTTTTCTTTCGCGCGGTAGACGATGGCGAAGAGATCGCCGCCGATCCCGTTCGAGACCGGTTCCATCAGACCAAGCGTTGCGTTTGCGGCGATCGCCGCATCCACCGCGCTCCCGCCGCGCTTCAAGATATCGAGGCCGACCTGCGTCGCCGCCGGCACGCTTGTGCAAACCATTCCATGTCGCGCCAGCACTTCCGACCGCGTCGCGAAATTCTTTCCCGTGATGCGATCGATTTGAGCGTTACCTGTATGCGCAGTAAAGAGAAGTCCCAGCGCCCAGATCGAGTGGATCAACTTCGGCATCCGCTTAGCTTAGTTTCATGTTATCAAATTGGGCAAATGAAGATCGATTTAAGATTGGCGTCTGACGCAGACGCCCTACAATTCCTCGAATGAAGATCACATCCGAGACCAAAAAAGCGATCAGCCTAATTTTGATCTATCTGGCGCTTTTGTTCTTTCTGATCGGCATGGCTGCACGACTCAAAGAGAGTTTTCATTCGCGCGCCGAAATCTCGACGGCGGGATTCACCGTTGCGGCAGTGTTGGCCGCGTTCGGCATAATCACGTTCCTGTTTTCCCTCGGGAAAAAACAGAGCTAAGGCGAGCGCACGCTTCCTCGCCCTGCACCTGACAGAGCGCCGTCGCCGAAAAGCTCATTTCAACCGGTTTAGGCGCGGTGGCGACCCTTCCAGATCGCTGCCGTTTCGCCCATTCCGAAATAATCGGAATTATTCCTGCATTGCGTCTTGTAGTTCTTTGTGCGCGTTCATCATGTCTTGATGCGCCTTCTGAACGGCATCGAGCTTCTTCTGCTGTTCAGGCGTCAACAGCGGCCGGATCTGCGACAGTGTGCTGTCCATAACGCCTTTCGCTTTCTGCATCGCCTCCTGATGAATGGCGGCGAACTGAGGCTTGGCCTGATCGAGAATCGGCTGAACCTTTGTCTGTTGATCAGAGTTTAGGTTCAACGTCTCGCTTAGATGTTGCAGGCCGAACACGGAGCCGTGCGGGCACCCGAATCCTCCGGGGCCGGACCCAGGTTCTGCCTGCACAACGACAAATCCGCCAAGCGCGATCGCGCCGGCGGCCACAAGTGTTAATACGTTTCGTTTCATAGTTTATGTTGTTTTGCTGCGCGCTTCTTTTGCGCTTTCGTAGCTAATGACCGACTCCCACTCTCGGCGGTTACATTTTGTTTCGGTCATGCAATTATGTCATTCCGAGCGCAGCCATTTACGAGCCACAAAGTTGTAACCGCAACGCGCACATGCCGGTCATTGCTAATGGTGTGGATGCGCTTTCGACTACATGGATGATTCTGATGCAAGCGCGCTGGTTGACGCTGCGCTCGAGCATGATGATGAGGCGGCTCGCGCATTGGTTCGGCGGCTCTACCCGCTCGTGCTCAAAGTGGTCCGTGCCCATCGTCCGCGCCGAACAGATGAGGAGGACCTCTGCCAAATGATTTTCATCAAGGTTTTTCAAAAATTATCTCAGTTTTCCGGCAAGGTGCCACTGGAGCACTGGGTCTCGCGAATTGCGGTCAACACTTGCCTAAATCAAATCGAGTCGGAGAAAGTGCGCCCCGAACTTCGGCTCGCCGATTTGAGCGACGAGGAGAGAGCCGTAGTAGAAGCTTTGGCAGTCTCATCCGACGAGCTCGCCCCGGACCATCGGTTTGCTTCCCGCCAATTGATCGAACATCTTCTCGGGGCGCTCAAACCGGTGGAGCGGCTGGCGATCGATTTGCTATATTTGCAGGGACGCTCGGTTGAAGAGATTCGCAAGATCACTGGCTGGAGCGCGGCGCTTATCAAAGTGCGGGCATTTCGAGCGCGAAAAAAAATGAAACATCAGCTCGCCAAAATCTCGGCGAAGGAAAAGCGATGAACTACCGCAATCAAAAGATCGATCGATTGCTGCGGTCGGCGACGCAGGCGGGCGAAGAACGTCCGGCAGCGATGCCGTTTGGATTCGATACGCGTGTCGTCGCACTCTGGTCCGGCAGCCGCCGGATCCCGAAGCCGAATGGCGTAACATCGCTGCTCCGCGGTATCGCGCTCTTGTCGGCGGCGGTGATCGTCATCTCTACGCTGGCAACGGTGCGCGAGGCCAGGCAGAGCCGGGAACAGTTCGGCGATTCCCTCACGAATGAATTCGCGATCGCGGATTCCGCGATCCAGGATGAGTTTTTGAGATGAACCGCGCGTTGCAGTGGAAACTCATTGCGGGATTTATCCTCGTATTCTTCGCCGGGGGAATCACCGGCGCTTTTCTTGGGGGAGTGTACGCTCGGCATTTTTTCTTTGATTTTCACCATCCCGAACTGATAGGCCCCAGAATCAAGGAAAGGCTTCGCACGGAGCTCGATTTGACGCCGGAACAGGTCGCCAAAATTTCGCCGGTTATCGATAAAACGGCCGCGCAACTCCAGCAAGTCCGGCGGGATACTGGCCAGCGCGTCCACGAGATCATGACCGAGGCGCATCGGCAAATGGCTACCAATCTCACTGAAGGGCAACGCCAAAAATTGCTACAACTTGCAAAGCGCCACCGGCGCTGGCGCGGACATCCGTTGCCGCGCGAGACTACCCCGGACCCTCCAGTGTCGCCGCCACAGAATTCTCCCCCGGGGGAAGGTTCCAAGTGAAGCTACAGAAGGAGCTGTGAAAGTTTCCTGGCTGTTTTGGTGCGGATTCGTCGGCTTTATCAAATAGCTTTCGCGATTTCGCGAAGGAGACGCGGACCGCGATAAATGTAACCGGTGTAAATCTGAAGAAGCTGGGCGCCGGCCTCGAATTTCTCACGGGCGGATCCTGCGTCGCAAATTCCGCCGGAAGCGATCACGGGGATTTTGGATTTTGCGAAAATGCTGCGCACGAGTGCCGTTGATTTTTCCCGCAGGGGAGCGCCGCTCAGGCCGCCTGGTTGATCGCGCACCGGCGGAATCGATGAGTGGTCGAGCGTGGTATTCGTGGCAATTATTCCGGCAACTTCGCTTTGTTCACAGACGGCAATGATCTCTTCCAATTCGGTCGACGACAGGTCCGGCGCGATTTTTACCACTATCGGCTTGGCGCTGCTCTGGTTCGCATCGCGAATCGCTCGAAGCAACTGCGAAAGCGCGGCCGGTTCCTGCAACTCACGTAAGCCGGGAGTATTCGGCGAGCTGACATTTAGCGCGACGTAATCGGCAAAATCTTGAAGCAGGCGAAAGGAGTAAAGGTAATCATCTGTTGCTTCTGCCATGGGCGTCACCCTGGATTTTCCAATATTGATCCCGACCCGGCAGTTCGCGGGCCATCGTCCGTTCTCGCGTAGTTTTCGCAGTCGGCTCGAAATTTCGTCTGCGCCGTCGTTGTTGAAACCGAGACGATTGATCAGGGCTTGTTGTTCAGGAAAACGGAAAATGCGCGGCTTGGGATTTCCCGGCTGCGCTTTAGCTGTCACTGTTCCGATCTCTATGAAACCGAAACCCATCGCCGCCCATGCCGGCAGAGCGACACCATTTTTGTCAAGCCCAGCCGCGAGTCCGATTGGATTTGGAAAGCTTACACCGAAGACCGTTTTCGGTTTCGGCGCCGGTTGAAAAACACTGAGCGCTCGCAGGGCAAGGTCGACATGGGAAGCGCTGCGCAGCGATGAGATAGTCAGACGGTGCGCCGTCTCCGCGTCGAGCGAAAAGAGCAGGGGCCTGATGAATCGCTCGTAGCCATTTTTCATTTGCCGATACAAAACTGCCCAAAAACCGAATCGAGAATTTGTTCGACGTCGACCGCGCCAATTACCTCTCCAACCGCTCGCAAAGCTTCGTTTAGATCGACTGCGACATATTCCGGCGACAGCGCCCTGCCCAGCGCTGCTCGCGCGCGATCGCAAGCCTCCAACCCCCGGTGCAGGCAATCGCGGTGCCGGGTATTGATTGCGACTGTGTTTTCGGGTCTCAGATTGTGCCTGGTGATCCGCGCCAGAATCTCCTTTTGCAGTTGTGGCAGGCCTTCTCCCGTCATGCACGAAATCCGCGGCGCACGGAAATTTTTCCAGTCGTCGTTTTCGGGCAGATCGCTCTTGTTTAAAACGACAATTTCATTTGCCTCGCCGGCTCGGTCATCGAAATGCGAAGGCTTGGGAGCGTTGCGATCTGCGATGTGCAGACGCAGGTCGGCCAGTTGCAATGATTTTTCCGTGCGTGCAATTCCTTCTCGCTCGAGTTCGCTTGCCGACGCTCGCAAACCGGCAGTATCGAGCAAACGGATTGGTACTCCGTCCAGATTCACCGTCTCTTCGATCGTATCGCGGGTAGTGCCGTGCGTTTGACTGACGATCACCCGGTCGTAGCCCAGAAGCCGGTTGAGCAGGCTCGACTTGCCAGCGTTTGTTGCTCCGTAAATCACCACCCGCACGCCTTCGCGCAAAATGCGCCCTTGATCAGCCGTAGCGAGCAGCGCGGCGATTTCCTCGCAAACAGAGTCGAGTCGCGCGCCCAGCGTTTTTCCCTCATCCGGCGCGATTCCTTCCTCCGGAAAATCGATTGAGGCGTCGATGTGTGCGACGAGGGAAATTAAATCATCGCGAATTTTCCTGATCTTCTCGCCGAGCCTCCCTTCGAGCTGCTCCGTGGCAGAACGAAGCGCCAGATCGGTCTTGGCGCGGATCAAATCGATCACGGCCTCGGCCTGCGTCAGGTCCATTTTTCCATTCAAAAATGCGCGCTCGGTAAATTCGCCCGGCCGCGCCGGCCGCGCACCGGCGCGCAGACACGCTTCCAGAACTTTCGCGCTGACAAGCGCTCCACCGTGGCAACTGATCTCGACTAAATCTTCGCCGGTGTAACTCGCGGGGCCGCGATGGGTCGAGAGCATCACCTGGTCGATCAATCGATCTGCTCCATCTAAAATTTCTCCGAAATGCTGAACGTGCGATGCAAATCGCGACGGCTTTTCTTTGCCGAGAAAAATTTTATCCGCAACAGCGATAGCATCAACGCCAGAGACGCGAACCAACGCGATAGCGCCTTCCCCGGCGGGAGTAGAAATGGCGGCGATCGTCTCGCCGGCGATCGTTCTCTGTGTCCCGGCAGTCAAGTCTGTCGATGTCCCGAGAGAATTTCCTTCAATGCTCGGATGCATTTCTTGTTTTGCTCCGTTGTGCCCACTGAAACGCGGAGCCACTCGGCCAAATTGTAGCCTTTGAGCGGTCGCACGATGACCTTACGCGCCAGCAACTTTTCGAAGACGGCCCGCCCATCGCCGACATTCACCATCACAAAATTCGCAACTCCGGGTACAAACTGAAGCTTCATTTCGGCAAATTGTTCCTGGAGATAAGCGCGGCCTTGATCGACCACACGTTTTGTCTCGCGCTGATGCGCGTCATCGTTCAGAGCCGCCAGCGCGCCCGCGTGAGCGATGCTGTTGACATTAAATGGCTGCCTCGTCTTATGAAGCACCTCGATCAAGTCGGGCCGCGCCATGCCGTAGCCAATGCGCAGACCGGCGAGTCCGTGGATTTTCGAGAACGTGCGCAAGACAACAAGGTTTCGGCCTTCGCGAACATATTGGAGCGTGTCGGGCGGATCATCGAGGAACTCAAAATAAGCTTCGTCGAAAACGACGATAATATTTTCCGGTACGCGCGACATGAAACTGTCGATGTTGCGCTGCGAGACCAATGTGCCGGTGGGATTGTTCGGATTGGGGACAAAAATAAACCGCGTTTTTGACGTTACTGCATCCAGCATCGCATCGACGTCCTGCTCGAAGTCCGCGGTCGGCGTTTCAATCAGCTGCGCGCCGAACGACGTCGTGATCAGTTTGTACACAATAAAGGCATACTCAGAGGTGATCACGTCATCGTGGAGGTTGAGAAACGCGTGCCCGAGAAATTCGATCACTTCGTTCGAGCCATTGCCCAGAATGATATTCTCCGGTGCGAGGCCCAGTTTTGCCGCGATTGCTTTGCATAGATAAAATCCACTACCATCCGGATACAGGTGCGCGTCTCCGGCCGCCGCGCGCATCGCTTGAATTGCTTTAGGAGATGGCCCAATCGGATTCTCGTTTGAGGCCAGCTTGGCGATTGTCTGCGGGTCGACACCGAGTTCGCGTGCCGTTTCCTCGATCGGTTTCCCCGGCTCATAAACAGCGAAATTGCGCAATTGGGGATTGGCCAGTTCCCAGATCGAAGTCATGCGAGACAGATTAAGTGAGAGCGAACGAGTTTCCAATCGGCGTATTTATCATGCTCTTATTCTTGCTCTTAATCTTAGTCCTGTTCATGCTCGCTCTCCAAAGGCCGCGCGAACGCGAAGACGAGCATGAGTAGCATTAAGAGCAGGAATGAACTGAGCGCGTGGCTATTAGTGCCAGTCGCTTGTCGTGTTACGGTTCTCACCGCGGCGATTTTGCTTCCGGTGTTGCTGACAAGTTGCGGCAGGAAGGGGACAGACGGCGAACAGGAAACCGCTCAAGAGAGCGAGGACGATTTTTTAGACAAGGACGCAAACCCCGATGAACGCGAATATCTCGTCGCCGCAAAGCCGTTCTTTATTGCCGTTGCCAACCAACAGTACGCGGAGGCCTACGCGTTACTCTCCAGCCACGCCAAGGCGCGGATGTCCCTCAACCAGTTTACGCCTGCTCAGCAGGACGCCGATTTCCAACAAAACGAATCGAACCCGTTCATCAACGTGACGGCCGAACAATTCGCCTACCTGATGCAATACGTCGAGGCCGCGCATGGCACACCGCGCGCGCCCAAGATGCTGCACGTGTTTTCGACCGATGCCGAGGTTTTGAACCGGCGCAGCAAGGAACAATTCGGCGCGATGGACTCGATGTTCGCCATCGGCGCGATGCCCGATTCGATTCCAGCCGACATCCGGCGCGCGAGTTTGCGCGGACAAATCCACACCGACCTCTCACCGGAGGAACTTGAAAAGGTGGCCAACGAGCAGGGCGTCAGCGTCGAGGAGTTAAAGAATGGCGAAGATTTTGATCCCTATTTCAATCTCAAGGTCGTTCTCGTCGAAGAGAACGGCCAACTCAAGGTCGGCTACTTCGAATTCCTGCCGCCATCCATGATGGACTAACGCTGCGGTTGCCCGCGTCGAAAAAAAACGCACTTTCCAAATCCAGACGGAATTAACGCGGAGATTGCAGTGGCCGCCACTCTCCTTACAATGGGAGCAGATGGCAGACGACGAATTTATCTACCTCGACAACAACGCTACAACGCCGCTCGACCCCGCGGTGACCGAGGAAATGCTGCCGTTCCTGAGGGAGCATTACGGTAACCCTTCCAGCGGCTACGCCTTTGCCGCGCAGGCGCGCAAAGCGGTCGATCTCGCGCGAGAGCGACTGGCTGGGCTGCTCGGATGTGAACCGTCGGAAATTGTTTTCACCAGCGGTGGAACGGAGTCGAACAATGCGGTTATCAATTCAGCGCTAACGTTTGAGCCGCGCGGCAAGCATGTGGTTACGAGCGCCGTGGAACACAGCGCGGTGCTGCGCCCGTGCCAGGATCTTACAAAACGCGGGTGCGACGTGACATTTCTTGGCGTGGATCGACATGGCAACGTCGATCTTGGCGAATTGGAGGCGGCGATTCGCCCCGAAACGACACTCGTTTCGATGATGTGGGCGAATAATGAAACGGGGGTGTTATTTCCGGTCGAGAAAATCGCGGAGATGTGCCGGGGGAAAGGTGTGCTCTTTCATACAGACGCGGTGCAGGCGGCCGGAAAAATCCCAATCCGCCTGCGCGACACGGCGATCAATTTTCTCTCCCTATCCGCGCACAAATTTCATGGCCCGAAAGGCGTCGGCGCGCTTTACGTTAAGCGGCGAACTCGCTTTCACCCATTGATCGCTGGCGGGGGTCAGGAAAACGAGCGACGGGGTGGAACGGAAAACGTCGCATCGATTGCCGGGCTGGGAAAAGCGGCCGAGCGAGCTGTTGAATTTCTTTCCGAGGGCAAAGCGCACGTTGGTTCCATGCGCGACCGGTTTGAAAAAGCGATCCTCGAAACAGTGAGTGGAGCATCTGTTAACGGCGCCGATGCCGCACGAGTCCCAAACACATCAAGTTTTTCATTTGAAGGAATCGAGTCGCCAGCAGCCCTTCTTTTGTTGGATCGACATCGCGTTTGCTGTTCCGCCGGATCAGCCTGCCGGACTGGGTCACAGGAAGCTTCCCACGTGCTGCGCGCCATGAATCCGAGCGGGAACGACGCGCGGCGCAGTTTGCGTTTTTCTTTCGGCCGGTTCAATACGGAGGGGCAAGTCGATCGCGCTATTGAAGTCGTCCCGAAAGTTATCGAAAAGCTGCGTCAGACGGCAACGCCGCGTCGTGCGAGTGCCGCTTCACCAGTGGCGACAGCTTCGTCTGTCGCGTCGAATCCTGCGACCGCAGGAGAAAGTGGGTAAGCCGTCCGAAAATTTGATTCGCTCGATCCACAATTTTCTTGAAGCGCAGCATGCTGCGCGATTGTTCTTTTCGTAATGGAGACGCCACGAGATCCCGCCGCTTCGCGCTATGAACACGCTGCTCAGGGCTTGCGTCGGAGCGATCTGCATCGCGATCCGATCAAGCAATTTGCAAACTGGTTCACCGCCGCGATCGAGGCCGGGATTCGCGATGTCAACGCGATGAGCCTCGCTACCGCTGGCTCCCATGGAAAACCATCGGTGCGGATCGTTTTGCTGAAAGGTTTCGACCAAGACGGTTTCGTCTTTTTTACCAACTACGAAAGCGAAAAAGGAAAGCAGCTCAACGCCAATCCCTATGCGGCGCTGGCATTTTACTGGATCGAACTGGACCGGCAGATTCGCATCAGCGGGAAAGCGGAGAAAACCTCGCGTGAAGAATCGCAGGCATATTTTCATTCGCGCCCGCTTGGCAGCCAGTTGAGTGCGTGGGCCTCGCACCAGAGCGAGGTCCTCGATGGACGCCAGGTATTGGAAGCGCGAATGGCGAAGATGACAGAACGTTTTGGCAACAAGCACATTCCATTGCCGCCGCATTGGGGCGGCTATCGAGTGAAACCCGATACGATGGAATTCTGGCAGGGACGGCCAAATCGTTTGCACGATCGATTCCGTTACACGCGACAAGCAGATAGGAATTGGTTGATCGAACGCTTAGCGCCGTAGGGCGAACACCAGCGGGTAAGATCGACATCGTAGCAGGCAGCCTATGGCGCCGGTGGTACAAATTTCGGTATTGCTCGCTTCGCGAGATTTTGGGATAACTGCGAAACGCATCGAACCTAGCCGTGAACTCGGGGACTTGGCTTCAAAGACTGTGGTGGAAAACCCGCGACCTTTATCAGCAATTGAAACCGTGCCGGTTCAGTATTGGTGTCGTGGTTGTCGGTCTTTTTGTGTTTACGTCCGCCGCGCAGGGCGTCGAGATTTTGCGCACCGTGGGCGAAGGCGTGGCTGCTGGCAGCCAATGGTACACACTCCGCGTGGTACTTTTCTTTGTCGCCCTGATGCTGTGGGCCCTCTGCAGCTGGTACGCCTGCCGGGTTCTGCTCTATTTTAATTTTCCTAATGCACCCCCGCCAGGCGCGCGTTCGAAATGGGCGGAAGCAAATGCGCCGCGTCTGCTCGGCGTTGCGCCCATTGCCATCCTTGCGCTCGGATTTTGGACCGCCTCCCGCCGGCATGCGCCCGAAGACAAAACCCAATACTGGCTGCTCGGGTTTGCTGCACTTTGTGTTTTGTTGGCGATCGTTTTCTACGTTTTGCTCGCGTATCGGCGCGAAATTTTTCAGCTTGGCCCGATCGCGACGGTCACGCACGTGGATCAACTCAGTCGAGGCACGAAGATGGGGGTCGGCGTCATCGGATTCATCTCTGTGTTGCTATTTGTCGCTTTCACCATTGCTCCGGTGGTTGTGGCGCAAAAGATCGGAATGGGAACCATCCTTCTCCTCGCCGCTTCATCATGGGTGGTGCTCGGAAGCTTGGTGGTGTTCTTGAGCGCGCGCTGGCAATTCCCGGTCGTCACCACTCTCGTCGTCCTGGCGATTATCTTCAGTCTCTGGAACGACAACCATCGCATTCGCACGGTTCCACCGCGCCCCGTCAAGCGTGACAGCGTCATTGCCGCTTTTGAAAAGTGGCGCACGCTGGTCCAAAAATTTCCTCCACCGCATCCCATGTACATCGTGGCGACAGAAGGCGGTGGAATCCGGGCCGCTTACTGGACTGGAATTGTTTTGGGTGGACTTCAGGACACGAATCCAAACTTCGCCAGCCATGTTTTCGCCATCAGCGGAGTGTCCGGCGGCAGCCTCGGCGCGGTCGTGTTTGACGCGTTGGTCGATGAAAATGATGGCCGTTCATTCCAGGAAAATGCGCACCAGATCTTGAGCCGCGATTTTCTTTCGCCAGCGTTGGCGGCAATGCTCTACCCGGATTTGTTACAGCGTTTTTTGCCCATTCCGATTGCTTATTTCGATCGCGCTCGAGCACTGGAGCTCGGATGGGAAAAAGCGTGGCGAGACCGAATGGGGAATGACCGTTTCTCCCGCTCGTTTGTCGATCTTTGGCCAGCTGATTCGCAAAAATGGGTGCCCGCCCTTTTTCTCAATGGAACCTCCGTCGAAAAAGGCAATCGCATCGTGACCAGCAATCTGCGCGTTACCGGTAGTTTTTTCGATGTGGAAGACGCTGCGGTGAAACTCGGCACGCCTGAAGCAGGAGCGACGGAAGTGGGATGCCACATTCCGCTCAGCACCGCGGCACACATGAGCGCGCGTTTCACCTACGCGAGCCCGGCTGGCCGGTTCCATGACGGCACTCACATTGTCGATGGCGGCTATTTCGAAAACTCCGGTGCCACGACTGCGCTCGAAATGGTCAGCCGCATCAATGAATGGTGCGCCTTCAAACATATCACCGATGTCGATCCGAAGGTGATCATGATCAGCAACAACCCGCGTCGGCCGCCGATCGCTCCCGCGAAACCCGGTCCCGAGAACACTGGCCCGGTGTTGACCGAACCGGAGACCGCCCATGGAGTCCTGCTTGGCGAAGTCATGTCGCCTGTTAGAACGCTGCTCAATACCCGTGATGCCCGCGGCACTTTTTCCCAGAAAGCAATTGCTCACCAGCAACGACGCTTCGAAGCGGCCGCCATCGCGCAGCCTTCCGATGATCAGCCAGAATCGCTGAGTCACGACATCTTTTATTTTTCCCTCGAAGATCGGGACGTGCCGTTGCCGCTCGGCTGGATGCTTTCCGACGCCGCGGCGAAATCAATTCGTGGGCAATGGAACTTCGACGGTGTTATCGTCCGGAACAAAACTGCGGCCGAGGAAATAGACCGAACGCTGCCGGCGGCCACACCCTGAATTCAGGTCGCTGAGTTTTGAGCTCTTCCGCTAAGATCGACATCGTCCGCGGCGACATCACGAAGCTCGATGTCGACGCCATCGTGAACGCGGCGAACACCACGCTTCTCGGCGGCGGGGGAGTGGATGGCGCAATTCATCGCGCTGCCGGGCCGGAATTGCTTGCAGAATGTCGGACGCTCGGCGGTTGCCAGCCCGGCGAAGCGAAATTGACGCGGGGCTACCGATTGCCTGCTCGTTTTGTGATTCACACAGTCGGCCCCGTCTGGGCAGGCGGGAAGCGCCACGAACCGCAGATTTTGGCAAATTGTTTTCGGAACTCGTTGCAGCTCGCGGTCGAAAATCGAATTAAGACGATTGCCTTCCCGGCGATCAGTTGCGGCGCCTATGGTTATCCGATTCAGGAGGCAACGCGGATCGCCCTTGAAACAACTCGCGAATTTCTCGAGGAGAACGACAAGATCGACAAAGTGCTCTTCGTTCTTTGGACGGAGGACATTTACCAAGCATATCGCCGATTGCTTTAGCCGCTTCCCTGCCTGCCGCGCCGAGGCTGCGCGAAGGCGGGTGGAAAGCGCCGAGGTAAATGTGGCGAAAATCCAAAACCGGCCAGTAACTTGAGAGACGCAACCAAAGCGTCATATACGAATCCCTTGTATGATTAATCCGAACGAAAACGATCTTACAAGGGACGAACCGCTTCCGCCGCAGCTCCAGTCGGGCGAAGAACAAATTGGCTCGGGTGGGCGTGAGCAGTTTCGTCGAGCATCAAGCAAAATCTCAACGGCCATGAGCCATACGTGGGATGAGACAAAAGAGAAAGCCGGCTGGGCGCGCGAGCGAACGGAATATTTCGTGCGTGAAAACCCGATGCCGACCATCCTCGGCGCACTGGGGCTGGGAATCGCAATTGGATTGGCGATCCGCTATGCCTCGAGTAGCGAGCAAAAGGCGGAAATTGAAGTGAAGTCACCGCTAGGGGACCTGAACTGGAGTCTTCTCTCACTGCCTTTTCTCTGGCCGTTATTCAAGTCAGCCAGAGAAAAATATGAAAGCTCGGCCGAAGCAATGAAAGACGGCGTCAAGCGGTTGAAAAAGATAGACGTTGATCGATATGCAAAGCCGATCCGCAAGCGCTGGAAGGCGTGGACGCGGTAGGCGTCGGGGGATCGTCCTGAAACCGGTGGGAGACTGCAATCTCTCAAACGGCTAGGAACGCATTGATGAGATCAGCGAGTGGCTTTGGATACTGCGCCATAAACGCGTGGCCACTGCCGGGGAATTGAGCCAACCATGCGCCAGGAATGGCGTTGACGAGTTTCAACGCGTTGGAAGGCGGAATCACGATGTCCTCAGTGCCGGCGGCGATTAGCACTGGGACACGTATCTCTCGTAGCTGATTGCCCACGCCATTGCGATGCCACACGTTCATTGCTGTAGCCTGACGGTTGACCAAATCAGGAGACAACCGCGCGCGCGCGCCCGAAACAACATCCCCGAATTCGCGGTAGATGGATTCAGCCACTTCCGTGGGGAAAAGCAATGAGAGCAATCGGCGAGCCTGTTCGTGAGGTGTGCCGGACGTGTCGATCAGTTGCGACCACACGCTGGCCGAGGCGAGATCGGCGTCACTTCCTCCTGGATCGGTTGATAGGAGGATGAGCTTTTCAACGCGATGGGGACGTAGCAGCGCAAGCGTCTGCGCGATGAATCCGCCCATCGACCATCCCAGGACGTTTGCGCGCTGGAAGCCCAGCATATCGATCACGCGCGCGGTATCGTCGGCGAGCTGGCTGATATCGAAGGACGCTCCGTTATCCGTCGAATCGCCGATGCCGCGATTGTCGATCAGGACGAGCTCGTTGGTAGACGCGAGTCGGTCAATGAACGACGGGTCCCAGTCGGAACCGGTTGCGGCGAAGCCATTCAGAATCAGCAGCGGCGGGCCGCTTCCAACACGGCGACAAGCGATCAGGGCACCATCAACCGGGATTGTGACAAGCGAATCTGCGGCCATTCGCGATCATCGAAAGCCATCCTGTGAACGTCAAGTTCAACGCGGCCTCGTTCTCCACCCAGCAATACGCCACGGATTCCGATGACAATTCGGCATTGAACCCCGAGTCAATACAGAGAACGTTCCGCTCTCAGATGCGAAATGGGAAAAACATACACATCTTCGCGGTTTTGGGTTTCGTGGCGGTTTCAGCCGCATGCGCATCGGGCAACAGAGGAGGTGAGCTTTCTGCTGCTGCGCAGACTGTTCCAGGCGCAACCAAATGGGGTCACTTTGACGGCGAGCCGGTGACGAAGTGGAATCCCGATGGGCGGACAATGACGTTGTTAACTGAATTGCGTTATACCGATCCGAAGGGTGAGGTCTGGGTGGCCCCCATCGGATCGCAAGTCGATGGCGCATCAATTCCCCGTTACCTTTGGTCGGTCATGGGCGGACCGTTCGAAGGAAAATATCGGAATGCCTCCGTATTACACGATGTCGCGTATGGTCAACGCAATCGGCCGTGGCAGGATTGCGACCGCATGTTCTACTACGCCATGCGTTGCAGTGGCGTCAGCGCAGTGGAGGCCAAGACGATGTATTACGCCCTGTATAGATTCGGAAATCACTGGAAATTTCCGATCAAACGCGGGAAGCCGGTGAAGGTCGACGGCACGATGGTCGCAAGAGCTATTCCTCGAGCGGTCCCGGCGAATCAGATCAACGAAGCACGCGATTGGATTCGCAGCGCCGACCCGCCTTTGGAACAGATAGAGCAACGCGCTGAGGCCGAATCGCAATGAACTGCTTTCCTAGACCATGAAACTCTTCTCGCTAGATTTTTCGGAGTCGAATCCGACGAACCCAAGAAAGGAAACTTTAAACGAGGACATTTATGCTAGGCGAGAAGATTGGTGAGACATCAGGCAAGGTTACTATGCAGCGCGTGTTGCCGAATCTGGGCGGATACCAAAGATGGAAACATCTTTTCAGCCAAGTGGATCAGTGCTGGGCACAAACATAAAAGACACAGGCACGTACTGGATCATTTTCCGTCCGGACGGACACAATATGGCGAAGGTCAAGGCGTAATGATAACGAAGGACGGCAAAACGGCCACTTGGACCGGCCATGGTGTTGGCACAATGAAAAACGACGGGACCGCGACTTATCGCGGCGCGCTTTAGTTCCAAACTATGCCGCAACGATGGTCCCGCCTGAACAAGGTGCCAGTGCTCTTTGCCATCTCATAAATGTTGTAGCCACGCCCCTGTGGGGCGTCTACATCCTCGGAGCCGCACATTTGGACGGCGCACAGCGCCGTGGCTACAGCACGTGCGGATTTTTGAGATGCCTTTCCAGTCCATTCAAAAGAGATACGCATTGCGGATAAAGAAACGATGAGGCACGTTCTCGCTTTCGCAACGGGTACCTAGTTCAATGAGTGCGAACAAAGCTCAGGAGATCATTAAGCGGGCGATGTCAGACCGAGGCGTATACGACGCGATGGCGGCGCGGGAAAATGAAGTATGGGGCAAAATTCTCCCAGATCTGGAGCGTTCCGAAGCGCGAATCGAGGATTCAGAAGCCAGCGCGAAGCTGGGGGTGGCTCGTTATACTTCATCTTTGTTACGCGTTGCGCGGGAACGAAACCTGAAATTTGAAAACGGTCTCACCCTCGGATGCGGCGCGGGAAGGTGTGAACGAGAACTTGTAGGCAGGGGCGTTTGCCGGAGTTTTCATGGGATCGATATCTCGGAAAAGGCGATAGCCACGGCGCGCGAGATTGCGAAAGAGAAGGACCTGCCGCTCACTTATGAATTGGCTGACCTTAATTTCCTGAACCTACCCGAGAAAACATTCGATCTGGTCGTGGCTCAGACTTCGCTTCATCACGTCCTTTTTCTCGAGCGCGTCGCGGAACAAGTATGGCGTTCGCTGAAGAGCGATGGTTATCTCTGGATTCATGATTTCATCGGTGAAACCCAGGGGCAATACGACCCGAAGCGCCTGTCCACCATGAATAGGATTCTGGCAATTCTTCCCGAGAAATTTCGGAAGAATAAGATTAACGGTCAGTTAATTGCAGAGATTGAGCGTCCCGAGCCAGGGCATCTTGGTTCACCATTTGAGTCGATTCGATCGGGCGAGATCGTCCCGGTGTTTCAGCGTTGGTTTACCATTGAATGGAAAGTGGAGTTTAACGCATTCCTGCATCGTGTTGCACCGCCCGGAACTCGCGCGGCGTATCTTGAAAACGAAGACACCAAGGCTCTGTTTGAAATCTTGATGCTACTCGACCGTTTATGTATTGAAGAAAAGATTGTGCAGCCAACCGGCGGGCAATACCTTATGTGCCCGAGAGCTGCGAATGGGATCCCTGCAATGGGCGCTGCAAGCGGATAAATCCACGACACGCGTCTGCGTAAACACAACCAAACATGCATCTGGGATAGTGGCCGCCCGAGCGGCTACTGACGCGAATCCTGGTTGGAGTTTCAGGTGAGATCGGGAACGGAACGGAAAACTGCAGGGCGGACATCTTGGAACGCCCAACTCGCGGGAACTTGGCATTCAGAGCATTGATTTTGATCCGCAGTTGGCGGAGCATCATTCTTGTCGTATGACATCTTGCTTAAAGTTACGCAATTTCTGCTGGAGAAAGGCGATGATTGTGCTTGACTGGCCCTTCAGCCATTCCTGATCAGAATGCTTTTCGCAGCGCATCAAGTAAACGCCGGTCCCATTTTATCTCTTCTCTGCTAAATTTTTCTTCTCTCCATGTCTGAAACGTGCTTTAGCGAAGTGGCCGAGTCCATGTTTCCAAGCGATGCATCGCTTTCTACATCGACTTATGTTGCCACTGTACCTGAAGCCCGCGAAAACTGGCACCGAAATCGCGCCGCCCGCTGGTACAAGAAGGGTGTGAACCCTGATGATCCCACAGGCGAATGCGCTTTTCAGCGGCTGCGGCAAACTTGGTTTACGCCGAAAATCCAGCCGAAGTTTAAGCTCCAATCAGAGGACAAGTTCTATGCGATCGGGTCGTGCTTTGCTCGTGGGTTGGAAAACGCTCTCAGAGGTCGCCAAATGGCCGTTGAAAGCGCAGCACCGGAATTTATCATCCTTGAGCCGGTCAACAACGAGACCACAGGTCTCGGCTTTACTAACAAATACAACACGTTTTCGATACTGAATGAACTACGGTGGGCGCTTGATCCGGAGGCGGTGTTTCCGGTTGAATCTATCGCCCAAGTGACGGACACAACCTGGTTTGATCCGCACGTCACCTCCATGCTCGAGCTGGTTGATTTCGAGGAGACGCTGAAACGTCGCGAGCTAATGCGAACAGTTACAAAACGCATAATCAATTGCCGCGCAGTGATCATCACGCTCGGGCTGGTGGAGGTCTGGCGCGATCTTCAGGCAAATGTTTACATCAATTACACTCCGCCTCTCCCTCTGCTAAAGGCTCAGCCCGAGAGATATGAGTTTCGTCTGACCAGCTTCGCTGAAAACTGGGCCACTCTGGAATCGATATACTCATTGCTGTCCTGTTATGGCCATCCTGACTTCCGTATTGTGGTCACCGTTTCTCCGGTGCCGTTGATGACGACCTTTTCAACAATGGACGTGGTAGTCGCTAACACTTATGCCAAGTCTCTCTTGAGAGCCGTCGCTCAGGAATGGGCGGCGGCGCATGATAACGTGGACTACTTTCCGAGTTATGAGATTGTCCAAAACTCCGATCGCAGGGCTGTATGGGAAAGCGATTTGAGGCATGTGAAGGGTTCCGGAACGCAGCACATCATGGATCTCTTCCTGCGATCCTATCTCACCTAGCATTGCGGCTCCTTCAAATTCGCGACCGGATCCTTTTTCGGTGAGTCTTGCTCCTGCTCCGCCCCTTGGCGATCATGTAGCAGGGGATAACGATTGAGAGTTTCACGCTTTTGACTCACACGGAGTCTCGCTGCCGCAAAGGTCTTGGTCGTGTCTCGAAAAGCCGCAATTCGTTTGAGGAAAGGGGCAGCTGTGCTTAACTAAAAGGTTCGACATTTCTCGTTAAAATGCCTGCGGAAGCTATCAAGATCAGTGGTGCGCGCCAGCATAATCTAAAAAATCTTCAGCTGGAGATCCCACGTGAGAAGCTGGTCGTTATCACCGGTTTGAGCGGGTCGGGAAAATCCTCTCTCGCCTTCGATACACTCTATGCGGAAGGCCAGCGGCGCTATGTGGAAAGTCTCTCCGCTTATGCACGGCAGTTCCTCGATCAGATGGAAAAGCCGGATGTTGATTTCATTGAAGGGCTTTCTCCTGCCATAGCCATCGAGCAGCGCAGCGCTGGCGCCAATCCGAGATCGACCATCGCGACCACGACTGAAGTTTACGATTACTTGCGAGTTCTCTTCTCGGCAGTTGGTCAGCCCCACGATCCGCTGACGGGACGGCCGCTTAAGCGGCAAACTCCGCAGCAGATTGTCGATGAGATTCTAAGTTACGAACCCGGATCGAAGGTCGTTGTGCTCGCCCCGCTCATCCAAAACCAGCCAGGCGAATTCCGGGACGTCATCGAAAAGACCAGGCGCGAAGGATTTGTCCGCGTTCGGATTGACGGTCAGATCACGGAGCTGGATCGTTCCGAGCCGATCCGGCTCAAGAAGACCGAGCGACACATGATTGAAGCAGTGGTCGATCGCCTGATCGTCCGCGAGGGGATCCGGGGCCGGCTCACTGATTCCATCGAAACCGCCCTTAAATGGGGAGGAAACCGGCTTGTGGTACTGCGTCAACAATCCAATGGAGTAATGGAGAAATGGAGTGATGAGAAACTCAATACTCCAACACTCCAGCACTCCAACACTCCATCGGTTGATTGGGAAGAACTGCGCTACTCGACCGATTACGGAAACGCGGAGACTGGATTCACGCTCGGTGAACTCACTCCGAAACATTTTTCGTTCAACAGCCATCTGGGCGCCTGCCCTGCCTGCCATGGATTGGGGACACAACTAATTGTCGATCCGGATTTGATGATTTCCGATCCGAGCAAAACATTGGCCGAAGGCGCGATCACACCGTGGCGACGCGGCACAAAACGAATGCGGGCCTACTATCGTCACCTCCAAGGCGCGCTCGTGAAACATTTCCATGTGAACGAAGATGTGCCGTTTGCTGATTTGCCGGATGAATTCAAAACCGCGCTTTACTTCGGCACGAATGGTCAGCCGATTGAAACGAATATCGGCAGCGACGGCGAGAAGAAGGTCGGGAAGCCGTTCGAGGGGCTCGTGCCGCAAATGCAGCGGCTTTATGAGCAAACCCAAAGCGAGTTCACGCGCAATCGCATTCGCGCATTCATGACGCGTGAACTCTGCAACGTATGTGGCGGCGCCAGGCTTAAACCGGAAATTCTTGGAGCGACCATTCGGGGCGCCACAGAATTGAACATTCACCAATTCAGCGAACAAACCGTCGAAGGGGCCGTGCGATTTATGAAGACTCTGGAGCTGACTCCGCAACAACGAGTGATCGTGGCTGATGTCGTGCGCGAAATTCAATCGCGCTTACAATTTCTCGTCGAGGTTGGACTCGGTTATCTCACGCTCAATCGCGAAAGCGGAACCCTTTCCGGAGGAGAAGCGCAACGTATCCGGCTGGCGACCCAGATCGGTTCGGGTCTGGCGGGTGTCCTTTACATTTTGGATGAGCCGAGCATCGGCTTGCATCAACGCGACAATGCCCGTTTGCTTGGAACGCTGCGGCGACTGCGTGACCTTGGCAATTCCGTCATCGTGGTTGAGCACGATGAAGCAACCATCCGTGCCGCCGACCACATCATCGATTTGGGGCCGGCCGCGGGCCCGCGAGGCGGCGAACTTGTGGCTGAGGGCAGCATCGCGGAAGTTCTTCGCGCGAAAAATTCGCTGACGGCAGACTATCTGTCCGGCCGCGCCCGAATCGCGGTCCCGAAACAGCGGGCGGTTCCACCCACAACCAAACATCAAACATCAAACATCGAATATCTTGACGGCTGGCTTACCGTCGCAGGCGCTACTGAAAACAATCTTAAGAAAATCGACGTCTCTTTTCCTCTTGCCTGTCTTACTTGTGTGACCGGCGTCTCTGGCAGCGGCAAATCCACTCTGGTAGATGATATTTTTCGGCGCGCTCTTTTCCGGCACTTTTACAATTCAAAGGAAAAGCCCGGCGCGTATCAGGCGATTCGCGGTATCGAACAGATCGATAAGGCGATCGTCATCGACCAAAGCGCGATAGGCCGGACGCCCCGTTCCAATCCGGTCACCTACACCGGAGCATTCACACCCATCCGCGAATTGTTCAGTCAACTACCGATGGCACGCGTGCGCGGTTACGATGCTGGGCGTTTCAGTTTCAATGTGAAAGGCGGGCGTTGTGAAAACTGCGAAGGCGGCGGGTTAATCAAAATTGAGATGCACTTTTTGCCGGACGTTTACATTGAGTGCGAGGTATGCCACGGCAAACGCTACAATCGTGAGACGCTCGAGATCACGTATAAAGGCAAAAATATTGCCGATGTTCTCGATCTGACGGTGGATGAAGCGGCGCGGTTTTTCCGCAATGTGCCGAGCATTTCGGAGAAGCTGAATTCGTTGCTGGATGTGGGCCTGGGTTATCTGCGCCTTGGCCAGTCTGGGACAACTCTTTCCGGAGGAGAAGCCCAGCGCGTAAAACTGGCAACCGAGCTTGCGAAGAAAGCCACTGGCCGCACAGTTTATATTCTCGATGAACCGACGACCGGATTGCACTTCGCTGACATCGAAAAATTGCTGCAAGTATTGATGAAGCTGCGCAATGCCGGTAACACGGTGATAGTGATCGAACATAATCTCGAGATGATTAAGTGCGCAGACTGGATCATCGACCTCGGGCCGGAAGGCGGCGAGCGCGGCGGCGAGATCGTAGGAACAGGGCCGCCGGAACGAATCGTCGATCTTCCCAATAGTTTCACAGGCAAATATCTGCGCCCGATGCTGCAGAAGAAATGAGTCACGTACGTCACATAGGACTTATATGTCTTATTATGATACTCGCGCAGCTTGCTCGCGCGGAGTTTTCAGCCGAGTTGGCGGAAGCGACGCGTCCGCTTTCAGAGGGCGTTCCGGAAGTTGCAGTCGCGCGCTTGGAAACCTTACTGAACAGGAATCTGCCCGAGCCAGAGTGGCGCGCTGTGGCCGAGAAACTTGCCGAAGCTCACGTAGGCGCGAAGCAGGCTGAGGCGGCTTTGGTTTTGCTCGCCGATCCGCGGCTGCGGGAGCTTCCATGGGCGAAGTTTTGGCGTGCCCAGGCGTTCGCCAGCCTGCATCGATGGGCTGATGCGCTGCCCCTCTACGAAGAACTGGCGTTGGATCAAAGCTCATCTCTTCAGAAGGCAGCCACTTTTGGCGCAGCGGAAATGCTGCGCGCGTTGGGAAGACCGGATGAAGCGCTGGCAAAATTCAGCGTTCTCGCTCACGACAAAGAATGGGCTACCAGGGCGCAACTCCGCCTGGCAAAATTGTATCTCGATAAGGGAGACACTCCCAATGCCGGCCGTGTTTTGGCTGAGATGCACCCCAACTCGATCGGCGAACAAATGGAGCATCGATTCTTGGGCGGACGTTTGGAACTGATTTCGCACCGGCCGGAAAAAGCGATCAGTGTATTTGAAGAGCTTGTAAAAACACCCGAGAACGTCCCCCATGCTACTGTGATCGCGGCACTTTTCGGTATGGTCGACGCGCGCGTGCAGCTCGAAACGCCGGACGCCGGGGCTGATTTGATCGAGGAATTTATCAACCGTTATCCGGCAGATCCGGATTTGTATGTTTTGTTCGCAAGATTGGACGAGTTGTATCGCGCGCAGCGCAAGCCATCACGCAGCGAACTGGAGAAATGGGTGCGCAATCCCGAACAGCCGCGACGAACGTTCGCGCGATGGTATCTTGCGCGATTGGAAACTCGTGCCGGCCGCCGGGATCGAGCGCGGCAATTGTTTCGCGATGTGCAGCGCACCGACGTAAAGCCGCCCGAAATGGTAGGCGCTCTATTGGACTTTTCGCAATTCGAAGCGGAGGACCGACATTTCGATGAGGCGATTGCAATCCTGGACGGGGCGCGCTTGCTCCATCCGGACCCCTTACTGGTGGACCAGATCAACCTCTTGGCAGCGAAAACGCAATATCTGGCGAAAAGATTTGACGTGGCCACCACAGCCTTTGAACAAATTGGCCATTCCAATTCGCCATGGGCGAAGGTTGCGCTGCTTAACGCGTCAGCCGGTTGGTTACAACTCGGCAATCACGAGCGATTGGCAGCTAATTACGACGACCTTGAAAGACAAGGCGTCGATGAAGAATCGCGGGCCAACTTACGATTGGAGGAAGCCTTGATGCAAGCAGCCAAAGGCGATAACAAAGCGGCCAAAGCGCTGAAGCAATTCATTCGCGATTTCCCTAAAAGTCCCCGTGTCTCGGAGGCTTGGGTGAGCCTGGCTGAGCTGGCCTTCCATTCTTCACCGCCGCGCATCGAAGAAGTACGAACGGATCTGGAACGCGCGGCGGATTCAAAGCCAACAGCGTCGGCGACGGAACGCGCGGATTATCTCATGATCTGGATCGAGGACTCAGCCGGTACCGATGAAACAAAAGTCATCGAGCTCGCAAAGCGTTTCCTGGAACAACATGTCGCCTCCCCGTTCGCTCCGGAAGCTCGAATGAAACTGGCGGAGATTTATTATCGCCGCCAGGATTTCGCAAATGCGCAGACCCAGTTTGAGATTCTCGCGCGAGAGAACCCGGACAACTCGATGGGCGAAAACGCACTCTTTTTCGCGGCCGAATCAGCCATGTCGAGCATGGGTGAGCATTCACTTGATCGGGCAATTGTCCTTTTCGACCAGGTCGTGCGATTGAATGGCGCTCTGCGATGGGCGGCTCGCAATGAACAGGCCATTATCGAGCGAAAGCTGGGCAAGCCGCAGGATGCTCTCGTCTTATACGATGAGGTGTTAAAGAGCGATGCTGGGCTACCCGAAAAACAGGAGGCGCTTTGCGGCAAGGGAGACATCTTCTTTGAGATGGGTGGAAGCCACCCGGAAAATTATCAGCGCGCGCTCGAAATTTATGAACAGTTGGCATCCGGCGAGAATACGCCGATTCACTGGCGGAATCAGGCGCTTTTCAAAAAAGCTCTGTGCCTGGAAAAGAAAAATGACCGGCCCGCCGCCCTGGCAACGTTCTACACGGTCTTGGAGGACGAGGCGCGTCCAGATCGGAGAAGCGAACTGTTCTGGTATTATAAAGCAGGATTTAATGCGGCGCGTCTATTGGAAGACGATTCAAAATGGGAATCTGCCGCTGCCATATACGAAAAACTCGCCGCGGCCGGAGGCAGCCGGAGTGAAGAGGCAAAAGCGCGTCTCAACCGACTGCGCCTGGAACATTTTCTTTGGGCCGATTGACCCAGAGAACTTTCTGGCCTAACGGATTTTTGTTTTTGCTTTCCAGCTCATCAGGCGGCGCAAGCGAGCGCCGACTTTTTCGATGGGATGCTTTTCTACTTCGCGCAGCAACTTCGCGCAACGTCGTTTGCCGGTTTCCATTTCCTCAATAAATTCTCGCGCGAATTTTCCTGAGCGGATTTTCCGTAGCGCCGCTCTCATGTGTTTTTGCACGGTTCGATCAATAATTTTCGGGCCAACAGTGAGCTCGCCCCACCTGGCGGTATCGGAGATCAGCCGTTGCATCCCTGCGATTCCGGCTTCGTGGATAAGGTCCACAATGAATTTGAGCTCGTGCAGACATTCGAAATAAGCCAGCTCAGGTGGGTACCCCGCGCGAACAAGCGTGTCGAAACCGGCGCGAATCAGCGCGCTTGTGCCGCCGCAAAGCACCGCTTGTTCGCCAAAGAGATCGGTCTCGGTTTCCTCCCGGAAAGTCGTCTCCAGGACGCCGGCCCGGGTGCATCCGATTCCCTTTGCCCAGGCTAGCGCGGTTCGCTTGGCGTGCCCGCTGGGGTTCTGGTGGATCGCGATCAGCGCAGGCGTGCCACGTCCTGCGCCAAACTCTCGACGCACCATCGGTCCGAGGCCCTTTGGCGCGACCATCACCACGTCGATATCTTTGCGTGGGACAATCGCACGATAATAGATCGCAAAGCCGTGCGCGAAGAGCAGCGTTTGACCCGGGCGGAGGTGCGGAGCGATCTGTTCTGGATAGATCGCAGGCATTTGAGTGTCTGAAAGCGCCAGAAAAATGATATCCGCGCGCCGCGTCGCTTCCGCTGTGTCGAGCACTCTTAGACCGCTCTTTCTGGCGCGCACCCGGGACCTGCTGCCAGGATAGAGCCCGACGATTACTTTAATCCCGCTGTCCTTAAGATTGAGAACGTGCGCGCGGCCTTGCGCGCCGAAGCCGATCACCGCGCACGTTTTGCCCTTCAACCAGCGAAGATCCGCATCTTTGTCGGTGTAAATGCGAGCCGCCAAATTTTTTACTCGCGAATGGGTTTCGGAGTTAGCTGCGTGGCTTACCCAAGACTGAATTGGCTGCAGCAAGCAACGCTTTGTCGTCGTTATCCGTAAGCCCGCCAAGGTAGCGACGAATTCGGCGAAACGACTCGCGTAAGAAGAGATCTGCGGCCGAGTGATCGGGCGGCGCGGAATCTCCATTGCGGCGGGCGCGCTGAATCTCTGCATCCTGACGGCTTAGAACACAGGTCGAGGCAAAAAGATCCATGGCCGCACCGGCGATCCGTTCCTGAACAAGCTGCATATCTAGGATTGGTTCGCGATAAGTGATCAGGGCACGATTAACGGCAAAGTTAAAACGCCAAATTAAGCGGCCGAGTTGCCGCGCCTCTTTGCGAAGCTGCTCACTTTGAACAGACACATCCGGGACGCGAACAGTCGCGCCCAGCCGGTTCATTCCCGCGGTCCAGGCTTTGCTCATCCGGTCGCGGGATGGTTTCAACATCGTGTCGTAAATTTCCTTGAACTCCATGCCCGGCCCGCGCATGCCCACCAGTGCAACAAACGAAGTCAGCACTTCATTGCTCCCTTCACCTATTTGGTTGATGCGCGCATCACGCAGCATTCGTTCCAGAGGAAGATCGACAAAGTAAGCCGAGCCGCCATGGATCTGGAACGCCTCGTTGATGCATTCCCAGAGCCGCTCGGTCGTGAACACTTTCAGCATCGCCGTCTCGAGCATGTAATCCTCCAGGCCGCGATCGATGAGCGACGCTGTGATGGTGGTCATCGCTTCCATTGCGTAAGCGTCCGCCGCGATCCGCGCGATCTTCTTTTTAACCAGATCAAAGCTGCCTAGCGTTTTGTTGAACTGTTTCCGCGTGTTCGCGTGGTTGATCGCCAGTTCGAGACACGTCTTGGCCGCGCCGGTGCAACACGCGCCGAACGTTGTCCGCCCAAAATCGAGCACGGTCAGCGCCACCTTCAATCCCTTGCCCGGCGGCCCGAGGATGTTTTCCTTCGGCACTCTCACATTCCGCATCGCGAAGCGCCCGGTGGCCGTGCCGCGGATTCCCATTTTTGGCATCCGCGCTTCGAGAATCTCGAACCCTGGCATGTCGGGCGTAACCAAAAACGCGGTGATCGCGGTTTTGCCTTCTTTCCCAGCCACGGGCGTACGCGCCATCACCGTGAGCACGTGCGCGATCGCAGCATTCGTGATGTAACGTTTTTCGCCGTTCAAAATGAAATGCGAACCATCCTCGCTTGGCGTCGCGGTCATCTGAACGTTAGCCGCGTCCGAGCCGGCTTCTTTTTCGGTGAGCGCAAAAGCGCCGAGTTGTTCGCCCGTCACAAGTTTCGGCAGCCACTTCTGTTTTTGTTCGTGCGTGCCAAACAACAATAATGCGCGGATGCCTATGGAATGGTGTGCATTCACAAAGACGGATGTGGATGCGCACCGGCGACCGATTTCCTCGAGCACTTTGCAGTTCGCCATCTGAGTGAACCCCCGTCCGCCGTACTCCGCCAGCGCGGTCATCCCGAGCACGCCGACGCGCCCAAGGCCATCAATGACCTTGCGCGGAATATCTGCCTGTCGATCTATCTCGGTTGGATCGAGCTCCGCATCGAGCGTCTGCCGCAGCTCGGTTAGCGTTTGATCCAGCTCCGTCTGTTGCGCGGCCGGAATCCGCGGATACGGCATCACCCAATCGGCCACGAAATGCCCTTGGAAAAGTCCCTTGGCGAAGCCCACCGCCTGCGGCCCTGCAAAAAGCAGTTCCTCAGCTTGTTGAATTTCTTTTTGGCGTTGCGCTTCAGTTTCGGTCATAAAAGATTTCGCCGCCGAAATCGCGGCCACGCATTGTAGCCATATGCGCGTGTGTGTCCAATCACGCGCAGTTCAATTCCGCTTATTCAACGCGCGTCGCTGTCTGATCCTCCGTCGTGATACGGGTGATCAATAACGGAGATAAAATCTCCAACTGTCATCGTCATGGCTAAGGATCACGCGACTGCCAGTAGTGAGAATGAAGACTTCACCGAATTCAGCTACATCCCTGGCTTGTTCCGCATTCGGTGCAAACACCGCAGGCGCCCGCTCGGATGACTTTGTCGCTGCCGCAGACGGAGCAGGTGATCTCCATGAAGATGCTGCCAAGCGCTACCACGACCCGATCGGCGTGGCCGTTGCCGTTTCCGCCCCGCCCCCCAGTGGTGGGATCGTTGGACGGATGGTTTGTGATCACGTCGATCAATTCTTTCTCGCCGGTGCGCTGCAAATCCGTTACCGGCCGGTTTAGAGCTTTTTTCTCGATCTCAACAATTTCCTTGAGCGGCAAGTCCGGCTGCGCCCGGTTCGGCGCGGTCGCTTCCCTGTAGCCTTTGATGAATTGGCAGGCCAGCCAGCGAAACACGTAGTCGGTAATGCTGGTGGCATGACGAATGTCGGGATTTTTTGTGAACCCGCTCGGCTCAAATCTCTGATAAGCGAATTTTTTCACGAGACTCTCCAGCGGCACCCCGTACTGGAGCGCAATCGAAGTGAGCGTGCCGACGGTATCCATTAACCCGCCGATCGTGCTGCCTTCCTTCGACATGGTGATGAAAAGCTCGCCTGGCTGGTCGTTTTCGTATAAGCCGACCGTGATGTAACCTTCGTGACCGGCAATCTCGAACCGGTGCGTTAACGAAGAGCGCGTGTCGGGCATGCGATGCCGAACGGGTTGGTCGAGCTGGCTGCGCAGCGTGGTCAGTTCCTGTTCCAATTCGAGGATGCGTTTCTGGAGCGCATCCGTGTTGGCATCCGCGGGTAAGCCGCCGTCGCCGCCAGCGGCTACAGTGCCCATGTCTTTTGTCTTGCGTGTGTTCAGAGGTGCAGATCGTTTCGATCCGTCGCGATAAATTGCGATGGATTTCAAGCCGAGTCGCCATCCTTCCACGTAGGTGTTCATGATGTCGTCCACGGTGGCTGCTTCCGGCATATTCACGGTCTTGGAAATTGCGCCGCTGAGGAATGGCTGCGCCGCAGCCATCATCTTCAGATGCGCCATGTAATTGAGGCTGCGCTCGCCCTTGAACGGTTTGAAGGCGCAATCAAAGATCGATAGGTGTTCCGGCTTCAACCCGGATGAAATCGTCGATCCATCGGTGTCGGTGATGTCCTCGATCGTGTCGAACGCGTCGATGTGCGCGATGATTCGTTCGATCTCTTCGGAATTGTAACCCAGTTTCTCCAGAGCAGGTTTAACTGTCTGGTTGACGATTTTGAGCATTCCGCCGCCGGCCAGCAGCTTGTATTTTACCAGCGCAATATCCGGTTCGATTCCAGTCGTGTCGCAATCCATCAGGAAACTGATCGTGCCGGTGGGCGCGAGCACGGTTACTTGCGCATTGCGATAACCGTGACGCTTTCCAAGTTCCGCTGCGCTGTCCCAAACTTTCGCGGCTTCTTCTTTCAAATGCGCGAACTCTTTGGCGTCCGAGATTTCGCGCACGGCGCAGCGATGCAGCTCGATCACATCCTGCAGCGATGCGACGTTGTCTTTCGCTGCCGGCTTTGCCACGCCGCTGGCGCGCGCATCGCGATAACCGGGAAATGGCCCGATCGCCTGCGACATTCGCGCGCTTTGTTCATAGGCTTCGCCGGTCATAATGGCCGTAATTGCTCCGCACAGTGCCCGGCCTTCCACGCTATCGTACCCATAACCGTAACTCATCACGAGCGAGCCCAGGTTCGCGTAACCAAGCCCGAGCGTGCGGAAAATATGCGAGTTCTCTGCGATTTCCTTGATGGGATAACTCGCGTTATCGACAATGATTTCCTGCGCGGTGATGAAAATGCGCACCGCCGCCTTGAATCGCTCGACGTAGAAGTCCCCGTCCGAAGTCTTGAACTTCATCAAATTGAGCGACGCGAGATTGCACGCCGTATTATCGAGAAAGAGATACTCGGAGCAGGGATTCGTGGAATTTTGTCGATCGGTGCCTTTGCAGGTGTGCCATTTGTGGATCGTGGAATCGAATTGAATTCCAGGATCGCCGCAGACATGCGTGCCCTCGGCGATTTTGCGCAACAGCGTGCGCGCATCTTTGCGTTCGCACGGTTGCCCATTGATGACGCGGCGCGTCCACCATTCGCGGCCTTCCAACGCCGCTTCCATGAATTCGTCGCTTACCCGCACGCTCAGGTTTTCGTTCTGATACATGACCGAGCCGTAGGCGTCGCCATTGTAACTGCCGTCGTAACCTTGCTCGATCAACGCCCAGGCTTTTTTCTCTTCCTTCTGCTTGGCATCGATGAACTCTTCGATGTCCGGATGCCAATCCTTGAGCGTGTTCATCTTCGCGGCACGCCGTGTTTTCCCGCCGCTTTTCACCACGTTCGCAACTTGATCGTAAACTTTCAGGAACGAGAGCGGACCGCTCGGCTTGCCGCCGCCGCTCAATTTTTCTCTCGTGGATCTTAGTGAAGTAAGATCCGTGCCCGTGCCGCTGCCGTACTTGAAGAGCATCGCTTCACTCGTCGCCAGCCGCATGATGTCTTCCATCGTGTCAGCCACGCTCTGGATGAAGCAAGCGCTCCCCTGTGGATACTCATATTGTGAAGCGGCCCGTTCCGCCTTCCCGGTATCGCGATTGTAAAAATAATTGCCCGCTCCGGCGCCTTTGCCCACGCCGTATTGATGATACAAACCGACATTGAACCAGACCGGCGAGTTAAACGCTCCGTGCTGGTTCACACAAAGCCAGGTCAGTTCGTCGTAAAAAACCGCCGCAGCTTCCGCATCTGCAAAGTAACCGTCCGCGATTCCCCAATCCGTAATCGTCCGCGTAACTCGATGAATCAGTTGCCGGACCGAAGTTTCTCTTCCGCCTTTGTGGGGATCGGTGCCGTTGCCAATGTCGCCATAGAAATACTTCGAGACCGCTATTTTGGTCGCGAGCGCGCTCCAGTTTTTCGGCACTTCGATGTCCTCTTGCTTGAAGATGACCTTGCCGCTGTCGTCATTGATCTCTGCTGTGCGCCGTTCCCAGTCGATCTGATCAAAGGGCGCGACGGTTGCATCGCTGAAAACGCGCTCAAAGTGCAGGCCGTTGGTTTTCCTTTTCTCGACTCGGCTCTTTCGGCGCGTAGTTGGTTTAGAGGGTCCATTAAGTGAGGCTGGCGCAATTCCGGGCTTTAGTTGAATCATGGAGGTGAGGGAGGGTTGAGGTTCTGAATAGAGTGCGAATAATGGTGGACAGCGGCGCTAATAAGCTGTGAATTCCAGTCAACAACAAGTAATAGCGTAACCGTCCCTGCGGACACACAATATGCGGTACCGACAATGACCTCGGCAAGCCTAAAATTGTAACATTTTTACGAAATTTTTGGCCTCGAGGGGAAAGGCCGGCAACTCAGGCCTGAATGCCTTTTGCTGGCGTCGCGATGTTACCCTGATCCGTCCCGCAGGCAACCCCAGAATTGTCAGTCGCGCGATGCTTTGTCTTTGCAAATTCAAAGGTGGGCCTGATTATTGCGGCGGGTCCGTTGATCGGGAGATAAATGTAGGGGAAGCATGACAGCATACCTTATAAATTCCGACGCCAGTTCACGATCGGTATTTTGTGAGATCGTCTTGAGCGATCAGGAAGGGTGGCTGAGTCCGGTTTAAGGCACTCGACTCGAAATCGAGCGTGGGGCAACCCACCGTGGGTTCGAATCCCACCCCTTCCGTTTTTCTCGTCAAACTGCGGAAGAGTCGCGAGAGCATTTCGCTTCTGCATAACTTTACAAAAGGAAGTTGTGGGGACTATATGGGTGCTTTTATTTGGCGGCAGCTGTGCGTTCGTCCTAGGAACAGCCGGCTCACTTTCACGATGAAGATCGACAGAGAAGCTCTTAAAAAACTCTCTACGGGCGGTCTATTTCGATGGGACAGTAGTTGGTGGCTCTTCTGCCTGCTCGTTCTCGGGATCAAGATTCTCCTCCTTTTGCTGGACCCATCGCCGAAGCTGTTTATGGGGGACTCGGGAAGCTACATTTGGACGGCGCTTACCGGCTGGATTCCGCCCGACCGCTCCTACTTCTACGGTTACACGCTGCGTTGGTTGGCTGTTTGGCCAAAAAGTTTTACTCCTCTTTTGATCATTCAGACACTCGCCGGAGCGGCGACCACGATCATCTTCGCCGTGATTTGCAGCCGGTTCTTCGAGATCTCCAGGAGACTCTCCTATTCCTTCGGATTACTGTGCGCGCTGGATCCTTGCCAGGTTGTGTGGGAGCGCTACGTGATGACCGAGACGTTGAGTCTGCTTATTTACGTCTTGGTTTTGTACTGCTCATTTCTTTATCTGCGAAATCGCCGGATTTGGCAGCTCGCAGTGGTGCAGGCGCTCTCTGTGGCGCTGATCGGTTTCAGGATGAGTTACCTGCCGATGGTTCAGGCCTGCACGCTTCTCCTGCCAGTAATTGCATTCGCTCCGTCTGTTCTAGGTGCCCTTTTTAATCGATCAGACGCGCAAGCCTCGGCCCTTCGTACTTTTAGTGCGGCCGGCTTGCAGGTGATCGTCAGCGTCGTGTTAATGCTCGCAACGCACAGCGTCTACAAACATCTGAACGGTTGGCTTCTCAAGCGTGAGCCCGGGTATTTATACACCACCGGGCATCACCTTGCCTCAGTGTGGGCTCCGGCACTTCAGCCGAGTGACGCGACGGATCCACGCTTTCGCGACCTGATCGCTGAAGGCTATAAGTTCAAACTGCATGACCCGCGAGCGAGAAATGCCCAACATTTTGCCAATGGTTTTCTAATCGACCGCTGGAGGAAGATTGAGAAAGATTCTAGAAAGAGCAATCTCGTGGCGAAGCAGACCGCGATGAACGCTCTGCGCCGCCGTCCGTTGCAAATTGTCGACCTAACGGTGAAAACTTACCTGGAATACTGGCAAATCCAAGGCATTCAGCGCTACGCCCGAAGTGATCTCGGCTATGCTAACTTGACCGAAGACAACGTGAAGATCCTTGCCGAAAAGTTTCGTCTCAAAACGGTAAAAGAGATTACAAGACAGCCTTTGTCATTGTCACAATTGTACTTTGTATGGTCTTGGCCCTATTATTTCATTGTGCTTCTTTCACCCTTAACCTGTGCGTTGGCGACATGGCTCAGCCGCTACCGATCATTCGCACTTCTCTTGTTTATTCACGCTTCAATCCTGATGCTGGTAATAACAACGCTGTCCCCACAGCCTGGCATCCGTTATCTTCAGCCACTATCGATGCTGTCCCTTTTTAGTACCGCGATTTGCATCGACTGGATTGGAAGGAGAGGAGATACCGCCGGATACAAGCCCTTTCTTCCGCGGCACGTTAAGCTGGCAGATGCCGACGTTGGTGAGGGCCCGTCGAGGTCGGCCACTAAAATTTGAATCCGGCTGCGTGCGCGTCTTCGTAAAACATCCGAACTGTATCGAGAGAGAGTTCGTCGAGGTCTTTGCCTCCGAGATCGATCAGTTTCTTAAGAATATCGTGCGGTACAGTGACGATGTGGCAACGACATGCGGCGGCTTGAAATACGTTCAGCACCTCGCGAACACTCGCCCACAGGAGTTCAGCCTTGGGCAAACCGCGCAGTATCTGCAATGACTCCTTCATAATCGGCATTGGATCGACACCAGTATCGGCGATGCGCCCGGCAAAGACCGAAACGACGGCTGGCACATTGGGATCTAATGCGGCAGCAACCGCCTCGACCTGCGGGCAGGTTAATAGTGCGGTGACATTTACTTTTACACCCGCGCCAGCCAGCTGTTCGATCAGGTGAACAGAGGATTCGCCCCTCGTGTTTGTGATCGGAACTTTAACGTAAACGTTGTCTTGCCAGTTATGGATCTTGAGCGCTTGCCGGCGCATTTCGGGAAAATCATCAGAGAAAACTTCAAATGAAATGGGTTTCGATTTGACCTCTTTCAGTACTGCTCGGGCGAAGCTCTCGTAATCCGACAGCCCGGCCTTGCGCATCAATGTCGGATTGGTCGTCAGACCGTGGATATAGGGCTTGCGATAAAGTTCAGCGATGCCTTTGAGATCTGCGCCGTCAGCGAAAATCTTCACAGGTATATCCACGAGGTGCAAGCTCATCCCTGCGAAATTAAATCGAGCTGTGGAGACAAAAGCAAATAATATTAGATGACAGTGTCGGCCAGGAGGGTATTCACGGCATCACGAAAGTTTCCGACTGTGAAATCGGGCGTCTCACGCAAGCTTTCCTTGTAGCCGCGTGCAATAAAGATCGCTCGACAGCCCGCCGCGCGGGCGCAGTCGATATCGCGCCACCGATCGCCGATGACGTAGCTGCCGCAAAGATCAATTTTTAGTTCGGCTGCGGCTCGCAGGATCAGGCCCGGCCGCGGCTTGCGACAATCGCATGGTTCACCGTAATGCTCGCCCGCGTGATAACAAATCTCGACACGATCGAGCGAAGGAAGAGCCGATTGCAGTTTTACATGCATCGCCTCGATCACTTCGCGGGTTTGCGTGCCACGGCCGACATCTGGCTGGTTCGTCATTACCACCAGCAGGAATCCCGCCGACTTAAGTCGTGCGCAGCCATCTGCAACATCGTCATAAAGTTGAAAGTCCTCTACGCTGGTTGGAGGATGAGGTTGCCCATCGCGGACAACCGGCAGGTTCAGTACACCATCGCGATCCAGAAAGACCGCACGTCGCGCTACTTCGTGCTTTCCCATTTTGTTTCGGCGATCTTTAGGGCCGGATGTGAGACCCACAGATGCCAGACAACGGCTTGGAACGCCTCAGAGTGCGGTGTGACATTTGCGGAGTTAACGCTCGGAATAACAACTGCCACGTCTGCGACTCGCGCTGTGTAACCTCCATCGCGGCCGACAATCCCGAGAACTGCGCTGCCGCGTTCCTTCGCTAGCTGCAGGGCGGCCACTAAATTCGGGCTGATATTTTTTTCCACGCTGCCTCCACCCACCGACAGAACCAGAACCGCATCCTTCTCATTGAGTCGGCTTTCCTTGAGCCATTCTGCGAAAATGGAAGCCCATCCCTCATCGTTGGTGCGGGCGGTTAGCTCCGACACATTGTCGGTGGGAGCATAACATTCAATGCCTGCAATTTTTCGGAAATCATTGACTGCATGAGAAGCGTTGGCGGCGCTACCTCCGACGCCCAGGATAAAAAGCCGGCCTCCGCGCGCGCGTACGGTTGCCAATAGCGCAACGGCTTTTTCGCAAAGCGCCGCGTCGAGTTTCGAGACAATTTCGGCAGTCTCCCGCAGATGTTCCTCTGAATAGCTCATGACGAGAAAGCACCTGATTTCTCGCGCAGGAGGGAATCCAGTTCCGCCAAGCCCTGGCGTGAGCCAATTTCGTAGAAGCGTTGTTTAACTTCGTATGCAGCCATTTGCCCCGCGGACACCAAGTGCGAGTAAACATCTGCCAAATCAAATGGCACGTTATCAGGAAATGATGCGAAAACCGCGGCGCTTAAAACAGCGATGCCGTAATCAATGTAGCGCATTTCTGGGCCAGGCCGTTTTTTCTCATAACTATGAATTTCTCCGCCCTCAAACCAGACGTTACTCGCATCCCAGCGACCTTCGTTTTCGAGGACTGTCATCAAAGCCGGTTTCCTGCTCAGCATAAAAGCTTTCACGATTGCGGAATAATCAACCGGCATGTATGAGTCTCCGTAAATTACCAGAAACTGTTCGCCGAGCTTAGGAAGCGCACGCCTCAAAGCACCGCCGGTCCCCAGAAGCGTTGATCCCTCAGATGAATAAACAATTTGCATACCGAGACTGCTCCCATCGCCCACCTCGGTCTCAATCATATCGCCGAGGTAGCCCACGCAAATTATGGCTTTGCGAAAGCCATGAGAATGCAGCAGCCGCAATTGATGGATTATGAAAGGTTCGCCTGCGACTCTCAGCAGCGCCTTAGGCGTGTTCTCAGTGGCGGGTCGCAAGCGCGTTGCGAGGCCGCCAGCCAGAATAGCGACAGGCCAATTGGCCAAGTCGACCTCGTGGCTTTGCGCTCTCATTGATTGAGAATCTTAGTGCCCTCAGGTTCAAAGCGGAAACGGACTTCCATCAATCCTCTTTCGCGCATTGCGTGGCGCAGACGAGCCTTATCTTGAGCATAGAACATGAAAAAGCCGCCGCCGCCAGCGCCGATTATTTTTCCGCCGAGCGCGCCATTCGCCATTGCGATATCATACCAACTATTGATGTGCTCATTGCTCATCGCGGTGGAGCGTTGCCTCTTTGTCTGCCAGTGAACGTCCATCAGCCGAGCGAACTCGTGCAAATCACTTCGTTCCAATGCACGCTGACTTTGTTCGCCCAATTCTTTGACGAAGTGCAGGTTCTCCACGATGCCTTTGTCAGAGCGCCTGCTCTTGTCATCCTGTTCCTGTAAAATCTTTGACGCCGATCGCGAGTAACCTGTAAAAAACAACAGGAGGTTGTCCTCGAGTTCGAGCAAAGTTTCCTCGGGGATCTTGAGGGGGGAGGCCCCAACCCGGCCATCCGGCAGGAAACGAAAACACGTGATACCGCCGTAGGCCGCGATGTATTGGTCTTGTTTGCCTATCGGTTCGCGAAGTTTCTCCAGCTCAATGCAACAAGCCTGCTCAGCAAGCTCGGACGGATGCACAAGATTCTTGCGCAATGCGTGCAGGGCCTTGAGTAGCGCTGTTGTAAAACTACCTGATGAGCCTAGCCCGGTTCCGGCCGGGATATCGGCCATGCTGGCGATCTCAAGGTTCCGTTCCTGCACACCTGCCAGTTTAAGCGCTTCCCTAAAGATAGGGTGCTTGATTTCGTCGATTGTGGCTACTTCTTCCAGATGGGAATACTTCAGTAGAAACCCATCCACAAACCGGCGATGAACGGTGATGTAGACATATTTGTCGATAGCAGCCGCGATAACAAAACCGCCGTGCTGGGAATAATATGAAGGCAAGTCAGTTCCCCCGCCCCCGAGTGATATTCGTAATGGAGAACGTGTGATGATCATTTGGAAATCCCAACGTGAAAAAGTTACGCGCTTGTCCAGTGAATATCTACAATCAAACTGCTGCTGCCGGAAAATTGCGACTGCCTAATCTCTAGCTCAACGTTCTGGATTTCTCATTTAACCGCGGGGCGCCTTTCTTAGCCGCGGCGAATAGATTCAGACCAAACTTGTGGTACCTCAGTTGCATCTGACTTGGCTTGAAGCCGGAACGCACCAGCATCGGCCAGAGATCGCGTTTGCCGTAATACATTTTGTGATCGTCAATCTCGAGTTTCGGACTGAAGCCAAGGCGAAAGGCGGATAACTCCAGGAACCGTTTTCCGAACCACGTTGGAACATTGATCAGAAGCAAGCCTGACGGTCTGAGGAGCCGCCACGCAGACTGGACCACGAACCGTGGGTCAACTAAATGTTCCAGGACCGAGATAAGCATAACGACATCCAGTGTGTTGCTTTCTAGCTTCGGCAGCACCTCCTCAATGGTCGCTTGATGAAAAGTGAATCCCTCCAGCGTTTGCAGCTCCGGCGCGATCCGAAAATCGACTCCTATGCCTCGTTTCAGTTTGGGTTTCAAGGCGATTAAGTTGCCGGCGTAGTAGCCACAGCCTAATTCCAGCACCTCAAGATTCGTGCGGTTGTGCAGGCATCTGCGAATTGCCAGCTGCGACAGCCACACTCCTGCGCGATCGGCCAGAGTCAATCCACCCTGGCCGTAACTTTCGTGCGTTCGCAGAGTCACCGCCGAGATGTCGAGGTAACACGCTTTGCCATCTCCATAAGCAAGGTGAAGCAGAATGTCTGAAACCCGAGGATAACCAGCAGAAGACCGAGAATGGCTGGGTGGGAGATAACTTTGAGAGTGAGTCCAAGCTTTAGATAGTGGTAAACCAAACCGCCAAAGAGAATCAAACCCACCAACATCAATCCGCCCGATACGAGCATTCCACGATCGTAGGTGAACAATGGTTGAACCCGTTTAACAAACCGAGGCCGTAGGCCGTGCAGGACGCGCGCAAGGATTCCGATCTGAATTGAGCTGTAACCCAGCGTCGTGCATGTCACGCCTAAAAGCATCCAGTACAAACTGAATCCAATATTTCCAATCCTAACCGGCCCGGCAGCCAGGCCGAAAGAAAATAACAAACCTATAAGGGTCAGTGCGATACCTGGAACAAGTAGGAACGAATCTGCTGCATAGACCAGCATGACCTTTAAGTTCTCCCACCCCGCGATCCAAGGCGACCGCCAGCCTACGCGACGGTGGTGACTGGCTCGGCCCTCCCGGTCCTTGTAAAATTTGATAGGCACTTCGGCAGTGGCGAGATTTAATCGCGCAGCTTTTAGGACCATCTCGCTGGCGTATTCCCAAGATTCCGACGTAATATTAATTTTCTCCAAAGCCTCACGAGTTACTCCGCGTATCCCGCAGTGAATATCCGAGTAGTTGCTGCGGTAAATGCGGTTAAGAATCCAATTCGTCAGAGGTGTGCCAAAGTAACGGTGCAATTTGGGCATGGCTCCCTTCTCGATGCTGCCTCGAAAGCGGCTGCCCATCACAAACTCCGCTCCCTTTCTAAATTCCTCCACGAAAGGAGCCAGCTCGCGAAAATCATATGTCAAATCCGCGTCTCCCATTAAGATCCACTTTCCGCGCACGTAAGGAATGGCATCCAGATACGCGCGACCGACCCCTCGTTTTGGCGTACGGAGAACTTCGCCACCACGTTCGAGCACAATCTTGGCCGTGTTATCGGTCGAGCTGTCCACAATGAGAATCTGCCCGACCACTCCAGCGCGTTCGAGGCCTTCCTTGCACCAGTCCATGAATTCGCCCACGGTGATTTCCTCGTTCGAAGCGGGGATAACGATACTTAATTCTACCTCGTCGAGACCCGCGCTTTCTGGCAGCAAATGCTCGATGACGCTCGACTGAGCGGTATTGTTCGTTGGCAGACGGTCATCTCGCATAGAATTTCGGCAACGTTAGCGGCGGCGCAGATCATTTAAGTGTGTTGACTGCGCGTAATCTGTTTGGTTGGAGGGACGATAATTTCCGGTTTGCGCTTATTCAAACATTCTTTCAGGAAACAGAAGAGTTCGAGAAGGATCTCTCGAGAAAGCGATATGATGACCGAGCCGAAGGCTAATGTTCTCCGAAACCCAGCTGATGGGCGCCCATTACAACCGGCGGCTTTGGCCTGCCGGGAGGGGCCGCGGTAATTTAGAAGCGCAACGAAACGTGTGCGATGCGATCCTGGCACCCCCCGTGACCTCGACGGCCCGTTGGGGCACTCACTATTCGTTGTGGGGCTCGAATTGTAGGGCGTCTGTGCCAGACGCCAGCGTTCATCGAAACGGTCTACAGCCGTTTAGACAAAATCGGCGCTCGGCGACGTCTTTATCATGTGATCATCTGAATCTCGGCCCATCGATGAAATCGGAGTTGCATCCGATTTGTTCAACGGCAGCTTGCTGACTTCATCTTTTTCCTATGAACATGGTCTCACGCTTTTTCGTCCTTCTGTATTTGATCGCGTCCGGTCTGATTTCGAGCACGACGGTCTCGGCGCAGAACCTTCCCGACACAACGCGGCTGCTGCGGTTCCCGACGACAAACGGAACGCAGATCGTCTTTTGCTACGCGGGCGAACTCTACACGGTCGGCAAAGAAGGCGGCATCGCGCGACGCCTGACGAGCGGGCCCGGTTACACATCATTTCCGCGGTTCTCACCAGACGGCTCGCAAATCGCGTTCACGTCGCAATACGACGGTAATACCGAAGTTTATGTGATGCCGGCCGATGGCGGCACTCCCAAGCGGCTCACGATAACTGCTACTCTGGGGCGCGATGACATATCAGATCGAATGGGGCCGAACAATATCGTGATGACCTGGCAAAACACGAAACCGCTGATTGTTTTCCGCACCCGGATGAAGTCGTTCAATTCTTTCATCGGCCAGCTTTACACGGTGGGCTTGGACGCCGAGTTGCCGCAGCAGGTGCCCGTGCCGCGCGGCGGATTCGTCTCGTTTTCACCGGATGATTCGAAGATGGCGTTCAACCGCGTCTTCCGTGAGTTCCGCACATGGAAACATTATCGCGGTGGAATGGCCGACGACGTCTGGATTCACGATTTCAAGACCGGTAAAACGGAAAACCTGACGAACGATCCTGCGCAGGATATTTGCCCAATGTGGAGGCCGGACAACCGCATCTATTTTCTCTCCGACCGCGATGGTCGGATGAATCTTTTCTCGACCGATCTGACGAGCAAGGAAACAAAACAGCTCACCACCTTCAAGGATTTTGACATCAAGTTTCCTTCGATTGGCAAGGACTCGATTGTCTTCGAACAAGCGGGCTACATCTGGCGCTACGATCTGGCGACTGGGCAGGCGACGGCGGTGCCGATCGAGATCAAGGAAGATTTCGCGTCCGGGCGTTCCGCACTGGTCGATGCATCGAAACACATCGAATCAGTCAGCCCAGCGCCTGACGGCCAACGCGTTATCGCCGTAGCGCGCGGCGATATTTATTCCGTGCCAGGCAAGGATGGCACACCGCGCAATCTGACAAGAACATCGAACGCCCACGAGCGCGACGCGGTTTGGTCGCCGGACGGCAAATGGATCGCTTACAATTCGGACGTCACCGGCGAGAACGAACTCTACGTTCGTTCGCAGGATGGCAAGGGTGAGCCGCAACAACTGACGAAGGGGGCCGACACCTACTATTATCAGGCCATCTGGTCACCTGACAGCAAGAAGCTGCTCTGGGCGGATCGCTTGCAGAGGTTGCGCTACGTCGATGTGGCGAGCAAAGCCATTACCCAGGTCGATCAAGATAAATACGGCGAGATTCGTGGCTACGACTGGTCGCCGGACAGCCAATGGATTGCGTGGTCGCGACCGGAGGAGAACGAGGGCGAAAAAGTGTATCTCTTTTCAACTGCGGACAAAAAACCGGTGACGGTTACCGACGATTGGTATTCGGCGAGCAATCCGACCTTCAGCGACGACGGAAAATACCTTCTGTTAACGTCGAGTCGCGACTTCAAAACGATCTTCGGCCAAACGGATTTTTCCAATGTTTATCGCGACATGGACCGCGTTTACCTCGTCACCCTGGCAAAAGAGACCGAATCGCCGCTCGCGCCTCGCAGCGACGAAGTCGGCAAAGCCAGAAAGAAAAAAGAGGACAAGGACGCGGACGAGAAAAAGCCCGAGGACAAGAAAGGCGAATCAAAAGACGCGAAGGAGAAGAAGCCGGTTTCCGTCAAGGTCGATACTGATGGCATTCACGACCGCCTAGTCGCTCTTGAGATCCAGCCCGCCGATTACAGCAACCTGCGGATGGTGGACGATAGAATTTTTTATCTCCGCCGTACGGTCGGCGATGAGAAAGGCGAGGACGACGATTCCGGCGACGCCGATAAGCGGAAATACCATCTTTGCGCGTACAGCCTGGAAGATCGCAAGGAGACCGTGCTTGGCGACGTGAACAAGTACGAGATTACGCGCGACGGCAAGAAGATGCTGGTCAAGATCGACAAGGACTACGCCATGATCGATCTCCCCAAAGACAAAATCGAGACGAAGGATGAAAAGGCCGGCAAAGATTTCAAGCTCAAGCTCGAGGGATTGGATATGCGGCTCGATCGCCACGCTGAGTGGAACCAGATCTACTTCGAGTGCTGGCGGCAGATGCGCGATTTCTTTTACGCGCCGAACATGCACGGCGTGGATTGGAAAGCCATGCGCGACAAATATGCCGCGCTCGTCCCGTTCGTAAATCATCGAAACGATCTCACCTATTTGGTTGGTGAGCTCATCGGAGAGTTGAATAGCGGCCACACCTACGTCGCCGGCGGGGAACGGCCCGAAACGCCCCGCATCAAGCTCGGGATGCTCGGAGCCGAATTTTCCCGCGACCCGGCCAGTCGCGCATATCGGATCGACCGGATTCTGCCCGGGGAAAATTGGAACAAGGAAACCCGCTCGCCGCTCAGGGAAATGGGCCTGAACGTGAAGGAAGGCGATTATCTGCTGGCGATCAACGGCGTGCCAGTTTCCACCTTGCCGAATCTGTACGACGCGCTCATCGGCACGGCCGATAAACAGGTCATTCTGCGAGTCAATTCCAAGCCGAGTGACGATGGCGCACGCGATATTACCGTCGTGCCAACTGCCGATGAAGCACCGCTCTATTATCGGGCCTGGGTGCAAAAGAACATCGATGACGTTGCGAAGAAAACCGGCGGCGAAGTCGGCTACGTTCACATTCCGGACATGGGCCAGCCGGGCCTGAACGAATTCACCAAGCTCTACTTTCCGCAGATTCGCAAAAAAGCTCTCATAGTCGATGTGCGCGGCAACGGCGGCGGATTCGTCTCGCCGCTGGTGATTGATCGGCTCCAACGCGCACTGGTCATGATCGGCATGGCGCGAAATAGCGTGCCGCAGACCGATCCGTCGAAAACTTTCACTGGCCCGATGGTGGCGTTGATCGACGAGTTCTCCGCGTCCGACGGCGACATCTTTCCCTTCCGGTTCAAGACGCTTGGTTTGGGCAAATTAATTGGCAAACGCACTTGGGGCGGTGTCGTCGGCATTCGCAATCCGCTGCCGCTCAGTGATGGCGGCAACCTCTTCAAGCCCGAATTCGCCCCTTATTCGAAGGAAGGCAAAGGCTGGATTATTGAAGGGCACGGCGTCGATCCAGACATCTTTGTGGACAATGATCCGGCGAAAGAATTCCGTGGCGAAGATCAGCAGCTCGACCGGGCGATCCAGGAAATGCAGGACGAGTTGAAGACCAAACGATATGATCTGCCCCCGATCCCGCCGTACCCGGACCGAAATCCGATGAAGGGCAGCTAAGGTGCGTCGTCGCATCGTGTTGGCGGTGGCGAACTGGGAAAGGTCGTGCATATTTTCCGCACGATATGCAGTCGTTGTTTCCCGCGCTCGCTTCGCCAGCGTAAAGCGGCGCGGTCCGCCGCATGGAACGAACTTTTTCCAATCGAACGGAAGCGGGGCGGCTACTTGCGGAGAAGCTCGTCAAGTATGCTGGTCGCGCTGACGTAATCGTGCTTGGTCTCCCGCGGGGCGGGGTTCCAGTCGCCTACGAAGTGGCAAAACGCCTGGGCGTGCCGCTCGATGTTTTCATTGTGCGCAAACTCGGTGTTCCCGGTTTCGAGGAGCTCGCCGTTGGCGCGATCGCTTCCGGGGGGGTGCGCGTTTTGAACCAAGATGTTATGCGCGCATTACCCAATGCGGAGGCTACGATTGAATCGATCACGGCAAGGGAAACAGCCGAGCTGGAGCGACGCGAGCAAAGTTACCGTGCCGGACGACCTGCGCCGGAGCTGCGGGATCGCATCGTCATTTTGGTTGATGATGGCCTCGCGACTGGGGCGACGATGCGCGCCGCTGTCAAGGCATTGCGCCACCGGGGCGCTGCGAAAATCGTCGTAGCTGTGCCAGTGGGCCCGCCAGACACGTGTCGCGAATTCGAGGGTGAAGCAGATGAAACCATCTGCGCAAGCGTACCCGAATTTTTCCAGGCCGTCGGGCAGTATTACGAAGATTTTTCCCAAACAAGCGATGACGAAGTGCGTGAGTTGCTGGCCCGCGCCGCGCAAGAATTAATATGAACGAGGTTCGCATTGCAGCGGGCCGCGCGACTCTGGATGGCGATCTGACGATCGCCGATGGAGCGACCGCCCTTGTGCTTTTCGCTCACGGCAGCGGCAGCAGCCGGCACAGTCCGCGGAATCAATTTGTCGCGCGGACGCTCAATAATGCTGGGCTCGGGACGTTGCTTTTCGATCTTCTAACGCCGGAGGAGGAGGAGATTGATCTGCGTAACCGGGAGCATCGCTTCAACATCGGTTTGCTGGCCGAGCGGCTTGTTCACGTGACAAAATGGGCACGCCAGCAAGAGCAAACCCAGGATTTACGCATCGGTTATTTTGGATCGAGCACTGGCGGCGGCGCCGCGCTGGTTGCAGCGGCGGAGATTCCGCAAGATGTCGGGGCAGTGGTCTCGCGCGGCGGTCGCCCCGATTTGGCCGGTGACGCATTACCAAAAGTACAGACGCCGACGTTGCTCATTGTGGGCGGCAACGACGATATCGTTATCGAACTGAATGAGCAGGCTCGCGATCGGCTGCGCTGCGAAGTGAAGCTGGAGATCGTTCCCGGCGCGACACATCTTTTCGAAGAGCCGGGCGCGCTGGAACAAGTCGCACAGCTCGCGAGTGACTGGTTTTTGCGCCACCTTGCGCATTAACTGGAGCGGCGGTCTGTGACCGCCGCTCGAATCCAACGAGAGATTTACGCCGGCAACACGGTTGAGAGTGTCACTTCGCTGTCGATTGTTTGCTGAGAGACGCTCTCGACGGTTGCCCCAATTTTCGATCCATGGCGATCGACGATCCAGACTTGCTGGCCTTGTTCGAACGGGCCGCGTGTCATGACCTTGAGTAAGATGCCCTCCTCGGTAGCCGGATTATCGAGAACTTCCGCGCAGATGGCTTCCGTCTCCCCGAAATCCGCCAGCAGCGTGAGTTTTTCGTCTATTTTCGGTCTCTTCATTGCGAGCCAAAATCCGACATATGACGTAAAACTAATCGACGCTCGCGCTCCCTGCGAACGTGTCCGCGCTGGCAAACGAGTCAGCGCTACTGACTTTTGGCAATCCCGATCACGCCGCAGGCAATGCGTGCTCCCGAGTCGCCAGCTGGCTGCGTTTTAAGGTCGTCCGGTTTCGCGTGAACCACGGCTGACCGTCCGATAACGGAACGTTGATCGTTTGTCAGCGATATGTCGTGATCCACGTAATCCAATTTTGCGGTACCTGAAGCGTCCGCCTCGACGTTCCCCATATCGCCCACATGCCGCTCTGCCGTATCGGGGCCGCCATGCGGTTTGTTCGTGGGATTGAAATGAGCGCCAGCCGAGGCCAGATCGGCCGCGCTGCAATCCCCGAATTCATGCACGTGAAAGCCATGTTTACCCGGAGTCAGGCCCGTGATTTCCGCTTGGACCTGCACGCCGTCGGCGACTTCTGTGAACCGGACTATGCCGCCGACTTTGTTGCCTTCAGTAGGATGCAGCACCGCAATGGCCTTTAATGGAGTCGTCGGTTTCTCCTGCGGCGTCTGCGCCTGCGCTGAGACGGCGGTGAGTGACAGAATTACCGGCGCGATTAACCAATTTGGAAACGAGTTCATATTAATATTTCTATTCGTCGCGCAGGCCTAGTCCAGCCGCATACTTGGGCTAATTCTCGCATTAGCTTTATCGGAGAATGATTTCCATCCTGTCGTGGGCAATACATGTTTCGAGGCCGGGCTCGGTGGCGATAACGCAAAGCTTTGGGATAATTTCGCGCTCGTCGCCGGTGACAATCTCCGAACCGCAATGGGTGATGATCGCGTGTGGCACGCCTTCCTTTCTGCACCATGTCAGCTGCGTGCGAACTGGTGCATGCCCAATGAGACGTTTTCCGCACTTGCGGACGAACAAGCGGGTCAGGGTTGCGCCGTCGCCGATGTAAATCTGCACGCCTTCGAGCGCTGCCGCGCGATCGTGGATGAAGATGAGAGCCGGCGCGTAGAAATACGCGCGTGTCCAGCGCTCACGCGGTACCCGACCGCGGGCGCCAGAATGGAGTGCTCAACCGGAAACGCCTCGAACAGGATGCCAGAAATCTTCGTCGGCGTGCGTTCTTTGATGCTGCCTATTTGAAGCGTTTGCCATGTCTTTTCTGGAGCATATACGGGACAGGGCGCGCCGTTTTTCAAGCCCCAGGCATGATCCGGATGGGCGTGGGTGAGCACAATCGCGCTCGGACGCAGTCGCTTAAATTTTCCCAGCCAATCCAAGCCGCAATCGATCATCACTCTCGCGCTACGATACGACACCAGCAGCGAGCTGTGCATCCGATGGCGTCGCGTCCGCGCCTCGATCTCACAGCGCGTGCCAAGAAAGGTGAGTTTCATCGGGCACTATTGGTCAATTGCCAGTCGAGGGGCAAGCAAGGGAGCGACGACTTCATAGGCATCGAGAGGAACATGACGGCTGGAAAGCCGTCACTCCTGATACGCCGCCAACGACCATACGGTTCAGTTGCTGTAGTGTCCGCTGTCATCAGCGGACCTTTCGATTTCGCCCTGTGGACCCACTGCGCTGAGGACAGCGCACTCTACAGCTCCTGTATGAATCGACGTTAAATATCGAGAATCACCGACGCTTTCCATCCGCCTTTGGTCTTCTCGACGCGAAAATTATGGAGAGTGACGGCTTTCACGTCGGCGCGTTGTTGATGCCTCGCCGGATCCAACGGCTCGCCCGCAGTTGTCGCAGTCAAGGAATGAACGCCCTCTTCTTCCTTCACATGCATTTCGCGGACGCGCAGCAGCAGGTGCTCGGCGTCT
>Ga0207706_10000427_pt1 | contig 45237 bp, 44 predicted proteins | sample KBSC53metaG_FD_184318 | JGI IMG/M metagenome (GOLD analysis project Ga0207706, IMG submission 184318) | Corn rhizosphere microbial communities from Kellogg Biological Station, Michigan, USA - KBS C5-3 metaG (SPAdes) (version 2) | ecosystem: Host-associated > Plants > Roots > Rhizosphere > Soil ... | reverse complement strand
TCGGCGCCTGGATCAGCGAGCAGCGTGGGATTGCGGACGAAGACGCTCCCGACAGCGACGCTCCATCGGATATCCCGAAAACACCCCATTGAAACGCAGAGTGTTGCGTCCACCATCCTCGCTTGAGACGATCAGTCAGCTCAGGGTGTGGTGAAGCGCCCGTCGTCGCAGCGCCTCGACGATCGGTCGGTCGGCCTCGAGGAGGTCGTGTTCGCCCAGCCGCGACGGGTCGACCCACGCCAGCGCCTGGCCGTCGTGCGGGTGCGGCTCGCCGCTCCAGTCGGTGACGAGCCACATGTCGAGCCAGACGGTGCGTTCCGGATACCGATAGGAATAACGCAGCAGGCGGGTAGCGGCTCGAACCGCAATACCCAGCTCTTCGCGCAGTTCACGGACGAGCCCGGCGAAGGGTTCCTCGCCGTCCAGTAGCTTTCCGCCCGGAAACTCCCAGCGTCCTGCGAGCGGCTTGCCTGTGGGGCGCTGCGCGATCAGGACGCGACCGGCGGCGTCGAACAGACCACCGGCGACGACCTCGATCGCGGGCTCAGGCTTCGCGGGCAAGCGCACCGTGGCAGTGCTTGTACTTCTTGCCCGAGCCACAAGGGCACGGCTCGTTGCGGCCGACCTTGCGGGCTTCACGCACCACCGGCGTGATCGGCTCGCGTGCGGCCGTCGGTCCCGGGGCGATCGGCCCGCCGGGCATGCGCCCCGGCGCTGCGGGCGGCGCGGCGCCGACGGACGGTTCCTCAACGGTCGATGCGATCGCGGATTCGGGTGCGGCGTGCTGCATCTGCAGCCGTCGCGCGAGCTGCCGTTCGTGCTCGCGCTCCTGCGCCTCAATCTCGGCTTCGCTGCGCACCTGCAGGCGCGACAGCAGCGTGATCGTGCCGTGCTTGATGCGGTCGAGCAGCGCGCTGAAGAGCTCGAAGGACTCGCGCTTGTACTCCTGCTTGGGGTTCTTCTGCGCGTAGGCGCGCAGGTGTATGCCCTGCCGCAGGTAATCCATCGCCGCGAGGTGCTCGCGCCAGTGCCGATCGAGCTCCTGCAGCATCACCGCCTTCTCGAGGTGCCGCATGACCGGCGCCCCGACCTGCTCGACCTTGCGTTGATAGGCGGCCTCGACTTCGCTGACGAGCCGTTCGCGCAGGCCCTCGTTGGTCAGCTCCTTGTCCGCCTCCATCCAGGCCTGCGGTTCGACCTTGACCGAGAACTCGCGCTCGAGGGCGGCCGCCAGCGCCGGCAGATCCCACTCCTCCTCGACGCTCTCGCGCGGTGCGTGATCGTCGACGATGGCATCGACGACCTCGGCGCGGATCCCGGCGACGGAATCGGCGATGTCCTCCGCCGCCATGAGCTCGGTGCGCTGCTGGTAGATGACCTTGCGCTGATCGTTGGCGACGTCGTCGTACTCGAGCAGGTTCTTGCGCAGATCGAAGTTGTAGGCCTCGACCTTGCGCTGTGCGCGCTCGATCTGGCGCGAGAGCATCTTGCTCTCGATGACCTCGCCTTCCTTCATACCGGCGGTCTGCAGCCAGCGCTTGGTGCGGTTCGGATCGCCGAAGATCCGCATCAGGTTGTCTTCGAGCGATAGATAGAACCGGCTCGAGCCCGGATCGCCCTGCCGGCCGGAACGGCCGCGGAGCTGGTTGTCGATGCGGCGCGACTCGTGCCGCTCGGTGCCCACGATGTGCAGCCCGCCCGCGGCCACGACCTGCTCGTGACGCGTCTGCCAGTCGGCCTGGGCCGCGGTGCGCGCCGCCTGGTCGTCGGCCGGTATCTGCTCGAGCTCGGTCTTGGGGTTGCCGCCCAGCACGATGTCGGTGCCGCGACCGGCCATGTTGGTCGCGATCGTGACCGTGCCCGGGCGGCCCGCCTGCGCGACGACGATGGCCTCGCGCTCGTGCTGCTTCGCGTTCAGCACCTGGTGCTCGATACGGTGCTCGGTGAGCAGCCCCGAGAGGAATTCCGAGGTCTCGACCGAGGTCGTGCCGACCAGCGCGGGTTGCTGGCGAGCGACGCAGTCGCGGATGTCCTCGATGATGGCCTCGTACTTGTCCTTCTGCGTGAGGTACACGAGGTCGGCGTGATCGGCGCGCACCATCGGCTTGTGCGTCGGGACCACGACGACTTCGAGTCCGTAGATCTGCTGGAACTCGAAGGCCTCGGTGTCGGCCGTGCCCGTCATGCCCGAGAGCTTGCGGTACATGCGGAAGTAGTTCTGGAAGGTGATCGAGGCGACCGTCTGGTTCTCCTCGCGCACCCGGACGCGCTCCTTGGCCTCGACCGCCTGGTGCAGACCGTCCGACCAGCGCCGACCCGGCATCGTGCGGCCGGTGAACTCGTCGACGATGATCACCTCCCCGTTCCGCACTATGTACTCGACGTCGCGGCGGTAGAGCGCATGCGAGCGGAGCGCCGCGTTCAGGTGATGCATCAGGCGGATGTTGCCGGCGTCGTAGAGGCTTTCGCCCTCGCCCAGCAGCCCTGCCGCGGTGAAGAGCTCCTCGACGCGTTCGTGCCCGGCGTCGGACAGGTGCACCTGCTTGCCCTTCTCGTCCGCCCAGTAGTCGCCCTCGCCCTCCTCCTCCTCCTGCCGCTTGAGCCGGGGAACGAGCTCGTTGATCTTGATGTAGAGCTCGGTGCTCTCCTCGGCCGGCCCCGAGATGATCAGCGGCGTGCGCGCCTCGTCGATCAGGATCGAATCGACCTCGTCGACGATCGCGTACTCGAGCCCGCGCTGCATGCGGTCCTCGAGCCGGAACGCCAGGTTGTCGCGGAGATAATCGAAGCCGAACTCGTTGTTGGTGCCGTAGGTGATGTCGGCGCCGTAGGCCGCGCGCTTCTCGTCGGGGGTCTGGCCGGCCTTGACCACGCCCACGCTGAGCCCGAGGAAGCCGTAGATCGGGGCCATCCAGTCCGCATCGCGCTGCGCCAGGTACTCGTTTACCGTGACGATGTGCGTGCCCTTGCCCGCGAGCGCGTTCAGATAGGCGGGGAGCGTCGCTACCAGGGTCTTGCCCTCGCCGGTGCGCATCTCCGAGATCTTGCCGTCGTGCAGCACCATGCCGCCGATCAGCTGCACATCGAAGTGTCGCAGCCCCAGCGTGCGCCGCGAGGCCTCGCGCACCATCGCGAACGCCTCGGGGAGGATGTCGTCGAACGACCGGCCCGCGGCGAGTTCCTCGCGCAGCTTCTGCGAGCGCGCGGCCAGGTCGCCGTGGCTGAGAGCCGAAAGCTCGGGCTCGAGGGCATTGATGCGGCGGACGGAGGCCGCGTACTGGCCGACCAGCCGCTGGTTGCGACTGCCGAAAATGCGTGAGAACAGGTTCGCCACCAAGGCTCCAGAGGGCAGGTAAACCGGCTATTTTACGGAAATCCGGCCCGGATTTACCGATTGCCGCACGAACCGGGGCCGCCCATACGGCTCAGGCCAGATTAGACCGCCTAACCCGGCTCCGGACCGAATTCCTTTGGACAGCGGTCGAACCCCAAGGTGCCGCTAGCGGACAGCGAGGTAGCGAGAGGGGTTCAGGACCTTTCCGTCGCGCTCGACCTCGAAGTGCACGTGCGTGCCGGTCGAGCGACCGGTACTGCCGATGACGGCCACGGCATCGCCCTTCTGGACCATCTGGCCGGACCTGACGAGGTTGCGCGAGTTGTGGCCGTAGCGAGTCAGGTAGCCGGTCGGGTGGGTGATCTCGACGACGTAGCCATAGCCGGGCTTGTAGCCCGCGTAGGAGACGACACCGGGGGCGACGGACACGATCCGGGTGCCCGGGCGGCCGGCGAAGTCGACGCCGCGATGGAGCGCCCGATGCCCCGTGAACGGATCCGAGCGGTAGCCATAGTGCGAGGAGATCCACCCGCCGATCAGCGGCAGGCCGCCTGGGATGATGCGTTCCCCGAGCTCCCGCATGGCCATCAGATTCTCGAGCACCACCAGCTGCCCCTCGCGGTCCTGCAACTGCAGCTCGAGCGCATCTAGCGTCGCTGCGAGCTCCGGAACCGCCGCACTGCCGCCGTCGATTTCGCCACCCTCGGGGCCACCGGTCGGCGGCGGCGCATCGAAATCGAACTCGCCGCGGTCGAGGTCGGCGAGATCGGTGACGCGACGGCCCAGTGCATCGAGCCGTATCAGGTGCGCGTTCAGCGTACCGACGCGCTTGGCGAGCGCATCGACCTTGCCCTGCACCTGCTGGCGCGCGCCATCGATCGCCATGCGCTGCTCCTGCAGCTCACGCGCCAGCTGCTCACCCTGCAGGGGTCCGGCGATGAATCGCCCGAGCTGGATTCCAGAGAAGAAGATCGCGGTGACCAGCAGCAGTGTCGCAGCTGCGCCGATCATCAGCGTACGGTTTTCCGTCAGGTCGAACTGGCGGACTCGGCCGGTCCGGGCCGAGACGATTTGAAAATGCATTTAATGCGCTACCAGGCCCGCGGGCCGCCAGAAAATGTACATACGGGCCTCCCTTCCAGGGCAGCGGCGCGTTACTGTTTCGGTCCCGGCAGATCGCCCGGGCAGTTCAGCCGCTCGCACCTTTGTACTTGCAGGTGCTTGTAGCGTGGACCCGCCCGGCCGGGACGCATGAGACTATGACGGATTGACCCTGAATTGGCAATCAAAATGCCGCTTCTATTAGCACCAATTTGACAATGTCGGGGCCACTTAAACCGCTGTCGGAGCTGCTTTCCTCGGGCTTCGTTCGTCTCGCACAACGGGCCGACGAGGCCCGCGATCTCACACAGCGCGTGCGCCGCTGCCTGGGGGAGCCGCTGGGCGAGCACGTCTTGTCCGCGGGCCGCCGGGGCGAGGAGCTCGTCATCCGCGTCGATTCGGCGGCCTGGTCGGCCCAGGTCCGCTATGCAGGGCGACGGCTGATCGAGGTTCTGCAGGACCCCCAGGGAGACACACCGATCCAGCGGGTCCGCGTGCGCGTCGGGAGGCCGTGACGGGCCCTTCAACGGCGCGGCGCAACGCTCAACTCAGTGCTGTGCCAAGCGGTCGGCAAGCCACAGCTTGATCAGCGATTGGCGCGTTACCCCCAGGCGGCGCGCCTCCCGATCGATGGACTGCACCATCCATATCGGAAAGTCCACGTTGACGCGCTTCGCTTCAGTGCCCGGACGCCGGGCTTTGCCGAGATCGAGTTGATCCCAGATCTTCTCACCGGCGTCGAACTTGCGATCAAAGCTCGCCGCTTTCATCTTCGCTTTCATAGATCGCCACCTCTTCCACTCGTGCCCGCCGCCGGTCTGGGCCGTGAGAGCCTCTATCGATCCCTGTCCGTCGCAGCAACCCGCGCCTATAGACCCCCTCGTCGTAGTGCTGCGTGTCGCCGACCTTCAAACTCTCCGTGCGGCCGGCGGCATTATCTGCGCTTCGCAGCCCGCCGACTCCCGACGTTTCCGCGGAAACGTCCCTGCGGCCTCGTCGCGCTGCACCAGCACGTCGATCGCCTGGCCGTGATCGATCGCCTCGCCGCGCCAGCGCGTGGCGGCCGTCGAGGCATCGATGCCGACGCCTCGTGCGGCATGCGCCGCGACGAGCTGCCGCCAGTCGCCGAGCACACGGTTGTGGCCGGGCGCGACGGAGTCGAATGTCTCCACGCTGTCGGCGACCTTGCGCGAGAAACGCCAGGCGCCGTCGTCGAGCCGCTCGACGCGGATCCCGCCTTCGTGCACCTGCCGATGATGAAAGCGGCAGAGCGAGACGAGATTGGCGAGCTTGGTCTCCCCGCCCTCGGCCCAGTGCCGGATGTGGTGCCCGTCGACGTAGCGCGTCTGCGTGCAGCCCGGGAAGCAACAGCCCTGGTCGCGCGCATCGAGCGCGCGGCGCAAGCGTGGCGGGATGCTGCGGGTCTTGCGGCCGACGTCGAGCGGCGTGCCGTGCTCGTCCTCGACGATGCGCACCACACTCGCATCGCAGGCAAGCCGTCGCGCGGTCTCGGCGGCGATCGCCGGGCCGTCCTCGAGCTCGCAGCGCCCGGCGCTGCGCTCCTCGAGGGTCGTTGCATCGACGTGCACGACGATCTGCTGGCGCTCGCCCCCGCCGAGCGCCGACGGACCATGCGCGAGATAGCTCTCGGCGAGCACCTCGAGCGCATCGGCGCGGCGCTGCGCCCAGTCGGGTTTCGGCGCCGGATACGTTTCCGCGGAAACGTCCGGCAGCGGCAGATGCCCGAGCGCCGCGTCGAGCGCTTTCATCACCCGGCCGCCCGCCTCGGCGGTCAGGCGCGCCGTGATCACTACCGAGCCATCCGCCTGGTAACGCCAGGAAAGGCTGCGGTTGCGATATTGCCGCGCCTCGCGCGCGAGCTCGGCGACGTCGAGCACCTGGCGCCAATGCCGCACCAGCTTCTCGACGTGACTCGCCGTGCCGTGCAGCGCCATGGAAAGCAGCGCGGCTTCCGTCGCCGCGCAGGCGACACGCGTCAGCGCCCGCACCTTGGAGTAGCTGAGCTCGCCGCGCGCCATCGCCGCGCTGATCAGCGGCAGCGATTCGAGCGCGTGCGACACGCGTACCTTTTCGCGTGCGGCGCCGAGGTCGAGTCCGCACTTCCAATTGAGCCAGTGCGCGCAGCTCTTCGTCAGCCCGCAGTTCCACGCCCCGCGACGGTCGAACTCGCCGATCAGCACCAGCCAGCGGTAGGTGCCGGCGTTCAGGTGCCCGGTGAGCTCGGTGATGCGGTTCGTGAGCTCCAAAGTGGAGAGGTCGGCGAGCGGCTCCACGGCGACCTCCGGGAGGTCCGCCGGGCACGGGCGGGCAATCGGGTCGCAGGCGCCTGCCTCAGAGCCAGCTGGCGAAGGGGGGCGGGAAACCGCCTCCGAGCGAGGTTCCGGGGCGGCCTGCGACTCGCGCCGGACGGGGGATGAGGTGCCGTCCATGGTGGTCTCCAGTAGCCTGTTGTTATATACAGTATTATACTCGTAACGCTTTGAATTTCAAATGATATCTATCAGTCTGGATTAGCTGCTAGGGGCTCGGGCCGATGAAAGGCACGACCACACAAGCGCGCGACGACGCGAACCCGCGACGCCGCTACATCGTGTTGCGGTAGGTTTCCTTGAGCCACCAGACCGAGACGAAAGAAATCAGGCAAGCGAGCGCGATGTAGACAGAGATCCCGGTCGTATTGCCGTACCGGGCGAGCAGCGCCGTCGCGATGATCGGCGCGAGCCCGCCCCCGAGGATGCCGCCCAGCTGGTAACCCAGCGAGGCACCCGAGTAGCGCACGCGGGTCTCGAAGATCTCGGCAAAAAAGGCCGCCTGCGGGCCGTACATCGCCCCGACGAGCGACTGCCCCACGCCGATGCCGACCGCGATCCAGAGCAGCGAGCGCGTATCGATCAGCGGAAAGAGCGCGAATCCCCAGAGCGCGAGCGCAGCCGCGGCGAGCATGATCACGCCGCGGCGGCCGTACCGATCGGACAGGATGGCCGACACGATGACGCCCGGAATCATGACCACCGCCCCGATCAGCACTCCCACCAGCATGGTGCCGCGGGGGATCCCGAGACCGGAGGGGCCGCTGCCATAGGCGATCACGAAGGCGACCAGGATGTAGAAGGTCACCTGGGCCGCGACGAAGGAGCCGGCGACGAGCGCAATCGGCTTCGGGTAGACCCGCAGGGCTTCGATCACCGGCGACGGCTGGCGTTCCGCGGCCAGCTCGGCCCGGGCGGCGTCGATCTCGATCCCCGAGCGCCGGGCGCGTTCCGCCGCAGCCTCCGCGTCGCGCCGCTCCTTGAGCGCGTGCAGCTCCCGGAAGGCAGCGGTGTCCTCGAGACGAAGCTGGACATACAGGCCGAGCCCGATCAGCACGACGCTCACCAGGAAGGGAATGCGCCAGCCCCAGGCGAGAAAGGCCTGGTCCGTCATCGAGGTGCTCGCGAGCAGAAAGGCCAGGTTCGCGAGGATCGTGCCGATCGGCGCCCCGGTCTGCGCCAGGCTGCCATAGAAGCCGCGTTGCTCGGCTGGCGCGCCCTCGCACGCGAGCAGCACGGCGCCTGCCCACTGGCCACCGATCGCGAGACCCTGCACGAAGCGCAGCACGATCAGGAGCAGCGGCGCGAGGGCGCCGGCGAGCGCATACGAGGGCAGGCAGCCGATCAGGGTCGTCGCTACGCCCATCATCAGCAGTGCCGTGACGAGCGCGCGCTTGCGACCCAGGCGATCGCCGAAATGGCCAAAGACCACTGCGCCGATCGGACGGGCGATGAACCCGACCGCGAAAGTGCTGAACGACGCAAGAAGGCCGACGAGCGGTGGCATCCCCGCCGGGAAGAAGACCGTGGGAAAGATCAGGGCCGCCGCGGTCCCGTAGAGGAAGAAGTCGTACCACTCGATGCTGGTCGCGGCGAGCGCGGTCAGTGCGACCTTGCGGACCGATCGGATCTCCGGCGGTCCTCCCGGATGCGGCACCCGCCTAGACCGTGGCCACCGCGGGGACGTAGGAAATCGGCGCGTCGGAGAGCGTCTCGAAGGTGACCTCTTCCCACGCGGAAGGGTCGGCGATCAGCGTGCGCAGCAGCCGGTTGTTGAGCGCGTGACCGGACTTGTAGCCGCTGAACTCGCCGATCAGGCTGTGCCCGAGCAGGTACAGGTCGCCGATCGCGTCGAGGATCTTGTGCTTGACGAATTCGTCCTCGTAGCGGAGCCCGTCCTCGTTCAGGATCCGGTACTCGTCGAGCACGATCGCGTTGTCGAGGTTGCCGCCGAGCGCGAGGTTGCGCGAGCGCATGTACTCGAGATCACGCATGAAACCGAAGGTGCGCGCCCGGCTTACCTCGCGCAGGAACGTGGTCGTGGAAAAGTCCATCGACGCGACCTGTGAGCGCCGTTTGAACACCGGGTGATCGAACTCGATCTCGAAGTTGACCTTGAAGCCGTCGTAGGGATCGAAGCGCGCCCACTTGTCGCCGTCCTCGACCTTCACCCGCTTCAGGATCCGGACGAATTTCTTCGCGGAGTTCTGCTCCTCAAGTCCGGCGGACTGCAGCAGGAACACGAACGGGCCCGCGCTGCCGTCCATGATGGGCACTTCGGAGGAACTCAGCTCGACCACGGCGTTGTCGATCCCGAGCCCGGCAAATGCCGACAGCAGGTGCTCGATGGTCGAGACCTTGACGTCACCCTGGATCAGGGTCGTACCGAGCGTCGTCTCGCCGACGTTCTCGGCGGTAGCGTGTATGTCGGCCGGCTCGTCGAGATCGGTGCGCCGGAAGACGATCCCGGAGTTTGCAGGTCCGGGTCGCAGCGCCATCAGTACCTTGCGGCCCGTGTGCAGACCGACCCCGGTGGCCCGGATCGAGTTCTTCAGCGTGCGTTGTTTGAGCATGGCGCGACCGTTCGACCGGCTAGGGTAGCACACGGGCGCATCCCCACCGCCCTCCGAGCAGCATGGAGGGCCGGCGGGGAGCGATCCCTTTTCTCAGTCGGCTTGCCGGCGGAGAAACGCGGGTATGTCCAGGTACGCGTCGTCGCCCGCAGCGTCGGCACGCACGTCCTCGCCCACGGCGCGTTGGCGGCGTCGGAAGCTCGGCTGGTCGTAGTCCGAATAGTTGTCGAGCGGACGACGACGCGCACGGCTCTGAACGACCTCGACCTTGGGCGGCAGCGTGTGCGCCGGCATGCCGCGCACCGCCGACGGACGGCCGATGCCGGTGGCGACGACGGTGACGCGGATCTGGTCGGTCATCTCCGGGTCGATCACATAGCCGACTACGACCGTCGCGTCCTCCGAGGCGTACTGCTTCACCGTGTCGCCGACGACATGGAACTCGCTGGTGCGCAGGTCCATGCCGGCCGTGACGTTGATCAGCAGACCGTGTGCTCCCGAGAGATTCACGTCCTCGAGCAGCGGGCTCGAGATCGCGGCCTCCGCGGCGGCGCGCGCGCGGTTCTCGCCGGTCGCGGAACCTGAACCCATCATCGCCATGCCGGTCTCGGCCATCACGGTGCGCACGTCGGCGAAATCGACGTTGATCAGGCCCGGGCGGGTGATGAGCTCCGCGATGCCCTGCACGGCACCCTGCAGCACCTGGTTCGCGGCCTTGAACGCGTCGAGCAGCGTCGTGTCGCCGCCGAGCACGGTGAGGAGCTTCTGGTTCGGAATGGTGATCAGCGAATCGACGTACTTGCCGAGCTCGCCGATGCCCTGCTCGGCGAGCGCCTGGCGCTTGGCACCTTCCATCTCGAAGGGCTTGGTCACGACGGCGACGGTGAGGATGTTGAGCTCCTTCGCGACCTGCGCGACCACCGGCGCCGCGCCCGTGCCGGTGCCGCCGCCCATGCCCGCCGTGATGAACAGCATGTCGCAGCCTTCGATGAGCTCGACGATACGGTCGCGATCCTCCATCGCGGCCTGGCGGCCGATCTCCGGATCGGCGCCGGCGCCGAGGCCCTTGGTGATGTTCGAGCCGATCTGGATGCTGGTCTTGACACGCGCGTGCTTCAGCGCCTGCGCGTCGGTGTTGACGCAGACGAAGTCGACGCCCTCGATCCCGGAATTCACCATGTGTGTGACGGCGTTGCCACCACCGCCGCCGACACCGACGACCTTGATGATCGCCCCCTGATTCTCAGCTTCTGCGAGTACGAACATTGCTGCTCTCCATTGATGCAAAAGAAATCACGCGAGTCCCCGTTGCCTTTCCCTGCTTTCCGCCTGCCTCTAGAAATTTCCCTGAAACCAAGCCTTCATCCGGTCCAACACGCTGCGCACGCCCTGCCCCCCCGGCGGGCTGCGACCGCCGCGCCGCACGTAGTTTTCGCGGCCAAACAGCAGCAGTCCCACGCCTGTCGCGTGGATCGGATTGCGAACGACGTCGACCAGCCCCATCACGCCCTGCGGGAGTCCGAGCCTCACCGGCGCGTGGAAGATCTCCTCGGCCAGGTCGATGACGCCTTCCATCTTTGCGCTGCCGCCGGTGAGCACGACACCGGCGGCGATCATGTCGTCGTAGCCCGAGCGCGAGAGCTCCTCGCGCACCAGCGCAAAGAGCTCCTCGTAGCGAGGCTCGACGACCTCGGCGAGCGTCTGGCGCGCGAGGCGGCGCGGCGGCCGGTCACCGACGCTCGGAACCTCGATCGTCTCGTCGGGGTTCGCGAGCTGCGAGAGCGCGCACGCGTAGCGGATCTTGAGATCCTCCGCGTGGTGTGTCGGCGTGCGGAGGCTCACCGCGATGTCGTTGGTAACCTGGTCGCCCGCGACCGGGATCACCGCGGTGTGACGGATCGCGCCGCCGGAGAACACCGCCAGGTCGGTGGTGCCGCCGCCGATATCGACCAGGCACACGCCGAGCTCTTTCTCGTCTTCGGCCAGCACGGCGTAGCTCGAGGCGAGCTGCTCGAGCACGATGTCCTCGACCTCGAGCCCGCAGCGCTGTACGCACTTCACGATGTTCTGCGCCGCGCTCTCGGCCCCGGTGACGATGTGCACCTTGGCCTCGAGGCGCACGCCGGACATCCCGATCGGCTCGCGGATGCCTTCCTGGTGATCGATGATGAATTCCTGCGGCAGGATGTGCAGGATCTTCTGATCCGCCGGAATCGCCACGGCGCGCGCCGCGTCGATCACGCGATCGACGTCGCCCGGCGCCACTTCCTTGTCGCGGATGGCGACGATGCCGTGGGAATTGAGGCTGCGCACGTGGCTGCCCGCGATCCCGGCGAACACCGAGTGGATCTGGCAGCCCGCCATCAGCTCCGCTTCCTCGACCGCGCGCTGGATCGACTGCACGGTCGAGTCGATGTTGACGACCACGCCCTTCTTCAGCCCGCGCGACGGATGCGATCCGACGCCGACGACCTCGATCACGCCGTTGGTAGTGAGCTCGCCCACGATGGCCACGACCTTCGACGTGCCGATGTCGAGTCCTACGATCAGATTCCGCTCGGATTTTCTAGCCATCGCCCTCTGCAACCTCGGTCGGAGCGACCGCCAGTGAGGAACGGCCGTTCCAGCCGACGCTGAACCCGTTCGTGTAACGCATATCCACGTAGGAGATCTCCGCGAGCCGCTTGGCGACCATCGGGCTCGCAAGGGCGATGAAACGCTCGAGACGCTCGTTGACCGCCTGTCGGCCGAGCTTCACCCGGAGGCCGTCCGAGATCGCGAGCTCCCAGGCGCCGCGCTCGTCGAGGCGCACCCCGGTGAGCCTTAAGCCCGCTTCGAGCAGCCTGCCCTGCGCGTCGAGGTAGACCTGCGCGACAGCGCCCTCGCTGCCCTCGGGACCCTCGAGCAGTGGCAGCTCGGGCGGCGCGAAGCGCGCGTTGCGTATGAAGAGGTGCCCGCGCGTGTTGAGGAGCCCCGTGTCGTTCCAGCGCGCAGCCGCCACCTGCTCGGTGATCGAGACGCGGAGCGCATCGGGCCAGCGCCGCTGCACGATCACGCCGTCGACCCAGGGGATCCTGCGCACCTCGGCGCGCACCGCCTCGAGGTCAACCGAGGTGAGGCCGCCGCGTGCCACGCGCGCGACCGCGCTCTCCACCTGCGGCGGCGACACGCGCTGGAACGCTCCTTCGACCAGCACGCGCTGCACCGGGCGGTCGAGCGCGAGCGCGAGCAGCATCACGACCAGCGCGACTCCGGCCAGCATCCCGGCGCCGGTCGCGAGCCGGCGCCACTCGATGCGCTCGAACAGCGTCGGCGCGAGATCGGTCGCGCGACGGCGCTTGCGGGCTGTGAATGGCGTCATCCGCATTTCCTCATGGCCCCCGCGCCGCAAAGCTCGTCTCGAGCACGCGCCAGACCAGCTCGTCGAAATCCATGCCTCGCGCCCCGGCGGCCTTCGGCACCAGCGAATGGCTGGTCATGCCGGGTGCGGTGTTGACCTCGAGCAGCCACGGTCCGCCGGCGCGATCACGCATGAAATCGACGCGACCCCAGCCGCTGCAGCCCGCGGCGAAGAAGGCGCCGAGCGCGAGGCTGCCGAGCTCCTGCTCGGCGGCGCCCGTGAGCCCGGGGCAGATGTACTGCGTGTCGTCGGCGACGTACTTGGCGTGGTAGTCGTAGTACTCGCCCGCGGGCACGATGCGGATCGAGGGCAGCGCCTCGCTGCCGAGCACAGCCACGGTGTACTCGTCGCCCTCGATGAGCTGCTCGACGAGCATCGGGCCGTCGTAGCGCGAGGCGAGCGCCACGGCGGCGGGCAGGTCCGTGTCATTGAAGCAGCGTGTCACGCCGACGCTCGAGCCCTCGCAGGCGGGCTTGACGATGACCGGCAGCCCGATCCTGTGCGCGGCCGCGACGACGTCGTCGCCGCGCTCGAGACGGACGTATGCCGGCGTCGGCAGACCGAGCGAGAGCCACACCTGCTTGGTGCGGATCTTGTCCATCGAGAGCGCCGACCCGAGCACACCGGATCCCGTGTACGGCACGCCTAGCGCGTCAAGCAGCCCCTGTACGACTCCGTCCTCGCCCCCGCCCCGATTGCCGTGAAGGATGTTGAACACCCGGTCGATGCGCCGCCCCGGCGGCTGCGTGAGCTCGGCCACCAGGTCTGGAATGCCGTCGATCGCGAAGGCGTCGACGCCGCGACGCTGCAGCGCCTCCAGGACGTTGCGGCCCGAGTCGAGCGACACGTCGCGCTCGGACGAGGTCCCGCCCATGAGCACCGCGACGCCGCCGAAGTCGCCGGGATGCACGACCTGGCCCGGCCGGCTCATGCGCGGCCTCCGCTCGCCGCGATCGCGTCGGCGAGCCGGCCCGGCAGCTCGTGCGCGGCGGCGCCGATGCTGCCGGCCCCCATGGTCAGCACGACATCGCCGTCGCGGACGATGTCGGCGAGCGCCCGTGGCAACTCGTCGAGCGCGCCGAGCATGACGGGGTCGAGTCGCCCGCGGGAGCGGATCGCGCGGCACAGCGACTTCGCATCGGCGCCGGCGATCGGTGGCTCCCCCGCGGCATAGACCTCGGCGACCACGAGCGCGTCCGGCTCCGAGAGCACCTTGGCGAAATCGTCGAGCAGGTCGCGCGTCCGCGTGTAGCGGTGCGGCTGGAACACCAGCACGATGCGCCGGTCGGACCACGCCTGGCGCGCGGCCTCGAGCGTGGCCGCGATCTCGGTCGGGTGATGCGCATAGTCGTCGACCACCACGATGCGACCGCGCGCGGTCGCGAGCTCACCGAGCGTCTGCAGCCGGCGGTCGATGCCCTGGAATTCCGCCAGTGCGCGGGCGATCTCTGCGTCGCCGATCTCGAGCTCCGTTGCCACGGCGATCGCGGCGAGCGCGTTCAGCGCGTTGTGCAGGCCCGGCAGGTTGAGTGTGACCGGCAGCGCGGCGGCGCGGCCGGGCCGGATCACGTCGAAGCTGGACCGCGGGCCGCGACGAACGAGGTTCACTGCGCGCACGTCGGCGTCGGCGCCGAACCCGTAGCCGAGATACGGCCGCCCGATCCTCGGTATCAGACTCGCGGTGACCGGGTCGTCGCTGCACACCACCGCCAGGCCGTAGAAGGGCAGGTTGTGCAGGAACTCGACGAAGCTCGACTTGAGCTGCTCGAAGTCGCCGCCGTGCGTGCCGAGATGATCCGCGTCCACGTTTGTGACCACCGCGATCATCGGCTGCAGGTGCATGAACGAGGCGTCGCTCTCGTCCGCCTCGGCGACCAGGTAGCGGCCGTCGCCAAGCCGCGCGTTCGCATCTGCGCTCTTCAGGCGCCCGCCGATGACGAAGGTCGGATCCTCGCCGCCTTCTGCGAGCACGCTCGCGACCAGGCTCGTGGTCGTGGTCTTGCCGTGGGTGCCGGCGACCGCGATCGAGTACCGGAAACGCATCAGCTCGCCGAGCATCTCCGCGCGCTTGACGACCGGGATGCGCCGTTCGAGCGCGGAGGAGATCTCGGGGTTGCCCGCGTCCACGGCGCTCGACACCACCACGACGTCGGCGCCGGCGACGTTCGCGGGCTGGTGGCCGAGCACGACCTTGACGCCGAGCGACTCGAGCCGGCGCGTCGCGTCGCTCGCCCTGAGATCCGAGCCCTGGACGGCGTAGCCCAGGTTCGCGAGCACCTCGGCGATGCCGCTCATGCCGCTGCCGCCGATGCCGACGAAGTGGATCGTGTTGATCCGGCGCATGCGGTCTCTCGTGCGGCGGTCCTTCATGCCGTGCCTCCCGCCACCGCGACACACGCATCCGCGAGCCGCTCGTCGGCGTCGGTGATCGCGGTACGCCGCGCGGCCTGGGCCATCGCGAGCAGCCTCGGCCGCCCGGCCTCGAGCAGCTCGCGGAGCTTCGCGGCGAGCGAGAGAGGCGTAAGCGTCGCCTCCGGCATCAGCACCGCCGCTCCCGCCTCGACTGCGTAGCCGGCGTTGCGCGTCTGGTGATCGTCCACGGCCGCGGGAAACGGCACGAGAATCGCCGGTACGCCTGCCGCGGCCAGCTCCGCAACGGTCAGCGCACCGGAGCGGCACACCGCGAGGTCCGCCCAGCCATACGCACCCGCCATGTCGTCGACGAAGGGACGCACATCGGCGTCGAGGCCGCGGCTGCGGTAGGCCGCGGTGGTCTCGTCGAGACCCGCGCTCCCGGTCTGGTGCAACACGTCGGGACGGAGCGTTCCCGGCAGCTCTGCGATCGCGGCCGGGACGACCGCGTTCAGGCGCGCCGAGCCCTGGCTGCCACCAAATACGAGCAGCCGTGCGCGCCCTTCGCGCCCCGCGTAACGCTGTTCGGGTGCGGCGATCGCGGCTATCTCGGGCCGCACCGGATTGCCGACGCGCTCGGCGCGGATCCGTGGACCGAAGCTGCCGGGAAAACCCTCGAGCACCCGGTCCGCCAGCCGCGCGAGTGCCCGATTGGTGAGGCCCGCGATCGCGTTCTGCTCGTGTACCACCAGCGGACGCCGCAAGAGCCACGCGGCGATGCCACCCGGGCCCGAGGCGAAGCCGCCCGCGCCCAGCACGACTGCCGGCCGGTGCCGGCGCAGCGCGCCGACTGCCTGGAGGATCGCGCGGACCAGCCGGAAAGGTGCCGCGAGAAGCGTGACCACACCCTTGCCGCGCAGGCCGCCGACCGACAGCCACTCGACGGGTATCCCCTCGGCGGGCACCAGCCGCGCCTCGATGCCGCGCTGCGTGCCGAGCCACACGATGTCGAAGCCGCGGCGGCGCAGCACGCGCGCCGTCGCGAGCGCGGGGAACACGTGACCGCCCGTGCCGCCCGCCATGATGAATGCGACGCGCCGGCTCATTGCCGCCGCGCCTCGCGCGGCATCACGACGCGGCCCGACACCGCGGTCTCGTGATGGATGCGTAGCAGAACGCCGAGCCAGCCGAGCGTGACCAGCATGCTGCTGCCGCCGTAGCTGAAGAGCGGCAGCGTGAGCCCCTTGGTCGGCAGCAGGCCCATGTTCACGCCGATGTTGACGAACGCCTGCAGGCCGAGCCAGATGCCGATCGCCGAGGCCAGGTACGACTGGAACTCGAAGCCCGCCTCCGCCGCGTTGCGCCCGATCCTTAGTGCGCGACCGACCAGCACGACGAAGAGACCGATGACCAGCACGACGCCGGCGAGACCGAATTCCTCCGCCATCACCGCAAACACGAAGTCCGTGTGCGCCTCGGGCAGGTAGAAGAGCTTCTGGACGCTCGACCCGAGTCCCACGCCGAGCCATTCGCCGCGCCCGATGGCGATCAGCGACTGGGTGAGCTGGAAACCGCTGTCGTACGGATCGGCCCAGGGGTCGAGAAAAGCCTTGATGCGGCGCAACCGATAGTTGGAGCTGATGGCGAGCAGCACCATTCCACCGATGCCGAGCGCGAGCGGCACCGCGAGGTGACGCAAACGCACTCCGGCGACAAACAGCACAGCAATACCCGTGGCCATCAGCACAGTGGCGGCGCCGAAGTCGGGTTCCGCGAGCAGCAGGACCATCGCCGCACACAGGACACCGACGGGCTTCATGAAGCCCTTGAAGTCGCGCCGCAGCTCGTCGGCGCGACGCACGGCAAAGCTCGCGATCCAGGTGAGGAGCATCACGCGGGCGAGCTCCGAGACCTGGAAGTTCATCACGCCGAGGCGGATCCAGCGGGTGCTGCCGTTGACCTCGTGACCGAGACCCGGCGTGAGTACCAGGATCAGCAGCACGAATGCGCCGACCAGCAGCCAGATCGAATGCTTCTCCCAGACTTGCGTCGGGATGGTCACACCGACGAGGGCGGCGACCAGGCCGAGCGCCACGAACATCGACTGCCGCTGCAGGTAGTAGAACGGCTCGCCGAGCTCGCGCTCGGAGATACCGATCGACGCCGAGGCAACCATCACCAGGCCGATCAGGAGCAGCGCGAGCACCGGGCCGGCGACCCACGGATCGAGCACCAGCCGGCGCGGCCGCCCCGAGGACCGTGCGTAGGCCATGGTCGCGGCGCTCATCGCGCAAGGCTCCTGACCGCGGCGATGAACGCTTCGCCGCGGTGCGCGTAGTCGCGGAACATGTCGAGACTCGCGCAGGCCGGTGACAACAGCACCGTGTCGCCGGGCCGCGCCGCTGCGCGCGCGGCGCGGACTGCAGAGGTCATATCCGCGGCGAACTCGGTGCTCGATTCTTCCAGGGCGGCGGCGATGCGGGCGGCGTCGCGGCCGATGAGCACGGCGTGCCGCACCTTGCCGCGGCAGGCCGCCGCGAGCGGCGCGAAGTCGGCGTTCTTGCCGTCGCCGCCGGCGATCAGCACCAGCGGTCCGCTCATCCCGTCGATGGCCGCGATGGTCGCACCGACATTGGTGCCCTTGGAGTCGTTGACGTAGTGCACGCCGTCGATGTCGGCCACCCACTGCGCGCGGTGCGGCAGGCCGCCGAAATCCGCGAGCGCTGCAAGCACCGGCGCATCGGCCAGGGCAAGGGCCTCGCACATCGCGAGCGCCGCCATCGCGTTGGCGGCATTGTGCCGGCCCTGTAGTCGCAGACGGGAAAGCGGCAGCAGCGGCTCGCCCCGCCGGAGCACGAGCGGCTCGGGCTGGTCCGCCAGCGCGTAATCCGCATCCGGCGAACGCAGGCTGAAGGACAGCACGCGTTGTCGTGCGCGCGGCATGGCGCGCACCAGGTCGTCGTCGGCGTTGACGACCGCTACATCGCAGCCGTCGAAGATGCGCGCCTTCGCGTCGGCGTAGGCCTGCACGCTCGGGTAGCGATCCATGTGATCCGGAGTGACGTTGAGCACGGTCGAGGTCGTCGTCCTGAGCGACCAGGTGGTCTCGAGCTGGAAGCTCGAAAGCTCGAGGACGTAGAGCTCGGGCACCGGCTGCGCGAGCAGATCGAGCGCCGGCTCGCCAAGATTACCGCCGGCAAGCGTCGCTCGCCCCGCGGCGGACGCGAGCTTGGACACGAGCGTCGTCACAGTGCTCTTGCCGTTGGTGCCCGTCACCGCCGCGACCGGCGCCTGCGCCTCACGCGCAAAGAGCTCGATGTCGCCGACGACGGGTAATCCGCGCCGGCTCGCTTCCTGGACCACGGGCTCGCGCACCGACAGGCCCGGCGAAACGACCACCTGGGCGACGTCGTCGAGGAGCGCCGTGTCAAAAGCGCCGGTGCGAAGCTCCACCTCCGTGCCATCCTCGCGCAATGCCTGGAGCCCCGGCGGGTCGCCGCGTGTGTCGGCAACGCGCACCGCGAGGCCCCGGCGGCGCAGATAGCGAGCGCAGGACACCCCGGTGCGGCCGAGCCCGAGCACGAGTGCGCGGGTACCGGCGGCGAGCGGCTGCAGGTTCGGTTCGGAGCTCATCGCAGTTTGAGCGTCGCGAGACCGAACAGGACCAGCACGACGGTGATGATCCAGAAGCGCACGATCACCTTCGGCTCGGCCCAGCCCTTGAGCTCGTAGTGGTGGTGGATCGGCGCCATCTTGAAGATGCGCTTGCCCGTCAGCTTGAAGGACGCCACCTGCAGGATCACCGACACCGTCTCCATCACGAAGACGCCACCCATGATGAAGAGCACGATCTCCTGGCGAACGACCACGGCGATCACACCGAGCGCCGCGCCGAGCGCAAGGGCGCCGATGTCGCCCATGAAGACCTGTGCGGGATAGGTGTTGAACCACAGGAAGCCGAGACCCGCACCGAAGATCGCCGCGCAGATCACCAGGACTTCGCCGGTGCCTGCGATGTAGGGAATCGCGAGATAGTTCGCGAACACGACGTTGCCGGACGCGTAGGCGAAGACGCCGAGCGCGGCGGCGACCAGCACCGCCGGCATGATCGCGAGCCCGTCGAGCCCATCGGTCAGGTTCACCGCGTTGCTCGTACCAACGATCACGAAGTACGCGAGCACGACGAACGCCGCGCCCAGCGGCACGAGCACATCCTTGAAGAACGGCACGTAGAGCGTCGTCTCGGCATCGCTCTGCGCCGTGATGTAGAGCGCAACAGCCGCGCCGAGCCCGGCCACGGACTGCCAGAGGTACTTGTAGCGCGCGATCAGACCGCGTGAGTCACCGACCACGAGCTTGAGATAGTCGTCCCAGAAGCCGATCAGCCCGAAGGCGGCGGTCACGGCGAGGACTATCCAGACGAAGCGGTTGCCGAGGTCGCCCCAGAGCAGCGTCGCGGCGATGATCGCGACCAGGATCAGCGCGCCGCCCATCGTCGGCGTGCCCGCCTTCGAGAGATGGCTCTGCGGCCCGTCCGAGCGAACCCGCTGTCCCACCTGGTGTTGCGCCAGCCGGCGGATCACGTATGGACCGACGACGAAGGAGATCGCGAGCGCGGTCAGTGCGGCGAGGATCGCGCGCAGCGTCAGGTAGCCAAAGACGTTGAAGCCGGAATGGAACTGCGTGGCCCACTCGGCGAAATAGCGGAGCATCAGTGCGACCCGCCCTGGCTCGTAGTGCCCTGGGCGCTGAGCGCGGCCGCGACCCGCTCCAGCCGATTCACTCTCGATCCCTTGATGAAGACGGTCACGCCTTGTCGCAGCCCGGGTCCGGCGGCCGCAATCAGCTCGTCTGCGTCCGCGAACCAGCTCGCGCCGGGGCCGAAGGACTCCACCGCATGCCGTGTTTCCGTCCCCACCGCGAGCAGGCGTGCAACGCCGGTCTCGCGCGCGAACTCCCCGATCTCGGCGTGCAGCTGCGCGGATTGCGGGCCGAGCTCCGCCATCTCGCCGAGCACCAGCCAGTGCTCGCCGGGGATCGCGGCCAGCGACTTGAGGCCGGCGCGAACAGAGCCGGGATTCGCGTTGTAGGAGTCGTCGATGAGCCGCGCGCCAGCGAGCGCGGGCTTCAGCTGCAGGCGTCCCGAGACCGGCTGCACGGAGCCCAGACCCTGCTCGATGTCGTCGAGCCCGGCGCCGGCCGCATGCGCGGCCGCGGCCGATGCAAGCGCGTTCATCACGTTGTGCTCGCCGGCCAGGTTGAGTGCGATCTTTCTCTTGCCGAGCGGGCATTCGAGCTCGAACTCGGTGACGAACTGGTCCTGCTGCAGCCGCGACGTCGGCGAGGTCGCGTGGAAATCGGCCGGCTCGCGCATCCCGAAGGTGATTTGCCGACCGGCACCGCGGGCGAGCCCGCGCCACAGGTCCGCGTAGCGGTCATCGGCATTGATCACCGCGGTCCCGTCGGCGCCCAGCGACTCGAAGAGCTCGCCCTTCGCCCGGGCGACTCCGTCGAGACCGCCGAACCCTTCCAGGTGCGCGAGGCCCGCGTTGATGACGAGACCGACGCCGGGTGCGGCTACGTGTGCGAGGTGCGCGATCTCGCCCGGATGATTCGCGCCCATCTCGATCACGGCATAGCGATGCGCGGACTCGAGCCGCGCGAGGGTGAGCGGCACACCGATGTGGTTGTTGAGGTTGCCGCGGGTAACCAGGCAGCCGCCCCGGTGTCCGAGGATCGCCCCCGTCATCTCCTTGACCGTGGTCTTGCCGTTGCTGCCGGTGATGCCCACGACGGCGCCCGGAAAATCCCGGCGCCATGCCCGTGCGAACGCGGTCAGGCCCGCGAGCACCTCGGGCACGACCACCTGCGCGATGTGAACCGACACGAGACGGTTGACCAGCGCACCCGAGGCGCCGCGCGCAGCAACATCGGCGACGAAATCATGCGCGTCGTAATGCTCGCCGCGCAGGGCGACGAACAAGTCCCCCTGACCGAGAGAGCGCGAATCGCTCGCGACGCGGCCAAAGGCCGAATTGGCGCCGTGCAGCGAGCCTCCGGTCACGGCCGCGAGCGAGGCGAGATCGCGCATCACGAGGCGGCTCCGAATGCCTCGAGCACCACCGCCCGATCGCTGAACGGCCGGCGCTCCTGGCCCGTGATCTGGTAGTCCTCGTGCCCCTTGCCTGCGATCACGACGACGTCGCCGGACTCCGCCTCCGACAGCGCATGACGGATCGCGTCCGCGCGATCGGGAATCACGACCGCGCGCGATGGCTCGCGCATGCCGGCCACGATCTGCTCGAGGATCGACCGCGGATCCTCGGTGCGCGGATTATCGTTGGTGAGCACGACCGCGTCGGCGAGCTCCTCGGCGATCGCGCCCATCTGCGGACGTTTGCCGGCGTCGCGATCGCCGCCACAGCCGAACACGCAGTGCAGGCGACCGCGGGCATGCGCGCGCGCCGCATCGAGAAGCTTGGCGAGCGCGTCCGGGGTGTGGGCGTAATCGACGATCGCGACCGGGTGGGTGCCGCCACCGAACACTTCCATCCTGCCCGGTGGAGCCTGGCACGCGCCGACCGCGACGAGCGCCTGCTGCAGCGGCACGCGCCAGCCGAGCAATACGCCGAGCGTCGCAAGCAGGTTCTCGGCGTTGAACGCGCCGACGAGCCGGGAACGGAGCTTGCCGGCGCCCCAGCTGCTCTCGACATGCAGCACCAACCCGGTCGCGTGCACCCGCATCCCGGAGAGCCGGATCCAGCCGATTCGCGGCGCGGTGCTGAGTTCGCTTCCGGTCGAGAACCAGACGGCCTCGACGGCGTGATCGAGCATCTCCGCGAGCCCGAGACCAAAGGGGTCCCGCACGTTGATCACGGCCGCCCGCAGTCCTGCGGACTGGAACAGCCGCGTCTTCGCGTCACCGTACGCTTCGAGCGTCCCGTGGTAGTCGAGATGGTCGCGGCTCAGGTTGGTGAAGACCGCGGTGTCGAATCGCACGCCGCCCACGCGACTCTGGTCGAGCGCATGCGACGAAACTTCCATCGCGAGCATCGCGGCGCCGTCGTCGCGCGCCTCGGCCAGCCGACGATGCACCGATACGGCGTCGGGCGTGGTGAGATCGGCGCTGGCAAGACGGCCCGGGCGGCCGGCGCCCAGCGTGCCGAGATACGCGCCTCGCCGCCCGACGGCATCGGCGGCCTGGGCGAGCAGGTACGCGGTGGTGGTCTTGCCGTTGGTGCCGGTGATACCCGCGACCTTGAGGTCGGCGGAGGGGCTGCGGAAGAACCGGTTGGCCAGCTCACCCGCCCGTGTGCGGAGGGCCGGAACGGGGATACCGACCACCGCCGATGGAAGCGACGGCGGCTCGATACCGGGGGCCGGCTCCCACAGCACGGCGGCCGCGCCGCGCTCGAGGGCGACTGCCAGATGCGCAAGGCCGTGCGAGCTTCGGCCCTGGCAGGCGAGAAACGCGCCGCCGCGGACGACCTGGCGGCTGTCCTGAGAAATATCCGTCACCACCACGTCGCGTTGCGGCCGCGGGCCGTCCTCGAGCAGACTCGAGAGAGCCAGACGGTAGTCGCGCACTATCGGCTCGGAGGTCATGGCGGTTCTCTTCGATCGCCGGATTGCGCTCACCATGGGTCCTGCGCCTGTACCAGCGTCGTGGCCGGGACTCGCTGCAGGTCGTCCGGAGGCACGGCGAGCAGCCGCAGCGCACCCGACATCACGGCGGAGAAGACCGGCGCGGCGACTTCACCGCCGTAGTAGTGGCCGCCGCTCGGCTCGTCGATGACGATCACCGCCGCGAGCCGCGGGTTGCTCGCCGGCACGACACCACCGAACACCGACATGTAGCGGTTCCGCGAGTATCCGCCGCCGGACGCCTTCCACGCGGTGCCCGTCTTGCCCGAGACTCGGTAACCGACGACGGCCGCGCGGCGCGCGGTGCCGTCCTCGCTCACCACGCTCTGCATCATGCGGACCAGTTCGCGCGCGACGGAATCGTCGAGCACCCGTTCGCCGGGCGGCGGCGCGTCGACCTTGCGCATGCTGACGGGCCGGCGCAGCCCGCCGGACCCCAGCACGGCGTAGGCCTGCGCGAGCTGCAGCGGCGTGACCGAGAGTCCGTAACCGTAGGACATCGTCGCCTGCCCGATCGGGCGCCAATGCTGGAATCCGGGCACGAGACCTGCCGACTCGCCCGGATAGCCGCTGCCCGTCACGTGGCCGAAGCCGAAATGATCGAAGCCGGTCCACATCTCCTCTGGCTTGAGCGTGAGCGCGATCTTCACCACGCCGACGTTGCTCGACTTTGCGAGCACGGTAGTCACGTCGATGGTCCCGAGGTTGTGCTTGTCCTGGATCGTCTTGCTGCCGACCCGCATCGTGCCTGGCGAGGTCTCGATGAGCGTGTCCGCGTCGTAGCGTCCGGTCTCCATCGCAGCGGCGACGACGAAGGGCTTGATGCTCGAACCGGGCTCGAATATGTCGGTGGCAGCGCGATTGCGGTAGCGCGAGGCGGCGTACTGCTCGCGGTCGTTCGGGTTGAAGGACGGCTGGTTGACCATGGCAAGCACTTCGCCGGTCACGATGTCGAGCACCACCGCAGCGCCTGATTGCGCACGGTTGGACTGCACCGCCGCCTTGAGCTCGCGATAGGCGAGATACTGCACGCGCAGGTCGATGCTCGTGTGCAGGTCCTGGCCCGGACGCGGGGCACGGATGCGCTCGACGTCCTCGATGGTGCGGCCCAGGCGGTCCTGGATCACGCGCTTCGCACCGGGCTCGCCACCCAGCCACTGATCAAAGGCGAGCTCGAGGCCTTCCTGCCCGACGTCGTCGACGCTTGTGAATCCGAGCAGGTGCCCGGTGACCTCGCCCCCCGGGTAGTAGCGACGGTACTCGCGCAGCAGATACACGCCCGGGATACCGAGCGCGCGGACGCGCTCGGCGTCGTTCGGACGCATGTGACGCACGAGATAGACGAACTCGCGATCGAGGCTCGAGGTCACGCGCCGCGCCAGCCACTGCGGATCGCGGTCGAGTGCCTTCGCCAGCCGCGTGAATTCCTGCGGCGACTGCGCGAGCTCGGCGGGGTTCGCCCACACCGTGTCCACCGGCGTGCTCACCGCGAGCGCGTCGCCGTTGCGATCGAGGATCATGCCGCGATTGGCCGACAGCTTCGCGACGCGGGTGAAGCGCGCATCGCCCTGCTTCTCGAGGAAGCCCTTGTGGATCACCTGCAGGTATACCGCGCGCGCGACGAGCATGCCGGCCGCGAGCGCGAGCAGCGCGAGCAGGAGCAGCGCGCGCCAGCGCGCCGGTGCCGCGTCCGCCCCCCTCTTCGCTCGGTGCATCATGGCCGGACGATGCGCAGATCCGCCGCGCGTGGAATCAGCATCTTGAGATCGTCGTGCGCGACCCGCTCGACGCGGCCGTGCGTCCCCCAGGTGCTCTGCTCGAGCTGCAGCTGCCCCCATTCGATGTCGAGCTCGTCGCGCTCCACCGTGAGGCGCTGCAGATCGATGAAACGCGTCCGCGCCTGGTGCTTCCCGTAGACGACTGCGAGCGACGAGCCGAGTACTGCGACCCACAGGGCAGCGACCGCGATCCGCCAGACGCGCAGGCTCATGCGGCGATCCTCTCGGCGACGCGGAGCCTGGCGCTGCGGGCGCGCGGATTGAGCGCGATCTCGGCGTCCGACGGGGTCGTTGCGCCGCCGATCTTCGCGAGCCGCGGGCGGGCATGCGGCGGGATCTGCGGCAGACCCGCGTAGTGCGGATCCCCCCGGGTTTCGCGCTGGATGAAGCGCTTGACCAGCCGGTCCTCGAGCGAATGGAAGCCGATTACGCAGAGCCGACCGCCGGGCGCGAGCAGCTCGACCGCCTGCGGCAACGCGGCCTCGATCGACTCGAGCTCGGCGTTAACACGCATGCGTATGGCCTGGAAGCTGCGCGTGGCCGGATGCTTGCCCGGTTCGCGCGCTGGGACCGCGGCGGCGATCACGGTCGCGAGCTGGCCGGTGCGTTCGATCGGCGCTTTGGCCCGCGCGGCGACGATGGCGCGCGCGATGCGTCTCGCGAACTTTTCCTCGCCCAGCCCGTGCAGCGTGTCCGCGAGCTCGCGCTCCGAGGCGCGCGCGAGCCACTGGGCCGCGGTCTGACCGGTCTCGTTGTCCATCCGCATGTCGAGCGGCCCGTCCTGCATGAAACTGAAGCCGCGATCGGCTTCGTCGAGCTGCGGCGATGAGACACCCAGGTCCAGCAATACGCCCTGCAACTCCCCCTCCACTTCTGCCGCTCGCACCAGCTCGGTCAGCCGCGCGAACGACCCCCTCATGAGCGTGAGACGTGGCTCGTCGCCGAACCGCAGTCGCCCCGCCCGGATGGCCTCTGCATCACGGTCGATCGCCACCACACGACCGGCCGGACCCAGTGCTTCCAGAATCGCGGCGGTATGCCCGCCACGACCAAACGTCGCGTCGCAGTAGCGTCCGTCAGAGCGGATCGAAAGCCCCGCCAGCACTTCTTCGAGGAGTACCGGCGTGTGCCCTTGCACTTCCCGCCCTACAGCGAGAGCTGCACGAGCTCGGTTGGCAGATCCCCCGCTTCCTCACCGGCCGCCAGCCACGCTTCGCGGCGTTCGTTCCAGTGCTGCTCATCCCAGAGCTCGAACCTGCTGCCCTGCCCGATCAACATCGCCTGACGTGTGAGGCTCGCGTACTCCCGCAGCTTCGGCGGGATCAGCACCCGGCCGTGCGAGTCGAGCTCGAGGTCGGTCGCATGACCGACCATCAGCCGCTGCAGCCGCCTCGCCTGACCGTTCAGCGTCGGCAGCCGCATGAGCTTGCGCTCGATCTCCTCCCAGTCCGGGAGCGGGTAAATGAGCAGGCACCGGTCGCTGCGATCTACCGTCGCCACGAGGCGGCCCTCGCTGCGCTCGACCAGGGTGTCCCGGTACCGCGCAGGCATGGCCACACGCCCCTTCGCGTCGAGTGTCACTTTGTTGGCGCCGCGAAACACGTCAGCTCGTCGATGGGCAGGTCGCCCATTTCATCCCACTTTTGCCCACTTCGGGGCACTATAGGTTGCGGCCGCGCCAGGAGTCAACGATCCAGGCAAAAATATTCCTTTGGAGCACAGCGACTTAGCTTCCCCAAGTCCGCCTTTGTCTGACAAGGGTGTCAGCCATCTTCTGATCAATCAGCGGCTTAGGGTTTCTTTCTTCGCGATGACTCAAGACCCGCGAGTTGTGGGGAGAATTCGCCACCGAGGGCGCTTGGATCCGCCCTAAGTGACATAATGTGCAGCCGAGGCCGGGTGGGCAGGCGTGACTGTGGGACGCCCCCGGTCAGTGGTGGCGGGCATCCAGTCGGCGGTGGGCCGGCTGGTGGTGGGGGAAAGTGGGTGGGAGCCGGCCGATAAGCCGGGTTCTGTCGTGGGCAACCATCCATCTCGAACGCGCGTCGCCGCGCGTCTCTAGCGACCTACCCGGAAGCCTCTGCGGACCGCAGTTGCCGGCCGAAGCCAGCGCGCTTCCCTATTTGGTCTTGCTCCAGGCGGGGTTTGCCGTGCCGTCGAATGTTGCCACCGACGCGGTGCGCTCTTACCGCACCGTTTCACCCTTGCCGTCAGCGCATTTCTGCGCTGCTTGGGCGGTTTACTTTCTGTTGCACTTTCCGTGGGCTTGCGCCCCCCAGGCGTTACCTGGCGCCTCGTCCTGCGGAGCCCGGACTTTCCTCTGCAAACTACGCAGCGGCTGCCTGGCCGACTCCCGCGCGAATTATACCGGAGCCGTGACGACCACCGCGGCGTACTCTTCGCACCCGCGTGCGATCAGCCGGTGATGCGGTCCGCGATGTCGTTCCTGGTCGTTCCCGTCATCGTCTACCTCGGCGTCTGCGCGTACATCTACGCGATGCAGAGGTCGATGATCTATTTTCCGACCGCCGAATCGTCATCTGCCGGCGCGCAGGTCGTCCCGCTCGAGAGCGGCGGCGAAACGCTGAACATCCTGGCGATAGCCCGCCCGGGCCCGAGGGCCCTGATCTATTTCGGCGGAAACGCGGAGGATGTCGCCGCGAACATCGATGCACTGTCGCTCGCGCTTCCCGACCACTCGCTGTACCTCGTCAACTATCGAGGCTATGGCGGCAGCACAGGTCGGCCATCGGAGGCGGGATTGTTTGCCGACGCGCTGGCGATACACGACCACGTGCGGGCGCGACATCCGCAGACGTCGGTGATGGGTCGCAGCCTCGGTAGCGGGATCGCCGTGTATCTCGCGAGCCGCCGTCCGACGGAGCGGCTCGTGCTGGTCACGCCCTTCGACAGTCTGACCAACGTTGCGAGACAGCATTTCCGGTTGCTGCCCGTTGACCTGCTGCTCAAGGATCGATACGAATCGTCGAGCTTCGCGGCCGATGTCGGCGCGCCGGTGCTGGTCGTGATCGCGGAGCGCGACGAGATCATTCCGCGTGCGCGGTCGCAGGCGCTGATCGATGCCTTTCCCGCGGGACAGGTACGCGTATCCGTCATCCGCGACGCGGAGCACAACTCGCTCGACGCGGCACCGGAATATCTCGCGGCGGTGCGGGCATTCGTGGCAGACGGACCGACCGGTTACCCGCTCTAGGCGGGTCGCGGCGTCGCGTTTCCTCGCCGCGCGCTTATCTGAGGACGACCGTTCGCCGCCCGTTCTGGAACACGCGTCGCTCGGCGTGCCAGTGCACGGCCCGGTTCAGCACCAGGCTCTCGAGATCGCTGCCGACCAGCGCCATGTCGTCCGGTGACGCGGAGTGATCAACGCGCTCGACCGCCTGCTCGATGATCGGGCCCTCGTCGAGATCGGTGGTCACGTAATGCGCCGTTGCACCGATGATCTTCACGCCGCGTGCGTGCGCCTGGTGATAGGGCCGGGCGCCCTTGAACCCGGGGAGGAAGGAGTGATGGATGTTGATCGCGCGGCCGGAGAAATGGGCACAGGCCTCCGGGCTCAGGATCTGCATGTAGCGCGCCAGCACGAAGAGCTCGGCGTCGACGCGCTCGAAGAGATCGGTAATGCGCTGCTCCTGCTCGTTGCGGCGGCCCTCGCTGATCGGGAAATAGTGATACGGCACGCCGTGCCACTCGGCGAGGCTGCGCAGGTCCTGGTGATTCGAGATCACCGCTGCGATGTCGACCGGCAGCGCGCCCGTCGACCAGCGATGCAGCATGCTGTTGAGGCAGTGCCCGGCTTTCGACACGCCCACGACCACGCGGCAGCGCTGGCGCAGGTCGCGGAACTTCCAGGTCATGTCGAACGGCGCCGCTACGCTCTCCGCGAAGTCGCGCTCGAGCTCGGCGATCGGCGGCAGCCCCAAGCCGTTGTCGTGGAACACCGTCCGCATGAAGGAACGCACGGAGATCTCGTCGTCGAAGTGCTGCGCTTCGGTGATGAGGGCGTTGTTGCGCGCGAGGAAACCCGCGATCGCCGCGACGACACCCGTCGTGTCGGGGCAGTCGGTGGTCAGCACGTAGCGGGCAGCGGTCTTCTCGGGCATGCGTCTCTCCGTTTGTTTGCGCGATTCTGCCCGTCCGCGGGCAGTTGCGGCCAGTCTCAGGCCGGATTGCCTCGCCCCTGCAGAGCCACCGCCCGCGCGAAGAGCTCCCTGCGACCGCGTCCACTGATCTGCGCCGCAAGCTTTGCGGCCTGCGACGCGGGCAGTTCCGCCAGCAGGATCGCGAGCAGCCGGTCGGCCTCGGCGTCGTCCCCGGCCGTTGGGTCACCGGCCGCGCCCTCGATCACGATGACGATCTCGCCGCGCGCCAGGTTTTCGTCCTGCGTCGCCCGTCCGGCGAGCCCGGCAAGCGTGTCGCGGTAAGTGGTCTCGAACTTCTTCGTGAGCTCGCGCGCGATCACGGCAGGGCGCGCATCTCCCAGCAGCGCCGCCATGTCGGCAAGGGTTTCCGCGATGCGATGCGGGGCCTCGTAGAAAACCAGCGTGCGCGGCTCCTGGCGCAGCGCCTCGAGCCTGCGGCGGCGCGCGGCCGGCTTGGCGGGCAGAAACCCCTCGAAGCAGAATCGATCGGTCGGCAGCGCCGACATCGTGAGCCCCGCGATCGCCGCGCAGCAGCCGGGTACGGTCGAGACTGCCACGCCGGCGTGCGCAGCGGCCGCGACCAGGGCGGCGCCCGGATCGCTCATTAGCGGAGTTCCGGCATCGCTCACCAGCGCGACGCTGTCGCCCGCCAGGAGCCGGGCGACGAGCTCCGGCGCACGTGCGCGCTCGTTCTGCTCGTTGAGCGAGACGAGCGTGCCGGGCGCGCGGCGGATCCCGCACGCGGTGAGGAGCTGCAGCGTGTGACGCGTGTCCTCGGCGACGAGCAAATCGACCTCGCCAAGCGTGCGCGCCGCGCGCGGGCTCAGGTCCCCCAGGTTTCCGATCGGGGTCGACACCAGCCAGAGTGTGCCGGTATGCGCTCGCGGGCTAGAATCCATCGCTCACCGTCACTCGTAACCGGGTTTCATCCGCTCATGCTGCACGCTCGCCTTCGCGGCCGGCAAGCACCCCTCATGGTGGTCGCCATCCTCGTCGCGGCGGTGATCTGCGTCGCCCCGCCGTCGGTGCCGATCGCGCACGCGGCACGCAGCGACGACATAGCAGCGGCCGAAGCCCACGTGGTCGCCGGGCGGCATGCGGAAGCGGCGCGGCTCTATGAACAGGCTGCAAAGCGACTCTTCGGCTGGGACGTCGACATCGCGCTGCTCGCGGCGCGCGAGTACCTGGCCGCGGGGGCGCCGGATGACGCGGAGCGAATGATCGGTCGCGTCGCGCGTCGCGCGCGTGGCGAAGATGCGGCGCAGGTCGCAAAGCTGCGCGCGGAGATCGCCATGGCGCGACAGGCGCGGGAGTCGGCGACGACCGCGCCGCTGCCGCCGGCGGAGCCTTTGCCGGGGCCGCCGGCACCGATGGAACCCGCGGCGCCGGCGCCCGGACCGGCGATGTTGCCTTCGGGCGCGCCGAGAGCAGTGGCCCTGCTGCTGCCGCTGACCGGGCGATACCGCACGGCGGGCACCGCGGTGCGCGACGGCTTCATCGCCGCATGCCTCGCAGATGCGGCGGATGTTCGGCCGCGGGTCGCGATCTACGACACGGCCACGAACGGGGTGGTCGCCTCCTATCAGCAGGCCGTCGCGGATGGCGCGCAGTTCGTGGTCGGCCCGCTGATGAAGGACGAGCTCGCGGTGCTTGTCGCGGGCGGACAGTTCCCGGTGCCAACGCTCGCGCTCAATACGCTCGCGGGCGGCGTGCCGCCGGCCTTCCTGTTCCAGTTTTCGCTCGACCCTGCCGAGGAAGCGCGCGCGGTGGCGCGACGCATCGCCGCCGACGGGCACCTGCGCGGGATCGCGTTGTTTCCGGAGAACGACTGGGGACGACGCGTCCACGACGCCTTCGACGAGGAGCTCGGGAACACAGGCGTGGTGCTGACCGCGGCGCAATTCTACGAACCCGGCGCGAGGGATTTCGCTGCGCCGCTGCGCGCCGCGCTTGGGCGCTTCGGCGGCGCGGGCGACCGACCCGTCGACAAGTCGAAGCCGCTTCCGAAGCGCGATCCGCTCATCGAAGCCCGCGAAGGTCCTCAGTTCGCCTTCGTCGCGGCGAATGCCGCGACGGCGCGGGCGATCAAGCCGCAGCTCCGGTTCCAGATGACCTACCCGATGACGGTCTACGCGACATCGGATGCCTGGGAGGCGAGCTCACGCGCCGCATCCGATCTGGAAGGACTCGTATACCCGGAGATGCCGTGGGTGTTGTACGCGGGCCAGGGCGCGACGGAGCTCTGGGACCTGCTGCACGGGGCGTGGTCCGAGGTCGGGCGCGGTCGCCTGCGTATGTATGCCTTCGGATACGACGCCTTCCGCCTCACCGGCGAGCTCCGGTCGGCGGCCCGCAGCTTTGGCCTCGACGGACTCACGGGCGAGCTCGACGTCGCGTCGGACGGACGCGTGGTCCGTCGCATGGAATGGGCGAGTGTTCAGGGCGGACGGCCGCTGGCGGCGGGTCCGTCCGCGCCGATGCCGGCGCCGATCCCGGCGCCCGGTGAACCCTGAGACGACGACTGCGCTCGGTCGCCGCGCCGAGGAGCGGGCGCTCGCCTATCTCGAGTCGCAGGGACTCGCGCTGATCGCGCGCAACCATCGCTGCCGCGGCGGCGAGATCGATCTCGTGATGCGCGAAGGCGCGATTCTCGTGCTGGTCGAAGTACGCTCGCGATCGCGCCGCGATTACGGGGGCGCCGCCGCATCGATCGGTGCGCGCAAGCAGCGGAGATTCATCGTCGCGGCACGCCACCTGCTGCGCACGCGGCCGGAGCTCGCCAGACTGCGCGCGCGCTTCGACGTCGTGGCGATCGATGCCGGCGACGCACCCGGCACGACGACGATCGAATGGATCCGCGACGCATTCCGCCTTTCCTGATCCTGGAAAATGGCTCGGCGCCACTTCCCGGTTACTTCACCACTTTGAGGCGGGCTCGCTTGCCGGGGGACGGCGACCCGGGCTTGGGAGGCTCGGGTGGCTCGCCGGGCGGGTTGGCACCGCTGGCGGCATCGTCCTCCGTGAAGATCATCCCCTGCCCGGACTCGCGGGCATAGATGGCGAGCACCGCGGGCAGCGGCACACGCACCTCGACGACCGAGCCGCCGAACCGCCCTGAGAAACTGACCTCGTCGTTGGTCATCCGCAGCTTGTCTGTCGCGGTCCAGCTCACGTTGAGGATGATCTTGCCGTCGCGGATGTACTGCCGTGGGACCTCGACACCGGCCGCGCCGGCGTCGACCACGATGTGTGGCGTGCAGGAGCTGTCGCAGATCCACTCGTGCATGGCCCGCAGCAGATATGGGCGCCGCGAGTTCATCCGCGCATGTCCCGTTCGACCCCGCTCAATCCCGCGCGGAACCCGGGGCGGGCGAAGAGCCGTTGCGCGTAACGCTGCACGGACGGTGCGACGTCCGACACGTCGATCTCCCAGCGCCTGAGGCGCCACAGCATCGGCGCAACCGCGACATCGAGTACGGAGAACTGCTCGGACAGGAACCAGGATCGGGCGCGGAACAGTGGCTCGGCCGCGATCACGCTGTCCCGCAGGAGCTTTCGCGCGCGGATTTGCTCACGGCGGTCGCTGCCCTCGAGCGCCGGCAGCAGCGCGTACCAGTCCTGCTCGATCCGGTGCAGCGCAACCCGGGTCTGAGCGCGGCCCGCCGGATCCGTGGGCAGCAGCGCCGGGTGCGGATAGCGCTCGTCGAGATACTCGGAGACGATCCGCGCCTCGTAGACCACGAGGTCGCGATCTATGAGCGTGGGGACCGCCTGGTAGGGGTTGAGGTCGATCAGGTCCTCGGGCGGTCGCGCCACGTCGGCCTCGATGAGTCGCACCCCGAGCGCCTTCTCCGCCAGCACAAATCGCACCCAGTGGCTGTGGGCGTCGTCCGCGCGGCTGAACAGCGTCATCACGAGCGGACATACCTTGTATCGCTGGGCATGTTCCCTTTACTTCACGTCCTTCCAGAATTCCTTCTTCAGCGCCCATGCGAGCAGCGTGAAGAAGATCAGGAAAGCGGTCACACGGTAGCCGAGCGACCTGCGCTTGAGCTGCACAGGTTCGGCGATGTAGTCGAGGAAGTTGACGGTGTCGCGCACGAATGCGTCGAACTCGTGCGGATCCATCCGACCAGGCGATGCCAGCTCGAATTCCTTGAAGTGCTTGGAGGCGTTGCCCTGGGCGTCGACCTGGCCTTCCCAGACCACATTCTGGATGCCCTGCAGCTCCCAGAGCACGTGCGGCATCGCCGTGCCGGGCAGTACCAGGTTGTTGGCGCCGGTCGCCTTGGCGGGATCCGCGTAGAAGGACCGCAGGAAGCTGTAGATGTGATCCGGGCCGCGGCTGCGCGCCACCAGCGACAGATCCGGCGGCACGACGCCGAACGCGCGGTTGGCATCGTCGACGTTGATCGCGTTCACGATCGTGTCGTGCGGTCGCTCGCCGGTGAACATCAGGTTGTCGATCAGCTGCTGCTCGGTGATCCCGATGTCGGCGGCGACCCGGTTGTAGCGCACGTACTTCGCGGAGTGGCAGCCGAGGCAGTAGTTGACGAAGTTGCGCGCACCGCGTTGCAGCGACGCCTTGTTGGAGACGTCGTTGTTCGCATGCTGGACCTGCCCGTGCCCGCCCCCGCCCGCCGCCTGGGCCGACGTGACGGCTAGCGCTGTGACGAGGGCCAGGAACTCAGTGCGCATGGTAGGTCACCCTGTCGGGCGGCTGCCGGGTCCGGTCGATGCGCGTGTACCACGGCATCAGCAGGAAGAACGCGAAGTAGGCGATGCCGAACACCCGCGCCGCATTCGTGTATCCCGGGGTTGCGGGCTGCAGCCCGAGCCAGCCGAGCGCGACGAAACTGATCGCAAAGGCGATCAGGAACGCCTTGAAGATCGGGCCGCGGTAGCGGATCGAGCGGACCTTGCCGCGATCGAGCCAGGGCACGAACGCGAGCAGCACCACCGCCGCGCCCATCAACCCGACGCCCGCGAGCTTGTTCGGCACGGCGCGCAGGATCGCGTAGAACGGCGTGAAGTACCAAACCGGTGCGATGTGCTCGGGCGTCTGCAGCGGATTGGCCGGGTCGAAGTTGGCGTGCTCGAGGAAGTAACCACCCATCTCCGGCGCGAAGAACACGATCAGGCAGAACACGATCAGGAAGACGCCGACGCCGACCGTATCCTTCACCGTGTAGTACGGGTGGAACGGGATGCCGTCGAGGGGAAGCCCGTCCGGGCCCTTGACCTTCTTGATCTCGATGCCGTCCGGGTTGTTCGAACCGACCTCGTGCAGCGCGAGGATGTGCGCGACGACCAGGAATATCAGCGCCAGCGGCAGCGCGACCACGTGCAGCGCGAAGAACCGGTTGAGGGTCACGTCCGAGATGTAGTAGTCGCCGCGGATCCACTCGACGAGCGAGGTGCCGATCCACGGGATCGCGCCGAACAGCGACACGATCACCTGGGCGCCCCAGTACGACATGTTGCCCCAGGGCAGCAGGTAACCGAAGAAGGCCTCCGCCATCAGGCAGAGATAAATCAGGAAGCCGAAGATCCACAGCAGCTCGCGCGGCTTCTGGTACGACCCGTACAGCAGAGCGCGGAACATGTGCAGATAGACGACGATGAAGAACGCCGAGGCGCCGGTCGAGTGCAGGTAGCGGATCAACCAGCCCCACTCGACGTCGCGCATGATGTACTCGACCGAGCTGAACGCGTCGGCGGCCGAGGGCTTGTAGTTCATGGTCAGGAAGATGCCGGTCACGATCTGGAGGACCAGCACCACGAGCGCGAGCGAGCCGAAGTAGTACCAGAAGTTGAAATTCTTGGGCGCGTAGTACTCCGCCGCGTGCTCCTTCCACATCTTGGTCATCGGGAAGCGGTCGTCGATCCACTGCCGCAGCGCCGCCAGTCTCCCACCGCTCCGGCGCGCGGTTTCAGCGCTGGTGCTCATCATGCGTTCCCCGTTTCGGCCCCGATAAGAAGCCGGCTGTCGCTTAAGAAACGGTAGGGCGGGACAGACAGGTTGGTCGGCGCCGGGACGTCCTTGAAGACCCGGCCGGAAAGGTCGAACTTGGAGCCGTGGCAGGGGCAGAAGAATCCACCCGGCCAGTCGGATGAGACGGTCACATCGCCGGGGGTGAAGCGATCGAGCGGTGCGCAGCCCAGGTGCGTGCAAACGCCCACCAGCACGAGGTACTCAGGCTTGAGCGCGCGCGCGGGATTGCGCGCGAAGTCAGGCTGCTCGGACTGTTTCGAATCCGGATCCCGCAGCTTTGGCGCCATGCCCTCGAGCTGGGTCAGCATCTGAGGCGTGCGGTGCACGATGTAGACTGCCTTGCCGCGCCATTCGACCTTGATCATCGCACCGGGGTCGACCTTGCTGATGTCGACCTCGACAGGCGCGCCGAGCGCCTTTGCGCGTGCGCTCGGCTTCCAGGAGGCGAGAAAGGGAACGGCCGCGAAGGCCGCGCCGACGGCGCCGGTGGCAATGGTGGCAACGGTCAGGAACTGGCGCCTGCCCGTGTCGACTTGATTGCTCATCCGGCGTACTCCTCGCGAAGCTACACATTATATGGGAAACGGGTCTTGCCTGATCCGCACCGGCTGGACGCGTCCCCGCCCGCGCGGCCGATGCCGAACGAGTGCCCGTCTGCCTCAGCGATCGGCGACGCGGCGGATCTGCGCGCCGAGCCCCTGCAGCTTCTCCTCGATGCACTCGTAGCCCCGGTCGATGTGATAGATGCGCTCCACGTCGGTGGTGCCCTCCGCCACGAGCCCCGCCAGGACGAGGCTTGCCGAGGCCCGCAGATCGGTCGCCATCACCGGCGCGGCCGTGAGGCGCGGCACGCCCCTGATGATCGCGGTATTGCCCTCGAGGCGGATCTCCGCGCCCATGCGGCGCATCTCGAGCATGTGCATGAAGCGATTCTCGAAGATCGTCTCGATGATCGTCCCGACGCCCTCTGCCACGGTATTGAGCGCGGCGAACTGTGCCTGCATGTCGGTCGGGAACCCGGGATGCGGGGCGGTGCGGATGTCGATGGCGCGAGGCCTGCGACCCCGCATGTCGACTTCGATCCAGCTGTCGCCGCGCGACACCACAGCGCCGGCCTCCTCGAGCTTGCCGAGCACGGCGTCGAGATGCTCGGGCCGTACGTTGCGCACGCGGACGCGGCCGCCGCTGATCGCGCCGGCGACCAGGTAGGTGCCCGCCTCGATACGGTCGGGCAGCACGTCGTACTCCGCGCCGCGCAGCGACTCGACACCCTCGATCGTGATGGTGTCGGTGCCCGCCCCGGAGATCCGCGCCCCCATCGCAACCAGGAAATTCGCGAGATCGACCACCTCGGGCTCGCGCGCGGCGTTCTCGAGCACGGTGCGGCCGTCGGCGAGCGCGGCGGCCATCATCAGGTTCTCGGTTCCGGTCACGGTGACTGTCTCGAGAACGATGCGCGCGCCCTTGAGCCGTCCCGAGCGCGCCTTGATATAGCCGGATTCTATGTGCACGTCGGCGCCCATGGCCTGCAGCCCGGCGACATGGATATTCACGGGGCGCGCACCGATTGCGCAGCCGCCCGGCAGCGACACGTCCGCAGCGCCGTGGCGCGCGACCAGCGGCCCGAGCACCAGGATCGACGCGCGCATGGTCTTGACGAGCTCGTAGGGTGCGAAGGTCGCGCGTACGGTGCGTGGGTCCACCTCGATGCGCAGGCGCTCGTTCACGGTCACGCTCGCGCCCAGCCGGCCCAGAAGCTCGATCATGGTCGTGACGTCGTTCAGGTGGGGAACGTTGCCGATCGTCACGGGCCCGTCGGCGAGCAGCGCGCCCGCCAAAATGGGCAGGGTCGCGTTCTTGGCGCCGGAAATGCGCACCTCGCCATCGAGCGGCACGCCGCCGCGTATCTGCAATTTGTCCACGCGAGCGTCTCCCTCAGCGCGGGTTGCGGGTGGCTGCCAGGTCGCTCCATTCCCCCGGCGTGTACGCCTCGATCGACAGCGCGTGGATCTCCCGGCCCATGCGTGCCCCGAGGGCACCGTAGACCTGCTGATGACGCTTGATCGACCGCTGACCTTCGAATCGCTCGGAGACGATCACCGCCGTGAAGTGGGTGTCGTCGTCGGTGACCACGCGAACCCTCGCACCGGGCAGGCCGGTCTCGATCAACCGGGTGACTTCGTCGGCGGTCATGTCCGGGCCTTAAGGGAAAGGGCCGCGATTCTACCGCAAGCGGGCCGCGTCCCGGCTTCGCGCCCCATTGGGGCGTAGATCCGCAGGTCCCGGAAGGTATGATCCTCAGCCGGACCACGCTGGAGCCCGTTCGGATGACCGGCGCGAATTTCGACGTTGAGCAGCTCATCGCCCGCGGGCGGCGCGTCCTCGCCACCGAGGCCGAGGCCGTCGCGGCGCTCGAGCACCGCCTGGGCAGTGAGTTCGCGCAGGCCTGCCGGCTGCTGCTCGCCTGCACGGGGCGGATCGTGGTGACCGGGATGGGCAAGTCGGGGCACGTCGCCGGGAAGATCGCCGCGACGCTCGCGAGCACCGGCAGCCCGGCGTTCTTTCTGCATCCGGCCGAGGCGATCCACGGTGACATCGGCATGATCACCGCGGCCGACGTCGTGCTGGCGCTCTCGAATTCCGGCGAGACCGACGAGCTCGTAACGATCCTGCCGGTGATCAAGCGCCTCGACGTAGCGCTGATCGCGATGACCGGCAACCGCGATTCGACGCTCGCGCGTTACGCGACGGTCGTGCTCGACGTGAGCGTCCCGGCCGAGGCCTGCTCGCTCAATCTCGCGCCGACCGCGAGCACCACTGCGACGCTGGCGATGGGTGACGCGCTCGCGGTTGCGATCCTCGAGGCGCGCGGCTTCACGGAGGAGGATTTCGCGCGCTCGCACCCGGGCGGAACACTCGGCCGCCGGCTGCTGCTGCACGTCGAGGACGTGATGCGCAAGGGCGACGACCTGCCCGCCGTCGAACCGGGCACCACGCTGAGCGCCGGGCTGCTCGAGATGAGCCGCAAGGGCCTCGGCATGACCACGATCGTGGACGCGACGCGCCATGTCATCGGAGTGTTTACCGACGGCGATCTGCGCAGGGTCCTTGACCGGCAGGCCGACGTGCACGTGACCACCATGAGCGAGGTCATGACCGCACGCCCGAAGGTCGCGCGGCCCAGGATGCTCGCCGCCGAGGCGGTGCACCTGATGGAGGAGTACAAGATCACCGCGCTGCCGGTCGTCGACGATGACGGCCGGCTGATCGGCGCGCTCAACGTGCACGACCTGCTGCGCGCGGGAGTCATGTGACGATGGACCCGCTGCACGAGCGCGCGCGCCGCATCCGGCTCCTCGTGCTCGACGTCGACGGCGTGCTCACCGACGGGCGGCTCTATTTCGGCGCATCGGGCGAGGAGCTGAAGGTCTTCCACGTGCGTGATGGCGCGGGGCTTGTCGCCCTGCAGCGCGCGGGAGTCACCGTGGCCATCGTCTCCGGCCGCAGCTCTCCCGCGGTGGAGCGCCGCGCGTCGGAGCTCGGCATTCGCCTGGTGCGGCAGGGCGCGACCGACAAGGCGCACGAGCTCGAGGCGCTCGCCGCCAAGCTCGGCACGACGCGCGAGGAGATGGCCTGCGTGGGGGATGACACGCCGGATCTGCCGATGATGCGCCGAACGGCGCTCGCGATCGCGGTCGCCGACGCACATGCCGACGTCATCGAGGCGGCGGATTGGGTCACGACGCAGAAGGGCGGCCGTGGCGCCGTTCGGGAAGTATGCGACCTGTTACTCCACGCTCGCCAGGCTCCGGTCAGCGCCTGATCGTCATGGTGTCGGCGCTGGCCGGTGCCGTGCTGCTCTTCGAGCTGCTCGCTGGCCGAGACCGCGAGGAGCTGCGTCCCGGTGAGCGCGAGGAACGTCATGGCTACTACATGGACGACGCTACCCTCACCGAGATGGGGGCCGATGGCAAGCCGCGGATCGTCGTCAACGCGGCCAACATCGAGCAGCAGCTCACCGATGACAGCGTGATCCTGCGTGACCTGCGACTGAACTACGCGACTGCGGATGCAGGAACCTGGACCGTCACGGCGAAGAGCGGGCGCATGCCGCCCGACCGCAGCTCGCTGATGCTCGCGGGCGAGGTCACCGTCAGGGGGAGCGAGGACCAGGGCTCGCCGGTTATCGTCACTGACCGGCTCACCTACGACACAACCGCGGATTACATCCAGACCCCGGAGTTCGTCAGCATCCGCTTCGGCAATCACGTGCTAGGTGGCCGCGGCCTGCGCGCCAATTTGAACACCGGGACACTGCGACTAGAATCCAACGTCAATGGCCATTTCACGCCCTGAGATCTCCCGTGCGTTGCTCGCGGCGCTGTTCCTCGCCGGCGCAGCCGCCCCGCAGCGCGGCCCGACCGCGACGAATTCCGAGCTTCCGATCAACCTCGAGGCCGCCTCCTCGGATTTCGACTATCGCAACAACACCCTGCTCTTCCGCCGTGTCCGGATCACTCAGGGCACGATGCAGGTCGAAGCCGACGAAGCGCGCGCCAACGGACTCGACTTCGAGAACTCGGAGTGGAACCTGTCGGGCTCGGTGCAGATCCACGTGCCGGACGGCCGGCTGAATTCGGGTGAGGCGGAGGTCACCTTTCGCAACAACGAGATTTCGCGCGCGGTGATCCGCGGTCAGCCGGCGTCGTTCGAGCAGCGGCTGAAGGACGAGCAGAAACTCGCGCGTGGGCGGGCGAGCTCGATCGAGTACGACGTGCGCGCCGGCACGGTGCGCCTGAGCGGTAACGCCTGGCTCACAGACGGACAGAACGAGATACGTGGCGACACGCTGATCTATGACATCGGCCGGCAGCGGATCGTCGGCAATCCCACGGGTCGCGATCCCGGCGGCGTCCACATCACGATCAAGCCTGGCAGCGGACCGACGAGCACAGAAGAGGCGCCGAAGGATCCGGCTCCATGAGCCTGCTTCGGGCCGAGTCGCTCGGCAAGAGCTACCGCTCGCGCCAGGTCGTCAAGGACCTTTCACTCGAGGTGGCCTCGGGCGAGGTCGTGGGCCTGCTGGGCCCCAACGGCGCAGGCAAGACGACCGCGTTCTACATGATCGTGGGCCTGGTGCCGAGCGATGCGGGTCGCATCTGGCTCGACGACCGGGAAATCACGCGTCTGCCGATGTACCGCCGGGCGCAGCTCGGCGTGGGATACCTGCCGCAGGAAGCATCGGTGTTTCGCAAGCTGTCGGTCGAGGACAACATCCTCGCCATCCTCGAAACCCGCTCCGAGCTCGACGGCGGGGAGCGCGAAGCAGCGCTCGAGCAACTGCTCGAGGAACTGCACATCGGCCACATCCGCGAGAGCGTGGGCGTCGCACTGTCGGGCGGCGAGCGGCGCCGCGTCGAGATCGCGCGCGCGCTCGCGGCCGAGCCGCGCTTCATTCTCCTGGACGAACCCTTCGCCGGCGTCGATCCGATCTCCGTGCTCGACATCCAGCGCATCATCCGGCATCTCGTTTCGCGCAACATCGGCGTGTTGATCACCGACCATAACGTGCGGGAAACGCTCGGTATCTGCGGCCGCGCGTACATCGTCAGCACGGGAAGTGTGATCGCGGCCGGATCTGCGGAGGAGATCCTTGCCAATCGCGAGGTGCGTGAGGTTTACTTGGGTCAGGATTTCCGACTCTGAACGCGGGCCCGAACCGTACCCCGCCGACCGTCCCGCCGGTGCTCCCGGGGTAACCACCGACCGTAGCAGGGAGACATGCTCAAGCCGGCGCTGCAGCTGAGACTCGGTCAGCAGCTGACGATGACACCGCAGCTGCAGCAGGCGATCAAGCTGCTGCAGTTGCCGGTGCTCGAGCTGCAGGCCCAGGTCCAGCTGGCGCTGGAATCGAACGTCATGCTCGAGGTGGAGGACGAGGAGTCCCAGGAGCTGACGCCGCTCGAGCAGGAGCAGGCCGTCGATCAGGCACCCGACGCCGATGAAGGCACGCGCGAGGAGGAAGTCAGCGTCGAGATGGTCGACCCCTGGGACGATACGTCCATCCCCGCCGGCGAGAAGAGAACGAACGACGACGATGACCGACCGCTCGAATTCGCCGACGAGGCCGAGCGCGACCTTCACCAGCACCTGATCTGGCAGCTCGAGACCAGCCCGCTCGACCCGCGCCAGGTCTGGATCGGCGAGGCGATCATCGACGCGCTCAACGACGACGGCTATCTCACCGAAAGTCTGGCCGACATCCTCGCGAGCCTGACCACTGATCTGCCCGTCACGATGGACGAGGTCGAGCAGATTCTCGCCTACGTGCAGACCTTCGACCCGGCCGGGATCGGCGCGCGCAGCGTTTCCGAGTGTCTCTGCCTGCAACTCTCGCAGCTCGAGGCCGAAACCCCGGGGCGCGATCTCGCGCTTCGGCTCGCGCAGGATCATCTGCAGGACGTCGCCGACCGCGACGTCGCGACGCTGCGGCGCGCGCTCGAGGTCGATGAGGAAGCGCTGCAGGAGGCGATGGCCCTGATCCAGGGCTGCCAGCCCCGCCCCGGGTCGGCGTTCCAGTCGTCGCAACCGGAGTACATCGTCCCGGACGTATTCGTGAAGCGCACGGCGTCGGGCTGGGCCGTCGAGATCAATCCCGCGTCGGTCCCGCGGCTCAGGGTCAACCAGAGCTACGCCGGCGTCGTGGCGCGATCGGCCGATTACGCGACGCTCCGCGCGCAGCTTCAGGAGGCGCGCTGGCTGATCCGCAGCCTCGAGATCCGCAGGGAGACGCTGCTCAAGGTCGCGCGCACGATCGTCCAGCGTCAGTCGGCATTTCTCGAGAAGGGCGACGAGGCCATGGAGCCTATGATCCTCCGGGACGTCGCCGAAGCCGTCAGCATGCACGAGTCGACCATCTCGCGTGTCACGACCGGGAAATACATGCACACGCCCCGCGGCATCTTCGAGTTCCGGTACTTCTTCTCGAGCCACGTGGCGGGTACCGACGGTGGCGACGTCTCATCGGTCGCGATTCGCGCGCGTATCCGCCGACTCATCGCGGATGAGGATGGGGCCCGACCGCTCTCCGACGCGCAGCTCGCGGAGCTGCTCGCATCGGAGGGAATCAAGGTTGCGCGACGCACCGTGGCGAAATACCGCGAATCGCTCGGATTGGCGTCGTCCAGTGAGCGCCGCCAGACGGCCGCAAGGCAGCAGGCGTAGGCAGGGCCAGATGCGGCTGGTCGTCGTCAGCGGTCTGTCGGGCTCCGGCAAGAGCATCGCGCTCAACATGCTGGAGGACCTCGATTACTACTGCGTCGACAACATCCCTGCCGGATTGCTTCCCGGGCTGGTCGATTACACCGTCCGCAGCCACCAGCCGGACTACGAGCGCACGGCGGTCGGGCTCGACGCGCGTAACCGACCCGAGGACCTAGCGGATGTCCCGCGGCAGGTCGAGGAGCTGCGCCGCTCGGGAATCCGCTGCGAGATCGTGTTCCTGCGCGCCGAGAACGAGGTCCTGCTCAAGCGCTTCAGCGAGACGCGGCGCCGCCACCCGTTGAGCCGCGATGGGCTCGGTCTGCAGGAAGCGCTGCAGCAGGAGCAGCGCCTGCTCGCGCCGGTGGCAAATTCCGCCGACCTGACCATCGACACCTCGCGCCTGTCGGTGCACGAGCTGCGCGAGCTGGTGAGGGAGCGTGTCGTCGAGCGCAGCGCGACCGTGCCGTCGCTGTTGTTCGAGTCCTTTGCCTACCGGCACGGCGTCCCGGACGATGCGGATTTCGTGTTCGACTCGCGCTCACTGCCGAATCCCTACTGGGAATCGTCGCTTCGCCCACTGAGCGGCCGCGACCAGGCGGTCGCCGACTTCCTCTCCGGTCACGACGAAGTTCAGCGCCTGGTCGACGACGTGACGGGATTTCTGGAGCGCTGGCTGCCGTCGCTCGCGCGTTCGAATCGCAGCTACGTGACGATCGCGCTGGGCTGCACCGGCGGCCAACATCGCTCCGTGTACCTCGCGGAGCGCCTCGCGGCGCATTTCGACGGCCGCTTCGGGCGCGCGCTGATCCGTCACCGCGACCTCGAGGATCATCTGCGGGAATGATCCAGGTCGGCCGGCGTCTCAACCGGTCTGTGTGCGATGGTGGCCGGTGCGACCTGTCTCCGGATCCTCGCGAATGAACTCGAGGATCTCCGAACGGCGGGCCTGGGCATCCGAATAGCCCAGGCGCATGAGTTCGCGCGTGTAGGCCGCGTCGAACAGCAGGTAACTCACCAGCAGCCCGCCGCGTGCCTCGAGCGCGCCGATCGTCCGCAGCAACGAACGCAGGCTGCGCGGCAGCCGAGCGACATGTTTGCGCGCGATTGCGGTCGGATCGACGCTCGGCTGGATCACCAGCACGGCGATCGGCTTGCGGCCCGGAGCGGTGGCGCCTTCGCAGGCGAGCAGCAGCCCGTTCACCTGCTGCAGACGCTCGAGGTCGATCGACAGGCCATCCGCGAACAGGGAATCGAGGACGAATCCCAGCAGGTCGCCCGGGCTGGGCGGGTCTGGCGAATCCGCCAGCAGCGATGCTGCCGCACCTACCCGCGTCCCCACGACGAGCAGTCGGTTGGCACCCATGTGCACCGCAGGGCTCAACGGCGCGAGCTGTCGCATAGCGCCGTCGCCGAAATACTCGCCATCGACACTTGCTGCGGGGAAGATGAACGGGATCGCCGAGCTCGCCATCAGCACTTCGAGGTCGATCGCGCGGCGGACCCCGCCGCGTCGCACGCGTGTCCACTCCTCGACGTTCGGCCGGGCCTCGAAAAACGCGACCGCGCGACCGCTTGCATAGCTGGTCGCGGCGACCGCCAGCGCCTGCACGGGGCCCGCGGCGATGCTTTCCTTCAGATGCTCGAACCGCAGCATGCGCGGCAGCAGCTCGCGGAGCGGCGTCGTGTCGAGCAGAGCGCGCGGCGGCGGCAGGAGATGGCCGAAGGAGATCAGCGAGAACAGCCACTGCAGACCGGCGCGCAGCATGCTTGAGCGGTTGACCCGCATCACCTGATCTACGGTGAAATTGCCCCAAACGCGCTCGAGCAGGTAGACAGCTTCGTTGAAATGCGACGCGTGGGCGGCGATCGCGGTGGCGTTGATGGCGCCCGCCGAGGTGCCGACCAGCACCTCGAAGGGACAGGGCGCGTTCTTCGGCAGCCACTCGCAGATGGCTCGCAGCACGCCGACCTGGTACGCCGCGCGCGCACCGCCGCCCGCGAGCACCAGCGCCTCCCGGTTCTCGAAAAAGAAGTAGTTGGTGTCCGGGTTTACCGCCATCCCTGCCTCACGCTGTCAATGTGCTGGTTCGGGCACTAACATGGCAAGCGCCGGCCGCCCAAACCAGGACGCCGTGGAGGCTCGAATAGTGACGCAGTTCCCGAAAACTTCCGTGTGGTTGCTGACGGCACTCTGTGCGGTCGCGTTGACAGCCTCGGCCGCGATTCCCCAGGTGGGCAGCCAGGCCCCCGCGTTCCGCCTGCAGGACCAGGACGGCAAGTGGCATGCGCTCGGGGATTACAAGGGCAAATGGGTGGCTCTTTATTTCTATCCGAAGGATGCCACGCCGGGCTGCACGACGCAGGCCTGCGAATTCCGCGACAACGTCTTCGCCTTCGACAAGGAAGGCGCCGTCATTCTCGGCGTCAGCGTCGACGACGTCGCCTCTCACAAGGCGTTCGCCAAGGAGCACAGCCTTCCCTTCACGTTGCTCGCCGATCCGGACAAGGCCGTGACCAGGCAGTACGGCGTGCTCAAGACGTACATGGGCGTGATGGAGCTGGCGAGGCGCGATACGTTCCTGATCGATCCGCAGGGCAAGGTCGCGCGGCACTACGAATCGGTCGATCCCGAGGGCCACTCGAAAGTGGTGCTCGCCGACATCAAGACGCTCAAGGGCGGCAACTCGAGTAAGTAGCTCAGCTGCGGCGCAGGGCGAACTCGACAGGCACACGCACGTACGCCGCGCGGGCACGTCCGTCCGCGACGTACGGCCGGAAGAGCGCCGACCGCACGGCCTCGATAGCAGCATCATCGAGCCGCGCATGACCGCTCGAACGCAGGATCCGAACCTCGCCCGGGCGCCCGTCGACGTCGATCAGGACCCTGACCAGGACCTCGCCCTCTTCGCGCGCGCGGCGTGAGGCCTGCGGATAGCGCGGCGCGGGCGGCACTAGGTAACCAACCGACTGCGCGTCGAGAAGCGGCGGCGTATCGGTGTTCGCGTGTCGCATCGGCGGAGAGGCGACTTGAGACGTGACGACCGGCACCGGCACGGTGATCGCGGTCGAGCGCTCTTCGACCATGACCTGTGGCAGCGGCACGTCGGGCAATACCGGTTTCCAGTCGACGGTCTGCGGCAGCGCCGGATCCGCCGCATCCGGATTCGCCTCCTCAGGAAGGATCGACGCTTCGGTCACGGCGTCTGCGACCTGGAGGCGGGGCGAGACCTTGAGCGCAAGCAACCCTCCGAGCGCAACCGCGTGGATCACGATCACCGCTAGAAGAGCAACGCTCTTGGACGGGTCT
>Ga0207706_10000423_pt1 | contig 45506 bp, 36 predicted proteins | sample KBSC53metaG_FD_184318 | JGI IMG/M metagenome (GOLD analysis project Ga0207706, IMG submission 184318) | Corn rhizosphere microbial communities from Kellogg Biological Station, Michigan, USA - KBS C5-3 metaG (SPAdes) (version 2) | ecosystem: Host-associated > Plants > Roots > Rhizosphere > Soil ... | reverse complement strand
GCTTGCAGTCGAGCACCATCATGCCGCCGGCGGGCTCGCCATCACTGCCAGCCACAACCCGATCGAGTGGAATGCGCTCAAGTTCATCGGGCCCTCAGGACTTTTCCTTGACGGCGCGGAAGGCGCGGAGATGCGACGGGTCGTCGACGGCAACATCCCTAGGGCGACCTGGGACAAACTCGGCACCATCGAGCAGGACAAGGACGCAGCGCGCGAGCATATCGAGAAAATCCTTGCTCTTCCGTTCCTCGACGTCGACCGAATTCGAAAGAAGGAATTCCGCGTCGCGCTCGACTGTGTTCGCGGCGCTGGTGGCAGATTCATGCCCGTCCTCCTCGAGCTGCTTGGATGCAGGCTGGCGACGATCAACATGGAGCCCGACGGACGCTTCCCCCGTCCGCCCGAGCCCGTCGCCGAAAACCTGGGCGAGCTGCAAAAGCTGGTTCAGGATTCACACGCAGACATCGGGATGGCGGTGGACCCCGATGTCGATCGGCTCGCCCTGGTTTCCGAGGAAGGTGTGGCCATAGGGGAGGACTACACGCTTGCCCTGGCGGCGAAGCAGGTCCTGAAGCACCGCAAGGGCGTCGTAGTCACCAACCTGTCAACGAGCCGCATCGTCGATGACATCGCGGCAGAAGCCGGAACCCGGGTGATCCGCGCGCCGGTGGGAGAGGTGAACGTTGCAACACGGATGAGGGCCGAGAACGCACCCATCGGGGGGGAAGGCAATGGCGGCGTGATACTGTCTGAGCTCCACCTGGGAAGAGACGCCCCGGTCGGTGCCGCGATTATGCTGCAGTTGCTGCTGGAGGCCGACAAGCCACTCTCCAGGATCGTAGCGGCTTATCCCCGCTACATTATCGTCAAGGACAAGCTCGACCGTCCAAACGCGCCCCTCGACGCTGTTTACAATGAGCTAAAGCGAGCCTTTCCGGATGCGGAGGTCGATACGCAGGATGGATTGAGGCTCACGTGGCCGGATCGCTGGGTGCACGTTCGACCATCCGGAACGGAACCAATTGTGCGAGTAATAGCTGAAGCGCCGAGCGCAGAGGAAGCGGAAAAGCTGGTCCGCGACTGCCGGGAACCCGTAGAAGCGCTCGGTCGATAGAGACAGTCAACCCAAGAACCTATGTGTGGAATCATCGGATATATCGGAATGCGTGGCGCCACCCCAGTTCTCCTCGAGGGCTTGAAGAGAATGGAGTACCGCGGCTACGACTCTGCAGGCGTCGCCGTCATGAACGGCGCCGGCGTTGAAACGCGAAAGGCCGCCGGCAAGATCTCGCAGCTCGAGAGAGCTCTGGCCGCCAGCCCCGTCGCAGGGGAAATGGGCATCGGGCATACGCGGTGGGCTACACACGGCGTCCCCAACGAGTGTAACGCCCATCCACACGTCGATTGCAAGGGAGACGTCGCGGTGGTGCACAACGGCATCATCGAGAACTCGGGGACGCTGAAGCAAGGTCTGCAGGCGAGGGGGCACAAGTTCGCGTCGGACACCGACACCGAAGTGATTGCGCACCTGGTCGAGGAAGCGTTTGACGGAAACCTCGAGGACGCCGTGATCGAGGCGCTGTGGCAGATCGAAGGCACCTACGGGATTGCCGTCGTCTCCAGCAAGGACCGAAACAAGATCGTCGCCGCCAGAAAGGGCAGTCCGCTGCTGATCGGTCTCGGTGACGGTGAGTACTATGTCGCCAGCGACGTATCGGCCATTCTCGCCCACACCCGCGAAGTCGTCTATCTCGACGATGGCGATGTCGCCGTTCTCACGCGCGATGGATACACCATCCTCAATCAGCGCGCGCAGGAGCTCGAGCGCCGCGTCAGCAAGATCGACTGGGATCTCGACCAGATCGAGCGGGGCGGGTTCGACCACTTCATGCTCAAGGAGATCTTTGAGCAGCCCGCAACGGTCGAGAACTGCATGCGCGGGCGTCTCTTGCCCGACCAGGGCACGTCCAAGCTCGGCGGTCTGAACATGACCGATGAAGAGCTGCTCAAGTTCGACAACATCCTGATCACAGCCTGCGGAACGAGCTGGCACTCCGCGCTGATCGGCGAGCACATGCTGGAGAGCCTGGCGCGAATTCCTGTCGAAGTCGAGTACGCATCGGAGCTGCGCTATCGCAATCCAATCGTCACCGACAAAACGCTGTGCATTGTCATCTCGCAGTCGGGTGAGACGGCGGACACGCTCGCCGCCATGCGCGAAGCAAAATCGCGCGGCGCGCGCACCTACGGAATCGTCAACGTCGTCGGCTCAACGATCGCGCGCGAGAGCGATGGCGGCATCTACGTGCATGCCGGCCCAGAGATCGGGGTGGCCTCGACGAAGGCGTTCACCAGCCAGGTAATCGCCCTGCTCCTCTTCACGCTCAAGCTGGCCCGGCTGCGCAACCTGTCGATGGTCGACGGCAAGCACATCATCGAGGAAATGCAGGCGCTGCCGAGCAAAATCCAGAATGTCCTCGACCGCGCTGCCGAGGTCGAGAAGATCGCGGAAGAGTTCAAGAACGCCCAGAACTTCCTGTACCTAGGTCGCGGCTACAGCTTCCCGACCGCTCTGGAGGGCGCACTCAAGCTCAAGGAAATCAGCTACATCCACGCCGAAGGCTATCCAGCGGCGGAGATGAAGCACGGTCCGATTGCGCTGATCGACGACAACATGCCGGTGCTGTTCATCGCGCCTCACGACTCCGTGTTCGACAAGGTCGTGTCCAACGTGCAGGAAGTGAAAGCGCGGGGCGGACGTGTGATCGCGATCACCACTCGGGACGAGGACGCTCTCGAGGGCAAGCTCGATTACGAGTTCCGCATCCCCGAGACGAAGGACATGCTCACACCCGTCCTCGCATCGGTGCCATTGCAGCTGCTCGCCTACTACATCGCCGTCAAGCGCGGCGCCAACGTCGATCAGCCGCGCAATCTGGCCAAGTCCGTCACGGTGGAGTAGTACTGAGAGTCCTGCTGCAGCGGGTCTCGCGAGCGGAAGTTCGCATCGAAGGTCGGAGCGTCGGCAAGATCGGAAAGGGATTTCTTCTCCTGGTCGGCTTTACGCACGGCGATACGCAGGAGAAGGTCGACTGGATGGCGGAGAAGACATCCGGCCTTCGTTTGTTCGGTGACGCGGAAGGGAAGATGAACCTCGGGCTTACCGAGGTTGGCGGCGCTCTTCTCGTGGTCTCCCAGTTTACGCTCTACGGCAACTCGGAGAAGGGCAAGCGGCCGAGCTTTATCGATGCGGCGCGTCCCGAGGAGGCGATCCCCCTGTACGAGCGGTTTCTGGCCGCGCTGCGCGCCAAAGCGCTGCAGGTGGAGAGCGGCGAGTTTGGCGCCATGATGGATGTCGAGCTTGTAAACGACGGACCGGTCACGCTCTGGCTAGAGCGATGAGTGAGTGTCGTGTCGTTCTCGCTTCAGCCTCGCCGCGCCGCCGTCAGCTCCTCGAGCTGATAGGAATCGAGCATGACATCCAGCCGGCCAACATCGACGAGTCCGTGCGCCCGCGCGAGACGCCCGCGCGCTACGCCGAGCGACTGGCGCGTGAGAAGGCATCGGTAGTAGCCAGTCGGGATCCTGACCGAATCACCATCGCCGCCGACACCACAGTAGTCGTCAACAAAAAAGTCCTCGGCAAACCGGAGAATGAAGAGGATGCGCGCCGAATGCTATCGATGCTGAGCGGCCGCGAGCACACGGTCATCACCGCAATTGCTGTGGCCCGCGGACGGAAGCTGAGGTCGGCGGTCGAGGAGGTTCGCGTCAGGTTCCGCAGGCTGCACGACGATGAGATCAACGCCTACATCGCCACCGGCGAGCCGATGGACAAGGCGGGTGCGTATGGCATTCAGGGGTACGGCGCCACCATCGTTGAGTGCATTGAGGGCGACTACTTCTCGGTGATGGGGCTGCCGCTCGCGAAGCTCGTCGATCTTCTTCGCGATCTGGGTGTGCGCTATCGCTTTGGAGAGCTGGAGACCATGTCCTAGCTCGGGGAGCCGCGCGCCGCCAAAAGCTCCTGGGCGCGCCGCATTACCCGACGCTCGTTGTCGAACGCCAGCTGCTCCGCGGCATCTTCGATTGGCACCCACCGCGCCTCATTTACTTCCCAATCGTGGTCTTTGGTGTCGCCGGACAGGTATCGCAACAGATAAAAGTGAACCCGCTTGTGAAAGCGTACTCTGATTCCGTTCTCGAGACCGGCGTACCAGTATTCAATGGTCTCGATGTGCTCCACGACTTCGCTCGACACCCCGCCTTCTTCGCGCGCTTCGCGCACGGCGGTGACATCAGGTGCTTCGCCCTTGTCGACGAGACCCTTCGGCAGCTGCCACCGATGCTGGCCGCCGACCTCGACGATGACCACCTCGACGCCGGCTCCGCCGTGACGGTACACGACGCCGCCCGCAGACGTCTGATCCCGGATTGGAATCTTGATCGCGGGAGATTTGCGCGGGCTTGACCCGCCGGGTTTACGCGGGGGCATTGGCTGCGGTGCGATATCGCTCAGCCCATAACTGCACCTTCTCGAGGACGTCGCGAGGCTGTATGCGCAGCATGCGTCCCGGCCGGTTCTCCATCGAGATGGGATAGTGTTCACCGGGATCGCCGTAGGCATCGACGATCAGGTCATGAAAACGCCGATAGGGTCCGGTTCTCTTGGGGTTCGTGTAACCCATCAGGCTTATCACCGGGCGATCCAGCGCGACGGTCATGTGCAGCGGCCCCGTGTCCGGCGAAAGCACCAGCGACGATGCATCGAGAATAGAAACAAGATTTCTGAGACCGCTGCCCAGCTCCGAGCGCGGTTTGATCCTGGCGCGTTGCATTACCTCGCGCTCCGCTGACAACTCTCGCTCGCTTCGACCTCCAACCAGCACCACCTGCATCCCGAAATTGCCTTGCAGCGCGTCGATCACTTCTGCCCAGCGGTCGGGCAGCCAGTCTTTCTCCGGCTTGCTCGTCGCGATGACTACTGACGCAATCGGCCGGTCGATCGAAGAGACGAAATTTCGTTGCCACTCTCGTTCCTGCGGCCACGGCCCCAGGTTCCACTCCACAGGATCGGGGCTGACGCCGAGGGCGGTCAGGAACTCGAAATACTGATCCTGGACGTGTTGAACGGCGTGCGCCGGAATCTTCCGGTTTGTGAACAGCCAGTTCATGTCACGCGCCCGCGCACGGTCGAATCCAAGCTTGATTGCCGCGGGTGTCAACGCGGTGACTATTCCGGCTTTGAAGTAAACCTGGAGGTTGATAACCAGATCGAAATGTCGTTGTGCCAGCGCTTCGCGAACATCGGCGAAGGCGCGCAATCCGCGCGACCGGTCGAAGATGATGATGTCATCTATCGAATGGTGGCCGCGAACCAGCGTCGCGGGTCCCGGCTGAAGCACCCAGGTTATCCGCGTCGCGGGGTTCGCGCGCTTGAGAGCATTGATGACCGGGAGCACGTGCACCGCGTCTCCGACCGCGCTCATCATCACTATGCAGATGCTGCCGGGCACCCCTGTTAGACCGCGAACAGTCACTCGGCGCTCCGCAGTCGCAGGAATTCCTCGTCTTCCGCCGAGTAAGGGAGCTCATGCAGATCGCGCCATTTGCGGAGCGAGCGAATCAGGCGATCGAGATTCGCCTGTGCCACCAGCGGCGATCCAGGGCCGCTGAATCGGACGCGGTCCACGTCCAGAACGTGCGCATCGAGTCCCGGGCCATCTCCCGCCGTCAGCAGAATGTTCTTGAGATTCAGATCCTGATGGTGAGCGCCGGCCTGCGTCAGAGCCTTGAGCAGCTTGACCACCGCCTCGAGAACCATGGTGCGGTGGGCGTGATCGGTGATTCTCGCCAACGCGACGGAGAGATCGTGTCCGTTGGGAATCTCGCGAGTCGCGACGTCGGAGCGTCGAAGCACCACGCTCTTTGGGTACGATACGTAAGCAACAACTTCCGGCGTGCTCACCCCGCTCGCCCGCAGTCGGAGCGAGGCGATGAGCTCACGAAACCCACGCGTTGGCATCACGAAGAGATCTTTGCTCACCTTCGCCATCCAGCCGCCGCGCATGTTGTGTCGCACGACGACACGCCCGCAATCGCCTGATAAGTTCACCGCGAAGACGGGTGCGCGTCCCACCAGCGGCGTGGCGTCAGGCTGCCGAGCGGCGAAGTCGTACAGCTTTTCCTTCTCCAGAATTGCGCGCAGGGTCTCCTTGCAGCTCGCGATCGCGATAACGCGCGCACCCCCGACCTCGAACCGGTCGTACGACGGGATGCCGATACGAATCATTTTTTCTTGTTACCGACAGGTCGCCGCACCGCCGCAATGGCGCTGAGCAGCGCCTGTGCTTTGCTGCGCGTCTCTTCCCACTCGCGCTCGGGAACGGAGTCGGCGACGATTCCCGCGCCTGCCTGCACAGATGCGGTGTTGCCGGTGATCACGCACGTGCGAATAGTGATTGCCAGATCCATTCGCTTGCCGCCGGCCGCGATGTACCCGATCGCGCCGGCGTAAGGGCCGCGGGCGACCGGTTCCAGCTCGTCGATTATCTCCATCGCTCTGATTTTGGGCGCGCCGGTCATCGTGCCCGCCGGAAACGTCGCGCGAAAGACATCGAGCGCCGACATGCCGTCGTTGAGCTGGCCTTCCACCTGACTCACGATGTGCAGCACGTGCGAGTACTTCTCGACCTTCATCAGCTCGGTGACTTTGACGGTTCCATATTTGGCGACGCGGCCGACATCATTTCTTCCCAGATCGACGAGCATCACGTGTTCCGCGCGCTCTTTCTCGTCCGCCAGCAGCTCCGTCGAGAGCCGCTCGTCCTCCGCCGTGGATTTCCCACGCGGCCGCGTACCCGCGATCGGACGCAGCGTAATCGCGCCGTCCGATACTCTCACCAGCAGCTCGGGAGAGCTGCCCACAATCTCGGTTCCGTCCAGAACCAGGTGATACATGTAGGGCGAAGGATTGATCGCCCGCAACGCGCGGTACAAGTCCGATGGGTCGAAGTCCAGTGGAACTTCGATGCGGCGCGAGAGAAGAGCCTGGAAGCAGTCGCCGGCGCGAATGTATTCCTTTATCCGATCGACGTCGGCCATGAAATCGGCGCGGTCATAACTCGACTTGCCTTCTTCCGGCTTCGCGGAAAAAGCGGGAGACATCGCCGCGATTGCAGACGGCGTGCGCAGGCGGGAGAGCAGCTCGTCGAGCTCTTTGCGCGCACCGTCGTAAAGTTTGCGCAGCTCAGGCTGTCCGGTGCCTTTTGGAATCGGAACTGAAATCACGACCCGCGCGTTGCTGCGCAGATTGTCGAGAATGACTAGCGATCGCGTGAAAACAAAAAGCGCGTCGGGCGCGGGCAACCCCCCTTCCGGGCGGTTCGGTAGCTTCTCGATCAGTCTCACAGTGTCGTAGCTGAAGTAGCCGACGACGCCGCCCCAGAACTGTCCCAGCTCGGGGATGTACGCGGGCCTGGCGGCATCGATCAACGCCGAGAGATCGTCGAGCGGATTGTCCGGGCGGCGGGGATTGTGCCAGCCGCGCTCGCTCGTCCAGTCCTCGACGACACCGTTTTTAAGCCTCCACGCCGAACGCGGCTCGGTGCCGAGGAAGGTGTAGCGCGCCCACGTCTCGCTGCCGGCAGGGGCGGACTCGAGCAGGAACGCGAATGGCCCGCGACGCAGCTTGAGGAAGGCCGAAACGGGAGTATCGGTGTCCAGCAGGCAATCCTCCCAGACCGGCACGAGTGTCGCACCCGATGCGCGCTCGCTGAATTCGTCGAAAGTCATCCTGCTAACTTTCTTTCATGAAGCGCTGCACTCTCATTCGCATATTCGCATTCCTTGCGGTTGGCTCGCCGATCGGAGCGCAACAGATATGGAACGATCCGCGCACGATGACGCTGGTCGGGCGCGCCACCGAGAGAAGGGCGAGCCAGCTCGCGGATACCGCGCTCGTCGACTACAGGGCTACGGCCCACGGGTACGTGACGTTCCTTGCGCAATTTGGAGAGGGTTTTCCCGATCCGCCAAAGATCGTCAAGGCTGACGAGCTGGGTCTGGAAGTCTACTGGCGCGCGCCCGATCTGAGCAAGCAGCGCATTATGGGCCGCCGCGACACGCTGCTCCTGCCGACGGATATCAACTACCATCGGGACCACCTCGGCATCGTCCAGAACAACTTCAGAAACGTGATCAGGATCGGCGAAGGTGACGAGGTGCAGGATGTGCCGCACCCACTCTCGGCCGCGGGGCTCGACGCCTACGACTTCGCAGTGCGGGACTCGCTACAGATCCGCCTCGCCGATCGCGTGCTCGATGTCTACGAGGTGCGAGTCCGTCCCAAGGACGATAAGCAGCCGCGCGCGGTTGGCGCGGTGTACATCGCCCGGGACAACGCGGAAGTGGTGCGAATGGCCTTCAGCTTCACGCGCGCCGCTTTGATCGACAAGGAGCTCGAGGATGTCTCCGTGGTGCTGGAGAATGCCCTCATCGAGAGCCGGTTCTGGCTGCCCCGCCGCCAGGAGATAGAGATACGGCGGACCGGATCGTGGATGGACTACCCCGCGCGCGGCATCATTCGCGGCCGCTGGGAGATCTGTTGCTACGAGGTCAACACCGGGATCCCGCAGAGTATTTTCACGGGCCCGGAGATCGTGATGGCGCCGCCAGCGGAACGAGCCCAAAGTCCTTTCCCGTTCACAGGCAAATTGCTCGATTCACTTCCGCCCGACGTGCGAGCGGTAACCGACCAGGATGTAAAAAAGGTTCAGGACGAGGCTCGCGCTCTCGTGCGGGAAGCTGCTCTCGCCCGCAGCAAGAGCTTCGCACTCTCGGCCCGGCACATCTCCGATATCGCTCGTTTTAACCGCGTCGAGGGCCTCGCACTTGGCACCGGAATTCTGCAGCGCCTTGGCGGTGGCTGGGCCGTCGGACTATCGGGCCGGTACGGCTTCAGCGACGAAGAGCTCAAGGGTCGTGGTGCGCTCGAGTACACGACTGGTGCTGGATCCCGCTTCGTTCTGGCCGGTGAGCGGCAGTATCGGGACGTCAGCGACGAGCAGGAGACTTCCCTCGCTCGAAATACGATCGCGGCCCAGGAATTCGGCAGTGACTACACCGACACTTATGACGTAAAAGGCGCATCGCTGAGCTGGTCGCTGGCTCGCACGGGCTGGCGTCCCTCACTCGAGCTCGCCTACGAGCAACACGATTCGCTTCAGGTCAACGCTCAGCCAGCCAACGGAACTTTCGAGCCGACCATTCCGGCTGCCTCGCTCGACGAGCTCAGATTGACGTTGGGCGCGGACCGGCCAACGACTTTGACATTCGGCGGCTACGAGATTGGTGCGCATATCGGCCTGAGCGGAATTCACGTTCAGCGCTACGCAGCGTTCGCCAAGATGTACTTGCGGCCGGTGTTCACTCTCGATCTGCAGAAGCCGATTGGCTCGAGCAGAGTGCTGTTCCACACTCTCGCTGCGGGCATCCTTGGCCCTGAGCCACCGACCCAGCATCTCGTTTTTCTCGGTGGACCGGTCACCGGCCCCGGCTATGACTTTCATCAATTTGTCGGGCGCGCCGGTGTGAGCCAGCGGATCGAGTATCGATTCCTGGCGCCGTTCTTCGCCATCCCGCTCGGGCGATTTGGAACGGCTCCCGCCACAATTACTCTGGCACCCTTTGCCAACGTCGTCTGGATCGATCGCTCCGCTCTCTTCAAGCCGGCGCGGCAGGGTTGGTACCCGTCCATCGGACTAGGCGCGCTCACCGTGTTCGATGTTCTTCGCTTCGACGTTGGTCGTGGGCTGAGAGATGGCCGCTGGACATTCGGTGTGGATATCGGGCGCGATTTCTGGAGTGTGCTCTAGCGCTTTCGCGGGGGATCATTCGGCCACGCCGTCGCGAACACTCCGCCGTAGCCTCTGGCGTGGCTTCTCTCCTCCAGGCACCACCCCACGACGCGTGGCTGCTCCCGCTGCTGCGCGAATTACTGACCGAGCCGGTCGTCGCGAAGCTCGAGGCCGAAGAGCCGGCGAGCTACTGGTCCGCGGTCGTCGCCGCCGGTCTCCTCAACGATGAAGAGATTCTCGCGGCCGTTGCGGAACATACCCGCACCCGGATTGCGGCCGGCCTGCTCGTAGGCTCCCTCGCCCGAGATCGCGTAAGTGAACGACTGGCCAGACGGTTCTGCATCCTGCCATTGGCCATATCCGAATCGATTCTGGATATCGCGACAGCCAATCCGTACGACCTCGACTGCGAGCAAACGCTGGCTTTCGCCACCGGCCGCAAAGTTCGGATGTCGCTCGCGGCTCCTGCTCGAATCATGGAGCGCATCGAAGAAGTTTACGCTCCGGTCGAGCGCGTCAGCAAAATGCTGGGACAGGCATCGAAATCGTCCCCACAACCGGTGATCGAAAAGGTCGACGATGCCGATTCCATAGACGAAAAAGAAGCCGAGCGGCCGGTAATCAAGCTCGTCGACCACATTGTGGCTGAAGGGATCGCTGCCAACGCAAGCGACATCCATCTCGAGGCCGGCGAGACGGGGATCGCCGTGCGCTATCGGATCGATGGCATGCTCAAAGAGGTGATGGTGCTGCCGAAGGCGGTCGGCGTACCGCTCGTCTCACGGATTAAAATCATGTCGCAAATGGACATCGCCGACCGGCTGCGGCCGCAGGGTGGTCGGGCGCGAGTGTCGATCAACGGCGCTCGGGTCGATTTGCGGGTCTCGACCCTTCCCGCATCGCATGGGGAGAAAGTCGTCATCCGGATCCTGGATTCGCGCGCCGCGCTCCGCTCGGTTGAGACTCTTGGTCTCGACCCGATCGACGGGCCGCGAATGCAGAAGCTGCTCGATGTCAGGGAAGGGCTAATCCTTGTGACCGGCCCGACCGGCTCGGGAAAAACCACAACGCTCTACGCCGCGCTGCGCGTGCTCCAGCACCGTGGCGTCAACATCATCACCGTCGAGGATCCGGTCGAATACCGGATTCCCGGGATCGTACAGGTCCAGATCCACGAGAAGGCCGGGCTGACGTTCGCATCCGCGCTGAGATCAGTTCTGCGGCAGGATCCCGACGTGGTTCTGATCGGCGAGATCCGCGACCGTGAGACAGCGGCGATAGCGATTCAGGCATCGCTCACAGGTCACCTGGTTTTCGCGACGCTACACACCAACGATGCCTGCAGCTCCATCATCCGCCTCTCCGACCTTGGCGTGGACTCCGGCAAGCTCGCTGGCGCGCTCAAGGGCGTTGTGGCGCAACGTCTCATTCGTCGCCTATGCCCCTCATGCAAGCTCGTTGCAAACGCCGGCGTTCCTCGACGCTTGCTTGGTTCGGTAAGCAGTGATTCGATGATCTACATGCCAGTCGGCTGCGTCGACTGCTCTCTTACTGGCTATTCAGGAAGAGTCGCGGTGACGGAAGTACTCGTGACGACCCCTGAGATCGAGCGCGCCATTGCCGAAAACGCCGCCGCGGAACGGTTGCTGGCTGCCGCGCGCGCGTCGGGGACGAGATCGCTCTGGTCCTGCGGTTGCGCGCAGCTCGTCGCCGGCAACACCAGCGCGGAGGAGCTGGTCCGTGTCATCGAGCCCGAGACTTCGCGGAACAGCCAGGCGGGTGGACCGGCATACAATTCGCCCGCTCAGATGGTCTATGAAAAACCCGCCGAGCATTCAATGACCAGGATTGTTCCCGGTGTTATCGAGCTTTTTGTGATCAGGCATCAGGCCGGCGACTGGCGCGTTCTCGTCCTGCAGCGCGCGGCGGATGGGAAACGACCTGGTTCGTGGGAGACGGTCTACGGGAAGATCGACGCACGCGAGAAGCCGGAGAAAGCTGCCGTTCGCGAGCTGGAGGAGGAGACGGGGTTGGAGCCGAAATCGCTCTACAACGTCACCGTCAGCAACTTCTACCTTCACGCCAAACGCACCATTCAAATGTGCATCACCTTCGCTGCTTTCGTCGAAGAGGACGCCGAGGTGACGCTGAGCGAAGAGCACCAGCGGTTCGAGTGGCTGACAGTCGACGGCGCTTGCGAGCGCTTCACCTGGCCGCGCGAAGCCCACGCGCTTCGCGATGCGCACCACTTGTTGAAGAACGGTGATGCCGGACCTGTGGAAGATGTACTTCGAGTAAGGTGACGGCCGCGGTTCTTATCTGGTCCTGACGCTCGTCACCGCATCGAGTCCCGGCGGCGCATTCGGCTTTACTCTCACACTCTTCGCCGGAATCCCGACATAAACGTGGTACGGGCGCACATCCTTGGTCGCCACCGCCATTGCCCCGACCATTGCCTGCTCGTTGACGTGGACTCCTGCCAGCACGGTCGCGTGGTAGGTGATGCGCACACCGTCATCGAGGCGAGTCGTCGCATCTGTAACGTCGCGCTGGTCGACAATGCTGTGAGTATGGCTGTAGATGTTCGCGTAGTCGCTGATGGAGACGTTGTTGCCGATGACTATGCCGCCACGATCGTCGAGCAGCACGTGACGGTGAACTACGACGTTATTGCCGACCTCGAGGTTGTACCCGAAAGAGAACTCGACGTGCTGGAACGCCTTGAAATTCTCCCCGCACTTTTTGAAGATGTACGGAGCCAGCATTCGTCTGAACTGCACACCCAGCTCGACGTTCTGGCCGCCGAGCGGGGTGCGATCGAATGAATACCAGAGCCAGAGCAGCGGTTTGACCCTCTGGAAGCTGGCGTCATCGCATTCGGCGTAGTATTCGGGCTCGAGGGTGATATTGCCCGGGTCGAGCGACGACAGCGCGATCCGAGTGCCAAGCGGAAGCTTCGCATCTTCGACAGCCGTGTCCCAATTGGCGGCGTACTGCGGATACGCGATCTCGCAAAGCGTGCGACGGCAAAGCAGCGCCCGATCGGCGCCGGATTTCAGCTCGGCGCCCAGCTTTTCCAGCCACTGGGATTCGATGCCCGCGATCGGCAAAGCGGGAAGTTTGCGGAGAGGGTAGATGGCCATTCGGGGAAAGTTGCGCTTGCTCCCCGCTAAAAACCAGCTACTGCGTCGGCCGGGATGCCCGAGCGCGAACGAGAGCTCGCTCACGCTCCACTCTCGTCAGAATCTGCTCCCAGCTATCGTCGCGCACGTTCTGGAAAGTGACTGAAAGGGGTTGATCCAGATCGATCGCTTCATCGAAGAGGTAGATGGCGCTCTGTGTTTCGCGCTGCCGCAGGCGCTGTTCACCAAAACCGGAGCTAAGTGGCAGCACCTCGAGCGCGCGGAAATCGCGACCGCTGCTGGTGATGACCAGCTCCATCGGGCTGAAATGCACGTCTGGCTGCACACCGTAGAAGGACACATACCACAGGTCGGGAACCCGACCGCCGGTCCTTCTGGTCACCGCGGCTATTGCCTGCTTGTTGCTCTCCTGCAGGTCGCGCAGCGCGCGGTATGAATCCGGAGTCAGCAATCGAATGAGATTCTCGTCGAGAGGGATTGCCCGCATGATCAGTCCCTGCAGCTCGATTCTGATTGCGATTTCGTCCTGACGCAGCGTGCCGAACCCGACCGGAACTGTCGCGCGTCCGGTGGTGTCATCGCCAATCGGGGCCAGCGTCCCCTGCTGTGCCGAGGACGTTGCGCTGGTGCACGCGCCAAGGATCGCGCACACGCCGGCGGCCAGCCATAGCATATGACGCATCGTCATGAAGCATCCGCGGCGGGCGCCGCGCTGACCAGATCCATTATCGCCTCCAGCAATTCGGTGCGGCCCTCGCCTGAAATCGCGCTAAAGGGAATCACCTGCTCGCTCTCCAGGCTCAGCATCTTAGTAAGATCCGACACCCGTGTGCGCGCTGCCGATTTACTCAGCTTGTCCGTCTTTGTCACCGCGACCAGTGTCGGAACCTCCACTGCGGCGAGGAAGTCGAGCATAGCCCGATCATCTTCGCTCGGATCGCGCCTGATGTCCAGCAGCAACACTATACCCCGCAGCTGGCTCGTTCGCCGCATGTAACTTTCGATCATAGGCTTCCAGCCCGCTTTCTTCTCCTTCGAGATGCGCGCGTATCCGTAGCCGGGAAGATCCACCAGCACGAAGCCGTTGTTGATGCGAAAGAAGTTGATCTCGCGGGTGCGCCCCGGGGTGCGACTGACTCGCGCAAATGCTTTTCGCCGCACGAGTGAGTTGAGCAGGGAAGACTTGCCGACGTTCGATCTTCCCGCGAAGGCGACTTCCGGCAGCGACGAGTCGGGGCGCCAGCCAGTCTTCTCCGACATCCCGCCAATGAACTCGACGTTCCGTATGATCAGCGCGTCCTTCTCGACCACCGAACGCCTAGTGGGTCACTGCATCGTAGAGCGGTTCGCCTTTGCCCGAAGTCGCGGCGGGCTGCGGTCGGAGCGCGACCGCCAGCACCTCGTCCATTGTTTTCACCGGGTGGAACCTCACCGAGGCGCGGACTTCCTCCGGGAGCTCTTCGATGTCGCGGGCGTTGGCGAATGGGACGATCACCTCGCTGACCTTGTTCCGGTGCGCGGCGACTGACTTCTCCTTGAGGCCGCCGATCGGCAGCACCCTGCCACGCAGCGTAATCTCTCCCGTCATGGCTACATCGCCGCGCACTGGAACGCCGGTGAGCGCGCTGATGACCGCTGTGGCAATGGCGATGCCCGCCGATGGACCGTCCTTCGGCGTAGCGCCCGCGGGCATGTGGATGTGGATGTCCCTCGTCCGATAGAACTCCGACTCGATTCCCAGCGCCCGGGCGCGAGCGCGAGCGTAGGAAAGAGCGGCGCTTGCCGATTCCTTCATGACGTCGCCGAGCGTTCCGGTTAGCTGCACCTTGCCGCGACCTTTGACGACGCTGACCTCGATCTCCAGCACCTCGCCACCCGCTGACGTGTACGCCAGACCGGATGCGACGCCAACCTTGTCCTCGAGCGACGTGTCATCCGGATCGAAAGGCGGTGCGCCAAGCAGCTCTTTCAGATCTTCAACACGTACCCGATGTGCCTTGATCTCTTCTGCCGGCAGCTCGGCGCGCTGACGCGCAAGCTTGCGTGCTACGCGCGCGATGCGCCGCTCCAGCTCGCGCACTCCCGCTTCGCGGGTGTAGCCCCTCATGATCGCCATCAACACATCAGGATCGACGGCGACTTCCTCCTTTTTCAGGCCGTTCGCTTCAACCTGTCGCGGCAACAGGTATTTGCTGGCGATGGCCAGCTTTTCGTGATCGAGATAGCCGGCGATGCGCAGGATCTCCATTCGGTCGCGCAAAGCCTCGGGAATGCCGGCCAGCGAATTCGCAGTGGTTATGAACAGCACCTGCGAGAGATCGTAGTCGACCTCCAGGTAGTTGTCGTTGAAAGTCGTGTTCTGCTCGGGGTCGAGAACCTCCAGCAGCGCCGCCGCTGGATCGCCGCGGAAATCCTGACCGAGCTTGTCCACTTCGTCGAGGAGAATCACCGGGTTGACCACCTCGGCGCGTCTCATCGCCTGGATGATCCGTCCCGGCATCGATCCGATGTACGTGCGGCGGTGTCCGCGGATCTCCGCTTCGTCGCGAACGCCGCCCAGCGCCATGCGCACGAACTTCCTGCCCAGCGCGCGGGCAATCGATCTGCCGAGCGATGTCTTGCCGACGCCAGGCGGGCCGACGAGACAGAGAATCTGTCCGTCCAGCCGGCCGACGAGAGACAATACGGCAATGAAGTCCAGAATCCGATCCTTCACTTCGTCGAGCCCGTAATGATCGGCGTCGAGAATCGCTCGCGCATGTGCGACATCGAGAACCTCGTCGGTGCGCTCCGTCCACGGGATCGAAACGATCCAGTCGACGAAATTCCGCGCCACGGTGAACTCGGGCGACATCGGCGGCATCCGGCGCAGCTTCCGCAATTCGCGGAGGGTTCGCTGCTCCACAGGCGATGGCAGCTGCTTTTTCTTGATCAGAGCTTCGAGGTCGGCGAAGTCATCGCCGTCGTCCTCGCCCAGCTCCTTGTGAATGACGCGCAGCTGCTCCTGCAGGTAGAACTCGCGCTGGTTCTGGAACATTGCGCCGCGCACGTCGTCGTCGATCTTCCGCTCGAGGCGGAGCAGCTCGATCTCGCCTGACAAAAGCTCGGCCAGCATCTCCAGCAGGGTCCGCAGAGTCTCGGCTTCGAGAAGGGACTGCCTGAGCTCGAAGCGAACTGCGACATGCGCGGCGACTCCGAAGGCCTGGCGCTCCGCAGAGTTCGCGCTCTGGATGATGGTGACAATCTCGGCCGGGATGCGCCGCTGGAGGCTGACGTACTCCTCGAACGAGTTGAGAACGCGCCGGCTGATCGCTTCCGTCTCGGCGACATCCTCTGGACCCGGGCCCTCGAAGGGGAAGGGCGATGCTGCGGCGCGCAGGACATTGCCCGAGGGGATGTAGCGGGTCACGCGTGCGCGCGCGACTCCTTCGACCAGGACGCGGGTGGTGCCGGTCGGAAGGCGCGAAACCTGAACCACCCGGCCGACGACTCCGGTCCGGTGCAGGTCGGCCGCGGCCGGCTCCTGCTTGTCGCCGTCCCGCTGCGCAACGAGGAGGATGATCTTGTCCTCGGCGAGCGCAGCCTCGATCGCGGCCAGAGATGCCGGCCGCCCCACGAGAAGCGGGATGACTACATAGGGGAAAATGACGACATCCCGAAGTGGCAGGACCGGAATCCGGTCCGACGTCTCGATCGCCTCATTGTCCCGCTGGAAGGTCTGTGTCATTAGGGTCGACGAATAACTACCAAACTGAAAACTACCAGCCTGCAGCCTGCTGCACTAAGCCTGCGGCTTCGAGCCGCTTAAACAAAAAGGCGCGAACCATCGCGCCTCTACCATTAACCAGCTCGTAGCAGCTGGCTGAACGCCGCCAGCCCCCGGCTGGTCTTCCTTCGTTTGTAGTTTAGGCCTCTTTCTTCCTTCTCATCGGCGAGATCTCGAGCAGCGGCTGCGTGCCGTTCGTGATGCAGGACTCGGTCACCTTCACCTCGACTACGTCCTCGCGACCTGGCAGGTCGAACATCACTTCCATCAGGACTTCCTCGAGAATCGCGCGCAATCCGCGAGCTCCTGTGCCGCGCTTGAGCGCCTTCTTCGCGATCGCGATCAGCGCCGCTTCGTCGAACGTGATCTTCACATCTTCGAGCCCGAACAGCTTCGCGTACTGCTTGGTGAGCGCGTTCTTCGGCTCCTTCAGGATGCGCACGAGGGCGTCTTCATCGAGCCCTTCGAGAGCAACCGTGACGGGCAGACGGCCCACCAGCTCCGGAATCAGCCCGTAGCGGAGCAGATCGTCCGGCTCCACTTCGCTGAACATCTTCGTCTGGGCGATTTTCTTGTCTCGGGCGGCGGCGCCATTGAAGCCAATCTGGCGACGACCGGTGCGCGCTTCGATGATCTTCTCCAGGCCATCGAACGCGCCGCCGCAGATGAACAGGATGTCCTTGGTGTTGAGCTGGATGTACTCCTGCTGCGGGTGCTTGCGGCCGCCTTGCGGCGGAACCGAAGCCACAGTGCCTTCGATGATCTTGAGCAGCGCCTGCTGTACACCCTCACCCGAAACGTCGCGAGTAATGCTCGGGTTCTCCGACTTGCGGGCGATCTTGTCGATCTCGTCGATGTAAACGATGCCGCGCTCGCACTCAGCGACGTTGAAGTCGCCGGCCTGCAGCAGTCTTACCAGAATGTTCTCGACGTCTTCGCCGACATAGCCAGCTTCGGTGAGCGTCGTGGCGTCGGCGATCGTGAACGGGACGTCCAGAATGCGGGCCAGCGTCCGGGCCAGCAGCGTCTTGCCGACGCCGGTCGGTCCGATCAGGAGAATGTTCGATTTATCGAGCTCGACGTCATCGTCCTTGAGGGACGTCGAATTGATGCGCTTGTAGTGGTTATAAACCGAGACGGCCAGTGCCTTTTTCGCCTGCTCCTGACCGATTACGTACTGGTCGAGGACGTCCTTGATCTCCTGCGGCGACGGTACCTGGGTTATAGCCTCCGCAACCTCGCGCTCCTCATCCTCCGCCAGAATCTCATTACAAAGAGCGATGCACTCGTTGCAGATGTAAACGGACGGTCCGGAGATGAATTTCCGGACGGAGTCTTTCGATTTCCCGCAGAACGAGCAGCGAAGGTGTTTCTCTTGGGACATTAATCGAAGGGAGCGGGGTACGACGGCGCGCTGGCGCCAGAACTAAAGATACCTAACAGTCCGCCCGTAGGCGGTCAAGCAACGAATCCGGGACTACGACTCGTGAAGAATTTCACAAGTAACAGTCCCGGCCGCTCAGGCCTGTTTAAGGGCCTCCTCCATCTCCCCCCGATACGAAATGACGTTGTCGATCAGCCCGTACTCCTTGGCCTCGGTGGCCGACATGAACCGGTCCCTGTCCGTATCGCGCTCGATTCGCTCAGTGGGCTGGCCGGTGTGCTTGGCCATCAACTTGTTCATCTCCGACCGCAGATGGAGAATCTCCTTCGCCTGAATCTCGATGTCGGAGGCCGTTCCACCGCCGCCGCCCTGCGACGGCTGGTGGATCATGATCCGGGAGTGGGGAAGAGCCGAGCGCTTTCCGGGCCTTCCTGCCGCCAGCAGGAATGCGCCCATGCTCGCCGCCAGGCCCATGCAGTTGGTGTTCACCGGCGACTTCAGGAACTGCATCGTGTCGTAAATCGCCAGGCCCGCGGAGACGCTGCCGCCGGGGGAGTTGATGTAGATGTGGATGTCGCGTTCCGGGTTATCGGATTCCAGGAACAGCAGCTGAGCGATCACGATGTTGGCGACATCATCGTTGATCGGCGTGCCCAGGAAGATGATCCGGTCCATGAGAAGCCGGGAGAAAACATCGTAGGTGCGCTCTCCGCGGCTGGAGCGCTCGATGACGTACGGCGTGTAAATCGTCGGCATTGGTTCGTCTTCTTCCTCTCGCCGTCTAGGCATTGGTCGATACATCGTTACGGCCCAGCAGCCACTGGAACACCTTGTCCTCAGTGATGCTGCGCTCCATTTCCTTCAGCCGGCCACTCTTCTCGAGTTGAGCGTAGATCTGGCCGGGGTTTGCCCCTCTCTTTTCTGCCATCTCAGAGATGCGTGCGTCCAGCTCCTTTTCCGTAGCTGTGAGTCCTTCCTTCTCGGCGATGGTCTCGATTACGAGATCGCGCCTGATCTGCCGCTCGGCCATTGAGCGGAATTCACCAGCGAACTGCTCACGCTGGTCCTCCGGAATCTGATACGCTTCGGCGTAGTTTTGCACGAATTGCTGGACCCAGCTCTTGGGCACGTCGAACGCATTCGCCGAAATGATATTGTCGATGAGCTGCTGCCTGACGCTGACATCGGCGTCCTGCTCGGCGTGCCGCTGGAGGTCAGATCGTACAGCGGTTCTCAGAGCTTCGAGCGATTCGAAGTCGCCTACCTCACGCGCCAGAGCATCGTCGAGCGGCGGCGCTGACTTCCGCTTCACTTCATTCAGGGTGATGCGAACTGTCTTCGACTGCCCCCGCTGGCTCTCGTCCGGGAAGTCGTCGGGCCACCTGACAGGCCGCTCGACAGTTTCCCCCGGCGCTGCCGTCATGATCAGCTCTTCAATTCCTGCGATTGCCTGACCTGCTCCCAGAACCAGCGGATAGCTCTTGGGCTCGCCGCTCTCCCCCGTCGCGGTTCCGGTCGAGATCGCCACGTTGACCATATCGCCAGGCTGTGGCTTTTCATTCACGGGGGTCCACGTCGCCTTCTCGTCGCGAATCTGCTCCAGCTGCTGATTCAGCTGATCATCCGTGACCTCGATCCTGGGCCGCTCGATCCTGAAGCCGTTGGTGCGGGCGAGCACTATCGTCGGCCGCACTTCCAGGTGCAGCTCGAACGTAAGTGGCTTACCCTCCTCGAACTTGAGGTCGTGCACGTGGGGCTGCGCGGCCACCTTGATGCTTTCCTTGTCGACAAACTCCTGGTACGCCTCGCGGACCAGCGATTCGAGCGCTTCCTGCCGGATCGCCTCTCCGAACTTCTTGCGCACCACCGTCGCCGGAGCTTTCCCCGGCCTGAACCCGGGAAGCCTCACCGTCGATGCATACCGTCGGGCTGCTTTTTCTTCTGCGTCCTTGACCGCCTCGGCGGGCACTGAAACCTGTATGTGCCGCTCGACCCCCTCAGACGCGCGGGGTGTAAACTCGATTTTCATGTCCGGAATATAACAGAGAGAAGAAGGGTCGAAGTGCCGCAACGCCCGTCCGATACGTTACCGATTTCCGAACAAAAGCAACCAGTCTGGAAAAAATCTGGGCGGCACTCCTATTGCCTTGATGGACAGCACTGAAATCATCTAAAAAAAACGGGATTTATTGCGGAGGAACGATGGAGCTGGACACACTCAAAGACCTTTACGTCGAAGAACTCAAGGACCTTTACAGCGCTGAGAAGCAGTTGATAAAGGCACTGCCGAAGATGGCAAAGGCCGCCAACGACAAGCAGTTGGCAGAGGCATTTCGGACGCACCTGAGACAGACCGCCGAGCACGCGAAACGGCTCGAGCAAATCTGCGAGGAGCTCGGTGTGAGTCCCCGCGGGAAAAAGTGCGTCGGCATGGAAGGACTCATCGAGGAAGGCAGCGACCTGATTAAAGAGAATCCCGATCCGGATGTCCTGGACGCCGGCTTGATCTCCGCGGCCCAGCACGTCGAGCATTACGAGATGGCCGGCTACGGCACGGTCCGCACCTATGCTCGCCAGCTCGGATTCGAAGAGCAGGCGGACCTGCTACAGCAGACGCTGGACGAAGAAGGAGAGACGGATCATCTCCTCACCCGGCTCGCCGAGTCGGGGATCAACGTCGCAGCTGAGGTCTAATATCGATACCGGCGACCAACCGGCATCGGATTCCGGGCTACGAGCAGAGCTCGAGCGGGCGGCGGATGGACTCGTTTATTCGAGTGAATCCGACCGCCCGTTCGACTTTTTTTCCATCTCATTCAGCGGAAGGCGAATGCCCGCCGCCGTGGAGTTCGCGCAGCTCGTGTCAGCGCCCGCCAACTCCCGAATCGAGATACGCTCGCTCGCCAACTTCTTCGCACGCCATACAACGACCGCGGATCCCTTTGATGTCGAGACTCAGAAAATTCGCCCCCGCTACGAGCAATTGATCGGGACGCTCGAGCGGCGGCTGCGGGACGTGCAAGTGTACCGCCTCGGTACCGTAGCGGTGACTTGTTACATCGCTGGATTCGACGGAGACGGAAACCTGAGCGGGTTAAGAACCATCGCTATCGAGACTTAGCGCAGGCCGTCCTGCTGGTATCCAACCGACGGTTTCGCTCGTGTCGCGACAGGTCGGGGCCGACCCATTTTTTGTGCTGTCCGAAATCGCAACATCAGTTTAGATTCTCGCCTTGACCGAGCCTGGGTTCGGTCTCCCGCCCGTTCGCACTACAACAATCAACGAGTGATCCTAATGCGCCTCGCCTCCGCTCGCGTAATACGTACGGTTTTTCTGAGCCTCGCCATTCTGTCTTGCGCGACAGAGCAGGCGGTTGGTCCGACGCTAACAGCCCCAGCAGGCGCAAGCCTGGTCGGTGAGGCGCCGACTCCCGCGAAGGTGGTGATAAGTCAGGTCTATGGCGCGGGGGGGAATAGCGGAGCAACGCTGAATCACGACTACATCGAGCTGTTCAATGCCGGTGGTACGGAGCAGTCTCTCGACGGGTGGTCGGTTCAATATGCTTCGGCAACTGGAACCGGAAATTTTGGCGTAACCAATCAGATTACTCCGCTCAGTGGGTCGATAGCGCCGGGTCAATATGTGTTGGTTGAAGAAGCGGGCGGCACCGCTGGTGCACCGGTCGTCGGCGACATCAGACTGGTCCCCGGTTTCAACGCAATCAGCATGGCAGCCGGCGCCGGCAAGGTGGCGCTGGTAAGAAGCGCGACTTCCCTCGGTTGCAACGGCAGCAATAGCGCGTGCTCGGCGGCCGCGCTCGCGCTGATAGTCGACCTGGTCGGATATGGTAACGCGAACTTTTTTGAGGGATCAGGCGGCGCTCCCACAATCGGCACAACCACCGCCGACTTCAGGCGCGATCACGGCTGCACCGATACCGACAATAATGGCGCCGATTTCACTGCGGTAAACCCTCCCGCGCCTCGCACACGCGCCACTCTTGTCAATCCGTGCGTTCCGATTGTGCCCGTAGGCCCGGTGGTGACCGTCACCATAACACCCGAGGACGCGAGCGTCAGAGTCGGCGGTACGCTTCAACTCACCGCGACCGGAAAGGACGATGCAGACAACGTCTCCCCAACCACATTCTCCTGGGTTTCGTCGGATCCGAGCATTGCGACAGTTAACCCGACAACCGGACTCGCGACTGGAGTCAAAGAGGGGACGGTTGATGTCACCGCCACATCCGCCAATGGAGTCCCGGCGACGACGAGCCTCTCAGTGGCAGAGGCGGGCAGTGTCGCTTCGGTGACCATTGCCATCAATACTCCACGACAGGCGCCGGTCGGGTACACCAAGCCCGCTTTCCCAACCGTCAAGCTCGATGACGGTACCAACGTCACCGCCACGACGACTCTTACCTGGACCAGCTCCAACAGTGCTGTGGCCACCGTGGACGCACTCGGATACATCAGTGCAATCGCGCCCGGCTCGGTAACGATCAGGGCAACCGCGCCCAATGGAGTTTTTGGCGGCAACAACTTTACTGTCATTCCGGCAACAGCGCCAACGACGGCGATCTATCGGAACCACCTCGAGTTCGGAACGCCGATCGACAACACACCAGGCGACGAGCTCATTCTCTCCAAACCGCAGTACGTCGAATCGTACAATCGCAATCGCGGCGGGCCGAACTGGGTGAGCTGGGATCTCAACGCGTCGCAATTCGGTCCGGTTCCGCGCTGCGACTGCTTTACCGCCGATCAAACTCTCCCGCCGGATGTCTATCACGTCGTCGACTTCGACTATCGCAACGGCGGCTATGACCGTGGCCACATGGTGCAGTCTGAATCACGCACCACCACCGATCAGGAAAACGCGGCGACATTCCTGTTGACGAACATCCTCCCACAGGCGAACGCGAACAACACCGGGCCCTGGAGCAAGTTCGAAAACCATTTGAACGATCAGGCGCGTGCCACCAACGGAGTCACAACACCGCACGAGGTATATGTCGTCGCTGGCGGTATCTACAGCGCGACGCCGGGAACGCTCAAAAACGAAGGCAAAGTTGCAATCCCCGACTATACGTGGAAGGTCGCCGTCATCATGCCCGCCGGGAAAGGACTCGCCGACGTCCATTCGGTGTCCGATCTCCAGATCGAGGCTGTGAAGATGCCGAATCTTGTCGGTGGGACCGGACCGGCCTCCGTTGTCGGAATTCACTCCGATTGGGAATCGTACCGGACAACCGTGCACGAGCTCGAAGCGGAGACAGGGTACGATTTGCTGTCCGCATTGCCTGACGCGATCGAGTGCAAAGTGGAGTCGAGGGACTGTGGTCCGACCGCGGAGCTCGACGGTCCAGCGAGTGGAGTGGAAGGAGCTGACCTCACGTTCGACGGCAGCGGTTCTGCGGACCCGGATGGCGATGCGGTGATCTACGCGTGGAGCTTTGGTGACGGTGGTACGAGCTCCGCCGCCAGTCCATCGCACACATTCGCCGACAACGGAGTCTATACCGTCACGCTTACGGTGAAGGATCCTTCCGGCCTCGAGGACACGAAGTCGAAGACCGTCACCATTAGCAACGTCGCGCCGGTGGTGAAAACTCTCACGGTAAGTTCTTCCGTGTTGTCAGGGGAGACGGTGAATGCGCTGGCAACATTCGGCGATGCCGGCGTCAACGACGCCCCATGGAGCTACGTCTTCGATTGGGGTGCGGGGAACACGGCTAACGGCGTCACCAGCTCACAGGGATCGTCGGTCGGTTCGAACCGCTCATTCTTCGAAGCGGGCACGTACACAGTTTCGTTCATCGTTCAGGACAAAGATGGCGCTGCCAGCTTGATTCGCACTGCAACCTTCACCGTCGGCAGAATTCCGCTGGAGCTGAGCGCAAATCCGAACCGCATCAATATCGGCGGCGATGGTAACGGCCAGGTCATCGTGACGGTCTACGGAACGCGTGATGTCGATGCTTCTGCGATCGACCTGAGCTCCGTCTCGATCGGCAGCGTCACTCCGGACGAGAACGGAAGTGGTGACGCCAAGGCGTCAGTAGCCGATGCCAACGGAGACGGTTTGGCCGATCTGGTTTTGCATTTCCAGCGCTCCGCCTTGCTCGGGGCGGGCCAGCTCAGGAACTCCACAACCCAGCTGGTTCTGCGCGCGAACCTGACTGATCATCGTCAGATCGAAGCACGCGGCTCGGTCAATGTCATCGGGGCAATGAAGTAGTCATCGCGAATTGAGCCAAACAAAAAGCCGGCGCGATATGCGCCGGCTTTTTGTTTGCGCCTGATATTGGCTGATGATGCGCACAGCCGGGCTATGATCCGCGCCGCCCTGATTTCATCGAGGTCGCTGGCGGCTTTCCCGCCCTCACCGGCGGATTGGGGGCGTGCGTCGGTTGGACCTTCGTTGTCTCCGGCACACTGTGCGGCTGTTCCTTCTTCTTTTTCTTCGAGAAATCGGGGATCTCGTTTTTTCGCTTCATAAGCTCTCCGTTTCAGGTTTGGGGTCATGCGAAAGGGGGGACTCGAACCCCCACGGATTGCTCCACTGGATCCTAAGTCCAGCGCGTCTACCAATTCCGCCACTTCCGCGTGCGTTCAAAAATACTGGAATCACCGGCTCGAAACAGACTCCCCGCAACACAATAAAAAAAGCCCCCGCGAACTCTCCGCAGGGGCTTTTTACCGAATCAGAAACTATTACTGACCGACCTGCAAAGTGACGATCCGCGTTGCGTGTGTCGGATCGTCCAAGCGGTAGACGCTGAAGCGGACATAGTCGCCGTTCTTCAACGGGCTGAGGACAGCCTGCAAGTCGCTCGGTGTGTTGATGGCACGACGCGGAGCGGGGAAGAGAACCTCGGTAATGACATCATTACGCGACAGCTTCTCATCAGCCGGACCACCAGGTGTGACATCGGATACCATTACGCCGCGGACTGGTGTCGAAAGCCGCGCCTGTGCCGCGATCTCCGGGCTCACCGGTGCGACAGAGATGCCCAGCGCCGGGTGCGCCATTCCCCCGCTCACCGACGGCGTCGGCGTGGCGTTGGTCGCCACATCCGAATCAGTCTTCGCTTCCATCAGTCGAACGCGGAAAGTCTTGCGTTGACCGTAGCGCATCACTTCAACGTCGATCGTCTCGCCCGGATTATGGTTGCGCACGATCCGCTGCAGAGTGCTGACACGATCGACCGGCTGGCCATCAGCGGTGATGATCACGTCGCCAGGCTGGAGGCCCGCCTGCTTCGCCGGGCTGTCGTCGCTCGGGAAGTTGCGCACCAGCACACCGCGAATGTCCTTCACGCCGGCGACTGCCGCGTCCTCAGGGCTCACGTCATCGATGCCGATGCCGAGAGCGGGAACACGAACGCGACCATTGGCGATCAACTGATCCATCACACGCTTCGCCAGCGTGATCGGAATCGCGAAGCCATAGCCCGCGTTGTAACCCGTCGGGCTCGCGATCGCGCTATTGATGCCGATGACCTCACCCTTCGAGTTGACGAGCGGACCACCCGAGTTGCCCGGGTTGATCGCGGCATCAGTCTGAATGAGGTCGCTGATTGCGTACTGATTGTTGCCGGTGGGGTTCATGAGCTCGGCGAGACTGCGGCCCTTCGCGCTGATGATGCCCGCCGTCACGGTGTTCTCGAGTCCGAGCGGATTGCCGATGGCGAGCACCCACTCACCGATGCGGGAAGTCACATCGTTGCCGAGTGACACCGTCGGGAAGTTGTTGCCATCGATCTTGATTACTGCCACGTCGGTGGTGCGATCGTGCCCGACAACCTTCGCCGTGAAAACGCGGTGGTCGAGCATTCTCACCGTCACTCTGTCCGCGACTGTTTCGCGATCGGAGTTCGTGACGACGTGATTGTTGGTGAGGATGTATCCACTGGGCGTCACGATGAAGCCGGAGCCCTGTCCTCGCATTGGCCGCGACTGCTGCGGTATGTCGAACTGGCGGAAGAAATCTTCCATTCCGGGCGGAACGCCTTGCGGAGCCTGCGTGCGTCCGCGCGAAGTGCTGCCGCTATTGCGTGCGGCGCTGAATACTTCGATCGAGACGACAGCTGGCGTCACGTTGTTCGCGATCGCGACGAATGCGTTGCTTGCTTCGGCAATCGGCTGGACGATTGCGGGTGCGGGGCGGGTCTGCGCAAATCCAAGCTTGGTCCAGTTGAGCCCGGACGCGACGATCAATCCGCCCACGAAAGCGGTAATGACGGCTACTAGGAGCCGCGCTTTGTTAGATCCGTATGACATGTGACTGACGGCTAGAGGTTGTAACTATATGACACGATGCGGGAGCTTCAGGTTTCACGCCAGTGAAGGATTTTTTCGATCGCTGTGCTGAAGTCGGAGCAACGGCCCATAAACGGTAATACGAAAAAAGACCGTTGAGTGCTCTACCTTGAGCTAGAGAGCGCCCGAAGCCTGACAACGCCACGGGCTTTCGTGTCCCCTGACTCACTTACTACCAGACGTTCGTAATCGAAAAACGTTAAGTCCAGATCTTGGTAACGAAAAAAAGTTAAATCACACACGTGCCATTGAAACAATTGTGTCTGTTCTCCGGCCTTTCCCGGAGGGTTCCCGACCGCCGCCCTGTAAAGAAATGATGGGCATGTAAAAAACTGTTACAACGTTTATTGATGAGCGCTGGCCGCATGAAAATTAAGTTTGCGTGAATCAACGAGTTACACCGGGGCATATCGGTTGCCTTAGGAGGGGCGTCCGATCGCCACCCTCAGCCCCGACGGTCCGATGCTCCGCAGCAAACTCTTTCGCTCCTTTGTCGCCCTAACGGGTGCCATCCTCCTTGCGTCCTGCTCTGATTCGATCCTTCAGAGCCCGACCGCGCCCATCGATGTAGCTGCTTCGCACAGTGGTCCAGGTGGTGGCCAGGTTACCAGCGCCATAACCGGAACCATCAGCGACGTCACCAACCTCGAGCTGCGGGCCGTCTGGTGGAAGAAGAGTCAGAAGGGAAATGTTCGCGTCTCCAAAACGATCGATCCGTCGGGCGGAGTGATTTCGCTCCCCGAGACCGGATTGCGAATGGAGTTTCCCGCCGGGGCAGTAGATAAGCCAATCACCATCACGGTCAGCGCCGACGACAAGTACGTCGCCTACAAGATGGAGCCGTCGGGCACGCAGTTCCTCAAGGATGTCACCGTCACCCAGTCGCTCGGGACCACCGAGCTGTCAGGACGCCCGCTTCGGGACCAGCTCTTCGCTGCCTACATCGCAGACGATCGCATCAAGCTGAGCGGCAAGGTACCAGTTCTCGAGATCGAGCCGTCAAAAACGATTTTGTCTCCAATCACGGGCCTGCCAGAAGCCCACGTTTGGATAATCCGGCACTTTTCTAGATACATGCTCGCTTCAGGCTGATCCAGTTTCGCCGCCGTCAACCACCACCAACCGCCCGAACTAAAAACCCATGATGCGCAAGACCTTTGTCCGCTCGTCGCTGCTGCTTTTCACTGCGGTAGCAACCCTGTCATGCTCTGATGCGACACCAACCGGACCCGTCGCGCCGACCCAGGCGCAGGACGGTCTTCTTTCCGGTCTCATCGGAGGATTGCTGCAACCGGTGGTGAAGGTCGTCGGCTTCGTAGCCGATGCGACCGGACTCACCGTTCACCCGGTGGCCTGGGGCGACGATTACGAGCGCGTCACACACTCGGTTTCCGGAGTCATCACTCCCTGGGGCGGCACGCTCGCCATTCCGGAATCGGACTTCACTATCACTTTCGCGCCTGGCGCGTTGAATGAGTCGACCCGGATTACGATCACGTCGGATCCGAATTTCGTCGCCTACAAGATGGAGCCGACGGGTCTTCGCTTCGCGAAACCGGTTGTCGTCACCCAGCGGCTGCGCAAAACGGCGGTGTATGGTCAGCCCCTCTCAGGCCAACTTTTCGGCGCGTACATTGCCGATGACTTGCTTGACCTGAGCAAACTACTGCATGCGCTTGAGATCGAGCTCTCGACCACGATTTTCCAGCCTTCGGACCCGTCGCTCCCGGAGACGGAAATCTGGAACATCAATCACTTTTCCAGATACATGCTCGCTTCGGGGTGACATCGAGCAAGTCGAGACCGACTTTCGGCAAAGGATGAGTTTCCCCAACGAGGGCGGTCTACATGACGAAAAATGACGATGTAGAACGCGCACATCTGCTGGTCGAAAAGGCCCGATCAGCAGAGCAGCTGGAGGAGAGCGCCAAGGCGCTCAGTTTGTACGATGACGCGTTGAATCAATTCGGCCCGGATAGCCGCGACCCGCTCGTCCCCGAGGTGCTGCGCCGGAAGGGAACTATCCTGAGGGAAAGGGGAGACACCGACGGAGCGTTTCGGTGCTACACGCTGAGCCTAGAGAAAGCGCGACTCATCGGATCCGAGCGCGCAGAGGCCCATGCGTTGAACTGTCTCGGTACCGTAGCGCAGCGAAGATGCGATTACAGGGAAACAGAACGGCTCTACGGAGATGCCGCGGCCCTCGCAAGAAAGGCGGGTGACGCGCGTCTGCTCGGAATGATCGAGCAGAACCGCGGAGTTCTGGCGAGCATGCGCGGCGATTATGCAAATGCCGCCGCCTGCTACTCGAACAGCCTCGGCGCGTTCGAGATGGCCGGAGACGCCGAGCCGACTTCCTGGGTGCTCAACAACCTGGGCATCCTTCACACCAAGGTCAAAAACTACGACGACGCGCGACAGTTTCTCGAGCGCGGTCTCGCGATCGCCTTGAATCGAAAAGATCCGGTCGTCGAGAACGTCGTTCGACTAAACCTGGCTGAAGTCTGGCTGGGGCTTGGCCGGCTGGACAATGCGAACGAGTGTTGCGTCGAGGCCCTCGATCAGGCACAGCGGCGCGGAGACCACCTCTCGGCTGCGGGCGCACTGAAAATTCGCGCCGCGATAGAGCGCAAGCGCGGCGCACTCGACAAGAGCATCGCCACTCTGAGAATTGCCATTTACGAGGCTGAAAGTGCGGAGGATCGGCTGCTGCAGGCAGAGATGCTGCGCGAGCTCGGAGAGATCTCGCGGGCTGTCGGGAATCAGGGTGCCGCTCGATCTGCCCTCCGCGAAGCGGCGATCTCGTACGAGCAGCTCGGCGCGCAAGAGGAGCTGGCGGAGATCCGCACCGAGCTCCGCGCCTTTCCAGGCTGAATTCCAGCGAGCTAAGCTCAACCGCCACTAGCGGTTGCTGGAGCGCGCGCTCCATCGTCTCACTATCGCTGGCCTGATACCCTGTCGCGACATCGCGCGACAAGGCATCGTGGCTGCCATCGTCGCGCAGTCATGACAAACCGACACACCATCGAACTCAAGGCGGTCGAGTCGTCCGCCGTCCGCGAGAACATAGACCTCGCCAAAAGGGCTGAGCGTGAAGGCCGGTGGGCGGATGCGTGCGCGATCTACGAGACACTCGTACGCGATCCAAACGCCAACGCCACCACGCGCCTCGCCGCGTTGCGCTGGCTCGGCCGCGCTTATCTGGAACAGGGGAACCGCGCCGCCGCTCTCGACGTGCTGGAAGCGGCAGTCACGTCAGCTGACATGCTCGGATCCCCGCCCGCGGTCGCTCAGGCGCTCAACGTCGTCGGCATTGTCTACCAGGTCGCGGGCGACCTGGATCAGGCAGCGGCGATTTACGGCGCGGCGCGAGCCAAGGCCGAGCAGGCTGGTGACGCCGCGCTGATAGCAATGATCGACCAGAACCTCGGCACCGTTGCCATGATTCGGGGTGACCTCCGTGGGGCGCTCGAGGCATTCCGGCTCAGCCACCTCGGGTACCAGACGTTGGGGATGCGCAATCACGAGGCGCAGGTGCTCAACAACATCGCCCTTGCTTACATGGAGCTGGGGGAGTTGAGCGACGCGGAGGCGGCGTACAACGAGGCGGCGCGCGCCTTTGAGGAAGAGGGTGATCGCGCGCGTCAGTTCGATCTCGCCGTGAACAAAGTGCAGCTCTACATCGCCGGCAAGCGATACGACGAAGCTCTTGCGCAGTGCTCGGAGCTGCTGGCAGTGTCGACCGACGAAGCGCCGTGGCGCGGTGAAGTGTTTCGCCACGTTGGCGTCATCGCCCGCGAGCGCGGTGACCTCGCGTCCGCATCGGAGAGTCTATTGAAAGCCGAGCGCCACGCGATTGAGAGCGGGGACCTCTTGTTGCGCGCCGACGTTTCGGAGCAGCTGGCAGAAGTTAACTGGGCCCAAAAGCGCCACCGGGATATGCTCCAGAGACTCAACGAAGCGCACTCACTCTACTCGCAGCTCAAGGCGCAGCACCGTGTCGCCCAGGTCGAGAAGCGCAACGGCGCCCTCGAGGCTCGATTCCTGGAAATGGCTAGGCAGTGGGGCGACTCGATCGAAGGCAAGGATCGCTACACCCAGGGTCACTGTGAGCGCGTGGCGTTTTTCGCGTGCGTGCTCGCGGATAGCGCCGGCTTCAACGCCCGGTCTCTTTTCTGGTTCCGCATCGGAGCGCTGTTGCACGACATCGGAAAGATCATCGTCCCGACCGAAGTGCTGAACAAACCGGGCAAGCTCACTGACGAGGAGTGGGCGATCATGAAGCGTCACCCCGAAGCGGGGCTGGAGCTCGTTGCCGACATCGATTTTCCGGGAGACATCACCGCGATAATCCGGAATCATCACGAGCGCTGGGATGGGACGGGATATCCCGACCGCCTCAAGGGAGAAGACATTCCGTTCGCGGCCCGCATCCTGTGCGTTGCCGACGTTTACGATGCACTGACTACAACCCGCTCCTACCGGCCCGGACTAACGCACGCCCGCGCTGCCGAAATCATGCGGTCCTCAACGGGACAGTTCGACCCTCAGCTCCTCGAGACCTTCCTCACCTGGGCGGAAACCGCTGACATTCCCGGACGCCCCACCCCGCAGCGCCTCGCCATTTTCGCTTCCAGCGCCGGCGACTGAGCCCGAAGGAAAACCGGCAAAGAAACGTAGCCGCCGGTAAAGAAACGTTGTACCAAAATGATTCCCTGATCAGGCAGCAAATCGCAAGTCTGTGTGGATTCTCGACTTGCGATGGGCACAAGGTCTGCCAAGGATCACCTATGTAAGCCAGATTCTCTTACCAAGGTGGTTCACTATGACAGGTCACCGAGTTCTCCGGTACCTCGCGCTTGTGAGCGCCATTGCCGGCCTGGCGTGTTCGGATGCAACCGCTCCGACCACTCCGGCAATTCAGAAGTCGGTCTCCCCGACGGCTCCCGTCGGTGCTTCCTTCTCGAGGTACATTCTCATCTCCGGATCCTGGGTTTGCGTCGAAGGTTGTTCCCTCGAGCAGCCCGAGTCCCTGCACGGTCCCATCCTCCAGGATTTACCTAACTGAGCAAGGATTGGGATTTTGTTGTACAATTTAGGCTGAAAAAATCGGGAGACTCATGCTCGAGGGCATGAATGATCGGATCGACAGTCGCGCCCGTTTGACGCAGGCTGGTGAGCCGCTTTCGCGGCGCCTGGTCGAGCTGGCCCGCGAAACGGAACGTCGCGGCGATGCGTCTCGCGCGCTCGGTCTATACGACGATGCGATCGAGGCGCTCGAGCGTGAGCAGAACTTCCAGCTCCTCGCGGATACACTGCGCTGGAAGGGTACTCTGCATCGCGAGCAGGGCGAGACCGAGGCAGCCTATCGCTGCTACACGCAAAGCCTGATTCAGGCGGAGAAATGCAATTCCGTCGCAGCGAAGGCGCACGCCTACAATTGCCTCGCCATCGTCGCGCAGAGACGCGGCAACCTCGCCGAAAGCGAAAAGCTATACTGGCAGGCTGGTGAATTCGCCGGACGCGCCGGCGACATTCGGTTGCTTGGAATGATCGAGCAGAACCGCGCCGTGCTCCTCAACATGCGTGGCAACTTCGTCGCTGCCGAGGCGCGCTACTCCAACAGCCTCGGTGCGTTCGAGCGCGCGGGTGACGACGAAGCGGTGTCGTGGGTGCTCAACAATCTTGGAATGCTGTACACCAGGCTTGGGCACTACCAGCGGGCGATCGAGACTTTCGAGAGAGGTCTTGCGATTGCCAGATCGCGCAGCGATGCGCTCGTGGAAAACGTGCTCACCATCAACCTCGCCGAGGTGTGGGTCGCGATCGGACGACTGGACGATGCGGAGAGGTCGTGCAGCGATGCGCTGGAGAGCGCGCGGACGCGAGGCGACCACCTGACGATTGCCGAATCCCTGAAATGCCGAGCTCGGATCGAGCGCGAACGCGGTGCGTACGACGCGAGCATCGCCACTTTGCGCATCGGAATCTTCGAAGCGGAAGGACTCGAGGACAGGCTGCTTCAGGCCGAGATGCTGCGCGAATTCGGGCAGACATCCAAGGCCCTCGGGAATTCGGCCGACGCCCGACTGGCCTGGAGCGAGGCGGCCGAGTCGTTCGAAGACGTCGGCGCCCAGCGCGAAGCTGCAGAAATCAACGCCTTGCTGGCATCGCTCCCAACCTGACGTCGCCGGCGACGACCGCCTGAGCCAGTCCCCCAGCGGGCATTACGGCTGAGTCGTAAGTCCTGAAGAATTCGTGACTTGGCTCGCCAGTCCGTCGTCTCGTAGATAGGCCAGGAACGCACTTCCGGGCCTGATTCGCTCGATCAACTCCCAATCCCCGCGTCGACACTCACCTCGCCGCGAGAAGGAACGGTGTAACTATTTCAGCTCGATCGCAGCAGACGCCCACGGACCGCTGGGACACTCACATCATCGGTGAGAGCGCCGCCGTCCGGGAAGCAATGGGGTTGGCGGCTCAGGTAGCGGCCAGCCGCAGCGTCACGGTATTGCTCGTCGGGGAGACCGGGACCGGAAAGGAACTGTTTGCCCGGGGTATCCACGCCGCCAGCGCTCGAGCGGCCGAACCGTTCGTAGCGATCAACTGCGCGGCGATTCCCGAAACCCTCCTCGAGAGCGAGCTTTTCGGTCACGAGCCCGGCGCATTCACCGACGCGCGCTCCCTCAAACGGGGTCTGTTCGAGGTAGCCGGTTCCGGCACCGTTTTTCTCGACGAAGTTGCAGAGCTCCCTCTCAAGCTCCAGGCAAAGCTTCTTCGGGTGGTCGAAGACAGACGTTTCCGCCGTTTGGGGGGATCCGAAGAACGCGCTCTTGACGCGAGAATCATCGCAGGGACAAACTCGTCACTGGAAACTGGCGTCGCGGATAACCGATTCCGCGCCGACCTGTTTTACCGACTGAACGTGGTAAGGCTCGAGCTTCCTGCATTGCGTGAACGAGAGGGCGACATTCCCATCCTCGCCAACTATTTCGTGAAGCGCCACGCGGAAAGCGAGGGAAGGGAGAATCTGCACTTGGGTCAGGATTCGATAAGCGCGTTGGAACGCCACCGGTGGCCGGGCAACATCCGTGAGCTCAAGAACGTCATTGAGCGCGCGGTCGTCGTCTGCAACGGCGACGTCATCCAACCGCATCACCTGTCCCTGCAGCGCCGCTCCTACATCCCACTGGTCGAGAGTCCTGCTGGTGGTGGCGTGATCCGAATCCCCGCGGAAGGGAAATCCCTCCAGGCGATCGTTGATGAAGCGATTCACACCACCATCGGTCTGACCGGTGGCAATTTGAGCGCGGCAGCCCGCATCCTCGGCATCTCTCGTCCAACCCTTACCAGAAAACTGCGCGACGAGGGGTCAGCCCGTCGCACGATCCTGGCATCGTCATGAACGAGCATTCCACTTCTCGCGCAGGCGAGGTGGAAACCGTGACAATAAAAGCACTCATAGGAGAGGCGAAGCTCGCCGAGCGGGAGCGTCGCTGGAGCGACGCGGCGGTCCGCTACGAAGGGTTGGTGCGCAATCCGCTGGCTGACGATCTGGACCGCCTTTCCGCGCTGCGCTGGCTCGGTCGAGCCTATCTCGAACAAGGCAATCGCGGGGCAGCGATGGATGTGCTGGAGGCAGCGGTTGCGGCCGCGACGCAGGCGCGCTCGCAATCATCCATCGCTCAGGCTCTCAACGTCGTTGCAATAGCGCATCAAACAGGCGGCGATCTGGATCGCGCCGAGTCGATGTATACCGAAGCACGAATCACAGCGCAGTCCATTGGCGATGGCGAAGCGCTGGCGATGATCGATCAGAACCTGGGCACTGTTGCGAACATTCGCGGCGACGTTCATCGCGCGCTGGCGGCCTTTCAGCGCAGCCTCGAGGGCTATCGCGCACTGGGTAAGCGCGAACAGGCCGCGCAGGTTCTCAACAATATCGGTCTCGCCTACAGCGATCTCGGTGAGCTTCAGAAAGCCGCGGTCGCGTACGCCGAAGCAGAGCGGACCTTCGGCGAGCAGCAGGACCACACCAACAAACTGAACGTCACGCTCAATCAGATTCAGCTCTCCATCGTCACTGAACGATTCGAGGAGGCGCAGAGCAGGCTCGAGCCACTCCTGGATCTGGCCGGCGAGCTCGCACCCTCATGGCGCGGCGAGGTTTTCAGGCACGTCGGTGTAATAGCACGCGAGCGCGGCGATTACATGAAAGCGGCCGAGTACCTCGGCCGGGCAAGTGAGTGCGCCGAGGAAGCCGAGGATTTGCTGCTGAAGGCGGACATTTCAGAACAGCTTGCCGAGCTGTACTGGACGCAGAAACGACATCGCGACATGCTCGCGAATCTCAACAAATCCCACGCGCTGTACTCTCAGCTCAAAGCGCAGCATCGCGTCGCGCAGGTGGAGCGCCGCAATTCCGCGCTGGAAGCGCGATTCCTGGAGATGGCGCATCAATGGGGCGATTCGATCGAGAGCAAGGATCATTACACTCAGGGTCACTGTCAGCGGGTTGCATTTTTCGCCTGTGTTCTCGCCGACAGTGTGGGCATGGATTCGCAGTCGCTCTTCTGGTTCAGAATCGGCGCTTTGCTGCACGACATCGGGAAGATCATTGTCCCCACCGAAGTGCTCAACAAAGCGGGGAACCTGTCTGAGGGAGAGTGGGCGATCATGAAGCGCCATCCCGAAGCGGGGCTCGAGCTGGTCGCCGACATCGATTTCCCTGGCGATGTGAGAGCAATCATCCGCAATCATCACGAGCGCTGGGACGGCTCCGGTTACCCCGACGGCCTCAAGGGAGAAGAGATTCCTTTCGCAGCCCGCATTCTTTGCGTCGCCGATGTGTACGATGCGCTCACAACCGCGCGCTCGTATCGTGACAGCCTCAGTCACAATCGAGCTGCGCAGGTGATGCGCAAATCGAAAGGACAGTTCGATCCACAGCTGCTCGAGCTTTTCCTGGACTGGGCTTCGAGTGCGAATGCCGGTGGCCGTCACACCCCTCAGCGCCTCGCGACTTTCTCCATAGGAAATTCTGCATGACGCATGGCCGTCTTCTTCACTCGATCACGCTCTCCTTTCTCCTTCTCAGCGCGTGTTCGAGCGAGAGGCGTGTGGGCGGAACTATCGTTTTGTCTTCGGCTGCGGATGCCGATGTGCTCTTTCCGCCGCTGACGCTGACACTGCAGGGCAAGCAGGTAGTCGATCAGATCTTCGACAACCTGGCCGACATGGGTCCTCAGCTGAATACCGTTGGCGACCAGGGCTTCACGCCGCGGCTGGCCGACAGATGGCGGTGGAGTCCGGACTCGTCATACGTCGCCTTTCACATCAACCCGAGTGCGAAGTGGCACGACGGTGTGCCGGTGGGCGCGAACGATGTGCGGTTCACCTTCAATTTGGTCAAGGACACCAGCCTCGCATCTCCATTGTCTTCCAACCTCGACAACGTTGATTCGGTGACGGTGCCGGATTCGCTCACGGCTGTCGTGTGGTTTCACCAGCGCACGCCGGATCAGTTCTATAAAGCCGCCACGCCCGTCCTGATACTTCCCGAACATCTGCTGTCGAAGGTGCCACCGGCGTCCCTGAACGAAAGCCCTTTCGCGCGAGCACCAGTCGGCAGCGGACGCTTCAGATTTGGCAGCTGGGACAAGGGTAGCCGGATTGTATTGCTCGCCGATTCCGCGAACTATCGAGGACGTCCCAACGTGGACCGCGCGATGTGGCTCATCGCCGCGGATTATCCAGCGGCCTCGTTGAGATTCCTGAACGGTGACGCGGATTTCCTCGATGTCGTTCGGCCTGAGCTGGTGGCGGAAGCAAAGTCGAAGGGCAAGAACCTCATTGTGTCGCCTGGAAGTCTCGACTATGGATACGTCGCCTTCAATTTGCGCAACGCATCAAATTCGGCGGCGCATCCAATCTTCGGTGACCGGGAAACGCGGCGGGCGCTCGTGATGGCGGTCGACAGAAAAGCCATCGTGCGAAACGTGTTCGACACGCTCGGGCTCGTTGCTCATGGACCCGCCACCAGGATTCTGGCCACGAGCGACACTACCCTCGGCATTCCGTACGACGCCCAGGCTGCTGGGCGCAAGCTCGACTCCCTCGGCTGGAAGCCGGGCAGCGATGGAGTACGCGCGCGCGGCAGAACGCCGCTCGCTTTCGCGCTCATGGTACCAACGTCGAGCCCGATAAGGATGAAAATTGCGACTTTGTTACAGGAGCAATGGAGAAAGATTGGCGCGACCGTCCGCATCGACGCGATCGAGCTGAACACCTTCGGGGGCCGAATGGAGGAGCGCAAATTTGAAGCGCTCCTCAACGCCTGGCATATCGATCCAACGCCGTCGTCCGTGCGCGAAGAGTGGGCGAGCTCCGAGATAAAGAAGGGCGGTTACAACGAGACGTCCTACCGTAATCCGGTCTTCGATGCCGTGATAGACAGCGCGATCAAAGAGATGAATCCGGTGCGCAGCGCCGATCTCTACCGGCGCGCCTACCGCGTCCTGACCGACGATGCGCCGGCGCTCTGGATCTACGAGCTTCGCAACGTGCAGGGCGCCTCGCAGCGAATCCAGCCGGTTGGAATCAGGCCAGACGCGTGGTGGGCTGGCCTCGCTGAATGGACGGTCGCCAGTAAGTAGGCCCATTGAGACGGCTGGTTCAGTCCGACTGCCGATCCCTTAGCTGACGCTCGGGCGCATCGAAATAGCGACAATCTGTTGCGGCAAGGACGCAACTATGGCGGTGCCCAAAAACTAAGTGGCAGTGACAAAAGGACTTGCTTGGGGGCACGTCGTATGCTTGCGGGCGGGCTCAGTCTCAGGGATTATACTGTAGTCGACCTTCAGCTCGAGGGGAATGCGATGACGGTCCGCCGGTTTCTGTGGTGCCTCGCGCTTGCTTCAGCGGGGTCCGGCATTGCCTGTGGAGACTTCACTGGCCCAAACAGTCCGGAGCACAAAAGCCTCTCATCTCCGGTAAGGGCGTCCAACACTCGATACATCCTTATCTCCGGCGTCTGGACCTGCGTTGATGGTTGCGACGAGGTCGGAGGTCCTGAGCAAAGGGAGCAAGGCGAACTGCAGACGCCACCCGAGGCCACCGAGACGCCGGTAGAAGCGGCTGATTCGACGACCGGAGAAGCGGCTGATTCAACAGAGAACTGACGCAATCGGAAACAAAAAAGCCCGACTGGTTATCCAGTCGGGCTTTTCTTTTTCTGGTCGTTTTACTTCTTGTCGTCGACGATCTCGTAGTCGGCCTCGACCACGTCGTCCGGCTTGGCTGCGCCGGCTTCCGCTCCAGCGGTTGGTTCAGCTGACGCACCGCCTTCTGGCTGGGCGCCGGCTTGCGCCTGCTGCTGGTAGAACGCCTGACCTGCCTCGCTGAACACCTTCGTCAGCTCTTCCTGCGCCGAGCGGATCTCGTTCATGTCGTCGCCACGCAGCGCCTTGCGAGCCCGCTCGATCGCTGCGTCGATCTTTGTCTTCGTGTCGGCTGAGACCTTGTCGCCCCATTCCTTCACGTTCTTCTCGACTTCATAGGTCATCGAGTCGAGACGGTTGCGGGCGTCGATCGCTTCACGCTGCTTCTTGTCCTCGGCCGCGTTCTTCTCCGCGTCCTTTACCATCCGATCGATCTCTGCATCCGACAGACCGCTCGAAGCTTCGATGCGGATCTTCTGCTCCTTGCCAGTGGCCTTGTCCTTCGCGGTCACGTGCAGGATTCCGTTGGCGTCGATGTCGAACGTCACTTCGACCTGCGGCATGCCGCGTGGTGCGGGCGGAATTCCGGTGAGCTGGAATTTGCCGATGGTCTTGTTGTACGTCGCCAGCTCGCGCTCTCCCTGAAGGACGTGGATCTCCACCGTCGTCTGATTGTCATCAGCCGTCGAGAAGGTCTCGCTCTTCTTGGTCGGAATTGTCGTGTTGCGCGGAATGAGCACCGTGGTGACTCCACCAAGCGTCTCGATGCCGAGCGACAGCGGTGTGACGTCGAGCAGCAGAACGTCCTTCTGCTCGCCCGTGAGAACCGCGCCCTGGACTGCCGCGCCGATTGCCACGACTTCGTCCGGGTTCACACCCTTGTTCGGATCCTTGCCGAAGAACTTCTTGACGATCTCCTGAATCTTCGGAATGCGCGTCGAGCCCCCGACGAGGAGAACCTCGTCGATCTCGTTTGGCTTGATGCCGGCATCCTTGAGCGCCTGCTCCATCGGCGGAATGGTGCGCTGAATCAGATCGTCCACCAGCTGCTCGAACTTCGCTCGCGTGAGCGTATAGTTGAGATGCTTCGGTCCGCTCTGATCGGCGGTGATGAACGGCAAGTTGATGTCGGTGGATTGAGTGGTGCTCAATTCCATCTTCGCCTTCTCGCCCGCCTCCTTCAGGCGCTGCAGCGCCATCGGATCCTTCGACAGATCGATCGCCTGATCGCGCTTGAACTCACTCACCAACCAGTCGATGACGCGCTGATCGAAGTCGTCGCCACCGAGGTGGGTGTCACCGTTGGTGGACTTCACCTCGAACTGGCGTGAGCCTTCGACATCGTAGAGCTCGAGAACGGAGATGTCGTAAGTACCCCCGCCGAGGTCGAACACAGCGACCTTCTCGTCTTTTTTCTTGTCGAGGCCATACGCGAGCGCCGCGGCAGTCGGCTCGTTGATGATTCGCAGCACGTCGAGGCCGGCAATCTTGCCCGCATCCTTGGTCGCCTGTCGCTGTGAATCATTGAAGTACGCCGGCACCGTGATAACCGCCTTCTCGACTTTGTAGCCGAGGTAGTCCTCAGCGGTCTGCTTCATTTTCTGGAGGATCATGGCCGAGACTTCGGGCGCTGAGTAGCGCTTGCCCTGGACCTCGACCATTGCGACGTCGTTCGGTCCAGCCACGACCTTGTAGGGAACGCGCTTGGTCTCTTCGGCGACTTCGGACATCTTGCGGCCCATGAAGCGCTTGATCGAGAAGACCGTATTCTGTGGATTGGTTACTGCCTGTCTTTTTGCGATCTGACCGACCAGCCGCTCGCCGTCCTTCGTGAACCCGACGACCGATGGGGTGGTGCGCCCGCCTTCAGCGTTGGGAATGACGACCGGGTCGCCTCCCTCCATCACTGCTACGACCGAGTTGGTGGTCCCCAGATCGATGCCAATTACTTTGTCAGCCATTCTTGTTTCTCCCGGGAGCGGAAGCCGCTCCGAAGTCTGGTAATGCAACCCTTCGCTGTGTGTCAGGCAATCGCGGGGCCGCAAATCTCTGCCATAAGGGCGGATTTTAAGTGGGTTGGTGAGGCCCTACCTGCGTCAACTTGCCATGATTTGCCTAAGTTGCCATCTTGGCGCGTCCTCTGAGCCAAGGGTGAAAAGATGGCGACGATCGGGGGTGGTTCCGCAGGTGTTCTGCTGCTCATGCTGACGGCCCTGAGACCGGGCCTCGAAGCCCGGAAGGACCTCGAGCCTCGCGAGATTACGGTGACTGCCAACGACTACGCCTTCATGCCGTTACCGCCGATCCGGTCGGGCCCCACCGTTTTCAGTTTTGTGAACCAGGGGAAGGTCGATCACGAGGTTTCTATCGTCCGCCTGAAGGCAACCGCGAATGTGGAGACTTACGTGAAGACCCCACCCGGTCCGGACCGTCGTGCACAGGTCGAGCGCTCGGTAGGAATCCTGATCGCGGCTCCGGGCAGCAGGCCGGACGGCAAAATCTTGGTCGATCTGGCGAAAGGCGCGACATATGTGGTCCTCTGCAACTTCAGGGACAAGCCCGACGCGCCCCAACACATTACGCTGGGAATGTATACGAGCTTCACACCCAAGTAGCGGACTCTCCAGCGCGCGACGGTCTTCGGGATCATGCGCTAGTTTTCGCGCCACGTGCTTCAAACACTGAGACCAATCTCGCGTGATCCCGCTTAGCGACGAGCTGCCCACCACACGTACGCCCTGGATGACCTATGTCATCCTGATCGCGATGTTCCTGGTGTGGATCTTCGTGCAGGGCGCAGGGTTCGACCAGCAGGCGCTCGCGGCCAGCGTCTGCAACCTCGGAATGGTGCCCGGCGAATTGACGCATATGGCGCCAGTAGGCCAGGCAGTCCCGCTTGCCCGCGGAATGTCCTGCGTTGTGGACAACGAGGCGATCAACATCTGGACGCCGGTCATCTCGATGTTCCTGCACGGCGGGTGGGGTCACCTGCTCGGCAACGCCCTCTTCTTCTGGGTGTTCGGCAACAACATCGAGGACAGCCTCGGCCATTTCCGCTTTCTTTTCTTCTACATCATTTGCGGCCTCGCGGCAGCGATCGCCCACATCCTTGCGCAGCCGGCTTCACCGCTCCCGACGGTCGGTGCGTCGGGAGCTATTTCCGGGATCCTTGGCGCCTACCTCGTGCTGTATCCCAAGGTGCGGGTGAGGATGCTCTTCTTTTTCATCATCTTCTTCAAGGTGATCCCGATCCCGGCGTGGATGGTTCTGATCTGGTGGTTCGCGTGGCAGGTGGTTGCGGCGCTGCCCGAGCTGAAGAACGGCGCGGACTTAACCGGTGGCGTCGCCGTCTGGGCCCACCTCGGCGGATTTGTTACAGGCGTGCTACTGGTGAAATTCTTTGAGAACCGCAGGTTAGTGGTCCGACGCACGAGCATCGTGTAGAGCGACACCGAAGACCCACCAAAGCATGTCAGATCCAGCGCTATTCCTGAATCGCGAGCTGAGCTGGCTCGAGTTCAACAGCCGCGTTCTGCACGAGGCGATAGACGAGCGCAATCCGCTGCTGGAGCGGCTCAAGTTTCTCGCGATCTTCAACACCAATCTCGACGAGTTCTACATGGTGCGGTTCGCCGGCCTGCGCAGGCAGGTTGCGGCCGGTGTTCTCCACCTATCGCCGGACGGGATGACGCCGGCCGAACACGTCGCCGCCATCAATGTGCGGGTCAACGAGCTGATGCAAAAGCAGCGCAATTTGTTGTACGACACGCTGCTGCCGGAGATGGCCAGGCACGGAATCCGGCTGGTCAGCATAGAAGATCTCACCGCGACGGAGTGGCAGACTGTCGACCAGTTTTTCGAGTCACAGGTTTTTCCGGTCCTTACTCCGCTCGCCGTCGACCCCGGCCATCCATTTCCCTACATCTCCAATCTCTCGTTGTCGCTGGCGGTCCAGATCCACGATCCGGCAACGGGAGCAGTGAGGTTTGCCCGGGTGAAGGTGCCGAAGAGCCTGCCACGCTGGATCCCCTTCGGACGCGGGAACACCTTCATCCCGCTGGAGCAGGTCATCGGCGCCAATCTCGGCGCGCTGTTCCCGGGGATGGACATCCAGGGTTTCAACACTTTCCGTGTAACCCGTTATTCGGATCTCGAGCTCACCCATTCCGAGGACGAAGACAATCTGCTTCAGCTGATCGAGGAGCAGGTTTTCGAGCGGCGTTTCGCTGAAGTCGTGCGAATCGAAGTCGAAACCGGAATGCCGGAGAAGCTGCGCGAGCTGCTCATGACCGAGCTTCGCGAGGACCAGCCCGCGGAGATGAAGGCCTCTCCCGATCCGGAGCTGGTCGAGACCGGGCCGCTGCTCGAGCTAGGCGACCTGATGTCACTCGCGGCGCTGGAGATTCCGGAGCTGCGCGATCCGCCGCTGGTCCCCATCACGCCGCCGGAACTGAAGGATCCGACGCGAAGCATCTTCGAAGTGCTCAAGGAGCGGGATGTCCTCGTGCACCATCCATTCGAGTCGTTCACCGTCTCCCTGGAGCAATTCCTGATCGCGGCGGCGACTGACGAGAACGTGCTGGCGATCAAGATGACGCTGTATCGTACGTCAGGCGATACGCCGGTAGTCAGAGCGTTGACCGAGGCTGCGCAGCGGGGCAAGCAAGTCGCGGTATTGATCGAGCTGCAGGCGCGATTCGACGAGGCCAACAACATCACGTGGGCGCGGACGCTAGAGGACTACGGCGTGCATGTCGCCTATGGATTGCCGGGCGTTAAGACGCACGCGAAGACTACGCTCGTTGTGCGTCGTGAGGCGGATGGGATCAAACGCTACGCCCACATTGGAACGGGCAACTACAACTCCAAGACGGCGCGCATCTATACCGACATCGGCTTGTTCACCAGCAGCCCATCGATAGGCGCCGACCTGACAGATCTCTTCAATGCTCTGACCGGGTTCTCGCGGCAACGACTCTACCGCAAACTGCTCGTCGCGCCAGCCAACATGCGCTTCCGGTTCATCGAGATGATCAACCGGGAAGCCGCCAACGCGCGCGAGGGCAAGCCGGCTCGCATCATCGCCAAGATGAACGCGCTTGTCGACACTGAGACAATCGAGACGCTGTACGCTGCTTCACAGGCAGGCGTCGAGATCGATTTGATCGTCCGGGGCATCTGCTGCCTGCGGCCCGGAATTCCCGGCGTCAGTGATCGGATCAGAGTCGTCAGCATCGTCGGCCGGTTTCTCGAGCATTCGCGCCTGTTTTACTTCGCCAACGGAGGCGATGAACAGTTTTACTTCGGCTCGGCTGACTGGATGCCGCGCAACTTCGACCGCCGGGTGGAAGCCGTGGCGCCCGTTGACGATGTGTCGCTGCATGTGCGACTTCACTCGCTGCTCAACGTCTGCCTCGCGGACAACCGCCAGGCGTGGGACCTGGCTGCCGATGGTACGTACACCCAGCGCATGCCTCGCGACGGCGAGCCGGAGCGGGCGACTCACAAACTTTTGCTCGCCGATCCATGGGGCATGGTCAAGCCCGCCGACCAGAGACCCGTTCCGGCCACGGAGAGCGCCCGCTTCCCGGAGACGCACTGATACCGGCGCAGCGGACTACAAACCGCGCTCGGTAGCTCACGCGTCCAGTCGGGACTAAATTCCGGCGACGCGCCCGAGACTCCACTACGGGTCGCCGATCCCCTTCAGACCCACGGAGACCGGATTTTGAGAATCCTGCCCCGCGACGAAAAGTTCTACGAGATGTTCATCGAGCTTTCCAAGCGCCTGACCGGCTCGGCAAAACTTTTACAGGAGCTCTTCCAGAGCCCCGGTGAGCTCGACTCGAAGGTGAGCCAGATCAAGAACCTCGAGCACGAGGCGGACAATCTCACCCACGATATCATCGATCGAATCGACAGAACTTTCGTCACGCCGTTCGATCGGGAGGACATCCACGCTCTGGCGTCCGAGCTGGATGATGTAATCGACCTGATCGACGGCGCGGCGCGCCGCGCGCAGATATTTCGCATTCAACAGACCCGCCCGCCCGCGGGCGTGCTGGCGGAAGTTCTGGCTCGCGCAGCCACGACCGTTGAAGAAGGCGTCCGCGACATGAAGAACGCCAAGCACGTTTACGCTGTGAGCGAGAAGCTGAAAATGCTCGAGGAAGAGGGTGATGCGGTTTATCACCAGGCGATGGGCGCGCTTTTCCGTGAGGGCGGAGATGCGCTCGAGGTCGTCAAGTGGAAGGATCTCTACGACAAGGTTGAGGACGCGCTCGACCGCTGCGAGGACGTCGGCAACGTGCTGCAAAGCATCGCCATCAAGAACGCGTAGTGGTCTACTACGTTGCGGCGATCGTTCTGGTCGCTTTCATTTTTGATTTTATCAACGGCTTCCACGATTCGGCGAATTCCATCGCCACGATCGTGGGAACCCGCGTCCTCAGCCCCTTCGCGGCAGTCGTGTGGGCGGGCTTCTTCAACTTCACCGCCGCGTTTACCGCCGGCGAGCTCGTGGCAAAGGCGATCCAGAAGGGAATCATCCGGACCGATATCGTCACGCCCAATCTGATTCTCGCCGGGCTGATCGGTGCGATAGTATGGAACCTGATAACCTGGTTCTACGGAATTCCGTCGAGCTCCTCGCACGCATTGATCGGTGGCTATGCCGGCGCTGGCGTTGCCAAGGCTGGCTGGAGCGCGATCACGTGGGGCGAGAAATGGATTCAAACGCTCTCGTTCATCGCCATCTCGCCGCTGGTGGGTATGTTAGCGGGCTTCGTGCTGATGGTCGCCGTCTACTGGCTCTTTCAGAAAATGGCGCCGGCTCGAGTCGACCGCTTCTTTCGTGGCGCGCAGCTACTCAGCTCGGCGCTGTTGTCGCACGCGCACGGGGCAAACGATGCCCAGAAGACCATGGGCATCATCGTCGGACTGCTCGTCTCGGTTAAACCTTTGATGGCGACCCAGACCGGCTTCTTTCATCACCTCTATGTTCCCGAAGAGGGAATTCCACTCTGGGTCAAGTTGGGAGCGTACACCGCTATCTCGCTCGGAACGTTCTTCGGAGGCTGGCGCATCGTACACACCATGGGCTCGCGGATCACCAGGCTGCGGCCCCCGTCCAAATGCACCTTCACCTTCCCAAACAATGGCGTTCCTATATCGTAACCTGGTCTCCCCGGACACACCGGGTAAAAACCCAACGCACTAAAAACCCACCAGCTCGACATCGATCCCAGGTCATCATTGCCGGGTAGCCCGCCGGGACTGGCTGCAAACCGCTTATCCCTGATGGAGCTTACCCATTTCTGTGTCTTACCCGGATCGCCTGCATAGTTGAAAAGGTACGGGATGTGAAACACCGTCTCATTGTCAAAGAGAATATCCTGGCGCTCCAACGCCTTATCCAGCCTGTCGGTAAACTCCTTCTCTCCACCCATCAGGCTGACGAGATCATTCGGGTCCTGTGGCGTAAAAAAAGAATACACCCATTTATCACCTTCCTTATAACCACTGTTGCCCGGCCGTTTATTAAACTGCCCGCCCTCCCTCGGCAACAAGAACAATTCTTCCGGGTCAAATAGCTGCCGGTAATTACGCGCCCCGTTCTCCATTACATCGCCGGTATATCTGTGCCGCATCAGCCGGCCAAACCATTCGATCACCCAATCATCATACGCATACTCCACCGTCCTTGTAACCGACTCGGGATAAGTCGAAGGGATATATCCCAGCTGACGGTACACCGGCCTATCGGCTTGCAGATACGGCGTATCGATCACGCCCTTCCGCATGGCGGCAAAT
>Ga0207706_10000422_pt1 | contig 45508 bp, 43 predicted proteins | sample KBSC53metaG_FD_184318 | JGI IMG/M metagenome (GOLD analysis project Ga0207706, IMG submission 184318) | Corn rhizosphere microbial communities from Kellogg Biological Station, Michigan, USA - KBS C5-3 metaG (SPAdes) (version 2) | ecosystem: Host-associated > Plants > Roots > Rhizosphere > Soil ... | reverse complement strand
TCCGGACATACCTTATGTGCCTCGAGCACGAATAGAAGCCTGTCCGCATCGCCGCAACAAATACCTATGGACAGGTACGCCCTTTTTCATAGAAGGATGACAAAGCGCGCGGCAGGCCCGCTATTCTTTCCGGGCTACTGCGTAATAGCCGGTGCGGGACTGAATCTTATAATCCTTCTTGTTGGCCTGGATCTCCACCTTGCGGAATGTACCGTCCAGGGCGGTGTTGGTGGGAGTGTAGCCGACGTTGTACTGGCTGCGCAGTTCACGCGCGATCTGGTCGAAGGCGTCTTTCAGTTTCTCCATCTTGTTACCGACGTCGATGACGCGGCCACCGGTCTCGGCTGCCAGCTTCTTCATCTCGCGATCGCCGGAGTATCCGCCACCGCCGAAGCCGTAGAAGCCGCGGTCTGCGATCAACAGCACATAGCAGATAGAGTCCGACTTCTGCGCGGCCTCGATCGCATCGGTGATCTTGTATTCGCTGCCCTGGTCCTCACCGTCAGTGAGCAGGATCATGGCCTTGCGTCCCACTTCCTTGGCCAGTTCATCGTGGGCTGCCAGATAGACGGTGTCGTAGAGCACAGTGCCTTTGGGATTGGAACCGCACGGCAAGGGTCCGCCGCCCTGCCCGGGCAGGCCGCCGCAACTGGACGGAGGAGCATTGATGCGTGCGCTGTTGAGGGCGGCGCGCAGCAGGCGGGGAGAGTTGGTGAAATCCTGCAACAGGTTGGATTCGACATCGAAACTGATCACAAACGCCAGATCTTTGGGGCGCAGGATCTCATTCAGGAAATTGGCCCCGACTTCCTTCTCCATCTCCAAAACCTGTCGCTGGCTGCCGCTGGAATCGATCAGAATTCCCAGGGTCAGGGGAAGGTCAGATTCGGCGGTGAAATACTTGATTGTCTGCGGGCTGCCGTCCTCGCTGACCTTGAAGTCGTTCTTGGTCAAATTGGGAATCAGCCCGCCTTTTTTGTCTTTGACATTGAAAAAGAGCTGCACAACGTTGACATTAACTTTGAGTGTGCCGACAGACTGGTCCCGCTCATCGTTCTGGCTCTCCGGGGACGGCTTGTCCGGGTCGGGCGTGCCGGCCAGGTGGGGAAGCTGCTGGGCCAAGGCCATGGGCACGGCGGCAAAGCCGGCTGCCACCATGGCGCTTACCAGCAGTGAGGCTGCAAATGCCTGAAACCTGGGGACTCTTGCCATCCAGATATTCTCCCACGCTTTTTTTGTTAGTCTATTCCATCAGGTTAGATGCACGAAACTACAGGTCCCGGCATCCGAAATATAGGCAGTCGCGGTCAGGCGGAGGGGTTTCCGTGTGCTCAGTAACTGGTAAGACGTCTAAGGCCTTTGGCGCAGCAGTAGTGGCGCTTTCCCTGTTTTGCGGGATGATGGCGGCCCAGCAACAGGAAAAACCTCAGTCCGACGTTCCGGATGCACCCTCGGCCTCGCGGCCCTTTCCCAATGCGCCGCCGCAGGGCCAGGCGCCGCGGAACCGGGCCCCGCAACAGCAGGCGCCAGAACAGTCCCCGCCCCCGAACCAGCCTCCGCCCACCAGTTCCAACTCGACTGAGGATCCGGTTTACGCGCCCGGTGTCGCTCCTGCCTCTGCTCCTCCCTTCAAGGTGACGACCGTGCCCGAAGGCGGGGCCCCCGCGGGACACACTGCCGGCAGCGACGAGCTGTTCAAAATCACAGTCAACACCAACCAGGTCGTGGTTCCGGTCATGGTTAAGGATGATTCCGGACGTCTGGTCAACGGCCTGCTATCCAGAGACTTCTCGGTTTTTGAGGATGGCAAGAAACAAAACCTGAATTTCTTTACTACCGATCCCTTCGCCCTCTCGGCGGCGGTGCTCTTCGACACCGGGATGCCGGACGTAGCCGTACAGAAGGTGATTCAGACCTTTTCGGCGCTGCAGGGGGCCTTCAGTGAGTTCGATGAAGTCTCGCTCTATACCTACAGCACCAGCGTGTCCCGGGTGACCGACTTTGCCGCGGTAGGCCGTCGGTTGCAGGCGGCGCTGGATAGTCTCAAGATGGTGACCGGCAGAAATAATGGCCCAGCCGTAACCAGCGGTCCACTGGGGCCGCAGGGCCCCATGGTCAACGGCCGCCCCATTGAGGGCGGCGCCCCCAGGGTCACCACCCCACCTAAGGAATCCCATGTGCTCAACGATGCCATTGTGGCCGCCGCGCTCGAACTGCGCAAACGGGACCGCACCCGGCGGAAGGTCATTTTTATCGTCAGCGACGGCCGCGAATATGGCAGCAACGCCAGCTATAGCGATACGCTGAAAGTCTTGTTATCGAGTGGAGTTCAAGTGTATGGGGTAGCGGTGGAGGCGTCAGCCGTTCCCGGATACGGTTCCCTGCAAAAGCTGCATGTGCCCTTCACAGGCTCGCGACTCGGCTACAACAACATCCTGCCCAAGTATGCCAGCGCCACCGGCGGCGAGATTTTTCCCGGATTTTCCCGCGATGCCATTGAGACAACGTATGCCCGCGCTCTGGGCGACGCGCGCAATCAGTACACTCTGGGATATCTGACGCACGCCACTCCCAGCAGCACGCATCGCGAGATCGAAGTGCGGGTGGCGCGTCCCGACCTGACGGTCACGGCCAAGGAAGGCTACTACCCGGTTGGGTTGGGCCGCTGAAGGCGGACAGCAGATTTCAGATTTTAGATTGCAGATTTCAGATTGAAGTCCTTTGCGACCTTTGCGGGTTCCTTTGCGCTCTCTGCGGTCAAAAGCTCTTACCGCAAAGGACGCAAAGGCCTGCGCAAAGTTCGCAAAGAAATTCCTGATGGCTAGGTTTTCAATCTGAAATCTGAGATCTCCAATCTGCAATCTCCGATCTGAAATGGAGCCGGTGTTCCACAAGTAACTTGCGTAACCTGCCGGGGACACCGGGCCGTGTGGTATAAAACCAGCAGCATCAAGCAAAATTTAACCGGGAGACGTTCGCGTCAATGCGGACGCGGCCACCTGGTCCGAGGGAAGTCTTGAGTTTCATCAACTTCGCAGCCCGCGAGATCAACTGCAAGATCGTTTACTACGGCGCCGGGTTGGGCGGCAAGACCACGAATCTTCAGTTTATCTACCAGAAGACCGCCGAGCAGCAGAAGGGCAAGATGATCTCCCTCGCCACGGAGACGGAACGCACCCTGTTTTTCGATTTTCTGCCTCTGGACCTAGGCTCGGTCCGAGGCTTCAAGACTCGCATTCACCTGTACACCGTCCCCGGCCAGGTGTTCTATGACGCCAGCCGCAAACTGATTCTGCGCGGCGTGGATGGCATCGTCTTCGTGGCCGACTCCCAGGAAGAGCGCATGGACGCCAATGTCGAGGCCCTCGACAACCTGATGGCCAACCTCAAGGAACACGGTTACGACTTCAACAAGATTCCCTACGTGCTGCAACTCAATAAACGCGATCTGCCCAACGTCCTGTCGGTGGACGCCCTGTCAAAACATCTTCGCCGGAAGAACGAGCCGCTGATTGAAGCCATCGCCTTCCAGGGTCCGGGAGTGTTCGAGACCCTGAAGGAAATTGCGCGCCAAGTGCTCACCGACCTGAAGCAAGGCGGGTAGGGCGGGCGCCGGACCTCAGGCGTCAGGCCTTGGGCGTCAGACCTCGGACCTCAGACTTCGCCCTCAGCGGGACTAATTCAGCGCAAGTTGTGCTCGGCTTCGATGACCGGGGCCTGACCCAGAATGAAGAGCCTGGCTCGACTGATGACACAAAGACAGATCAACGAAGCCACCGACACTACCGCAGCTGCAGCGACTTGAGCATCTGCTCGAACGTGGGACGCAGCCCTTCGAAATCTTTCTCCGGCGCGATCGACACAACGTACAGGAGACTGCCGTCCTGACGCATGACCGCGACCAGCCAATCCCGCTCCTGGCTGGGACGTCCGCTCTGGTCGCGCAGGGGAGAGTTTCCGATCAAATCCACGGACTTCCCCGCCACTCCATTCACCCGGATATTCTCATCCTGCCCGATCTCCCGCAGGTCAGGATTGGACTGGCGCAGCGAAGCCAGCAGATCGCGCGTCGCCTGCTCGAGGCTGACATTCGCGTCCTCGAGCTGGTAGGTGTTGATCATCACCCCGTAGGCGACGGCGTTCTGGGACACTCCGCTCGGAGGAGCAATGGTGACGGACGAGTTCTGGTCTCCGTACACCTGCCAGTTCTCGGGATAAGAAATCGTAAAATCGCGGTGGCTGAAATTGCGCAGGCTGCTGGCGGGCGCCACACTGCTGGATGACGCGTTCATGGCCGGCGTCTGGCGCGCCGCGATCTGCTGCGCGGTGAGCGGCTGCATACCTGCCACCCGCTGTTTGATGTCGCGGAACCCGGCGCTGTCACTGCGATAGTTGCTCTTGCGCGGCAGCGTGCCAACCTCGCTCGCCACGGCCTGGGCTCGATTTCCCGGGTCAGGATGGTCGCTGAAGAACTGTGGACCGCGCGCCCCGCCTTGCTCCTGGATCTTGGTAAAGAACTGCGCCATGGCGCGAGGATTGAAGCCGGTGTCATACATGATGTCGGTGCCCAGCAGGTCAGCCTCGGATTCGGCCTTGCGCGAATTCTTCAAAAAGTATGAGCCCACGCCGAACGATAGGCCCATCTGCGCCATCTGCGAGAGCGCGCCCTGGCCCATCACTCCGCCCAGAATGGCCAGGGGGAGCTGGGCCGCCATCTGCTTGCTTGCGGCGCGTGTGCCATGGCGCTGTACAACGTGGGAAATCTCGTGCGCTATCACCCCCGCCAGTTCGGCCTCGTTGTCCGCAGCCTGAATCGTCCCCACATTTACAAAGACGGGGCCGCCGGGAAGAGCGAAGGCGTTGATCTCTTTCTGGTTCACCACATGGAAGCTGTACGGCCACTTTTCCCCGGGAGCATGCGCTGCCAGTTGCTGCCCCAGGCGCTGCACGTAAACCGAAACCGGGTCCGAGTCCGGAAGCACCGGCAGCTTCCTGGCAACCTGGGCCGCAGACTGCTGCCCGGCCTGCACTTCCTCCTGCGCGGAAAACATATTGAAACCGCGCGAGGGTTCGACCCGGGCATTGAGTGGCTGCATCTGCAAGATACAAAAGGCCAGCAGCACCGCCAGGCAGCGCAGGATGATCGGGTTGCTCCTCATACGTTTCCCTCGGGATATTGGATGCGCGGAACTCGCTGTGGGTCGGACTGAAACCAGTGTGGGTCGGACACTCATGTCCGACGCCTTTCATTCTGACTTTGCAGTCTTTAAGACAACGTGTGCCATCCCCATTATCCCAAAACCGGGACAGCTGCAAAAACCAGAGGCAACTTCAACAGCGGCGGGCGAGGGCGCCCGCCCCACACGAAAAGAACAAGGGCGCCAGTTTACCTGGCGCCCTGAGGTTGTTTGGTTCGGCGGTTGGAGAACTACTTGCCGTCCAGCGTGCCGGTGGCGCCGAACTCGCGCCGGGCCACGGTGCGGGCTTGGCGGGCCATGGGAAGCGCTCCCGCGGCCACGCCCTGGCGCTCCAGCAACATCGGAACCATGGCGTTCTCGGCTTCCTTCACGAACATGAGCGTGCCCTCCGCACTCATGTCAATGCGGATGAAGTCCCCCAGCTTGATCTGTCCGGTAGCGACCAGATTGGCCAGCTGGAAGACGATATGCCGCTCGATGGCACGCTTGAGGTGCCGCGCCCCATATTTCGGGTCGGTCCCCTCGTGCAGCAGGAAGCTTTTCACCTTGGGCGTGCAACTGAAGACGAACTGGTTTACCGCCGACGCCATCAGAATGCGCTGCTGTACCATGCCCAGCTCGATTTCCAGAATCTGCTGGAGATGTTCCGAGCGCAGCGTCCTGAAGACTACGGACTTGTCGATGCGGTTCATGAACTCCGGACTGAATTTGCGCCGGGCCGCATCCACAGCAGTGCGGCTGATCTTGTCGTCGAAAGCCGCGTCCACCTGCAGCGCCTTTCGCGAAAAGCCCAGGCCGCCATCGACCATGTTGCTCATCTCTCCTGCCCCCAGGTTCGAGGTCATGATGATGATGCACTGCGATAGATCCACGCGGCGGTTGTCGCCCAGGGTCAAGGTCGCCTTGTCCAGAATGCCCAGCAGCAACTGCCAGAGCGAGTCCGAGGCCTTTTCGATTTCGTCGAACAGCAGAATCGAAAGCTTGAGCGTCTCGGTGTGCCACTGGTTCAAGGCTTCCTGCGTGAGCAGAGGATGGGTTTCGCGATGGCCCAGATAGCCTGGAGGCGAGCCGATCAGCTTGGCAATTTCATGCGAGTGCTGAAATTCAGCGCAGTCAATCTTGATGCAGGCGCGGGCATCGCCGAACAGGGCTTCGGCCATGGCTTCGACCACCCGGGTTTTGCCCGAACCAGTGGGCCCGAGGAACAGGAGGTTGCCAACCGGACGTCCTGGAGGATTCAGGCCCGCCAGAAACATCTGGTAGATTTCGACCACTTTCTCGACGGCCTGGTCCTGACCGACGATCCTGCGGCGAAGGGCGCTTTCAAACTCCCGGGCATCATTGGAGCGACGAGTGGGGTCTAGCGTGGTGTTGACGACGGTTTTCATATAGGGTCTGGCCCTGCTTTTCCTTTTCTGGGCCCTGGGTACTTCCTGAAAGAGCGGGTCCGCCGTCTCGTAATGAGAGCGACAAATTCCGTCACCCTCCATCTTCGGCAATACGATTACTGCAAACGGCTCTCCATCCCGAGCGAACCAGCAATTCCCAATTGTCTGTATGGTTTAGATGCGGAAAGGAGGAAAAAAGGCACGACGTTACTTCGCACTGGCAGTAGGGTAAAGGGAAATAGTTTGCCACTTACCTGGAAGTTCCTTGGCTTGTCCGGTGCATGGACCTGGCCAACACTGGCCCGACGTTATCTGGTGACCTGGTTTGACCGACGCTAGCATCCGTGAAAACCGTCGCTTTTCATGGAGATCACTTTGCGTCCATCGAGCCTCACATCGGTTGCTGCCATCCTGCCTATTTCTTTAAGTTTGGCCCTGCTGGCGATGGTTTCGCCGGCTTTCGCCCAGACCGCGAAACCCAAGCTGTTGCGCACCTCGCGGCCGTCAACTCCGCTCGCCCCCAAGGCCCCGGAGCCGTCCCTGACCGTGGTGGCTCCGCCGGGCAGCGCGCTTTATGTAGCCAAGCGGGGCGACAGTATTCCGCTGGTGGCCCGGCATTATCTGTCGCAGACTTCGTATTTGACCTCTACCGAACTGAGCGAGGCGATTCGCAACGCCAACGCCGATTTCAAAGGCACCTACCTGAAGGCCGGCCAGCCGGTGATCATTCCCGGACTGCTGCCCATGCCGATTGTGGAGAAATCGATCCCGGTGGCGCGCGATTATGAAGTGCGCGCCGTGTACCTCACCGGCATCATGGCGGCCAGTGACCGCGGCATACGCATCGTCCGCCGCTGGCGTGAAGTGGGCGGCAACGCCGTGGTGTTCGATATCAAGGACAGTGATGGAAGCGTCACCATCCCCTTCGATCATCCGCTGCTGGGGGCCCATCGCAGCGCCTTCCATGACCTGCCGAAGTACATCCACTTCCTGCACTCGCAGAACATGCACGCTATCGCCCGCATCGCCATCTTCCGCGACCAGCGGCTGGTGGAGACTCATCCTGAACTGGCCGTGAAGTCGCACAAGACCGGCCAGGCATGGCGCGAGAACGGAAAGCTGGTATGGACCGATCCTTCCCAGCCCAAAGTGCAGGAGTACGACATCGCGCTGGCGAAGAAAGCAGCCGAGGCCGGTGCCGATGAAATCCAGTTTGATTACGTGCGCTTCCCCGCGGAGGGCGACCAGAAAGATGCCAGCTTTTACTTCCAGACGGAACATCCGGATTGGCATCGTTCGGACGTGATCGCCGACTTCCTGAAACATGCCTACGCCGAACTTCATCCCACGGGCGCGCTGTTATCGCTGGATGTTTTCGGCATCATGGCCTGGCAGCGCCCGGTTGATCTCGCGCACACCGGGCAGGACATCGTACGCATGGCCAAATATTGCGACGTGCTTTCACCCATGATCTATCCCTCACACTTCTTCGGTATGGATGGAATTGCGCGCCCCGGTGATGCGCCTGAGCACTTCATCGGTGTTTCCATGGAACGTTTCGAAAAGATCACTCAGGGCAGCGGCGTGGTCATACGGCCCTGGCTGCAGGCCTTTCGCTGGAGAACCAGGACCTATTCACCGCAATACATCGAGACCCAGGTGTTGACCGCGAAGAACAAGGGCGGCATCGGATTCCTGTTCTGGAACGCGGCCAACGACTACAGCAAGCCCTACGTCGCGATGCCGGAGATGATTGCGGCCAAGGGCAAGTATTTCCGCGGGGATGAACACCGTGGGACCGTGCAGGCGAGCATACCTTCAGGAACTAACTAGCGGCAGCCAGTTTGAAAAGAACTGTCATCCGGAGCGGGGTAGGAAGCCCGCGCGCGGGCTTCCTGCGCAGTCGAAGGACCCCTATCGCATGATTGAACTCGTTAGCGCCCGCCGGATGACAGGTAATCCCCGCTGTTGGTCGATGATTACCTGTGTAACCGTGTTCACGCGCTCAACCCAGACCTGATCGGCGTCTCTCCTCGGTTATAATTGAGGCAGTCCGTAGGAGTTTTCATGGCCATCCAAAAGACCGAAAAAATCTGGCATAACGGCAAACTCATCCCCTGGGACAAGGCCACGCTGCACGTGATGTCGCACGTCGTCCACTATGGTTCCTCGGTGTTTGAGGGGGTACGCTGCTACGCCCTGCCCACCGGCCCCGCCATCTTTCGTGCCAGGGAACACATGCAGCGGCTTTTGGATTCGGCCAAGATTTACCGCATTGATGTGGACTTCAGCGTGGAAGAACTGGTCGAGGGCATGGCCGAGGTGGTGAAAAACAACGGCGTCTGGCCCTGCTACATTCGCCCTATTGTGTTGCGCGGCTATGGCGAGGCCGGCGTCAACCCGTTCAACTCGCCGACCGAGGTTTATATCTGCAATTATCCCTGGGGCAAATATCTTTCATCGGATTCCGGGGAAGGTGCCGACGTCTGTATCTCGTCCTGGACTCGAATTGCGCCCAATACATTGCCCGCAATGGCCAAGTCAGCCGCCAATTACATGAACTCGCAGCTGATCAAGATGGAAGCCATCGTCAACGGCTACGTCGAGGGCATTGCGCTCGATGCCAACGGCTATGTCAGCGAAGGCTCGGGAGAGAATGTCTTCGTGGTGCGCAACGGCGTGCTGAATACGGCCCCGCTGGGCAATTCCGTTCTGCCTGGCATCACCCGTGAATCCGTCCTGCAGATCGCCCGCGACCTGGGCATTCCGGTCACCGAACAGGGCATTCCGCGCGAGCTGCTTTACATCGCGGACGAGGCCTTCTTCACCGGCACCGCTGCCGAGGTCACTCCTATTCGGTCGGTGGACAAGATCAGCGTGAACAAGGGCGCGGTCGGCCCCATCACCAAGGCCATCCAGAAGGAGTTCTACGCCATCATCAAGGGCGAAAAGGCCGACAAATACAAGTGGCTGACCCCGGTGGCGGTGGGCAGCAAGCAGCCCGTCGGCGTATAGCAAGAACCACGTGGGGACAGCCGCCCCCGGCTGTCCGGCGGTCTTGGCTTCCGGCACAACCTTCGAAAAGTAGGAATGCTTCCACCCTCGGCGGGCCTTGCCCGCCCGGACAGCCGAGGGCGGCTGTCCCCACGTGGACTGTGGCATCACCTTCCGCACCAGACTAAGTCTGTGGACTAAGCCCAGTCCATTTCAGCCTCGCGGTTCAATCGGCGATGCTTGAGAGCGTCCTGATACGACAATCGCGCTGCGGCCGCACAATGCTCGTACCCACTGATCGATTGCCCGCGCGGCTTGAACCAACCTGTCATCTTGAGCGGAGAGGACGGACTCGCTTGCGCGTCCGTCCTCGGAGTCGAAGACCTGCTTTTAGCCTGCCGCCGGCCTAAAGCGGGTCCCTCGACTCCGCTCGGGATGGCAGAGTTGAGTTAGGAGTGCCCACCCCCAGTTGGTCTTCTGGTCCAAAAGGCTTGTCCCGGCTACGTCCTCTTTCGTTACTTAGGTCATCTTGGGCTGAGTGACTTTTCGCGTCATCATACGGGAAGCTATTGGGGGGAAGTGTTGAATGAATATCGATGATTTACTGCGCATCGCCATGGAGCGCCGGGCCTCCGACTTGCATTTGAAGGTTGGCAACTATCCCCATCTGCGCATCGATGGCGACCTGACTCCGCTGACCGACCAGCCGCGCGTCAGTGCCGAGGACATGCTGACCATGGCGTTCAGCATGATGTCTGCGCGCCAGAAACAAAAATTCAAGGAAACTACGGAAATCGATATGGCCTACGGCGTCGCCGGACTGGGCCGCTTCCGTGTGAACGTGTTCCAGCAGCGCGGCAACGTGGGCCTTGTACTGCGCGTCATTCCCACCAAGATTCGCGCCCTCGACGAACTCTATCTGCCGAAGATCGTGGAGCAGGTTTGCGAAATGCCGCGCGGGCTGATTCTGGTCACCGGTGTTACCGGCTCCGGTAAGTCAACCACGCTGGCCGCCATGGTGGATCGCATCAACTCCACCCGCGCCGAGCACATCATCACCATCGAAGACCCCATCGAATTTCTCCATCGCGACAAGAAGGGATACGTCAACCAGCGCGAGGTGGAAGTGGACACGCCGTCATTCGGTGCCGCCCTGCGCGCTTCCCTGCGTCAGGATCCCGACGTGATCCTGGTCGGCGAAATGCGCGATCTGGAAACCATCGGCACCGCGCTGCACGCCGCGGAAACCGGACACATGGTGTTCTCCACGTTGCACACCCTGGACGCGGTCGAAACCATCAACCGTATTATTGCGATTTTCCCGCCGCCGGAGCAGAAGCAGATCCGGTTGCAGTTGGCCGCAGTCTTACGCGCCGTCATCAGTCAACGCCTGGTGCGACGCTGCGACGGCGATGGACGGGTGCCCGCCGTCGAAGTCATGATCAACACTGCATACATCCGCGAATGTATCCTGGTTCCAGAAAAGACGCGCGCCGTCCGCGACGCCATTTCTGCCGGAACTTCGCAGTACGGCATGCAGACCTTTGACCAGTCGCTATGGGATTTGTTCCAGGCAGGATTGATCAACTACGAAACCGCTTTGGAAAACGCATCCAACGCCGACGACTTCAAGTTGCGGATGCAGGGCGTCTCTTCCACCAGCGACATTTCCCGCAACGCCATGCAGCAGACCGGCTTTAGCGGCAAGTAAGCAAGTTGCACGCCTACAAAAACCGGGGGCGCGCATTTTCTTCATGCGCGCCCCTTTTGTCTAGCTATTTGACCCCCACCGCGCCGCGCGAGCGTCGCCTTATTTGGCCGCCAGGGCGTGCGCCTGGACCATATATCCAGCCGCGTATTTCGCGTGATGACAATCCGCGCCACTCAGGATGGCCAGGGCGTCGTGCAGCGACGATATCTCGAACACCCGGTTCAGACGGGTGCGGGTCAGCATCTCGTGCACCAGGCGCGAAGGTTGCGTCAGTTTGAGCTGGATGCCGTGGTTACGCGTCCAGTGGTACAGGGACACCAGCGCGTTCAACCCGCCCGCATCCATGAATTCCACCTGCGAGAGGTCGAGCACCACGATGCGCGTGGTCTTCTCCGAGACCACCGCATTCCTGAGCGTGCAGACCTCCACGCCGCGCACCAGGCGCCCGCTGCAATGCACCACCGCCACTCCGCTGCTCTTTTCCACATCTATGGTAAGCATGACTGAACTCCCTCATTTTCTTTTCATGATAGACGACCGTACGGGAGGAAAGTCACTGCCCGGCTTCCGCTCATTCCGTGAATTTCATCCATCCCTGGTGTATACGTAGTTGGTAGCACAGGAGTTCCAAGCTCAAGCTGCAGTGAGCAGGCGATCCTGTTTTTTTACAAACAATTTACATGACTGAAATATCGGGCCTCGTATGCCGTTTCCCCGCCCCAAAACGACCGATTCCGAAGATGTGCTCTACGAATATGCGGTAGGCGCGCTGGCCCGCCGCATGCGTTCGGTGGCTGAACTGAAACGCCTGCTGCGGCCGCGGGTTGAAGCCGATACCGAATACGGTAAGACGTTGGTGGAACTGGTCATCCGCCGTTTGAAGGACCAGGGTTACCTGAACGACGCCAAATACGCCGCCGCGTTTTCCTCCTTCCGCCGGGACAATGAAAAGTTTGGCCGCCGGCGCGTGATCACCGACCTGAAAGCCAAGGGCGTGCACGGCGAAGTGATCGACAAGGCGGTGGGTTCGGTCTATGACGAGGTCAACGAAGAGCAGCAGGCCCGCGATTACCTGCATCGCAAACGGCTGCAAAAACCCAAGAGCCAGAAGGACGCGGCCCGCGTCTTCCGCCAGTTGATGCGCGCCGGGTTCGCCTCCAAGACCATCTTCGCCATCCTGAAAAAGTGGGACGTGGATGACGAAACTCTCAACGCGCTCGAGGGTGAACTGGAATGAGAGATGCCCGGCCGGGCCAACATTCTCAATGCAGCCGGTGTCCTACACTCTTTTGCGTCTTGCGGCCTTTCTTGGGGAACTTTGCGGTAAAGGTGGATTTCGCCTAAGTCGTAAAAAAGCCCGGTGGATTCGCCCGGCCCGGTCGAGGGTCTTGTGCCCAGGGTAACTTGACCGGGTTTGACCTGGCGGTTAGATTGCGGCTTTGTGGGTTCGGTGCATTGGGCAATGATGGCAGACTGGATGTCGCTTAAATGGCTCTTATGGATCAGCTTATACCTGATCCTGGGTGTCTTTGTGCCGTGGGCGGCATCACTGGCATGGGCTGACCAGCACGGCAGCAACCTTCGACCCCGTCCCAAACAGCTATTCGAGCGCGGAGAATTGGGCCTCATCAGCCTGGTGCTTGGAATCTCGGTTATCTGGGACCTCCTGCAGTCACACTACATGCCACAAACCAGAGCCCTCGGCTCAGTCCTGTTGGCCTTGAGCGGCACCATGGCAGCGGCGGTGTGGATCGAAAGCTACTGCCGAAGCGCTACCGGCATGCATAACAGCCCGGAAAGAGCCTGGCGCGACTCGCGTAACCTGGCGTTTCTCGTGTTCAGCATGGCGGTTGTGATTGAAATCCTGTTGGACCGTTTTGCCAAGGTGGCAGCCTCGTGAGTGCCCCGGCTCCAGCTCTGGCCAAGGTACCAGGCCGTACGGTAACGGTGCGGCTTGCGGATCCGGCCTTCACCGTAGCCTGTCTTTCCCTGGTTTTTGCCTTTCTGCTCGTCTTTTTCCCGGTATCGTTTACACGGATAATCCAGGACCGATGGCTGCATGGCAACCTCACAGTCGCCATTATGGCAATCACGCTATCCATCGACGCATGCCTTTATGTCCGTATCGCGTATCGGCTGGCGGCCAAGCCGACGGTTCTCGCGGCGGTGTGCTTGGGGTCCCTGCCGGTTGTGGTCGGGTTGGGGCTAAGCTTCTGTCTTCAAGGTGCCGTCGCTTACACCCTTTCGGGAGACCTGCCGAATCTGCAGGGTCGTGTCGGCGAGGAAATACTCGCCCATACCTACCTGGGACTGGTCTCCGGCATTTTTCTGCCCTTCCTGGCCCTCCGGCTTCTACAACAATTCAAAGCAGCGCGTTCGAATCGCGAAACTGAATCCCCTTTGCGGAAAACTGCTTCAGCAGGTTCGTACTGAGAATCCCAATATTGCGAGCTATCGCGCCGCGCCCTCATTCCTGAGATGAGTTGCGGGCCACGGCAGCCCGGCGTTGCGTTTGCGCCCCAAATGCTGGATACTCCCTCGGAACCGGTTTCAACCAACATCAGGAGGCAGTATGAGAGCAAGATGGACAACAGTTGTCGCGGCGATGCTGCTCGGTCTCGCATCCTTCGCCTACTCGCAAAGCGTGGGGTCCGACGTGGACAAAGCGGCCGACAAGACTGCGGACGCAACCAAGGATGCGGCCAAGGACACCGCCCACGCCACCAAGAAGGCGGCCAAGAAGACCGCGCATGCGACTGACAAGGCGGCTGACAAGACCGTGGACACGACCAAGGATGCGGCCAAGGACACCGCCCACGCTACCAAGAAGACCGCCAGGAAGACCGCGGATGCGACTGACAAAGCGGCCGACAAGACGGCCGACACTTCCAAGGATGTGGCCAAGGGTACAACTCACGTAGCCAAGAAGACCGGGCACGGCATCACAAAAGGCGCGAAGGCGGTCGGTCACGGAGTCAAGAAAGGCGCGGAGAAGACGGAAGACGTCGTGAAATAGGTTTTTGAAATTGTTCGGGCTGGACGTCGCCACGGATTCGCGCCGATCTCATGGATTTGTTCTCAGATCTGATCCGTGAAAATCCGTATGATCCGTGGCCGGGTTCAGCAGCCCGCCTAACCCCCGCGGGACGATTTTGTCGGACGGGCAGGAGTGCGCGTTCTCACACGGTTTGTTCCCCCGGGGTTGCTGGCGATCACCGGGGCCTTGGGTTGCGCCAACTGGATCAGGGAGCGGTTGCCCACGCGAATGAAATCCAGTTCCCGCGCTGCCTGGAGCGCGTTGATGGCTTCCTTGACCCGGGAGCGCGGAACAAAATTGCCGAAGAATGATTCCACTTCCTGTTGGTCAGCGGCGATGACGCAATCCAGATATTTCGACAGCAGCGCTGACAGCGCTTCTCCCACCGACAGCCCGATGCCTTCGCGGACCGCGTCCGGCGCCCAGCGGTAAAGCACGTCCCAGAACGCGCCCTCCTCCGGCTTGTAGTCCACGCGGGTGATGCGCAGCCTCGACCAGAGTTCCCCCAAAGCGTGGTCGAGCGCGACAAACGAAATGCTTCCGCCCAGGTCTTCGCGCATCTGCTGCTTTGAAATCGGCCCAGCCCGGCGGATCAGCTCGAAAGCGTCGCAGGCCAATTGCGAATACTCCGAACGCGGCTTGGGCTGTGGCGCCTGTTTGGGATTGCGTTCTCCCACCAGGGCATAGAAGTAGGGAAAAATCGAGCCCGCCACCAGGAAGGCATTGTTCTCTTCAAACTGGTTGGCTTCATACGCGTCATGATTGCGCAGCAGGCGCACCATGACTTCGGTGGCCTCCTGCGCCCGCGGATCGGCGTAAGCATGCTGCTGCGCGGGCAGATGTTGGTCGGATCCCGTCCAGGCGCCGATAAAGGTCGGGGCCAGCAGCGCCGGGCGCATGGGATACATCAGGCAAAACCCGACCCTCTCGATGAAGCGGCGGGCTTCGTCGAGGGTGCGCAGCGGCGTGCCGTTCAGGTGCCACTTCTCACGCCGCAGTTGATCGAGTTCGTTGTCAGTCATAAAAGCAGCTGTCAGCTTTCAGTCTGTCAGCTCTCAGCCAATCAGACTTGCAGAGTCCGCGTAACTCCAGCTTAACTGATAGCTGACAGCTGAAAGCTGCTTCTCTAGATTCTCTTGAACGCCTTCTGAATGTCCTTCATTGAGTATCGCAGAACTACCGGCCGGCCGTGCGGGCAGGTCATAGGACAGTCGGTTTTGGCCAGTTCCGCCAGCAGCCACTCCATTTTGTTCTGCTCCAGCGGCATGTTGACCTTGATGGCGGCATGACAGGCGATGGAAGCTGCGATCCGCCCGCGAATCTTCTCCAGGTTCAGCGCCTGCTCTTCGCGGGCAAACTGGTCGAGCAGTTCGTGCAGCATGTGCTCGACGGCGGAAGCGTCAACCCCGGCGGGAGCGATCTTGACCGCAATGCTGCGGGCGCCAAAGGGTTCGACTTCGAATCCGTTCCGCGACAGCTCGTCGGCGATGTCGGCGAAGACCGCCTGCTGGGCCAGCGTGAGTTCGATCACCAGCGGGAGCAGCAGGCGCTGGCTTTCGACTTTCTGCGCCGCCCTCTGCTTCAGGATTTTCTCGAACAATACGCGCTCGTGGGCCACGTGCTGATCGACGATCCACAGACCTTCGGGATTTACTGCCAGGATGAAGGATTCGCGAATCTGGCCCAGCGGTTTGAGCGAGGCCAGAGCTGGGGCCAGGTCGCCTGGCCCTTCCGCTTCGTCAGCGATGGGCGGAGCGCAAGTGTCGTTGCCCATCGAGTCGGGCGCCGGTTCGGGGGCGCGCACCAGAGACAATGCGGCGTTGCCCTCGACCGAAATGCCTTCCCCAAACTGAAAGCGTCCGCTCACCGGCGGTGGCACGGGGGCCTGCAAGCTGAAGGGCTGCGACTCACCTGGAGGGTAGAGCGAGCGCCCGCCGGCAGCCTCAGGGGAAGGGTTGCGGGTCCCGGCCAGCGAGGGGCTGGCGGTGGGGTGGGCGCCGATCTCGATCGCGAACTGAGGCACCGGACGAGCCTTCATCAACGCGGCGCGCACCGAATCGCGCACGAAATCATGCATCACGCTCTGCTGGCGAAAACGCACTTCGGTCTTCGATGGGTGCACATTGACGTCCACTTCGCCGCTGGGCAGATCGAGAAACAGCAGCACCACCGGGAAAACCGTCGGCGGCAGGATGTTGCGATAGGCCTCGATGATGGCGTGCTGGATCAGGCGGTCGCGGATCAGGCGTCCATTCACGAAGACGTAGATCGAGTTGCGGTTCAGCTTCTGGATTTCCGGCTTGGAGACGAAGCCGTGGACGTGGAATTCGCCGAAGTCCGGGGATTGGGCGAGACCTTCTTCGCTTCCATCTTTGGCTTCTTTTTCGGATACCGGCCTCTCGCGGGCGGGGGCGCCCGCGCCACATCTGGGTTGCGGCAGGCCGATGCGTTCCAGGGGTTGCACGGCGGCGATGGGAATCAGCTGGTCGAGAACTTCCTTGCCGAAAACCTGGTACACGCGCTCGCTGTAGCCCGCGACCGGCGGCGCCACCAGCATGGCGTTGGTGGCGGAGTGCAGTTCGAAATGCTTGCCGGGATGGGCCAGCGCGTAGTGGGTCACGAGCGATGCGATGTGCGAAAGCTCGGTGGATTCTGCTTTTAGAAATTTCTTGCGCGCCGGAATATTGAAGAAGAGGTCGCGCACGGAGATGGAAGTCCCCGCCGGCAACCCAGCTTCTTCCACCTTAAAAATCTTGCCGCCATTGATTTCGACCACTGTTCCGGAGCCCTCATCGGGAGCGCGGGTTTCGAGTCGCAGCCGGGAAACCGAGGCGATCGAAGGCAGGGCCTCTCCTCTGAAACCCAGCGTGGCTACACTCAGCAGGTCGGCCGCATTCTTGATTTTCGAGGTGGCGTGGCGCTCGAAGGCCAACAGCGCGTCGTCGCGCACCATTCCGCAGCCATTGTCGGTGATCTGGATGAGCTTCTTGCCCCCGGCCTCAACCTGGATCTGAATGCGGGTAGCGCCGGCATCGAGCGAATTTTCCAGCAACTCCTTGGCCACCGAAGCCGGACGCTCCACCACTTCGCCGGCGGCGATCTGGTTGGCAACGTTTTCAGAAAGAACGTGGATTCTGCCCATGGGGAGCGCGAGTGATGCGAAGTCAGTGTCGCAGATGAAGGGCTGAGGAAGCAAAGCACGAACAGGCCGGACAGGCTTTGGAAGGGCACAAGTTCATTCGGGCCGGTCGGTCCAGACACGATCTCGTGAAGGCACGAGTTCAGAGGTTGCGGAAAACTCGCAAATGTTGGCCCTTCTGTGGAAGAGCGGCCCTTCAGGGCCGCGTCAGTCGTCAGGAATGTATGCGGGTTTTAGCCCCCGTGGTCGCTTGTCCGGGCAAAGTGGTTATTTCCGCAGCCTCTTCACTAACCGCGGGACATGGTTGCGGCTTCAGCCGCTGCAGGTTGCTTTCCTGTCTCGGGCGGGGCAAGGCATGGTCGAAGATCGTCGCCGGCTCTCGATCAAGCGGACCCCAGCGGCTAAAGCCGCCGCGCGCCTTGCGTTTGTGCGGCACGACTGAAGCCGTGCCCTTCCACCAACTCGTGCCCTTCCAAACTGACGACTTTTCTACAGGCGGAACTCGACTGACAGCGTGGTCTCAACCGGGGCAGGTTCGCCCTGGACACGATAGGGGCGGAAGCGCCACCAGCGGGCTGCGTCCATGGCCGCCGAAACCAGCGCGTCCGCGCCGCTGACCGGACGAATGTTGACCACGGTGCCGTCGGCTGCAATGATCGCGTCGAGCACGACCACGCCCTGCAGATTGGCTCGCCGAGCGGCCTCGGGATACACCGGCTCAACCCGGCGGACCAGCAATCGTTCCATGACTTCCGCGGGGACCTTGGCCGAGGGCGGCTGCGCGTGCACGTCTTTTCTTACCATGCGCGATTCCAGCTGTTGCCAGCCGCGATGCCATTGCCACGCTGCCCAGAGACCCACCCCCAGCAACAGCGCTAGGGTCAGACGCAGCAGGCGTTCCAGGGCACGATTGCGCGCCGGAGTGGGCCTGGTGGAGGGGCGTGCCTTCACAACCGGGGCTGGAGTGGACGGTGGGGCGGTCATCCTGGTTGAAGGGGAGGCGGAAACAGGCGTCCTGGGTCCTGGCGCCGAGGACAGGGGCTGGGCCGTGCCCGCCCAGCTGCGAATCATCAATCTTTGGTCGACCGACAATCCCAGAAACTCAAATCCGCAGCGAAGCTGGTTGTGATGCCGAACTATGGCTTTGGTCTGAAGCGCGTGTCTCGCGTTGGGCAGCTGCAACTCGACTGCGACCCACTCGCCCGGTTGCAGTTCCGCAGCCAGCACCGCGGCCACTCCGCCTTCGCCGATGTCGAGAGAACGCCCGGGAATGCTGGCCGGCGCTCCGGCACGCAGCACGGTGATATCCACGGGGATGGCCACCGGGTAACGAGGGATGCGCCGGCGGACTCCGCTCAAGCGCGATGCAGGGTGCCCCGAAGCGCTCATACATTTACGCGATAAGTTTCACGCGATACGGTCTGACTCGACTCGAAATGGCCGGCTCGATCTGAGCCGCAGGATCCGGGGTAGCGACGGGTTGCCCGCGGTTCCCGGTCAGCACGGGCAGAACGCCCGGGCCTGCATGCGCTCCAACAAAGCTATAGCCCGAAGCCAGGCTCCGGGCCGTATCGAATCGCAACCTGCCCTCTTGGAAGGCCTCGCGCCAGCAACTCAGCTCAGGGCCAGCGCTTGGCGGTGTCTTCCCATCCTGCGGCCCGAGCCGCGGGTGCGGCCGCATTGACCGCCGTCTGCGGAATGCGGATGGGCTGCTGGGTCGCGGCTGAAGGAGCTAGAGTCGGCTTGTTGTCATTGCCGACTTCCTTGTCCTCCGACAGAAGCGGGGCGGCTACCCGTAACGCCTCCACCTCTTTTTCCAACCGCGACAGCTCAAGCTCTTTTTGCCTTAGAACCTCGTAAACATTCTTCATGCGTCAGCACCTGGAGACCCTATAGAAATTGGGACAATTAAGTCGAACTTTATCAGTTACCTAGGTTTTGTCAAGAAGTAAGACCGGAACGCCGGTGCTCTGAAAGCATACGCCCAGAAGACGGTACTGGTTACTTCCCAATCTCCATTGCGCGGATTGAAACCGTAAAGTAGCGCCGGCGTCCCGCCGGCCCGGTGGGCGGGCAGGATGCCCGCCAGACAGCCGGCGGGACGCCGGCGCTACTTTATGGTTCAGACTCGATCGCGGATCAAACTGGGCACTGATTTTACAACTCTGCTCTTAACCTTTCACAGGTCAACACGTCTAAGCCAACAGATTCGACCATGGGGCCTTGCATTCCGGCCGTCCAGGGGACGGCAGACTGCAACAACTTTCGTGGAACCAGCAGGCCGACCGTCGCGTATCACACCTCAAGGAACGGTGTCGCTGCGGCGGGCGCCGCGAGATCAGCAGGAGGCAGACCGGTAATGAGCTCCGGAGGGTGGGTCATGGACATCGGGCGAAGCGGTGGCAACGGCACGGGAAACAGAAGTCTTCCTGGCAGTTCGGATCCTCATGTTCAGGAAGTTGTGAAAGCGGCACACGAAGAGCTGCGCCAGTTGATGCGCCAGCGCGCCGATGTGATGAAACGCATCGGGACGGTCAAACAGACCATCGTCGGACTGGCCAATCTTTTTGGCGATGAAGTACTGAGCGAAGAACTACTCGAACTGGTGGACCGCAAAAGCGGCGGACGCCAGCCCGGCTTCACCAAGGCCTGTCGCATGGTGTTGATGGAGGCGGCGCGTCCCCTGGGCGCCCGCGAGGTGTGCGAGCACATTCAGCAACGCATTCCGCCGGTGCTATTGCGCCACAAGGATCCCCTGGCTTCGGTCACCACCGTCCTCAACCGCCTGGTGGAATACGGCGAAGCGCGAACTGTAGTGCGGGAAAACGGGCGCCGGGCGTGGCAGTGGGTCGCGGACCCCGGCGACAGCGGCTTCGGTCACACCCGCAGCAGCCTGCCCGGTGTGTAGAGCGGACGCCCTCGCCCGCTCCGGAGCGTGGGCAATTCCGGCCTCGATCAAGCACGAAAATGTTGAAGCCGGCTGCTTTTGCGGCACAACCGAAGTCGTGCTCCTCCCTAGAAACCGTGCTCTCCACCCAAGCTAAACCCAGCCGAGCTGCGCTCGGCCTGGACGGGTCGGAGACCCGTCCCCACACTTGCTCATCCGGGAAGGAGCATGCCTTTTTCCAGGTGACGGGTCACGTGCGCGTAGGAAGCCGCGTGAGGATCGTGGGTCACCATCACGATGGTCTTGTGAAAATCTTCGTTCAGGCGCTTCAGGATTTCGAGGACCTCGGTCGCGGAATGGCTGTCCAGATCGCCGGTGGGTTCGTCGGCCAGCAGCAGGGTGGGATCGCTCACGATGGCGCGGGCAATGGCTACGCGCTGTTCCTGTCCGCCGGAGAGCTGCTTGGGAAGATGTCCGACGCGTTCTTCGAGGCCAACCAGTTTCAGCGCGGTCATTACGTGATCGCGGCGCTGTTGCGCTGAGAGCTTGGTCAGTAGCAGCGGCAGCTCGACGTTCTCAAATGCGGTGAGCACCGGAATCAGGTTGAAGGTCTGGAACACGTAGCCGATATGCTCGTTGCGCCAGTGCGCAGACTGGGAATCGCTGAAGCGAAAAATGTTTTCACCCAGCACCAGCAGTTCGCCGGCGGTGGGCCGGTCGATGGCGGCGATCATGTTCAGCAGAGTGGTCTTGCCGGAGCCCGACGGGCCCATCAGAGCAAGAAATTCGCCGCCGCCGATTTCGATGGAAACGTCGTCCAGTGCCTTGACCTCGAAGGCGTCGCGCTTGAAAACCTTGCTTACGTTGCGGGCCTGGACCACCTTGGTTTGAATTGCGGTGTGGGGAATGGTAGCTGCGCTCATGACTGTCCTTTGATCTTGATTTTGTCGCCGTCTTTCAAATCCTGCGGCGCCGAGGTGATGACATCCTCGCCGCCGTTGAGGCCCTGTACCAGCACGCCGTCGCTGCGCTGTGATTGAATCTTTACTTCGCGCACCATGGCCTTGCCGTCAAATGCCAGGAATACGATCTTCTTGCCGTCGCGGTCCTTGATCGCGGCGGTGGGCACGAAAACTCCCTGCGGCTGCGAACTCGTGTGCTTGGCTTCGTCGGCCAGGAATTTGACCGTCGAGTTCATGTCGGGCCGCAGATATGAATCCGGTTTGAGGATTTGCACCTTCACCTGAACCGTGGCCTTGGCCCGGTTGGCCTGGGGTGAGATTTCGGCGATCACACCGTCGTACTTGCGGTCGGGGAAGGCATCGGTTGTGACCACGGCTTTCTGCTTGGGGCCAAGCCGGGCGAAATCGTCCTGCGCGATATCGAGTTCCACCTGAAGGTCGTTGAGATCGGCCAGGGAGACGACCAGGCCCTGCGGGCCGCCTTCCGCGGTGCTGGCAAATCCCGAAGTTACCAACTCTCCTTTTTCGGCGGCGCGCTCCAGAATGGTTCCGGTCACCGGAGCGCGGATCACAGTCGCGTCGAGCAGGGACTTGGCATAATCCGCCTGGCCTTGGGCCTGCTGCAGAGCACCGCGAGCGCGGGCGATCTCCTCCGGGCGGGGACCGATCTTCGCCAACTGGAACCCCTGCTGCAGCGAATTCACGCGCTGCTGGTCAGCCTCAAACTTGGCGGTGGCATCGTCGAGCGCCTGCTTGGAGAGCACGCCCTGGGTTACCAGGCCGCGGGTACGCTCCAGCGTAACCTTGTCGTTGGCCAGGGTCGCCCGGGCTTCATCGAGATTGTGCTGGGCCTGCTGAATTTCCTGGGGACGCGATCCGTTCTGCAGTTCTTCGAGGTAAGCCCTGGCATTCGCAGCGGCGCCACTGGCCTGATCGTACTGGGCGCGGAATTCGTCGTCTTCGAGGCGCACCAGGACCTGGCCTTCTTTGACTTTGTCGCCCTTTTCGACGCCAATCCACTTCACCCGGCCGGTCACTTTGGAATTCAGGTTGATCTTGTGGTGAGCCACAATGTAGCCGCTGGCGGAGAGCACCACGCCGCCCACCTCGCTGCTCTGGGCCGAGGCGCGCACCACGGTCACTTCCGGAGCGTCGTGCGAGAGTAGCCGGTAGGACAGCGCTACCACACCCAACAGCACCAGCACCGCGATCCCGATAAGAATGTAACGGCGCGCCCAGACCGGAGGTTCGCCCTCCCCGCCGGTGCGCGCCGAGCGATCAATTCTCAGGCTGCGCAGGTCTTCATGTTTTGCGTCGATAGGCATATTGTTTGTGTAGCGCCGACGTCTCGCCGGCTGTCCGGCGGGCGTCTCGCCCGCCGATTCGCTACCCTAGTCCCGCAATGCGCTCAGTATATCGCGCCGTGAAGCGTGCCAGGCCGGCGCGAAGCCGCCCACCACGCCCATAATGAGAGCGAACAAAACCGCAATCCCGATCACTGCCGGCGTCATCTGCAGGCTGAACACGACTTCGCTGAAGGTCACCTGATTCTGGGTTCCGGTGGTCATGCCGTTGAACGGCAACATCAGGATGATGCCCAGCGTCGCACCCAGCAGGGACAGCAGCAGGGATTCCAGCATGAATGAAGTCAGAATGCTGGGCCGAGAAAATCCGATCACGCGCAGGGTGGCAATCTCGCGCCCGCGATAGGCGACTGCGGCGTACATGGTATTGGCGGCGGCAAAGCAGGAACCGACTGCCATGATGAAGGCCACAATCCAGCCTACAAATTTGATCGGACCTCCCGACTTGGTTTGCGAGGCGTAGTAGTCGGGTTCGAGCACGCCATTCAGCTCCAGACGCTGGTCGTCGTTGGCGCGGTTTTTCAGCGCCTGCGCCGCCGCCGGATCGGTCGCCCGAACCAGCACCGACGAATAAACCGTGCGCTCGAAATCCGTGACTAGCTGGTTGACGTCGCCCCATATTTCGGAGTCATGCGCCGTCCCGCTGCCGTCAAAGATGCCGACGATGGGCCATTCGCCCTTCCCGATGTGCACGGAATCGCCGATGTTGGCATGCTCGAAGCGTTTGTTGATTGAACTGCTGACCACCACTTCCCGCTGCCCGGGGGTAAACCATCTGCCCTGGGTAATGTGGATCTGGGGCCGCATCTCGAGACCCATGGGGGACATGAAGCGCGTGGTCACGTTAGTCTCTCCCGTTCCACCCTTGCGCGGCAGCACCACCACCAGGATGTCCTCTCCCGAGACCAGGGGCTCGCCTTTGCTGTTGCGGGCGATGCCGGGCAGTTCTTTCAACACCTGGAAGGCGTCGCGCGAGACACCGCCGGCAGCCAGCTCCGAGTCCGAACCTTTACGCAGCATCAGCACATTGAGGGGATCGCCGGTGGTGGCAAAGGCGCGGCCCAGGCCCGCCAGCAGCGCCATGATGAACACCGCGGTGGCCACGGTGAGCGCGATACCGAGCGCGGTCATGATGGTGAGGCTCTTGCGCAGCCGCAGATTGCGTACGTTATAGCTGAGAGGGATTGCCATTTTATTCTCGTCCTTCAACTCTTGCCGGTTCAGCTCAGCCGATGTGCCGCAGGCCGTCCACGATATTGACTTTGGCCGCATGGTAGGAAGGTATGAAAGAACTGGCGAATCCCACCACGGCCGCAATCAGCAGCGCGACCAGAATGGTGATTGGAGTGACCTTCATCCCAGTAAACATTCCGCCCTGGCTGGCCATCCCTCCTACGATCAGGGCACAGAGCAGCGAGCCCACCAACCCTCCCACCAGGGCAAGGGAGACCGCCTCGCCGACAAACAATCCCAGAATACTGTTGCGGGTGAAGCCCAGCGTCTTCAGCACAGCGACTTCCCGCGTACGCTCGCGGATCGACATCGCCATGGTGTTAGCTGAGACCAGCAGGATGGTGAAAACCACCGCCAGGCAGATGCTCATAATAAATGCCTTGATGTTGCCCAGCATTCCGATGAATCCCAGCTGGAAGGCATGCTCGCTCTCGGTTTTGGTGGGACGATCGGCATTGCGGAAGGTTTCGTCGATGGCTTGCGCTACCTTGGGGACATCCTGCGGAGAATCGGCCAGCACCGCATAGAAGCCTTCATTCCCCTTAAGCTTGGGAAAGCCCTCGTCGATGTAATCTTTGTTGAAATAAATCGACTGCGTGGGATCGGGCGGGGTGAAGATTCCCCGGATTGTCAGTTCCAGGTTCAAGGGGAAAATCTTTCCCGTGATATTCAGGCGGTCGCCGATCTTCCAGCCAAATTTCTTGGCCAGGCCCACGTCCACGATGGCGCCGGCGCGGTCATGCTGCCAGGCTTCGAGCTGGTCGGCGGGTATTTTGAATTCCGGATACACCTTCATCAGTTCCTGGGGATCGGTGCCGAACTGGGCGAAGAAATTCTCCGGCTTGTCGTCTTTGTACTGCCCGCCAAACCACTGCTGGTTGACTACTTCCTTCACGCTCGGGATTGCCTGGATCTTCTGCTTGTAGTAGCTGGGCAGATTGAACACCAGCGACACCTTGTGGCGCACGATCAGGCGCTGCGCCGATTGTTCGCTGGGCTTGCTGTCATAAAAACTGCGCCAGATGGTGATCAGAAAGGTGAGCAGAAGCAGCGAGCCGCCGATACTGAGCACGGTCAGGATGCTGCGGCGCTTGTTGCGGAAGGCGTTCTTGGTGACAAAGCGAGTCAGGGTCATAACGAACTCCGGGAGCCTGCAGGACGGGCGCGGCCGAAACCGCAGGCAGCATTCTATCAGGATAGACGCAAAGTTCCGGCTCCCGTAACTGCGTCCCATCCCGAAATCATGAAATCAGTCCTCTTAGATAAGTAGAACGACGTTGGGACTCAGAAAGTTACGGGCAAAATGTCAAAAAGGTTCCATAATCTTCCTGCCTCTCCTTCCGCCCTCCGGAACTCCTGCGCCCTACACTATGTCGAACGAGCCCCGGAGAAATCGACACAGGCCAGTCGCCTTTTTTTGGTGGTCTGCCCCGGATTGGCATGGGTAACGATGGCTGCTATCAGTCGTCGGTCGTCAGTCTTCAGTCCTCCGGAAGGCCAGATTTTGCTGACGACTGACGCCTGACAAGTGACGACTGACGCCTGATGCTTAATTCTAGTGGTCAGTCCTCAGTTGTCAGTTCTCAGAAATCTGCTGACGACTGAAGACCGACGACTGACGACTAATTCCCGGTTGCCTCTATTTGCCTAATCCACTAGCATGGCGCACGGAACTCACCGGAAACCGGCGGACGGAGGAGTATGGGCGAAACCGCGGCGCACCTCACCCACAAAGCACTGACCGGGATAGACATAGCAATTATTGCAGTTTACTTCGTTGTCATATTCGCCATCGGCTTCTACTTCGCCCGCAAGGAACGCACCTCGACCGACTACTTTCTGGCCAGCCGCGACGTGGGTTGGTTTGCCATCGGTGCGTCACTGTTTGTTTCGAATATCTCGACTGAGCACTTCATCGGGCTGGCCGGATCCGGAGCCAGTTCGGGCCTGGCGGTGGGCTCGTTTGAATGGCTGGCCTGCCTGATTCTTCTGGTCCTGGGATGGGTATTCGTCCCCTTCTACTTGCGCTCCAACGTCTTTACCATGCCGGAGTTTCTGGAGCGGCGCTTCAGCCGGTCCTGTGCGGTGTACCTGGCGGGAATTTCCATCCTGGCCTATGTCTTCACCAAGATTTCCGTGCACTTATACGCTGCCGCGATTGTGCTGGAGCGGGTAGTGGGCTGGAGCCCGCTGACCGCTGCGGTCATTCTGGTTATCGCCACTGGTATTTACACCATTGCCGGAGGACTGGCCGCGGTCATTTATACCGACCTGGTGCAGACCCTGATCCTGATTTTCGGCGCCGTCATTCTGACCGTGATTGGAATGCACGAGGTGGGAGGATTTGCCGGCCTGCGCGCCGCCTTGCCCGCCAGCTACTTCCACATGGTCAAGCCCATGAGCGATCCCGACTTTCCCTGGACCGGAATTTTCTTCGGCGCGCCCATTCTCGGCATCTGGTATTGGTGCACCGACCAGGTGATTGTGCAGCGCGTGCTCTCGGCCAAGGACGAAGGACACGCCAAGGCCGCCACCATTTTTGCCGGCTTTCTCAAGATACTGCCCGTATTCATGCTGGTGCTGCCCGGTTTGATTGCGGTCGCGCTCTATCGCGACCTGTTCAAGTTCGGTCCCAACGGCGAAGTGCTCAACGGGGACATTGCTTATCCCACGCTCATCATCAATCTGCTCCCGACCGGACTGGTCGGCGTGATGATCGCCGCGCTGTTGGCGGCATTGATGGGGGCGATGAGTTCGGTCTTCAATTCGGCTTCGACCCTGGTCACGCTCGACTTCTATAAAAAGATCAAGCCCGACGCGAGCGAAAGGCAGCTGGTCGGTTTCGGCCGGGTGATGACCGGCGTGATGGTTGTGCTCGGTCTGGCCTGGGTCCCGTTCATTCACCTGATCAGCAGCCAGCTCTATATTTACCTGCAGAGTGTGCAGGGGTACATCAGCCCGCCCATTGCGGCCTGCTTCATCCTGGGAATTCTGTGGCCGCGGCTGAACGCGCAGGGAGCGATCACTTCACTGTTGACCGGTTTCGTCATGGGCGCGGCACGCTTTGTGCTCGAGTTGATGGACCGCGCCGCCGGCGGCCATGCCTTCGACAATGGGTTTCTGCGCGGCCTGGTGGACATGAACTTTCTGCACTACTCCATCCTGATGTTCGTGATCTGCTGTGCGGTGCTGATCGGAGTCAGCCTGGCGACGCCGGCGCCAGATCGCCAGAAACTTGCCGGTCTGACCTTCGCTACGGTCGGCGAGAAGATGGACGTCACCCCGGTGCTGGGACACAAGCCCGCAGCCGAGACCGCGGCCGAGCACCGGTTCAACGTGATTTTCAGCCTGGCACTGCTGGCCACCGTGATCGGACTCTGGTTCCATTTCCGGTAATTTGGGATGGAGGGCGGGCGTCTCGCCCGTCCCGCCGGGCGGGGACGCCTGGCCTCCACGAAGTACGGAACTCCGCAATGGCGCGCATCCGCAGCCTCAGGCCCAACGTCACTCGCGAAGAGGCGACCGAGCAGTTCTCCTCCGGCGCGTTCGATTTCCTGCGCGACACTACCTTCGGCCCGCTGCGTTCGGTAGCTGACTTCTACATTCCCTTCCGCCTCTTCCAGATCGAAATCCTGAACGGCGGTAAGCGCGACTTGCGCGTGTTTGGCCTGGACGCGGTGAACGGGTCGCTGGATCTATATCACTTCGAGCAACTGCCGGGCGAGCGCGAAGTGCTTTATCTGGAGACGCGCAACTGTACCGAGCCCCTGCTGGGAGAAGCCGAAGCGGAAAAGATTGTCATCGTCAAAGTGCAGCGGCTGCTCTTCACCACGGGATTCTTCCGCGTGCGCGATCTCCATATATCCGCCGAGCCCGTAGCCGGCGAAATCTATGTGCCTTATTGGGTGGGATTTCGCGGACGCGGAGTGCGGGCGCGCCTGGCCGTGATCGACGCGGTGCGGCGCAAGCCCGAGGGGGCCAAGGTGCGGCAGTTGCTGCGTGCCTGGCTGACATCTATCCGCTCGGCTTAGTCGAGAACCGGGCCCTGGAAGCGGAGCTCCTGCCTTCGAGTGGAGCAGCACCTAATGAGTTGCCGCGAACTTCACGGCATCTGGCGGCGGCGCTCATCATGCAGCAAAATGATATTGGATGATTTTTTCGCGTTCGACCCGCAGTCGCAACTTCCTTGACTGGTTACTTGTAAGCAGCTCTCATTTTTGCTTGAATCACCCCACGCGGGGTCATCGTGAAAATCTACAACATCACCGGCTATCTGATAATTCTTCTCTACATGCTGGCTTGTATGTATTCCGCCCCCACCCGCTTGGGACCTTGGGCTGGACTGTTGATCGGCGGAATTTATTTCATCTTCTGCTGGTTCCTCGCCGGGTTGTATCTGGCCGATGTTCTTCATCTCGGAATCGCGCATCGTTCCCTCGACTATCGGGAATGGTTCATCAAACTCGTCACCATCGTGAATAACATCTTCGGAATCTATGTCGATCCGATCGCCTGGGTGAATCGCCATCGCTTGCATCATAAGAATGCTGACCATCCCGGGGATCCGAATAAACTTTCAGAGGACGGTTTCTGGCGAACCATGTATCTCTGTGTAATGCCGTATCGATGTAAAGAAAATCTGGCGACTGACGAGATTCTGCAGTCCTGGTCGTTTCGGGTCGTCGCCAACCCTTGGTTCGCGATCGTTGCGCAAGCTTGCAGTTTCTATCTCTTGTGGAAGTTAACTGGAAATCTGAAGTTTGTGCTGGTGATGTGGTTTGGAATGCGAACTTTTGCACTGTGGGTAAATATGATCCAAAACTATTGGACCCACACGCGACTCTTTGGATACCGCCGGTATCCCGATGAACACGACAACGCGATGAACATTGGCGAGTGGCTGCCCGTAACGGCGACTTTCAGCGCCTGTCTCCAGAATAATCATCACCACTATCCAAGTCTTTTGCGGTTAAGCCACGACGAATCTGAATACGACTTTGGATTCTTGACCGTCAGAGTCATGAAATATCTTGGTCTGGTGAAGGCAACGACAAGGGGCGCAATCGTACCCCACGACGTTTCATTGGACGTACTAGGTTTTTAAGGCGCTCTTTTTCCTGATAGTGAATGGTTCAATCGTTTGCCCCCAGAAGCGGGGCGCAATTTCTTCGCCGTCCAGCCCGTAACGTTCCGGCCATTCGTCAGGATAGTAATAGGTTCCGAAAATTCTATCGATCCATGGAAAGTGGATGGCAAAGTTCTTGTCGATCCCCTCTTTTTGAGAAGTATGGTGCCAATGATGATATCGGGGCATCACCAGATACTTTTCCAGCCACTTGGCATTCGGACCGAAATTGCAATGGGTCCAGGTTGCGTGCAGGGTAACGAAAATCAGATACGCGAAAATGATCGATTGCGAAAATCCAAACATGAGAGGAACGAGGATAAATCCGCGGACCAGGGTGTCGTCGACAAAGTGAGAGCGCGAGCCCGCGATCCAGTCCAACGCCTTCGAAGAGTGGTGAACCGCATGAAAGCGCCACAGAAAAGGGACCTTGTGCAACGCCAGGTGAATGAAATATTCCGCCACATCCGCAACCACAACCGCCAGGAGAAATTGCAAAAGCCAGGGCATTCGAGCGATGACATGTTGCAGGGCCGGAACGCCCAGGTATTTCGTAGCTTGAGTCGCGGGCAACAAGACCAGAAAAGATAAAACCTGAATTGGGAGATGAGTGGACATGAAGTACACCACATCCAAAGTCCACTCGTTCCTGAATGTTCCTTGTTCTGGATACTGGGGCCAGAGTGTTTCAAGGGGCACGTAGATGATTGCCATCAAAAACATATCAAGTAAAAACCAGTCGAGCCCGATGGCCGGCCCGTCGCGCAGGGTCTCGTTGATCTGTACGCTGGATCCTCCCCAAGCCGTTGCGGCAATGGCAAGCAACAGGCCGGTGAATGCCAGAGTCTTTTTCTTGCGCAGAGCCGAAGAAATGATTCCGAATATGAATGCCCCCACGATGAGGCATTGGATCAAAACCCGCATGGCGAACATCGGATAGTGGGAGCGCAGTTCAGGAGAGGTGAGTAGCTGGGGGAAGTGCAGGCACAAAACTGCTCCGAATGAAAGGGATCCAAAAAAGGCGGATAATATCCCGCTCCACCAGCCGGTCCCAAAACCAGTATGCTCTGCATCGCCAAAAAATTCATTGAGTTTTCGTTCGATCACGAAGCCTCCTGGTCTAAAACCCCATAAATCCTCGCGGAATGTCCATCATCAGCCCAACGGTTGGCGTGATGGACAAAAGTACCGATCACAATTTTAGGAGTCAACGAAGAGGCGAACAAGTCTGCCTTCACACTCAAGTAACTCCTGGATGATGTCCCCTTCGGAAGTCACTCCTTCTGCGTGGCTGGCATAATCAGTTTTCTCCGGGTTGTGAGTGTACGCGCGATCCTTTGCCAACTACAAACCTATCTCCCCGCAATTCCTCCGGGTGGCTTGACGAACCTTACATCCCGATGGCCAGGGAGGGGACTCAAATTGCGCCCGCTCTCAGCCGCTTCTGTTCCACGGGATGTATCGCTACGTTTGGATGTTGTCGACGTGCGGGGAGCATGTGCAGGAAACAGCGGGAGATGGCTGGTGTTATCACGTCGCTTAGTGACCTGTCGGGGTGTTTGATCGTGTTACCTCCGTAACTGGGAGGCGGGTCCAAAAAACGACTTTTGCCATTAAGATTCACTTTAGAAACCGCGTACCCCCAAATCCGGCACGCTTCCGCGGCGCGATGGAGACGAGTGTGAAAACTGCATCCTTGATCCTGGTCTTATTCTGTCTTGCGCTGTCAGCGGCGTGCGGTAAAGGCGGGCAAGCCACGTTCTCTCAGGGAGGAGGATCTGGCGGCGGCGGTACGCCTCCGCCGACTCCGTCACTGGTTTCTTTGCGCGTGTCGCCGGGAGTCGCCTCCGTGGTCCCAGGAGCGAGCCAGCAGTTTACTGCTACGGGTCAATTCTCCGATGGCAACAGCCGCGTCTTGACCACATCCTTGACCTGGTCCACTTCGGATGCAAGCGTAGCCGCGATCAGCAACACCGGCCTGGCGAATGGCCTGGTGGCTGGTGTGGTGACCATTACCGCGAAGTCAGGAACGATAAGCGGTACGGCGACTCTCAATGTGACCGGCGCCGGCGCCAACTTGACGTCCATTAGTGTGGTGCCCGCGGCCAGTTCGATTCCGGTTCACACGACCCAGCAATTCTCAGCCACCGGAAGCTACGCGGACGGCAGCAGCAGCGACCTGACAGCTCTGGTCACGTGGAAGTCCAGTTCCACGGCGGTTGCCACCGTTGATATCAATGGCATCGTCACCGCCGTCGCGCCAGGTACGAGCACCATATCGGCAAGCATCGGGGGAGTTACAGGGTCGACGACCTTAACGGTCAATGCTCCAACGATTTCTTCGATTTCCATAACTCCGGTGGACTTGACTCTTGCCATCGGCATCAACCAGCAGTTCACCGCCACCGCAACTTACTCGGACGGATCCACGCAGGACCTGGCCAGTGGAGTGACTTGGAGCTCTTCCTCCAGTTCTGTGGTCAGTATCAACGGTTCTGGCGTAGCGACGACCGCGGGCGCTGGACAGACCACGATTACGGCGACCGTGGGGTCCCTGAGCGACACCACGACCCTGACCGTTGTTCCAGCGCACCTGATATCCATTGATGTTGAGCCGAAGGCGGTTGCGATTGCCCTGGGCACCGAACAGCAGTTCAGCGCAGTAGGAACCTTTGACGACGGCAGCACGCAGCTTTTGACATCGGTGACGTGGACGTCATCGCTTCCGGGGACAGCGACCATCAACCCCTCGGGCCTGGCCACGGCGGTAGGAACAGGATCGTCCACCATCAGCGCGATTTCCGGTTCGGTCACGGGGACTGCCTCGCTCAGCGTCAGCAGCGCGGCGTTGGTGTCGATCGCAGTCACCCCGGCAAATTCCAGTATGGCCGTCGGGACTACCAAGCAGTTCACGGCTACCGGTACCTTCAGCGACAGCAGCACGCAGGACCTTACGCTCTCAGTCCTTTGGGGTTCCTCGAGTCCAGCGACTGCAACCATAAACAATCTAGGTTCGGTCGGCAGTCTGGCCACAGGCACAACCACTATCTCAGCCACGCTGGGAGCAATCAGCGGGTCCACAACCTTGACGGTTTCGACCGCCCACCTGGTATCCATCAGCATCAACCCGAGCAATCCCCGAATCCAGAAGGGAACATCGCTGAAATTGACAGCGGTGGGTACGTTCAGCGACGGCAGCACTTCCAGCAACCTGAGCGGCCTATCGTGGAAGTCCTCAAAACCGAACATTGCCCAGGTTCGGGGTTCCGGTCTGGCCCACGGCAAGAAGGCTGGAACGGTGACTATTTCGGCCAGCTCGGCGGGAATCAAGGGCACGACCACTCTGACCGTGGGAACGGGCACCCTCACGTCGGTCGCGATCACACCTCTGGATTCATCCGTGACCCTGGGGAATACCCAGCAGTTCACTGCAACCGGGTCGTTCAACGATGGAACCACTCAGGACATAACGCTTACCACACACTGGAGCTCATCTTCGGCCAGTGTGGCGACGATCGCGAATGCGCCGAGCGTGGGCGGTCTGGCAACAACTCATGGGGTCGGGACAACGTCAATCGGAGCGAATGCCAAAGGAGTGACCGCCTCAACCACCATGACCGTGCAGTAAACCGATTGATGAATGGACAAGGTGACGTAAGACGGGGCGCCATAAATCGGGAAAGATCGCCCGACATTTACCGGCGTCCCGGCTTGTCACCAAACTTTCTCAGCGGCCCTACCCGCTGAGGTGTCGCACGGGCGGAAGCCCAGGTTCCCAGTCCCTTATTCCGGCCTGAAAGCCGGCTTCACTCTTCGATCCTTCCAGTCATCATCTCCTGTCATCTTGTGGAAATTTTTTACCCGGCAGCGTACTATCTCAGCCCTGTTTGGAAAGGAACCCGCGAACATGGTGGTAGGCATGTCGCTCTCGACCTTTACCGCAGTGCACGTCATCATCAGTCTGATAGGGATCGTTTCTGGTTTCATCGTCCTGTCCGGGTTTCTCTCCGCGAAACGGCTCAACGGCTTGACCGCTCTCTTTCTGCTGACCACCGTGCTGACCAGCGTGACCGGGTTCGGTTTTCCTTTCGATCATCTCTTGCCCTCGCACAAAGTCGGTATCATTTCGCTGGTGGTGCTGGCGATTGCGATCCTGGCGCGCTACAGCTTCCACATGGCGGGTAAGTGGCGCTGGATTTATGTGGTGACGGCCATGATTGCGCTCTATCTCAACGTTTTCGTGCTGGTGGTGCAGTCCTTTGAGAAGGTGCCGTCATTGAAGGCTATGGCTCCCACCCAATCGGAGCCACCCTTCCTGGTCGCGCAGTTGGTGGTGCTGGCGTTGTTTATCGTGCTCACCATTTTTGCGGTGAAGAAATTCCACCCCGAGGCTGGCCGCACGCCTTAACCACCGGATTCACCGGCCGAGGCAGTCGCGTGATCTTGGTTCGCGGGCGCAAGCCCCACTTGATCTGGGATGAACTGTGTACACGCAAGCATCGCCTACAACTATCCCGTCAGGTTCAGCGCCTGCAAAATCGGTCCAGAGTAACTTCATTGCCCCTGGTTCTGGCTGGCGGATGGGCCAAAGCCGCAGCGTCCGCGCATGCCTTGCCGGAAACGTTCCCGCTCCTCCGGGGTCATGTGCGACCAGCCCTCGGCCATGCGACGGCGGAAATTGGAGCGGTGAGAACCGTGGCGTCCAATTCCGCCGAACAGGATCCGGCACAACGCCAGAATCCCAACCGCCTGCCAGAAAGTAATCAGGCGCCAGCCGAAGAGGGGTGGAAGCAGCCAGTTCCACAGCTGCATGACTATTTCGCCGCCGATGGCGATGAACAGCAGCATCCCCAGAATCGCCAGCGGAGCAATCAAGATTATTCTCTTCCATTTCTTACTCATGTTCAGCCCCTCATGTTTTCGTAAATTCGTCGTATATCGTTTGCAGTCGTTCGCGCAGATGCAGAACCGCATAGCGTTTGCGCGAGAGGAGCGTATTCACGCTCACCCCGGTCTCGGTCGCCATCTGCTTGAAGCTGCGTCCTTCGAGTTCATGTCCCACAAACACCTCACGCTGGTCCGGCGGGAGTTCGGCAACCGCCAGTTCGAGTTCTTCAAGAAGCACGCGGCGGGCGTAAAGCGCCTCCGGGCCGGCATCGGGCGAGGGCAACAGATCTTCGAATGGAAGAGGTTCGTCATCATCGTCGCCTGCAGCGGCAGTCTCGCTGAAGCTCTCCGGCCTCTTCTTGCGGAAGAGATCAGTGATGCGGTTACGCGCCACGCGAAACAGCCATCCGGTGAGGTGTTCGATGGGCATTAGCAGGCGATTGGCTTCTACCAGTTCATAGAAGACGTCCTGCAGAATGTCCTCGGCGTCGCGCGGGTCGGGCACGCGGCGGCGAATAAAATTGCGCAGCCGGGACTGCTCTCGATTCACCACTTCGGAAATCCGCTGGTCCGGTTCGATTGCCATCCGCTCCAGGCTCGCCGCGTGCTTCCTCTACCTCTGTTGACGAATGAGGGGGTGCGGATATTGTAGGGTGGCTGGTTTTCTTTGCGACAAACATGTGGGGACAGCCGCCCGCGGCTGTCCGGCGGAACGGAGCTCCGCGGGCTGAGATCGGACGCCAGCCTTGAGGCAAGCCCCTAGGCGAGCAGCCGCTCGCCCGGACAGCCGAGGGCGGCTGTCCCCACGTGTTTTTTGGTAAGCTCTCTTCGCACTGAAACTTCGACGTAAATAGCGGACAGGAGAACCATGCTCAATCGCCGCAGCTTCATCATCGCCAGTGGGCTCACCGCCCTCGCCTCCACCAGAGTGCTGAGTGCAAACGATACCGTGCGCGTCGGAGTGATTGGAGCCGGCGGCCGGATGCGGAACCTGCTGGACGCCGCCGACAAGCTGGGCCCTTACCAGATCGTGGCGGTGAGCGATGTGTACGGGCCGCACCGCGATGCCGTCCGGGAACGCTCTAATGGAGTGGCGACCACCCATCTGGATTATCGGGAGGTACTCGCAACCGACGTCGATGCGGTGTTCATCGCGTCGCCCGACCACTGGCATGTTCGCATGGCGGTCGATGCCCTGGCCGCCGGCAAAGACGTTTACCTGGAAAAGCCTGTCACCCACACCATCGAGGAGGGCGCCACGCTCACCCGCGCGGTGCGGTCCAGCAAGCAGATTCTGCAGTGTGGCATGCAGCAGCGCAGCTGGACCCACTTTCGCGATGCCGTGGACCTGATCCAGGCCGGCAGCCTCGGACGCGTTCCCCAGGTGCGGACCTATTGGTGGCAGAACTATCACCGGGACTGGGCGCCCAAGCCCATCGACACGCAGGCGCTCGATTGGAAGCTTTGGCTCGGGTCCGCTCCCGACCAGCCCTTCAGCGAGGAAAAATATAACCACTGGCGCTGGTTCTGGAATTTCGGTGGCGGCGCCATGACCGACCTGTTCAGCCACTGGATCGACGTGGTGCACTGGGCCATGAAATCCGACCAGCCGCGCGAGGCCCACATGCTCGCCGACAAATATGTTTTCGAGCAGTGGGAATGTCCCGACACCATCCAGGCGGCATTCCGCTATCCCGGATTCGATGTGGGGTACGACGGCATGATGAACTCTTCCGTCGATGACGGCGGCCTTGAGTTCCGCGGGACGGAGGCAACGTTAAAGCTCAATCGCAGCGGCTTCTCCGTCTATCGCGAGGGCGTGCAGGACGGGCAGAATCCGGTGCTCACAGAGAAAAGTTTCCGCGACGGCACCATTTCACACGTGGAGAATTTCCTGGCTTGCGTCAAGAGCCGCAAAGAGCCCAACGCGCCCGTGGAGACTGGGGTCGCCGCCGCGCGGGCAGGGCACATAGGCAACCTGGCCTTCCATCGCGGCGGCCAGACGGCATGGCCTCCGAAGGCCCAGGACCGCAGCTGAGTTTTACTGGCCGTGGCCCAGTTCTCGAATCCATATATTGCGGTAGCGTACCGGATTGCCGTGGTCCTGCAAGCTGAGCGGGAGTTTGTCCGGCGTGGGCTTGTAAGGAGGCCGCACATGGTGGCCCGTGGGTCCAGATAACTCAACATTGTCCTGCACCAGCACTCCGTTGTGCAGCACGGTGACGCGCGCCGGGTGCAGCAGCTTGCCATCCTGGTCGAAGCGCGGGCCATGAAAAATGATGTCATAGCCCTGCCACTGTCCCGGCGGCCTGGAGGCGTTCACCAGCGGCGGAAATTGCGCATACACCGCCGAGGCCTGGCCGTCGGCGTAGGTTTTGCTTTGGAACGAGTCCAGCACCTGTATTTCGTAGAGGCCCATCAGGAACACGCCGCTGTTGCCGCGTTCCTGTCCCTCGCCCGTGGGAGGCGTAGGCTCGGTGAACTCAACGTGTAATTGGCAATCCCCGAACGCCTGGCGCGTCTGGATGATCCCGCTGTGCGGCACCACTTCCATGTAGCCATCCGCTACTTTCCACTTCGCCGGCTGGCCATCCGCGCCCGTCCATTGGGCAAGGTCCTTGCCCGCAAACAACACGATGGCGTCTGATGGCGGACGGCCAGGCGAATCCTGCGTGCTCGCCGTTCCCGGTTCGATCACCGGGGGCACGGGACGGTCAGGGTCATTCGGCTTCCAGCGCTGGTCCACCTGCGCTACGGAAAGCTGTGCCAGGCAAAGAGCTAACGCCAGTACGGAGAAGAGTGCTTTCATGGGCAGGGCCTCGTTTTCAAGATACACGAGAAAGATGCGCCGGTGAGCCGCCATACCAGTGCGAATGTCAGTTCCCTGAGTCCAAAGCGCGAGGCATGCATCTACGTGGGGATGGAAGACTTGACGCGATTCAACCTACAAGAAGCCATCGCAGTTCTGGGCCGCACTGCCGCCACCCTGGATGCCCTGTTGCGCGGGCTGCCCGACTCCTGGGTGCGCAGCAACGAAGGGAACGATACCTGGAACGCGTTCGTTATCGTGGGCCATCTGATCGTGGGTGAACGCACCGACTGGATGCCCCGGGTGCGGATCATACTCGAGAGAGGAGAAGCGCGGCCGTTTGATCCCTTTGACCGCTCTGCGGAGAGCGAGATTCAAGGCAAGTCGCTGGAACAACTCCTGGACGAATTCGCCCGGCTGCGGCGGGAGAACCTGGCGGCGCTGCAGGCCCTGAATTTACAGCCTGACGATCTGGCGCGGAGAGGAAGGCATCCGGCACTCGGAGCGGTTACGCTAGCGGAACTTCTGGCGACGTGGGTGGTCCACGATCTCACCCATCTGCATCAACTGTCGCGCGTGATGGCCCACCAATACCGCGATGCAGTAGGCCCGTGGAATGTCTATCTGGGCGTGCTGAAGTGTGCGGGCCACAGCGCGCCGTAAGCGTCCTCACTGACGAGGGTGCCACCTCTAACCTTTGTTTGGGCGGGGAGCTGTGATTTCCATTTGGGCACGGAATCGGAGCCCCGAAAAATGGTTTAAGGCGGCGGGGTTCCACAGAATGAAGATATGCTCGCCACGAAAAATCCCCGCCCAAGCGAAGCCTGGACGGGGCACCTCGAGATTGGAGTTCAATTCGCGCCCACGTCAACATTGACGTTGAAGTGCAAAGCTTGAGGGTCGAGCGTTGGCGTGATCAGGTAGCTCGTCGACGAGTCGTAGTCAGACAAAGCATCCGGGGCATAAGACGGCGGATTGTTGTAACCGATGTCAGGATAATCCTGGTAGTAGTTGTACGAGGGCCAGGGCGAATACCAATAAGGGTTGTACCACCAGGGGTCCCAGCCGAAAGCCCAGCCCGGTCCCCAATAGCTGCCCCAATACGGCCAGCCCACGCCAAAGCCCCAACCCCAGCCGAAGCCCGCTCCAAAAAAGCTACCTCCCCAACCGTAGTTGTAGTATCCCGGCCAATAGCCTCGGTTCCAGCCATAGCCGCGCCAGCCGTATCCTCCGTAGCGGTTCCCGCGCCAACCGTTTCCGTGCCAACCCCAACCACGGCCAAATCCCCGGTTGCCGAATCCGTGGTAGCCGCTAAAGGAATTGAAGCGCGAGCCACCAAACAGATGTGTGCTCGATGCGAATCGCGCATTCCCAAATGACCGGAACGTGGAATGACCCGAATGCGATCCAGCAAAAGAGGAACTGCCGAAAGTGGATCCGCCGAAGTGCGAGCCGCCGAAACCGGCGCCCCCGCGAATCGACCCTGATCGTGAAGACTGCACCACTCCCATGCCTCGGGAGGAGCCCCTGGAGGGGCCAAAGGAGTGCCAGACGCCGTCAGACCTTCCGCCGTTATGAGCGGAGAAGCCGGAGGAGGCGAAGTTTCCGGAGCTGCGTCCACCGCTGAAGCGCGAAGAACCGCTGCCGTTGCCAAAGGAATGCCAGCGGCCATCATTGATTCCGGAACGGAAATTCGATGAGTGGTTGCCGAAGGAACGATTGGTGAACGAACGGTTGCCAAATGACCCGGAATCGCGGCCGGACGAAAATCCACGGCCTTGACCGGTCATGCCGCGCGAGGAACCGAACCCGCCGTACGAGCCCCGGCCTGCTGCCGATCCGCCCCGGTTATAACTACCACCGCCAAGAGATCGGGTACCGCCACCGTAGGAGCGCATGCCCCCGTAGGAGCCGCCGCGATATCCGCCACCACTCGAAAACCCGCCACTGCCGCGGGAAGAGCCACCGCCGTGGAATCCTCCGCCCCCGCTGTGAAAACCACCGCCGCTACCGCCACCATGGAAGCCCCCACCGCCTCCGCCGTGGAATCCGCCGCCACCACCGCCGCCGTGGAAGCCTCCGCCGCCGCCACCGCCGTGACCGCCGCGCTGTCCGAATGCGGCATTGGGCGCCAGAGCAAAGACCGTGAAAGCAGCGAACGCGATGAGGGATCGAACCTGACCAAATATGCTCATGACCTCACCTTCCCTTCGAGCGCGGTAACGGACTTTCAATTGCAAAGTCTGCGAGCGGACTTGAATCAAATTCTCGTCCTGGTGCAGAAAGGGCCGCGGAACCCGTGCTGCTCGCGGAAACCGCCACGCTGAAAGATGCAGCTGGAATGCCAATGGGCGGCTGAACAATCACCAATCATTAAACCCACTGTTCTCAGTATGTCAGAGCAGGTAAGAAATCTCGGGCGGGCGCCGGTGGCAGGCTGCGGCTGGCCCAATTCCACCACGGGTGGTGGTTTTCGGCCAGAGATAGACCCCGGCGAGTCATTCCCGTTTCTGCTCAGTTACCGCTGTGCGGTTTGCGACTCGAGGCGGAACACAGTCATGCAACTTTTGTCTGCCCTCGAGGGTTCAATTTAGGGAGCGGAATCGTGCTGTTTTGGAGGAGAGCTTGAAGACGTCTCATTTTTTTCATGGACGAAAGCGGTTGATCCAGGCCGACGGCATTGTTCTGGCGCTGGTGATTATTTGCGCGGCAGCGTTGCCGGCCAGCGCTCAGAGCGTGGCGTTCAGTCCCAATCAGGGCGAAAGCGACGGCGTCAGCGCCGGTGGAAAATGGATGGAGTTCCATTCCGAAGACAAAATGACCGGCGCCAAAAGGGTGCGTTTTGAGATTCTGTCGGATAACTATCTGAGAGAAGATCCGGACTATAAGCCCCGGATCCAATTGACCTGCACGAATGGCAAGTACACCGCCGCGGAGTTCAATCCCGGGATCCGTCTGGGCCCGCCCAACCGGCCGGGCTTCTGGGGACAGCCCCAGATGGAAGTCATGGTACGGGTTGACGATGCCCACAGCTACCACGGCTGGAACTGGATTCGCAATCGTTTCCTCTCCATGGACAAAGGCACCACCCGCGCGTTGATAGGCGCGCACATCTTCAAGATACAAATCCGCGGCCGCAACGGACCGGAAATCGCGGAATTCTCGCCCGCCGGCCTGGACCTCGCGCGGGTGAAGCAGGCCTGCGACCTTACAGCCAAGAAACCCAGTAGGGATTAGTACAGCCACACTATCCCGCCGCCGGGCCTCGCACCATGGTTACTTGTCTCCCCGGCTGTTTCGCTATGCAATGACAGGATAAGGAGGGAGCCATGGGTAGAGCATTGGGCTTCTTGGGAATCGTCATTGTGATGGCGGTGGGGATGTATCTATATTCCAACCAGTTGAAGGAAGCGTCGGCGCCTGGCGGGGCGGGCACTCCAACCGGAACCGCGAACATCGTGGGCGTGAAGAATGATCTCATCAGCATCGCCAACGCCGAGCGAGCGTATTTCGCCACCGAACAAAAGTACGCATCACTTGATGAATTGACTGAAGGTAAGTACATCACCATCGAGAGACAACGGCCTCCTTACACCTACGACGTTGCGACTACGTCCAGCGGCTTTCGTGTGACTGCCACCCGCGACAGCGCCGGCGCTCCAGCGCAGCTCTGGATCGACGAGACCATGCAGGTCCAATCTTCGAATTGAGCGCTGGCTCACCGTGACGCTCCCCCTTCAGCACTGATCACACGTTGCTGACCGCGATTTGATGCGCGCGGTATGATCTACCGATCAGCATGGCCAGACCGATGAAGCGCATCCTGGTTACGGGAGCTGCGGGCAAGGTGGGCAGCCATTTCATTGCCCACATTCTGCAGTTGGATCCCGATGTGCGGGTTCGGGCGCTCTGTCATAACCGGATCCTGGAGCCTGAGGAGCGCCTGGAAATCGTCCGCGGAACGATCTCGGAGCGCGCGGCGGTGCACTCGGCCATGCAGGGAATCACCCACGTCCTGCATTGCGCCACCTGCAAGGAAACTCCCGATGACGTGATGGACGTGACCGTCAAGGGCCTGTTCTGGCTGTTGGAAGAGTGCCGTGCCAGCGCCGCATTCAAACAGATTATTCTCATCGGTGGCGACGCCGCACTGGGACATTTCTTCTATCCTCATCCCCTGCCGGTCACGGAACAGCAGAAACACGGAGCGTATCCCGGCTGCTATGCGCTTTCCAAAGTTCTCGAAGAAGTGATGCTGGAGCAGTATTTCATTCAGTACGACCTCTCAGGTTGCTGTTTGCGCGCGCCCTGGATCATGGAAAAGGATGATTTCAAATACTCTTTGTCCTTTGGCGAAGACGTATTCGGAGGGCCGCGATGGCGCGACCTGGTGGGCGCGAAGCGGGCCGACGAGTATTTGAAAAGCGGTGCGGTGCCGCTGATGCTGGACCCGAAAGGCAAGCCGGTGCAGCGCAACTTCGTGCACGTAAGCGATCTGGTAGCGGCCATAGTGCGCGCCCTTGACCATCCCAAAGCTCACCAGCAGACTTTTAACATCTGCATGGACGAACCCGTGGATTACCGTCACGTGGCTGACTATCTGAAGGAAACCCGGGGCCTTTCTTCGGTGGAGATCGAAACCCCCTTCTGGTCAACCTGGCTCGATAACACCAAAGCGAAATTCCTGCTGGGCTGGCGGCCGGCTTTCGACCTCAAGCGCCTGATCGAGGAAGCCTGGACGTATCAGCGAAGCGAATCCGACCCGCGCCGGGTTTGGTATCCCGGCTAGCGTTTGAAATGCCAGACCGCCATGCGCATTGATGCTCACCAGCACTTCTGGGTCTATGATGCCCGCCAGTACGACTGGATCGACGATTCGATGGCAGCCCTGCGCCGTGAGTTCCTGCCTGACGCGCTGCAACCCGAACTGGAGCGGGCTGGGTTTCAGGGATGCATTGCGGTACAAGCGCGGCAGACGACTGAGGAGACGCGATGGCTCCTCGAACTGGCCGAGTCGTCGCCATTTATTCTGGGCGTCGTGGGCTGGGTGGATTTGCAATCTTCAGACGTGCGCTCGCAGTTGCAGGCTTTTGCCCGCAATCCCAAGCTGGTTGGGGTTCGCCACGTAGTGCAGGGGGAGCCCGACGAACGATTCATGCTGCGGCCGGAATTTCTGCGCGGCATTTCTGTTCTGGAAGAGTTCAATCTGGCCTATGACGTTCTGATCTACCCCAAACATCTTCCCGTAGCGGCCGAGTTCGTGCGCCAGTTTCCGCGGCTGCGTTTTGTGTTGGACCACCTGGCCAAACCTCCGATCAAGAGCGGAAGCCTGCAGCCCTGGGAGCGAGGGATCAGAGAGCTGGCAGGTTTTCCGAATGTCTTTTGTAAATTGTCCGGACTAGTGACGGAAGCGGACTGGCGAAAATGGAAGCCCGAGCACATAGCGCCCTATCTGGACGTTGCGTTCGATTGCTTTGGGGCGGAGCGCCTGATGATCGGATCTGATTGGCCCGTTTGCACCGTGGCTGCATCGTATGCCAGAGCGATGGGAGTGGTGAAAGATCATATCGGCCGTCAGCCGATCCAGGCGCAGGAAGCGATCCTGGGAGGGAACGCGCAACGATTCTGGAAATTGAAACCGCCAGGGCCTGGCTAGGTCTGTCTCGTTGACGAATTATCCCCGCCCGTCGGCCCTGATTCACTAATCTTGGCGTCCTTTGCGGCCTTTCTTTGCGAACTTTGCGGTTTAAGATTTTTGAACGATTTCAGGTCAAGGCTCTACCGCAAAGGGCGCAAAGGAGGCGCAAAAGGACGCCAAGAAAACCGGCACCGTAAGGAGCTGCAGGAATCAATGAGATGAGTCCATCTGAACGCCCTGTTCTACAATAGACGGCGATGCCCGACCGGATCCTGCAACTCGATTCCAGGGACAATGTCCTGATTGCGCTCACCGACCTCAGCCAGGGTGAGCAGATTGAATTCGCCGGCAACTCCTACACGCTGGTTTCAAGCGTGCCTGCCAAGCACAAGTTCGCGACAGAAGACCTTGCCGCCGGCGCGGACGTGATCATGTATGGCGTGCTGGTAGGAAAAGCCGCGAAGCCTATCAGCCGGGGCGAGAGGCTGACTACCAGCAACGTTCAGCACCAGGCTTCCGATTTCCACGAGCAGTCCGGCCAGTACCGCTGGCAGGCGCCTGATATTTCGCGCTGGAAGGAGCGAACGTTCGCCGGGTATGCAAGGCCCGATGGCCAGGTGGGCACGCGCAACTACTGGCTGGTGGTCCCGCTGGTGTTTTGTGAGAACAGAAACATCGGCGTTCTGAAGCAGGCCTTTGAAGAGGAGTTGGGTTTTGCACCGCCGCAAATCTATCGCCGCCAGGTGGCCGAGCTGGCGAAGCGCTACCGGGAAGGCAAACTGGACGTCGCAGGGGATGGCAGTGCCTCTGGAAATGGTTCCGAGCCGCAGCGGTCTCGAGTGTTTGAGAATATTGACGGCATAAAGTTCCTGCTGCATGAAGGCGGGTGCGGCGGCACCCGGGAAGACGCCAATAATTTGTGCGGGCTGATTGCGGGATACATCAACCATCCCAACGTGGCGGGTGCTACAGTCCTCAGCCTGGGTTGCCAGAACGCGCAGATTGGAATTCTGCGTACGCAGATCGAAAAGCGCAATCCGAATCTTAACAAGCCCGTGATTATCCTGGAGCAGCAGCAAAGCGGCACCGAATCGACCATGCTTTCGGAGGCCATCCGGCGGACATTTCTTGGCCTGGTCGAAGCCAATAAGGCCCGGCGCTCGCCGGCACCGCTTTCTCATTTGTGTCTGGGTTTGAAGTGTGGCGGCTCCGACGGTTTCTCCGGGCTCTCGGCGAATCCTGCCATCGGACACACTGCCGATCTTCTCGTGGCTCTCGGGGGCCGGGCCATTCTTTCCGAATTTCCGGAATTGTGCGGCGTGGAGCAGCAGCTGATTAATCGCGCCACGCGGAAGGAAGTCTCGGACCGCTTTGTGAAGTTGATGCGAGACTACCAGGCGCGCGCTCGATCGGTAGGCTCCGGCTTCGAAATGAATCCATCGCCGGGGAACATTCGCGATGGCTTGCTGACCGACGCCATGAAATCGGCGGGCGCGGCCCAAAAAGGCGGGACTTCTCCGGTGACCGCCGTGCTCGACTATCCCGAATACTCGACCGAACCGGGACTGCACTTGCAGTGCACGCCGGGAAATGACGTGGAATGCGTGACCGCGCAGGTGGGCGCAGGAGCGAGCGTCGTCCTGTTCACCACCGGCCTGGGCACGCCAACGGGAAATCCCATCGCTCCCGTGGTCAAGCTGTCCACCAATTCATCCCTGGCGCGGCGCATGAATGACATTATTGATATCGACACCGGCAGCGTTGTTTCGGGCGAGACGACTATCGAGCGCATGGGCGAGGAAGTTCTGGAATTGGTCATCAAAGTGGCCAGCGGCGAAACCAGGACGAAGGCCGAGCTGAATGCGCAGAATGATTTCATCCCGTGGAAGAGAGGCGTCTCGCTCTGAGTCAACCGCAAGCCAATACCAATCTCAGGCTCGACGGCAAGGTTGCCCTGGTGACCGGCGGGGGCAGCGGCATCGGACAGGCGATTGCCATGAAGTTTGCCGCGCACGGGGCCACGGTGCGGGTCCTGGATATCAGCCTGGGCGCAGGGGAAGAAACTTGCCGGCAGATTACTTCTGCGGGAGGAAAAGCATCGGCCTGCGCCTGTAACGTCACTGACCAGAAACTGGTCAAAGAGACCTTTAGGCAGCTGGCCGCAAATGGGCCAGTATCGATTCTGGTGAACAATGCGGGAGTTTCGCACATTGGCACGGTCGAGAGCACCACGGAAGCAGACTTCGACCGCGTTTTTCGCGTGAATGTGAAGGGTTACTACAACTGCATGCAGGCCGCGGTTGCCTCCATGAAAGCCAACGGCGGGGGCGTGATCCTGAACATGGCGTCGATTGCGGGATCGGTGGGGCTTGCCGACCGCTTTGCCTATTCCATGAGCAAGGCCGCCGTCATCTCGATGACATATTCGGCCGCACGGGATTGCCTGGCTTACAAGATCCGCTGCAACTGCATTTCGCCGGCCCGGGTGCACACTCCCTTTGTCGATAATTACCTGCGCAATACTTATCCCGGGCGCGAGCGGGAAATGTTCGAGAAATTGTCACAGGCGCAACCTATCGGAAGAATGGCGGAGCCGGGGGAAGTTGCTTCGCTGGCGCTCTTCTTGTGTTCCGATGAGGCGTCCTTTATCACTGGAGTGGATTATCCGATCGATGGAGGCTTTTTCAATCTCCACGGTTGATGGGCGGACCTGAAACGGCATGGATCTGGAACTGAAGGACAAAGTTGTCATCGTGACCGGCGGGGCCAAGGGGATCGGCGCGGCCATCGTACGCTTGCTTGCCGGCGAGGGCGCGGTGCCGGTGATCGTGGACCGCGATGGCGACGCCGGCGCGCAGCTGCAGAACGAAGTGCGTAGCCAGGGCGCAGCCTGCGGCCTGGTTACAGTCGAACTCGCGAATCCCGAAGATTGTTCCCGCGCGGTGGAGCAGGCGGTCAAAACATTCGGACGCCTTGATGCGCTGGTCAACAATGCGGGCCGCAACGACAAAGTCGGCCTGGAGCAGGGAAATCCGCGCGAATACGTGGCCTCGCTCGAACGCAACCTGGTGCACTATTACAGCATGGCGCACTACGCTCTACCCCATCTCAAGCGGGCCCGGGGAGCGGTCGTCAA
>Ga0207706_10000418_pt1 | contig 45606 bp, 35 predicted proteins | sample KBSC53metaG_FD_184318 | JGI IMG/M metagenome (GOLD analysis project Ga0207706, IMG submission 184318) | Corn rhizosphere microbial communities from Kellogg Biological Station, Michigan, USA - KBS C5-3 metaG (SPAdes) (version 2) | ecosystem: Host-associated > Plants > Roots > Rhizosphere > Soil ... | reverse complement strand
TCTCCATTCTCACTTCCCCTCAAAATCTCACCATTGATACGATCAATAAGTATCTTGAGTTGAAAAATAAACTTTCGATATAGTTCACAAGCGCCAAGTTCCAATGTTTCAAAAAGTTTGAGTTCTAATTTCGATCCTGCCCCTGACTTTGAAAACTTTGAAACTCTGAAACTCTGAAACTCGTGAACTTGTAAACTTTTAACTTTAGCCGTGAACAAATTCGAAGAAGGACAAGTCTTGCTTATTGACAAGCCACTGCAGTGGACATCATTTGATGTAGTGAGGAAGATCCGCTATTTGACCCGGGTAAAAAAAGTAGGCCACGCCGGAACACTTGATCCTTTGGCGACAGGCTTGCTGATCCTCTGCACCGGAAAATTTACCAAAAAGATAAATGAGTACATGGCCAGGGAAAAAGAATATACGGGTACGATCACGCTTGGTGCTACTACGCCTACTTATGATCTCGAAAGCAAACCGGAAAATTTCAGATCGCCTGAAAATATTTCGGAGGAAAAAATTAAAAGCACGACCAACAGTTTTTTGGGTGAGATCATGCAGATCCCCCCCACGCATTCGGCGATCAAGGTGGAAGGCAAACGGGTGTATGAACTGGCAAGAAAAGGAAAAGAAGTAAAACTCGAACCGCGAAAGGTTTTTATAAAAGAATTTGAGATCACCGCAATTGAATTACCATACGTGCATTTTCGCGTTGTATGTTCGACCGGGACCTACATACGTAGTTTGGCAAATGATTTTGGTGAAGCTTTGACCTGCGGTGCCTATCTCAGCAGCTTATGCCGGACAAGGATCGGTGAATTTAAAATTGAAGATGCATTAAGTGTTGGACAATTTGAGGAGTCTCTAAAGAATCGAAATTGATCAGAAAGGATACGTAACTCCAAATTGAAGCACCCCGGTGAGCAGATATTTAAGGCTCCAGTCATAGAAATATTGGTATTGTGCCCGCTCATTAAAGGGTTCCGGAGTTGGGTTGTGTACTTTCAAACCATAGTCAAGCCGGATCAGAAAAAACCCCAGGTCGATTCTTGCCCCGGTTCCTACATCTACACCAAGATCCCTGAAAAAATTACTGAGCTTAAATTCTCCCCCCGGAAAAGAAGGATTTGGAGCATTGAACCACACATTCCCGATATCTGTAAAAAAAGCGCTATTGATCTTAAACCCGAAAAGTTCGAAAAGGAAGAAACGGTATTCCAGGTTTGTTTCGAATTGAATGTCACCAAAGCGATCGGGAAACTGGGCGAAATAATTTAGCGAATGACCCGGCCCTAATCTTCTCAATCCCCAACCCCTCATACTATTGGGACCGCCCGCACTGTAAGCTTTAAAGAAAGGAAGATACTCACTCCGATAACCCGGCGGATTTTGACCCGTACTCGTATCGATTTTTATCGGGATGCCCACCCCGATAAAAGTTCTTAAGACAAGATCATTTTTTCCAATTTTTGTGATGCGTTTGAGTTCAACATCCGGTTTAATATACCTGTATAGATTGTTTTTGATAAAGTCAGATGGGATCAGGCTGACTAAGAGACCCGATAGTTCAAGGTTTGCCTTCAAACTATTCAGATTTTTTTTTGTTCCTCCCGTAACGGTAATGCTTCCTATGCCTGAAACAATAAGCCCATCGTTAAACAAATTTTTTAGCCCCGGATTTAGAGCGATGAGATCCTTTAATTGTTGCTTTGCATCCAAAAAAGAATATTCAATATTTGGAAGCTTGATCGCATACAATTTATTGCGGCGTTGCAGCAAATAGCTCCACGAGGTATTAAATGTGATCAGGTTATAAAAATCGAGGCGCTGAGTATTCGTGGCATTAAATGATAAAACAGTGCTTGCATCACGAAACCGTTCAGGAAGAAAATCAAAATGAGGAATGATCTTGGGAAAGACAATATTGTATCCAACACCTGCTTGTCTTAAACTAACTAACGGCGTTCCCTTTGAAATGCTCAATTCTGTTCCATACCGGAGAATTGTGTTTGTTTGTGCAGCTACTCTTCCAAAATTCCTGTTTTGTAAAGTCACATTCACGCCAATTCCCAATAGATTTCCCAGGTAAAAAAGAAAAGGATTTTGGTTTCGGCTTGCTTCAAGATTTGCTACAAACAGATATTTTCTTGCAGGCACAAGCCGTACATAGAAATCAACCGTGTCTGTTCCCGGTCTTGGTTTTTGCTCTACCGTGGCCAATCGCCAGGCAACATTGCTATTGAAGCGGTCGACTGTTCTTATATAGCGGTTTTGATTGTATACCTGGCCTTTCCTGAGGTAAATATTTTGGGGGAGGATCTTTGGTTTGAAAAGATGCTGTGATTGGATCACCATGTAAGTAGAATCCAGAACGACAGTGTCTTTTCTTATCAGTGAATCAGCTGAAAAATCAGGGAAGATATAAACGCGTCCAACATAAAATTTTGTCAGCTTCGCACTATCGTATCCTGGCTTCAACTTGATCTCCAGCGTGGCCGTTGGATTTTCTTTTTGTTTGGTCAGCTCATTGATCAGTTCAATTTGCTCCAGGGGATTGACCGTGGGTTGAAGCAGTGAAACATTCACTGTATCCCAAACCGCAACCAGTTCGTTCCTGGTAAACTTCATATAACCCTTGTTCCTGTATAACTCTACCAGCCTGTCAAGCTCCATGGCAATGCTATCCTGCGAAAATGAGCTTCCTTTTTTTACATATGCATCGCCTACAGTGCTGTCGGCAACTTGTTGAAAAGGCTGCTGAACGCCAAGCGTAATTGTATCCTTTATTCTTTTTGTACTGTCAGTCTTTATCGTGCTGTCGGCGAGGTGTTGCAACTCCCTTTGCGATATGTTGTACCAGACACTATCAAAGTGCCAGAGCGGGCCCGGAGACACATTGAATTTCAGGTTCAACTTGTACATGTCTTCGCTTCTTTTTACTGACGTATCATAGCTTATGTCTGCTTTGAAATAACCCGAAGTATGAAGCAGGGCAAGCATGAATCTTTTTGAGGATTGTACATAAGTGGTATCATATACGGGCGGCTTTTTTAGTACCTGCCAGAAGATTTTTTGATTAAATTTCGGATCCAGGCTGTCTTCTAACTGAACTTTCAATTTGGATTCAAGATTATTTTTTTCCGTTTTTGAAAGGTTGCCTGATAAGTTGATATTTGTTTCATAGACAAACGGTTTGTTTTTGGGATAATTTTTTATATGAGTGAATGGAAAGGTGTGAAAGTCCCAGGATTTGCAGGAAGAGAAAAGGATGACGATTAAAAAAAAGGTAGTTATTTTCTGGTAAGTTGACATCCGTGGCTTGGGCGTAGCAAAATTCATTTAAACATCAATGTATGGTATCCAGATCACAGCTCAAATATATCCAAAGTTTAGGCCAGAAAAAATACAGAGACGAAGAAGGAGTATTTGTTGCCGAGGGCCCAAAGCTGGTAAAAGAATTAATAGAAAGTCATGTTGAATTGACGCAAGTATATGCCCTGAACGAATGGATAGAGGATAATAAAGATCTCTTAAGGTCGGTCAATGTAACTGCGATCAACGAAACAGAACTTGAAAGAACGTCTCAACTTAAAACGCCCAATAAAGTTATCGCCATTGTAAAAAAGTTCGAAGTAAATGAGCCTGGAATAAAAGAAAGAATATCGCTGGTGCTGGATGCTATCCGGGACCCGGGAAATTTGGGAACAATTATTCGAATAGCAGATTGGTTCGGGGTATCGCAAATTATTTGCAGCACCGATTGTGCAGATATGTACAACTCAAAAGTAGTTCAGGCCACTATGGGAAGCATTGCAAGAGTAAACGTTTTTTACACTGATTTACCTGTATGGTTAGAACAACGGTCGGGTGTGAGGATCTATGCAGCAATGCTCGAGGGTAAAGACGTAACAAAGATGAGTACCATTAAAGAGGGTTTGATCATTATCGGTAACGAATCAATGGGAATTAATAAGGAAGTGCTGCAATATTCCAATGAAAAAATTTCTATTCCCCGAAAAGGAAGCGCAGAATCACTCAATGCGGCGGTAGCGACCGGTATTATATTATCACATCTCGTTTAGGAGTATTCCTGGTGCATGCTCCCTGAAATTGAATTCCAAAATATATATTTGCCATTCACCAAACTTGTTGTATGCCCGGCGAGATGCAAAAATTCAATGAAGCTCTGTCATATCTCAAAGCAGTTTATCCTCATGCACCCGAAATTGGAATAGTGTTAGGCAGTGGGCTTGGAAATTTTATCGATGATGTAGAAATAGAGAAGGAAGTAAGCTATGACCAGATCCCTCATTTTCCTGTTTCAACTGTGGAAGGTCATAAGGGGAAATTGATATTTGGCAATCTCAGTGGGAAAAAAATTGTCTGTATGGCCGGGCGTTTTCACTTTTATGAGGGATATGATACGGAGCAAGTGGTTTTTCCCGTGCGGGTAATGAAATTACTTGGAATTAAGGCATTGCTTCTTTCCAATGCAGCAGGCGGCGTTAATCCAAATTTCAAGGTGGGGGATCTGATGATCATTACAGATCATGTCAGCTTTTTCATGCAAAATCCATTGATCGGAAAAAATATTTCCGGATTCGGTATCCGTTTTCCTGATATGAGTGAACCCTACAAAAAAGAGTTTATTCAGAAGGCAAGAAATATTGCGAAAAAGCTGGGTATTGTTTTACGGGAAGGAGTTTATTATGGTGTTACAGGTCCCACATACGAAACGCATGCGGAATACAAGCTTATTCACACATTGGGTGGTGATGCCGTGGGAATGAGTACGGTACAGGAGTGCATCGTGGCCAATCACATGGGGCTTCCTGTTTTTGCGATGAGCGTTATCACTGATATAGGCATGCGTGAAGATGAAACCAGGATCACGCACGAGGAAGTTTTACAGGCTGCCAGGCAAGCTGAACCCAGTTTTGCCGCGATCTTCAGGGAAATGATAGCTGAGATCTGACTTTTGATCTGATCAGGTGATCAAATTATTTTTTTGATTTCTTTGTGAAGTGATTATTCCAGTTTCAAATTTTATCCTTGGTATTTTTGCTGCTTCATTAATCAACAACTGTTGACCCTGAAAGGAAAACTCACATACCTGCTGCTGGCGTTTTGCTTTATGCATCCTTTCAAAGGGATGTCGCAGCAACCTAATTTCAAGAATCTTTCAAGGGTAGGACAGAATTTAAGGAGTTTAAAGGGAGGTGGCAATGACAGTCTTCACCATCGTAACAGGAACGAAGACTCCATCACTATTTATGATCACTACCTCGATTCGTCGCGGCACTATAAACTCGATTCTTCCGTAAATGATTTTACAACACGCTTCCCGATACCGGCTACAAATATTTACCTTGGTAACCTTGGAACGGCGTCCAAACCGATCTTATTCAGCCCAACCCTGGCGGTTGGCTGGGATCACGGCTTTCATTCTCTAGATATTTATAAATGGAACCCGGCATCCATTATGTTTTTTAACACAACAAGACCCTATACCGAATTAACTTATTTGCTCGGAAGCAGAACTGAACAAATTCTTGGAGTGATCCATACCCAAAATATAAAACCAAACTGGAACGCATCTTTCAGGTACTCTCTCACCAATTCCCCGGGATTTTTTCAAAATCAGAATACCAATCATAATAATCTTCTTTTTACATCGTGGTATGAGGGTAAGAAAAAGCGATATAATAACTATTTTTTTGTTCTGGGGAATCATCTGCAAGCTGCGGAAAACGGTGGGATAAGAAGTGATGAAGATTACCTGAACAACAATCTTGTGTACAAGGATCGCTTTAACATCCCTACTAACCTGGGCACCGGTGTACCGTACAGCACCAATTTTTTTTCAACCAATATACAAACGGGTACTCGCTATCGTGAGTTTACAGTCCTGATGCGTCAGCAATACGATCTTGGCAAAAAAGATTCTCTTGTAACTGACTCCACAGTAATTCCGTTATTCTATCCTCGTGTACGTTTTGAGCATACCATTTCATTCACCGGGGCGAAATATCAATATTTTGATTATAACACTGCCGGTGCTCCCTCAGACACTCAATTCTACCATGTTAATTATGGGATATTGATAAACCCCGGAGATACTCTTTACTATCGTGATTTTTGGAAGGATCTTGTAAATGATTTTTCCATTTACCAGTTTCCTGACGCAAAGAACCTGCAACAATTCGTGAAACTGGGAGCTGCTTTTCAAATGTTGAAAGGAGAATTTGCGAGTGGTAATAGTTCTTTCTATAACCTCATCTTTCACGGTGAGTACCGAAACAAAACAAGAAACCAAAAATGGGATGTAGAATTGTATGGCAGTTTATATTCGGCAGGTTTTAATAGCGGCAATTACGATGCTCACATAAGTTTGAAAAGATTCGTTGGTAAAAAAAAGCAGGGCTATGCTGAAATTGGTTTTGAAAATATTAATCGTTCTCCTTCATTTTTGTTTGATACAAGAAGTAGTTTCTATTTGGACAAGTCGCTGACATCGGGCTTCAATAAAGAGAACAGCAGCCATATTTTTGCTTCTATTTATCAGCCGTCTTTGAGATTGAGATTATCCGGTGATTACTATCTCATCAGCAACTACACGTATTTTACCGGCTACTACAAATTGCGGCAATACGAACCGCTTTTTAATTTTCTCCTGGTATCTGCTCAAAAAGTATTCAGGCTGGGTAGACACTTTAACTGGTATGCTGATGTTTATCTTCAACAGAAGACAGGCGATGTCCCCTTAAATGTGCCATTGGTATTTACAAGGAACCGTATTGCTTACGAGGGAAATTTTTTCAAGAACCTCAATATATCCACTGGTTTTGAGATAAAATACCACACATCCTATAAAGCCGATGGATACTCTCCGATTCTTGGACAATTTTTTTACCAGGATTCAGTGACCATTAGCAACGGTCCCAATATTGCGGCCTTTCTTCAATTCCGTATCAGGGGTTTTAAGGCGTTTATACGGGCAGAAAATCTGAACACTGCAGAAATAACTCCCGGTAGTGGTTTTGGGTTTACCAATAATAGTCTTGCAGCTCCCGGGTATCCCTATCCCGGCCTACAGATCAGGGTGGGCATCTGGTGGAGCTTTGTAAATTAACAAAGCTTTGTTCAAGTTGACCAGGATCATATACACAATGTCAATTCCCGTATTATCTTTGTGATGTCATCATGAAAAAATTAATAGCTTCTCTTACAGTGATCGTTTACTTCGCCTTCGCCTGCGGCGTGCTGGTGAATTTTCATTACTGTATGGATCGCTATGATTCATACAGTCTGTACAAAGCAGCGAGCGACTGGTGTCCCAAATGTCAAATGCATACAGGTACCCGCGGATGTTGTCATGACGAAGTGAAGATCGTTAAACTGCAGGATGATTATCAAACTTCTTCCGCTTCATTTGCTTTTAAAAATATTCAACCGGCTGTTATTGTTCCTTCTGAATTTTTATCAGTTGTCTTATTAACTGAAGACATTCGGTTGCATAAAACTGATCACTCTCCTCCATTACTATCACAGCAGGATATCTACATCCAAAACCGCGTTTTCAGAATTTGAGATTTTCCGGGGCGATAAGTTATTTCGTCATTGTGTCATTTCCGGTAGTGGTATTCAAAAAGAATCTTTAATTCTCAAATTTTAATTTATGAAAATGCTTAAAATATTTTTTGTAGCTGCGATTTGTATATCCACCGTTGCAGCTTATGCTCAAAAAACACGAACTGAATCGTTCAAAGTTGCAGGCGAATGTGGTACCTGTAAAAAGAAAATTGAAAAAGCTGCCAGGGAAGCGGGCGCCTCTTATGCAGCATGGGATATGCATTCAAAGATCTTGAAACTGACTTATAATGCAGGCACTGATGTTTCGGCAATTCAACAAAAAATTGCTGATGCAGGTTATGATACGCCAAAATTCAAGGCGACTGATGCGGCGTATAACGGCCTTGATAAATGCTGTCAGTATGATAGGCAGATAGCAATGAAGTCAGCAAACTGTTGCGGTAGTGATGAATGTAAGATGAAAGATGGTAAATGTGCAGATATGACTGCCTGTAAAGAAAAAGGCTGCTGCAAAGAAGATGCTGATTGCGCCCAAAAGGGCTGTTGTGAAAAAACAGGAACTGCTGACAAAAACGCTTCGGCTGAAAAACAGTAGTACGTCGAAAACTTGCAGTAAAGGGATATAATTATTATTTTAGCCCCGCCGTATGGCGGGGCCTATTCCTAAAAAAATGAAAATCCTGAAAACTTATTTTTTTATCTCCTGCATTACTGTGATCACTATTTCGGCCAGGTCACAGACAATACCAAACATTACCGATTCAAGGCTTGATTTTTCGTTGCCAGATATCAAAGGTGACTCCCTTCGTTTATCGTCGATGAAAGGGAAGGTTTTTTTGCTTGATTTCTGGGCTTCGTGGTGTGGACCTTGTCGTTATTCGAATAAGAATCTTGTTAAACTATATGATAAATATAAAAGCAAGGGTTTCGAGATACTTGGTGTTTCTCTTGATGATAGGGAACGTGAATGGAAAAAAGCTGTAAAACAAGATAAAATTACCTGGCTTCAGATAAATGATTCAGGTGGATGGGACGCAAGGTCAGCCGCAAAATGGCAGGTTGATGCAATACCTGCTTCATTTCTTATTGACAAAGACGGTAATGTGGTAGCCATAAATGTTGAAAAGAAGGAGCTGGAAAATAAGATCAGGGAATTATTAGGCCTGTAATCTTTAGAAATGAGATCTAAATTTTGGGTATTGTTATTCGTACCCCTCATCTTCACTTCAGTCAGTGCACAAAAAAAATATTCTGTTGACAGTATCGTAACCTTCAAGGTGTATGGTAACTGTGAGATGTGTAAGAACAGGATCGAAAAGGCTGCAAAGGGAAAAGGGATTAAGTCTGCTATTTGGGATGTAGACACTAAATTTCTTTCCCTTGATTATGATGCTTCGATTACTTCACCGGAAAAAGTTCAGGAACGAATTGCCGGGGCGGGACATGATACACAGTTAAAAAAAGCGAAAGATTTTGTCTACAACGAATTGCCGGACTGTTGTCATTACCGTGAAAAGAAAGAAGGGGGTTCAGGAGGTCACATTGACCCGGTTGTAAATAATGCTTCGCAGAACGGAATTGTGACAGGTGTGGTTATGGAAATGGACAACAAAGGAAATTTTCATCCAATGCAAGGCGCCAGTGTGATTTGGTTGGGAACGGGCAAAGGTGTCATGACAGGCAATGACGGGATTTTCAAAATTTCCACTGACAGCAGCATTCAGCGATTGGTAATAAGCTATGCTGGCTTTGAAAGCGATACAATTTCAGTTCACCCTTCAGAAGAAGTAAGAGTTGTTATGGCGTCAGGTAGACACCTAAAAGAGGTTAAGGTAACGGCAAGGCAGAAAGCTTCCTATATATCGGTATTGAATCCCATCAGGACGCAGGTGATGACCGACAAAGAATTATTCAAAGCGGCCTGTTGCAATCTTAGCGAGAGTTTTGAGACGAATCCTTCTGTTGATGTATCATACAATGATGCTGTAACCGGTTCAAAACAAATTCAATTATTAGGGCTTTCGGGAAGCTACACCCAATTAACAGTTGAAAATTTACCAGGACCAAGAGGAATTGCCACGCCACTTGGATTAAATTCAATAGCGGGGTCATGGGTTGAATCCATTCAACTCACAAAAGGAATAGGTTCTGTTGCTAACGGTTATGAAAGTATTGCGGGACAAATCAATGTTGAATTAAAAAAACCGGAAAACAGTGAAAGACTTTTCGCAAATGCTTATATAAATGATTTTGGTAAAACCGATCTCAACTTAAACCTTGCGCAGAAATTAGGTAGTAAATGGTCAACGGCGATTTTGTTACACGATGATTTCTTAAACAATCAAAAATTAGACGTCAATAATGATGGCTTTCGCGATTTGCCCACCGGTAATTTGTTCAGCGCTTTGAATCGCTGGAAATTTGACAATGGAAAAGGATGGCTGATGCAATTGGGAATAAAAGCGTTGATCGATAAAAGAACAGGCGGTGAAGTAAATTACGATCCCTCAAAAGATAAGCTTACAACCAATTATTATGGACTAGGAATTACAACCAGCAGATTTGAAGAATTTGCGAAAATCGGTTATGTGTTTCCTCAAAAAAAGTATAAAAGCCTCGGATTGCAATTGTCATCATTTCAACACCAACAGGATTCTTACTTTGGGTTGACCACTTACAATGCAAGACAAAATAACTTTTATTCTAATCTGATTTATCAGTCGATCATTGGAACGACGACGCATAAATTCAGAACGGGTCTCAGTTTTGTGTATGACAATTACAAAGAAGATCTCCGCAATATTAATTATGACAGAAAAGAGGCTGTGCCTGGCGCTTTTTTTGAGTACACGTATGATCCATCTGCTAAATTTAGCGCAATAGCAGGTTTGCGGATAGATCACAATAGCCTGTATGGGTTCTTTGTCACACCACGATTACATTTGAGATATGAACCGATAAAAGGAACTACCATTCGAATAAGCGGGGGAAGAGGGGAACGAACAGCGAATATTTTCGCCGAGAATTTAGGTGTACTGATCAGTTCAAGGCAAATTAATATTCTTGGTACTGGTTCCGGGAAGGCTTACGGATTAAATCCTGAAATTGCCTGGAATGAAGGAATAAGCTTTGATCAAAAATTTAAATTATTCAATCGCCAGGGATCTCTTGGTATTGATTTTTTCAGAACCGATTTTAAAAACCAGGTAGTGGTAGATGTTGACAAAACTGCAAGGGAGGTCAATTTTTATGATCTTATCGGCCAATCATATTCCAATAGTTTTCAGTTTGAGGTTAACCACGAAGTCTTGCACAAACTTGATCTTAGGCTAGCATATCGTTTGTTTGACGTAAAAACAACCTATCATGGAGAATTGCTGCAACGTCCGCTGGTGGCAAAGCACAGGGCATTTGCCAATGTCGCTTATGAGTTCAAGGGCTGGAAGTTTGACTATACCATAACATATAATGGTGTAAAACGTATTCCTTTTACAGGCGACAATCCGATCCAATATCAACTACCCGAAAGGTCGCCATCATACATTTTAATGAATGCACAGCTTAGTAAAGTGTTTGGAAAAAAATATCCTCTTGACGTTTATGTTGGCTGTGAAAATCTGACCAACTATTATCAAAAAGATCCAATACTTGCATCTGATCAACCCTTTGGATCCTATTTCGATGCTTCATTAGTTTGGGGCCCATTGACAGGCAGAATGTTTTATGCGGGATTAAGATATAAGATTAAATAGGTGATCTCATACCTGGTACTTCAATCGGTTTTAGCATTGATATAAATCATATTTTTCTTTGACGCTTCTCATCTCTTCCTGTTCAAATCAAAATCAACTTTGTTGGGTCAATCACTATCACTATAAAATATTAGACATGAAAAAAATAGTTATAATAGCAATAGTTGCTCTTTTAGGCTCTTTTTCTCTCTGTGCACAGGAAAAAGCCGGTAAGAAAGATACGGCACAACATGAAATGGTATATACCTGCCCTATGCATACTGATGTCATCAGTAAAATGTCTGGTAAATGTCCTAAATGCGGGATGGACCTCAACCTGTCACCAAAAGAACAAATGAAGATGGAGGTGACCAATTCATACAGTTGCCCGATACATAAGGAAGTAATAACTCATGATCCGGGAAAATGTCCTCAATGCGGAAGAAAATTGAATCTTTCTGCGAAGGAACAAATGAAATCAGAGGTTACAAAGATCTATACCTGCCCGATGCACCCGGAAGTGGCACTTGATAAAGATGGTAAATGTCCTAAATGTGGTACAGCTTTGGTCGAAAAGAAATCACAGTAATTCACAGGAGGAACATGAAAAAATTCATCACTACCGGTGCGTGTGACTGACTGCCCCCATCTAAGATAACTGATGCTTAGAACAGAAGGAGGGCAGTTTAACCAGATTAAAAAAGTAATTAAGCATTGTGAAATACAAAAGATTGATATTACTTTTGTTTTGTGCGTATTAAAAGAATTTTAATATCAGTTACAGTTGCTATCTATTTCATCTTTACATGCGGAGTGACTTTGAATATTCATTTTTGCATGGGGCGCTTTTCATCAGCGGAACTGTATAAGCCACCTGCAAAAAGCTGTTCGACCTGCGGCATGCGTGTGAAAAACCCTAAATGTTGCCATGACGAAGTAAAACTAATCAAGCTGCAAAATGCCCATCAGCATTCAAGTTTCGTATATATCCATGAAATCCTTCCATCTTCGCTTGTTACTACGTTTCACTACATAGCATTTACATTGACCAATGAAAAAGCTTCGATAAATAAAATAACTCACTCACCTCCCTTAATATCCCAACAGGATATTTATTTACAGAACGGTGTTTTCAGAATTTGAAAAATGAAGCAGTAATCGTCAAGCGACTGTAGTTTTAGCTGCGCCCCAGTTATCTGCATTCTGTTTACATGCGAGCGCATGAGAAATTTTTCTGTGCCTCTTAAGGCCGTGGGTACGGAAGCAAGCCAATGAACCCTAATAACTAATTATAAAAATGCAAACGCCGATCGCCGACGTTGATTATCCACTTGTGGTTGACCTGGACGGAACACTAATTAACACAGATCTTTTGTATGAAGGATTTATTCTCCTTTTGAGAAAAAACCCCCTGTATCTTTTTTTATGTTTGATCTGGATATTTAGGGGAAAGGCATACCTGAAAAGCAGAATCCTTGAAACCGTTCATATACCTGCAGAATTGCTTCCTTACAATAAAGAAGTACTGGATTTACTAAAAAAGGAGGCGGGGAGTGGGAGAAAGTTAATTTTAGCAACAGCATCGCCCTTATCGAATGCCCTTGCAATAGCAAAAACGCACCCTATCTTTTACAAAGTATATGGAACGGAGAATAATATTAATTTAAAAGGAAAGGAAAAATTAAAAATACTGGTCAGTGAATTCGGCAAGTCAAAATTTGACTACATCGGAAATTCTCATTCGGATGTACAAATTTTTTCATCTGCAAGATATTCATACCTGGTAAATCCAACATTTCTTGTAAAAACAAAAGCAAAAAAGAACTCAGAAGTAAAGCAAATATGGAATTTTAAAAAGGGTTCGTTCAGAAGTTATTTGAAAGCGATAAGGGCATATCAATGGGTAAAAAATTTACTGATCTTCGTTCCTTTAATTACATCACACTCATTTTTTTCTATAAAACCTCTGACTCTTGCTGTAATGGCCTTTGTTTCATTCAGCCTTGTAGCATCAGCCGGTTATTTGATCAATGATCTATTGGACCTAAATGCAGACAGGATACATCCAAGAAAACGATTCCGGCCTTTGGCATCTGGTAAGATATCAATCTTACATGGAATAGTTCTTTCCATCGTGCTGTTGACAGCCGGATTTTATCTTGCTTCAAGACTCAATCATTTATTTTGGATCATCGTTCTCTTTTATTTTTTTACATCGCTGTCTTATTCTGTTTTCTTAAAGAGAATTGTTTTATACGATGTTTTTGTGTTGGCGGTGCTATACTCTACCCGGGTTTTTGCGGGGGGTGTAGCAACAAGCATTCTTTTGTCGTCCTGGCTCATTGCGTTTTCCACATTTATATTTCTAAGCTTAGCTTTTGTAAAAAGATATTCGGAACTCTTTCAGGTCGATGACAACGACAGTTTGGAGAAAAGAGGAAGGGGATATTTTGTTGAGGATATCCATTTACTGCAGACAATGGGAGTAGTCAGTGGTTTTTTGTCTGTCGTTGTATTCTCGCTTTATCTAGATAGCCCCGATGTTTCGCTATTGTATTCAAATCCGAGGATTCTATGGATAACGAGTCTGCTATTCTTGTTCTGGGTAAGTCGAATGTGGATGCTTACCGTTCGGGGTAAAATGACGGATGATCCGATCATTTTCACATTAAAAGACTGGATTAGTTACCTGATCTTTTGTCTCGTTGGGCTCTGTATTCTTTTCGCTATGTATAGTCCATCAAGTTAAACATACTCATTATTCATTTCATGAAACATTTACTTCTTATTGTCCCGCCTATAATTGCTTGTTTGTGTTTCTTTTTATTAAGAAGGAAAAACGAGAAAAATTTGTCGGCTATCATATGGACTGTTTATATAGTTCTATTTCTATCTGCGATTTATTTTTTCTTTTACAGAGTTGTAAATGTCATCAATGACACCCCTGTTTATGATTTCACTGCATTTTATCTTTGGGGAAAGACGGCGGCAAAGGGACTCGATTTTTATTTGCCGGCACATTTGCAGATCGTCTTCAACTCACTTGAACTTCCGCCCGCAGACTACAAAATATTTACCGAGGAAATAGTGAATGTCGGTTTTCTCTATCCCCCACCGACGATTTTATACTTTGCTCCTTTAGGGTTTTTGTCGTATAAAGCCGCTGTTATTTGCTGGGCTGTCTTAAATGTATTTTTTGCATTTGGCGGTATGTATCTCATTTATGATTTGTTTTTTAGAAAAGATAAATTAAATGGATTGATCTTGGTTAGCATTTTGTTCATTTTTCTAAAACCAGTATTGGATACAGTTTCATTTTTGCAGACGAATTTTATTGTCCTGTTTTATTTATTGTTGGTCAGGAAATACCAGGACAAAAGAATGGCCGGAGTTTTTGTGGCATTGGCAATGTTTACGAAACCATATATGGCCATCCTGATCTTATTCTTTATCATAAAACGGAAATGGGGTACGATTAGTTATTTCCTGGTTAGTGCGATTATTATTACGGGAGTAACTTTCTTGTTTTTTGGTTTGGCTCCCTTCAAAAGTTATATATTCAATAGCCCCACCCACAGAATACCTCTGTGGGTGTTTTCCGAAGGGATTAATCAATCACTTCATGCCGTTTTGCTTCGATCAAATTTTATCTCGGTTAATGAGTCATTTACCTATGTTGCCATTGCACTTGGTATTGCACTTCTTTCCACACGCTACCTATTTCTGTTGATGAGAAGAGCTCTCGATGATTATATTTTAGTCTTTTTGTTGTTGATTGGACTGCTAATTTATCCAGGCACATTAAGTTACTATGGAGTACTGTTATTGTTTGTTATTTTTCAATTTTTTGAAGAGGAAGGACAACTTGGATTTAACGGATACGTGACCACGGGAATAGTAGCCATATTTTACTATTTGAGCACCTTTTCGACCTTCCTCTCTATGTGCTTTCTCCTGTCCATGGTTTTATTCAAATCGTTGGGACTAATATTAGCAGATACGCAGGATGATTTCAGATCTGAATCGGGGTGATCAGGACGAAGGCCTTGCTTTTGAGTAAGGCAGTGAATTTGCTATTCGCTGCACATTTTTTGTAATAAATTATTCAATCAATATTGATCACTTTGGATAAAACTTTTTTAAATGAGATATTTGATTTGTGTGATCGTCTTCATTTTTGGGTTGCTTAGGGTGCATGCTCAGCACGATTCAATGGACATGAAAATGAACAGGAGAGCGCCTGACACCTCTATGCCGGAAATGAAAGATATGAATCATCACATGAGCATGAGTCATGTTTATTCCCTGAACCTTCCTATGGGTCGAAATGGCTCGGGGACAAGTTGGTTACCTGACGCTTCACCCATGTATGCATACATGAAACACAAACATGGATGGATGTTCATGCTTCATGAAAATTTATTTGTACGATACAATGACCAGGATTTCACGCATAAAGGTTCGCGTGGAGACAACGAGTTTGATGTGCCCGCGTGGTTGATGCTGATGGGGCAGAGACAAGTTGGAAAAAATGGACTATTTCATTTTAGCGCCATGTTTTCATTTGATGCATTCACATCGCAGTCCGGTGGCTTTCCACTGTTATTTCAAACAGGAGAGTCCTATAAAGGAAAACCGATCGTTGACAGGCAACATCCTCACGATTTATTTTCAGAACTCTCTGTAAGTTATTCCCAGGCATTATCAGATAAAGCTGATGTGTTTGTTTATGTTGGCTATCCGGGAGAGCCTGCGTTGGGTCCGGTGGCGTTTATGCACAGGCCATCGGCGTTGGCCGATCCGGATGTCCCGATTTCCCATCACTGGGTCGATGCTACACACGTAACCTTTGGTGTTGCGACAGTTGGCTTCAGATATGCTAACTGGAAAATCGAGGGTTCTTCTTTTACTGGCAGGGAGCCTGACGAAAACAGGTATAATTTTGATAAACCCCGTTTCGATAGTTGGAGTGGAAGATTATCGTTCAATCCGTCAGAAAATTGGGCATTACAAGTTTCACACGGATTCATAAAGAGTCCCGAAGCATTGCATCCCGATGAGGATATAAACCGCACCACTGCTTCGGCAACCTATAGTCGCCCGGTTTCAAACGGTACGTTCGATGCAACAGCCTTGTGGGGAATGAATAAAATAAGAGATCAAAAGGCTGCGAATGCTTTTCTGTTGGAGGGTTCATGGAAGAAAAATAAAGTGATTTTATATTCACGGTACGAATGGGTGCAGAAATCAACCGAGGAATTGGCCCTGGATGAAAATATTTATGGGCAGAATTCTGTTTATCCAATTAACACGTTAACGGCGGGGTTGAGCTACGATCTTTTTAAGATAGGACAGCTAAATATTGCAGGAGGAGGCCAGTTAACTTTTTATCATGCAGATGAGAGATTAGATAAACTGTATGGAAAAAATCCTATGGCCTTCGAAGTTTATTTAAGACTTTATCATCAGTAGTTGAGGGATACATATTGGTGACGGAATTTCTTTGCCCTTGATCAACAATGTGCCGGGACCTTAAATTTTGACACAAAATTATTTTACCGCCTGCCAATAACGTTTATAGAATTATGGAAAAGATCCATAACATTTCGTTGTTTATAATTTTACAATAGCTTTATTAATTTGCTTATTATTTTCCCAAACGCAAAGGATTTGTTCATCATCGATCGCAGTTATCACCGGCAGTTGGCCCAGTCCCAGGTCTTCTTTCGCTCCGTGTGGCTTCAAAATTACAACGTTACCATTCTCAACCCAGGCATAAACATTCTTCCCATTTACAGATTTCATGGTGCAACTTCTTCCTTTTCCCAACGCTGTTTCTTCTCTTCCCGGTTCGCATGAATAGACGGTGCCTTTTCTGTTCCAAACGGTTTGAGGATTTCCATTTTTGTCAATAACTACCGCCCCACCATCCATTGGGCAGCCATTTAACGCCCAGCTTTCAGTGCCTAATTTTTGAGCCTGACCAAAAGAAACTCCTCCGTCTAAAGATTGAACCAGGTATAGATCCCTGTTGCCACTAAGCCAGTTTCGGAACATTACCGTTATGGTATTTCCTTTGACTGCTACTGATGGCTTGCAGCATTCACATACTGTTGTATCGGGTGAAGCATAGACCATAATATTCTTTGACCACGTTTGTCCGCCATCAATTGACTTAGCGCCAAAAATTTTATTATGTTTATCGCGGAGATCGAGCCATGCAGCAAAAACATTGTCGCCGTCGGCCGCTAAAGCCATCAAATTTTCTTTCGCTGTAGTGTCCGAATCGTTAACCCTGGCTGTTTGCGACCATCTCCCGGATTGATCCTTCACAAAGGAAAATATATCACCAACTTCGTTACAAGCAGTCACCGACAAGCCATTTTTTGTAGCAGCAATTTGCGGACCCCTCATATGAGACGCGGCAAGCTTTTGAACAATTGAAATTAAGGCGGGCGTTGAAAATGTTCTCCCCTGGTCAAGGGAATAAGAATACAAAATACTATCGCCACTACCATAAACAAGCTGTATGTTATGCGAGTGATCCGTGACGACGTTTGGCATCTGGCCCGTTGCAATGATGGTCCCGGAGCTGTTAGGCTGCTGGTTGTGACAGTCAGTCAAAAGAATCAATCCAGGCAAAGAGATCAATAATAATGATTTCATGGTTTAAATATTGACAATTGAGCTGGAAAAAGAAGTCACGAGACAAAGAAAGATCATTTTAGGAACTGTATCCTTACTCCTAATTGGCTTACGAATTTTTTCTTCTGCAAGATATTCTTACCTGGTAAAATATCGAATTTAAAGAAAGGTTTGTTTAAAAGTTCTTAAGGCGAGTAAATACTATACAAATGGCGGACTAATAAATTTTTTTAACCTTTAAGAGGCTGGCGTTAATCGCTACAACTATTGTGCTCAGACTCATCAATACCGCGCCTGTAGCCGGATTTAGTAAAATACCGCTCTTATATAGAACACCTGCAGCCAACGGAAGCGCTACAACATTATATCCGGTGGCCCAGGCAAGATTTTGAATCATTTTTTTATATGTTGCTTTACCAAATAAGATCAGGCTAACTATGTCCTTCGGATTACTGTTGACCAACACAATACCGGCTGTTTCTGCCGCGATATCACTTCCGGAACCAACGGCAATGCCTACATCCGCCTGCGCCAGGGCCGGGGCATCATTTACACCATCACCCGTCATGGCTACAAACTCTCCCTGGTCTTGCAGTTCTTTTATCTTTTCAAGTTTTTGATGGGGCAGCACTTCCGCCATAAAGCTATCCATCCCTAATTTTTTACTTACCGATTCCGCCACTTTTTTATTATCGCCGGTCAGTAAAATGGATTTGATGTTGTTCTCTTTTAAAGTTTGAATGGCTTCAAAAGATTCAGGACGAATTGTATCAGATAATGCTATATAACCCGTTAATTGATCATTGATAATTACAAACACAACAGTTTCCGATTCGTCTGAACTAAAGTTCGTGGGCAGATTAATATTTTTTTCTTTCAAATATCCAGGACTGACGACCTTAACTTGCTTGCCTTCCACAGTTGCTTCGACACCTTTACCTGTCATCGCATTAAAGTTTTCCAATTGTGGAATGGTAACAGATAACTCCTTAACTTTTTGTATTATTCCGGTTGCAATCGGATGTTCTGAATTTTGCTCCAATGAGGACGCAATTCTTATCAATTCTTTTTCATCCAGGTCTTGTCGTACAGGAACAACTTTGGATACTTCAAATTTTCCAACAGTAAGCGTCCCCGTCTTATCAAAAACAAGGGTTGTTACTTTTCTTGAATTTTCAAATGCAGTTCTGTTCTTAATGAGCAATCCATTTTGCGCTGATATGGCAGTTGACTTTGCAACAACTAAGGGAACTGCCAAGCCTAAAGCATGAGGGCAACAAATAACAACAACCGTCACCATTCTCTCAATTGCAAAAGCCAGGTCTTTGCCATCGAGATACCAATACAGAAATGTGGTAATTCCTGATACAATAGCAATTATTGTAAGCCACTGAGCTGCCTTATCTGCCAATAACTGCGTTTTGGATTTAGATTTTTGTGCATCCTGAACTAATTTGATCACTTTTGATAAATAAGAATCGCGTGCGGAGTGAGTCACTTGCACTTTGAGGGATCCATTCCCATTTAAAGAGCCCGCAATTACTTTTTCGCCCCCCGTTTTTTTAACAGGGGTCGATTCACCGGTAAGCATCGATTCATTAAGATAGCTTTCGCCTTCAAGGACGATGCCGTCGGCAGCTATCTTTTCACCGGGCTTAATCAAAATCACATCGCCTTCTTTTAGTGATTCTGTTTTTACGTCCATAATGTGATCGCCATGGACCATGTGAGCATCTGACGGCATGAGTTGTACCAATAACTCTAATTCTCTTGAGGCTCCTGCAATGGATTTCATTTCAATCCAATGACCGAGCAACATAATTAAAATGAGTGTTGAGAGCTCCCAAAAGAAATCCATGCCCTCCAATCCAAAAACGGTTGCCATGCTGTAGAAATAGGCAACTGAAATGGCAAATCCTATCAGGGTCATCATGCCCGGCTTCCATATTTTCATTTCATCAAGCCATCCCTTCAGGAAAGGCCGACCGCCGTATAAGAAGATGATTGATGATAATGTCGCCAAAACATATTGAGATCCGGTAAAATTCCAATTAACGTTCAGCCAATGTTGAATCATTGGCGACAATAATATGACAGGGACAGTAACAACAAGAGAAACATAAAAACGCTTCCTGAAATCCTCAATCATCGTACGATGATCGTGAGTGCCATGTACATGCTGAGAATTCTGCTTGTTGTCATGGTTGTGCGCCGCCTGTTCCTGATGTGAATACTGCGTTGAAGTTTTCTCTGCCATCCCGTTGCAGCTTGAAATTGTACTCTAATTTACGAGATGAACCCAATAATGTGTCTGGCTTCTGGCCGTTATTCGTTATAACTTATATCCGCGAATCGCAATAGGAGTGTTTCTATCTGCGTAATCGTACTAAGTTCTTTTCCTGTCACACTCGTTGATATTTTACTTTATATTTGCTATAAGATTTTTCATTAATATGCGATCTGTACCATCCGTTAACCTTAAATAAACAACTATGAGGACTGTACTACTAGGATCAGTTATTTTATTTCTTATAGGGTCAATTATTTTATTCAACAGCTGTTCTAAAGAACATGGATCCGAATTGCAACCTCCGGTAATCACCCCCACAGTTAACCCGATTCCATACTCCGTTTTAGTCTATTTAGTCACGCCTTCAGACAAAAAGATTGACTATAATTATTACAATGCCGCGAAGACGACCATACAAAAGTTGCAGGGCTGGTATAAAACACAAATGGGTAACAACAAAACTTTTGTGCTCAACCCGGTTGTTGTTGACACTTTAACAGGTTTGCATCCATCAAGCTGGTATGGCGATGATAACGGCTCAGAGATTAGCGGCAGCAGCTTTCACGCTTATAACAATGTCAAGTATGAAATGAAGCAGTTGCTCGGTACAAAATTTGACACCACGCTCTACACTTATTTTGTTTATATACCGTCAGATTTCCCTGATGAAACAATTCCAAGAGGCCTTGCTGTTGAAGGATTAAATAACCTCGATGGCCTGGTAGACAATTCGAATTTTTTTATTGGAATGGATGCCCATTCTTTGGCACATGCCTTTGGGCTACCTGAACCCGCAGTTCAAACTTCAGATGGGATAATGTCAGCCGCGGGAATTTCAAAATATCCTAATTGCATATTGGAGCCTGTAACAAAAGATAGTCTAAATGCAAGTCCGTTTTTTCAGGTGCATTGATCTTTTCTCATGAATGATGTGGAATAAGCCGGGGTGGCAGCATACTTAATTTTCAAAAGATCACTCGTGAAATAGTCTCGCCTTTAGAACAAGTTATAAACACTCATAGGTATTCCATTTGGTGCGTAAAAATTGCTTTTTACTTTATTTTATAATTTATACTTTTAGGCATCTTACATGAAAAGAGTCCTTATTTCCATACTAGCAATTCTTTATTTGACAACTTCGATTGGGATCACTTTGCATTACCATTATTGCATGGGAAAATTGGTTAGTTGGGAATTACGCGAAGAAACCAAGTCGAGCTGTAGTAAATGCGGGATGTTGCTTAAATCGGGATCTGGCGACAACCGATGCTGTAAAAATGAATGGAAACACTTCAAAAACGATAAAGATCAAGACCTTTCTGAAGCCGTCGCCAAGTTAGCAGGCGCTAAACTTTTAATTACTGCAATTCACGTTCAGCAAACTTCTTCGTCGCTTACCCTCCTCTCACCGGTCAAATTTCTGCCAGCAAGAGTAACCGAACGAAGTTCCCACTATCCTCTTAACATCATCAACTGCACCTTCCGTATTTGATTCTTTTGTTGTGAAATGATCGTTGGAGAAGTGGCGTTACCACTTCCTCGTTTCCAACGTTGCAACAATCCGTTTACAAAAACTTTAATTTTTTATTAAATATGGAAACAAAAAAACCGATTGCTATTTTGGGAGCAGGTTTAGCAGGATTAACTGCTGCAAATTTTTTGCGGCAAAAAAATATTCCATTTGTCCTTTTTGAGGCGAGCAATAAAATTGCAGGACTTGCTGCGAGTTTTAAAGATGCAGACGGATTTAGTAATGATTTTGGCGCCCATTTCATTACAAATCGCCTTTCAGATGCTATTGGGATAAGTTCGGAATGTCGTGTGGTGAGACATTATGGTGAAGCGGTATGGTTGAAGGGTAAAAGCCACAACTATCCATTTGGACTTATTGCAATTCCCCGAATGTTCCTAGGTTTTATACGGACAAAAATTAATTTGCTTTCCCACTTTGACCCAGCTAAATCGGCAACTGAGTGGTTTGCTCATCGATATGGTTCATCTTTCGCAAAGGAGATTGCCTTGCCACTCATTGAGGCCTGGTCTGGTGCGCCTGCGGAAAAACTTTCCCCTTCTGTTGGAGAAAGTTTGCCTGGAAGTATACTCAAGACATTTTATTTAAAATTAGCCAGCTTTGTAACCCATCGGGCAGTAGCCTGCGGATACAATCGCGAGAAACCTGAAAAGCCTTCGGTCTGGCACGTTTATCCGAATGGTGGAGTTGCAACCTTATGCTCCAAACTGGCCGAAGGTTTGGAAGATTCAATTAAGCTTCAATGCCCAGTTGAAGAAATCCTGGTTGAAAATGAAAAAGCAGTTGCTGTAAAGGTGCAAGGCCAGATTCATGAAGTGTCAGCCGTTATCAGTACCGCTCCGGCCAATGTTCTGGCGAAACTTGTAAAAGGTACAAACGCTTTGCAGGGAGCTGCATACTTTAGATTTCGGCCAATGATATTTGTCAACGCTCGATTTCTTGGACGTAATCTTTTGCCCGATACAGTTCTTTGGTTTCCCGAAAAAGAATTTCCTTTTTTTCGCCTTACTGAAGTGACACGATCAATGCCCTGGCTGGCGCCAGAGGGAAAATCAATAATAACATTTGACATTGGCTGCCAGAAAGACGATGAGTTTTGGACAATGGATGAAGAAAAATTATCTGGTCTTTGCCTGGAATATATTAAACCTGTGATTCCCGATGCTAAAGAAAGATTTTTAGGGTGCACAGTTTTGCGTACTCCTATTGCGTATCCGGTTTTTCTTAATGAATATGAAAAAGAACGCCGTGAGTTTGAACGATCGACAAATATTTCAAATCTTTTAAGCATAGGACGCAATGGTGAATTTGCTCACAGATTTATGGAGGATGTCTATTGGCGAACCCGCAAAAAAGTTCAAAATTTGATTGAGTTGAATTCTTAAGTCAGTCGATTTTACGTTCGTGTATATTATTTATTGAAATGATGGCAGTACATTTGACCCGAAATAATCGTGTTAAAGATCTTCGGGACCATATTACTGTTGTTTTCTTTTTTTGCTCAAACATTTCAACAGGCGTTCACTGTATTTGGATTTTATGCTAACCAATCGTATGTCGCCTCTAAACTTTGTGAGAATAGGTATAAACCAATGTTGCATTGCAATGGCAAATGTATTCTTGCAAAAAAATTGAAACAGGAAGAAAAGAAAGATCAACAAAATCCTGGGCGGAGATTGGAGAACAGGCTGGAAGTTTTTTGCAGTTCACGCATTACGATCGATATTCCATCTTTTTCGATATCCAGATCATATTATTCTAATTACCCGCAGATGGGATTGACCGATCTATCCTTCCCTGTTTTTCACCCCCCTTCCCTTTAATTCCCTTTTATTACCAATCGCTGTTTCATGGTTGATCGTCAGCTATGGCATTTCTTTCTTCAACCTACCTTAAATACAATGAAAAAATTTTTCTTAGTGTTTCTCATTTCTGCAAGTTATTTATCCGCTTCCGCCTGTGAAATTTGCGGCTGCGGACTCGGCAACTACTATATTGGAATTTTGCCTCACTTCGACAAACGCTTTTTTGGTTTGCGATATCATTTCAATAGTTTTCAAACAAGGCTAAATGATGATCCAACCCAATTCAGCAAAGACTTTTATCAAACCATTGAATTTTGGGGAGGCTGGAATATCGGTAAGCGATTCCAGTTGCTGGCTTTTGTTCCTTATAATATCAATCACCAGGTTTCTGATGAAGGAACTTCTGATATAAAAGGATTGGGAGATGCGGCATTGATGGTAAATTATAAAGGATTTGAAACAACCAATAAAAATATTTCGCAGCAATTGTGGCTTGGCGCCGGGGTGAAGTTGCCCACAGGAAAGTTTGTGATAGATACCAGTAATTCCGATGTAGCAGCGATAGCCAACACGCAAGTTGGTTCTGGCAGTACAGATATTCTATTAAACGGAATGTATAATGTCAGCATCAATAAATTGGGTATTAATACAACAGTGAACTATAAGATCAATTCGACAAATAAAGAAAAATACAAGTTTGGCAATAAATTGACTGCGGGCAGTTTCATATATTATGTATTTCCTTTGAACCGCGTTGTGATAAGCCCCAACGTTGGGGTATTGTACGAGCATACAGAACAGAGTGAATTGTTGAGCAGTAAGATTAACCTGACCGGGGGAAAAATTTTACAGGGTTCCGTTGGCGCTGAAATTAGTTTCAACGGCATAGCGGTTGGGCTTAGTGTTCAATTGCCGGTGGCACAGAATTTTGCAGAGAATCAAACGAAAGAAAAGATAAAGGGAATGGTGCATGTAAGTTTTGCATTCTAGGCTGCTGGACGACCCCATCTTTACATTATCAGGCGTCTTCAGCCATATCAATGAAATAAAAGTCAGCGGTCTTTCGTTTTAACAAGTCTTAAAGAATATTTCACTAGTAAAAGTGCTTGTTATACGTATATCTTTGGCCTCGCAATGAAAATAATTGCATTCATAGTATTGATATCGCACATCAACTTTTCGATGTTTATTGCACAAATAGACGAGGTAGATGTATTTGATAAAGGCGGCCAGCAACGTGAAGATGTAAATAGCCTTGTTGAATATTTGGCCAACACTTTTCATATAAAGCATAAACCGCTTAAGGACAGTGACGACGACAATGCGCGTTATTTTCACGTGGTGAAACTTCCCAATTGTATCATTCCGCAGCCAATAGTTGCGAAAGAGGATAATTTCAATTTCAGCGATAAAAGCTTTCCTCTTTTTATTGAAAAAAAACTGATCTCCTTTTCCCTCGACATCCAGGGGCCTCCACCCAAAATTTAATTTCCCTAACTACTCTCTGATCGTCCCCCTGTTTATTGCTTACCGGGAATGCTTCAGCGTTCTCAAACAAATAAACATACTTGTCAATTTTCAATCACTAAAATGAACAACAAGAAACAGAGGCTATCCTGTTTGTTTGTGATGGTTATAGTATGCATGTACCTGGATGTCCAGGCACAACTTGTCCCGCCTATGCGGGAGGACACACTCCACATAACCTTACAGGATGCCGAAAGCCAATTCATCCAAAAGAACTTTTTGTTGCTTGCTTCAAAATACCAGGTAAGCATAGCCGATGCTGCTATCATACAGGCAAAACTTTATCCTAACCCGAATTTTGCAATTGAACAGGGTGTTTATAACCAGGACACAAAAAAATGGTTCGACTTTTCTTCCACCGGTGAAACCGCACTTTCTCTTCAGCAACTTATTGTTCTTGCAGGAAAGCGGAATAAACAAATTGACATAATGAAAATTAATTCCCGGATATCTCTTTACCAGTTTTATGACCTGGTCCGGACCCTTCGCTACGAATTGCGAAGCTCATTTTATGGAATCTACTTTTTGCGCGACGCCATTGAGGTATACGATAAAGAGATCGAATCATTAAAAACACTTATCGATGTTTACACCGTTCAGTATAATAAAGGGAATATCGCTTTTAAGGAGCTGGCCCGCCTGCAAGCTTTGGAATTCAGTTTGCAAAATGAACGACTTGACCTCGTGAAGCAGTCCACTGAAAAGCAGTTAAATCTCGGGTTACTTACCGGCGACACTTTGCTAAGACCGGTAAGTCCTGTCATAACTACCGGCTTTGACGAGATCGATGTAAGCAAACTTAACTACGCTGAGTTAGTTGACTCAGCTCTGCTTAACCGTTATGATCTTAGAACAGCACATTCACAAGTTGAGCTCAGTCAATCAAATCTTGCCTTGCAAAAAGCTTTAAAAACCCCTGATCTTTTGCTCGGAGCAAATTATGACAAGGCGGGGAATTACGTTCGTAATTATAATGCTCTCTCTATTGCCATTGATCTGCCATTTTGGAATCGTAACCAGGGCAATATTAAGGCAGCTCAATATCAAATCGAAGCAAATCAACAATTGCAATCACAGGCCGAGTTGCAGGTAAGAAATGAGATCAGTAATGCATACAGGCAATTGTTGGAAACTGATAAACTATACAAAACGGCTTCGCTTCAATTTACTTCTGATTATGAAAAGCTTCTTGATGGTATCACAAAAGGTTACCAAAATCATGCAATAAGCCTGCTTGAATTTATTGACTACTATGAAACGTACAAGAATTCAAAATTGCAGTTGAATCATTTACAGAACAATCGCCTCGATGCATTGGAAAATCTAAACCTGGCAACGGGCACAACCATTTTTAAATAATTTATCCGGTTATTATGAAAAAGCTTTTTTCTTTTTTGATTTTAATGCAAACAATATTGTTGATGTCATGCGGTGGTCATAAAGAAATTGCAAATAGTGACCCGTCAGTGTTTTGCATTCCTGATTCGCTGATGTTAAACATCACCCTTGATACCGTTAAGACCGAGTATGTAATGAGTGATCTAAAGCTCTCGGGAAAGATCAGTTTTAATGAAGACGATGTTGTAAAAGTTTTTCCGCAGGTAAGCGGTCACGTGGGCGATGTAACGGTTTCTCTCGGGGATTTTGTACAGAAGGGGCAACTTCTTGCAACGATACGGAGCTCCGATATGGCAAATTATTTTAACGAGTACAAATCAGCACAAGCAGAACTTGACATCGCCAAAAAAAATATGGAAGTGGCTGCTGATATGCATAATAGCGGTGTAAGCTCAGAAAAGGATTATCTCACTGCACAAGACGAATATCGTAAAGCTCTTGCCGAGTTTAATAAAATAGCCGAGGTAATGAAAATATACGGAGGCGGAACGGAGATAAATGATTCCACTGGCTCGGGTTATAAAATAAAAGCTCCGATCAGTGGATTCATTGTTGAGAAAAATGTCAATACAGGAATGGAGTTAAGGGCCGATGACGCTAACAATCTTTTTACGATCTCTGACCTGAAAGAAGTTTGGGCAACAGCAAATGTGTATGAAACTGATATAGCAAAAATAAAACAGGGAAGCAATACAGAGATAACAACCCTGACCTATCCTGATAAAAAGTTTTCAGGAAAAGTAGAACGGATATCGAATATTCTAAATCCTGAAACAAACGTCATGGCAGTAAAGATCCGTTTGAGTAACCCGGATTATACACTCAAACCAGGCATGTTTGCAAACATTTCCATTCTTTTTCCTGAAACAGAAAAGCGATTGGTTATTCCATCAAGATCAATGCTGTTCGACGATAATAAAAATTATGTTGTGGTATTTAAAAAGCAATGTGATGTCGATATGCAGGCCGTCAATGTGTACAAATCTGTCAACGACAAAACGTATTTGGCAGATAGCAGCCTGCACGAAGGAGACCTGGTTGTTTCCCGGAGCGGGTTATTCATATTTACTGCTTTGAAGAAACTATGAAGCGAAATAATTCCCTAAAAATTTCCTTTTTACCCAGATACATGGTTTATGGACAAACTCGTAAAAAATATTATCACATTTTCGCTTCGTAATAAGTTGTTTACTTTTTTTATGACAGCGGCGCTCGCTGTCATCGGGATATTTTGTTTTGTCAAAACACCCATTGTAGCCTTTCCTGATTTTACCAATACACAAATACGCGTCATCACACGGTGGCCCGGAAGAAGTGCACAGGAGGTGGAGCGTTTTGTAACGATACCGGTTGAAATAGCAATGAATAGTGTTCAGCGAAAGATCAATCTTCGTTCGCAGTCCATGTTCGGTCTTTCCGTAGTTACGCTTGTATTTGAAGACGATGTAGACGATTCCTACGCACGCCAGCAAATAACAGCATTGTTACCGAATATTCAATTACCCGGGGGAGCTGATGAGGAACTTACTCCTCCAACAGGCCCGACAGATGAGATCTTCAGGTACACCTTGCATTCTTCAGTAAGAACTCCTGCGGAATTGCGAACAATACAGGATTGGGTGATCGATCGTAATCTTCGTACCGTTCCCGGCGTGGCTGATGTGGTTGCTTTTGGGGGGCCTGTTAAAACGTATGAGGTAAGTGTTAACCCCAATCTTCTTACCCAGTATGATCTCACTGCTTTGGATGTGTATGATGCCGTCAGTAAAAGCAACGTGAATGTAGGCGGCGATGTGATTGAAAAATCATCGCAGGCATTTGTTGTGCGTGGTGTAGGATTATTAAGCTGTATTGATGATATCAAAAGCATCATTGTAAAGGATATAAATGGAACACCCATCCTGGTGAAAAATGTGGCGGAGGTATACGAATCCACGAATCCACGGCTGGGTATCGTCGCCCGTGGTCACGAACCGGATGTTGTGGAAGGTATTGTATTGATGAGAAAGGGCATTGATCCGGGGCCGGTGCTAAAGGCACTCGAAAAGGAAGTAAAGGAACTTGATGAAAAAGTTCTTCCTTCTGATGTGAATATGTTGACAGTGTATGACAGGCAAAACCTGATAAATTTTTGTTTGCATACTGTATTTCATAATGTACTTGAAGGAATTTTTCTCGTTACCCTCATCGTATTTTTATTTATGCGTGACTGGAGGGCGACTTTAATAGTTTCCCTGATCATTCCCCTGTCGCTGCTTTTTGCATTCATCATGCTATACGTGAAAGGAATGTTCGCCAATCTTATTTCAATCGGGGCCATTGATTTTGGGATCCTGATAGATGGAGCAGTGGTAATGGTGGAAGGGGTGTTTGTAGCGTTGGGTTATTATGCTGCGGAGATCGGAATGGAGAAATTCAATAAGATAGCCAAGCTTGGTATTATTCGCCGCACCGGTGTTGATATGGGCAAAGCCATCTTCTTTTCAAAGCTTATAATCATTACAGCACTTATCCCCATCTTTTCATTTGAAAAGGTAGAAGGAAAATTATTTTCGCCGCTGGCTTATACGCTGGGTTTTGCGCTGTTAGGTGCATTGTTTTTCACCCTCACATTCGTGCCCGCATTATCGCATCGCCTGATGCGTAAAAATGTAAAAGAGAAGCACAATTTTATAGTGGCAGGGATGATCAAATACTATGAACGGATATTTAACTGGGTGATGAAGAATAAAAAGCTTAGCCTCGGGATAGCCATTACTGTTGTGGCAGTGACATTTTTTTCTGGAAAATTTCTCGGAACGGAATTCATACCCCATCTCGACGAAGGAGCATTGTGGGCAGAAGGCGATGCGCCGATGAGCGTTTCGCTGTCGCAGGCAAAAGAACAGGCAGACAGTATGCGATACGATCTGCTCGAATTTCCAGAGGTCCGGGAAGTTGTTTCACAGGTTGGCCGCCCGGATGATGGTACGGATGCAAAAGGCTTTTTTGCGATCGAATGCCTGGTCGACCTGTATCCTAAAGAACAATGGAAATCCCGTATATCGAAGAATGAATTGATAAAGCAAATGGAAGACAAACTGGAATCAAAATATGTTGGGACCATCTGGAGTTTTTCGCAGCCTATTATCGATAATGTGAACGAAGCCATTGCAGGTATTGATGTGAACCAGGCGGTAAAAGTATTTGGGGAGAATCTCGATACTATTTCAAGCATATCACGCCAGGTGTATCAAAAATTGAAAGCTGTTCCCGGAATGACAGATGTGGGTATTGTGAAAAACCTTGGGCAACCTGAACTGCAGATAAAACTTGATATACAAAAAATGGCTATTTATGGTATTACCGCAGCTGAGGCAAATGCAGAAATAGAATTGGCGATAGGAGGTAAGGCAGCTACGCAGATGTACGAAGGCGAAAAGAAATTCGATATTCGTATACGTTATCAATATCCCTTTAGGAGATCAGAAACTGAGATCGGTAATTTACTGATAAGAACTTCGACAGGGTCAAAGGTCCCGTTGAAGGAGATCGCGGATATTCAATTGAAGAGCGGGCCTGCTTTTATTTATCGTGACAACAATAAACGATTCTCTGCAGTTCAGTTTGCGGTGCGGGGAAGAGACCTTGGAGGCACCGTTGCTGAAGCGCAAAAAAAATTGAACAACGAGATCCGGTTGCCGAAAGGCTATACTATTCAGTTCAGCGGGGAGTATGAAAGTGAAATAAGAGCGATGACAAGACTATCTCTTGTGGTGCCCATTAGCCTGGTCGTTATTTTTATAATTCTTCTTGTCTTGTTCCGTAAAATACGGGATGTATCGCTTGTCCTGCTGAATGTTCCTTTTGCACTGGCCGGGGGAATTCTTGCATTGATCATAACGGGAACGAATTTCAATATTTCAGCAGGTATTGGATTTATTGCTTTGTTCGGTATCTGTATTCAAAATGGGGTTATCATCATTTCAGTGATAAAGCAAAATTTAGATAAAAACATGCCCCTTGGAGAAGCGATAAAAACAGGGGCTATCAGCCGTGTGCGCCCGGTTGTAATGACCGCGTTGATGGCGATCTTTGGGCTGCTGCCCGCAGCAATATCTACAGGTATTGGCTCGGAGACACAAAAACCATTAGCCATCGTTATTGTTGGGGGATTGATAAGTGCCACCCTGCTAACACTCATTATTTTCCCGGTAATCATCTACGGTGTTTACAGAAAAAAATATTCAGGCAATGGTCAAATGAGAGTTGCCTGATCTGTCTATTGTATACCTGGTGAATGATGTTTAGTGTTAATGCGGAATGATATTCCTAATGCAAAATAATTTTTAGGAGCGGCTTCAGATATCCCAAAGCCTCCTGAAATGTCAAGTTTAAGGTCATTGGTGAGATAATACGCGATACCTCCATCAAGATTGTGTTGTGGCAATTCATTTTTTAGAATAAAACCAAAAGCTTCGACATACATGTACCAATTCTTACCAACATTGAACCCTGGCGAGAATGTATAAAGCCACAGGGGAGTCGATTGAAAACCGTCCCATGCTGCACCGAGGTTGGTGCCGATACTAAGGTGTGAGTTGATGGTCTTTTGCATAGTAAACCGAAAGGACGGCGCCACCTGATCAATTTTGAAGGCTGGCGATGCTAAGCCGGGTATCCCGAGATGAAGGATGAATGAGGTCTTGGGTACGATCTTTTTTTCTTCTGTAATGAGAGCCTTGAAGCCAATTTCTACCGGCAAAAACCCCGTTATCCATTTTGATTCGGGAATTCGTTGTTCATAGGAGCTGAGAAAAACTGTCTCTAATCGTAATTCAAACTTATTGAACCCATACTTCAATAGTGCTGTTGGATAAACGAGGTTATAATTATCTGCAGATATATTCTCTTTATTAAATCCGATTTCTGCCTGGAAGTAACTTTTTGGAACGATGCCCGCCGATTCGGTCTGATCAGGACGGTCAGTATCAATTTTTTCTTCCTGGCCTGCACCCAAAAACCCGGAACAGAGAAAGGAAAAAGACATGAACCATTTTTTAGCCATGCTATAAAATAATTTTAGACTTGTCTAAATATTTCCAAAGATAATTTTTTTATCTTTCCGCTGTAATTATTTTCCGGCTTATTTGTAGTCTCCCCGAACAGGGCTGAACGTATCGATCAGTCTGCAATCCATAATGGCAATCGCGCTGTGGGGTGTATTGGACGGGATGACGTGATACATACCCGGCGTGAGAGAATAGGATTCTCCTCCGATGATCATATCCAATTGTCCTTCGAGAATGTAAGTGATCTGTTCATGAAGATGATGATGTTCAGGCACCATACTTCCGGCCTTTAATTCCACAAGACCGAGTGTATGCTTATCACCATGCGCATAATAACCGGTGATTCCCGGTACTAACTCTTTTGGCTGAATATCCTTTATTCGCTGCATAAGATTGAGGAATTAAACTGGTAAATCATATTAATGAGGAACCCGGAAATCCTGGTTGGATACGGGCGGATTAGTTGGTATAACAACGACATTAAAACCATGATCGGTTGCCTTATGACAATTGTTGCATGTATTGGTTAACGCAGAAAAACTATTTTTAAATGATTGAAGATTCCTTTGACTGATCGCACCGGTCACACTATCTATAGATGATTTAAGCATTCCGATACTTTTTACTTCTGGCCTGTCCTTACAAAACTCTTCAATGTCATCCAGTGATTCCTGTATCTCGTGAATTTCAAAATCTGCGAGTGGCCAGTTCTGGTTCTGCCCGGCGAACCAGAGTTTAGCGTGATGCAATTGTATGCCTGTCATAAATTCTCCGAGACCCGGTTTGTATGTTTTGTCCAATTGTTTCTCCAGGCTATCGGTCTTTGATTGCATTTGACTTAGCTGGTTGTTTGGTTGATTGCAGCCTGTGAGGATACAGAGAATGAAGAGTAGAATAAGAAGTTTGCCGGTAACTGACACTACACTATATTTTTCGTTCTTAAAGACCATTTCCTTTTACCCATTAAACTGATAATCCCCGTCATTTTTCAAACCAACAAAAACTTCCACCCACCCATTCTTTGTCTTTGTTGTACCTGACACCGATCATTTTTCCTTTACTTATTCGTGCAAGATTATTGGTAGGCACCGGCCTTGTTTCGCCATCTTTCCAGAAATAGAATATGCGTATTTCAACTTTAGCCGGGATATCGGGCGTTTCGATCACATCAGCATATTTTACTTTGCGCTGTAATATCCAGTTCTCAGGGTCTTTTATTTTTTTCAGATCATCAGAGGTCAGATCAATGATCACTCCCTGTCCCGCAAAGGAGAACAACGGTTTCAAAACATAATTTTCGGGATCAGCCGGTGGCTGCTTCACATCTTTTAAAAAAAAGGTTTCGGGAACATAGGGATGTTTGATCAACGGCAATGTGTATTTGCTGATCCGGTAAAACCAATTGGGGTGAGATATCCATGTAACGTCAAGTTCTTCAAAAAAGATCTTTCCTTTTTCCTGTACTTCGGGAGATTGCTGCTGAAGATCATCAAAAATGACCCGGTTGTAAATTCTTTTTACTTCTGTTTTCTTTCCATTGTTAATATAAAAAAGTTTTTTTCCTTCCTTTATGAGTTCTGTCAGGCAAACCATTTTAATTCCAATGTAGTCTTCCGTTGCAAAAAAATCAACCCTCGTTTTTTGTTTCCTTGGAAAAATTTCAAGAAGAATTACATTTTCAGGAGCTTCCTTGTCGATGATGATGTCTTTCATCAATTGTATATAAGTTTCTTTAGTGTACCCGTGCAGGTAGCAATCGAGGTATTCGGGGATCGGGAAATGTTTTTTTGAAATTTCAGGGATCAGGATCTCAAAGGCAAACAGGCTGGCGAAGCCCTGCATTTCGATCAGCTGTGGTTCGTATTCGCCTTTATCATTGATGCAAATTCCAAAATCAAATACAAGGAAATGTGGAATGTCATTTTCATTAGGCACATTTAAATGAGGAGGCACAGCATTTTTTGTGTATTCTTTAAAATTAGGATCTGCAATAATGTCAACTATTTTTTCACAGCATTCAAGAGCCTTTTTTTTAAAGGCCTGGTCAATGAAAACGGGTGTTTCGGCTACACGAAAGTCCAATTGACCGGGGTAGACGCCGCCAAGCTCATTTAAGAAGGCTTCGTATTTTTCTTTGGTAAAATTTTCGTTGAATGCTTTTCTCAATGCCGGAATCATGTAAGTTTATTTCTTCAGGGAAGTTAAGAATAAATCAATTGGGAAAAGGAGGATTTGGAAATTGGGAAATTCAATTTCAAAATTCCTCAATTTCAAAATTTCAAAATAAAGAGCTGACTTGATCTGCCGGAAACAACCAACTAAACCAATTCAGCATAAAGTTGTTCCACTGCCTGGTTCAGGAAATTCGGAAGGACGTGTGAGTAGGTCCATAAAATTTTATCCGGATCATCGAGGTGAGCCAGCATGCCGCGCCATTTTTCCTCACCATAATTTTCAATGATCATTTTCTTTTTGTCCTCACGATCCAGGTACATGGCCATGCCAGACGCATCCGCCTCGGGATGAAACTGGGTACCGATCATGTATTCATTGTAACGGATACCCATGATAGCCCGCTCATAGGGCACATGCCGGCGTTCTTTCTCTATACACAAAATTTTTGCACCCATTTTTTTGATCACATCAGGATTGGGCTGGATTACCTGGTAATCGCGGCTGTCAACAGCATAAAAAGGGTCCCGCAGGCCGGTAAAAACCGGTTCATTAAAACCATCTCCGAGCATATGAATGGGAAAAATTCCAAACGCAGAGGAATGGCGTTTGGTGAGAATACCAATGTTATAATAGCGGGCGGATAATTGAAACGAATGACAAATAAAAAAAACGAATTTCTTTTGCAGGTTGGCGGGATTCATATTCCAGCGCTCCACTTCATTAAGCCAGGCAAAATATTTTTTTTCCCAATCACTATAGCGGCTTTCAAGGGGGCTTCCCGGGCCTCCACTCGAAATAAAAACATCATAACTCATATTGGGGACTTCATTGAGCAGGCGTACATCAAACTCGTTCCGGTCGACGTCTATATTGTTTTCTTCACTAAAGTCGCTCAAAATATTTCTCAGGCATCGCATACCCTGGTTAGGCTCCCCTTCATAGAGATCAAGGATTGCAACTTTTAACTTCCTGGTAGCTTTCATAGGGACAAACATAATGTTTTTTGATTGGCAAATGTAATGCTCAATTGCCGATTTATCAACAGGCGTGGGCCAGGTAAATAGCTGGCGATTATTTTATGCATAGATGCAATTTACCTTGAGAGATGGTTATTTCATTTCGTAAACTTTCTCACCACCAACAAATGTTTTCAACACTTTTACCTGTAACAATTTTTCAGGAACTTCTTTCACCAGGTCACTGTCCAGGATCACAAAATCAGCAAACTTTCCTTTTTCGAGGGAACCTTTTTCAGTTTCTTCGAAATTTGCTTTTGCTGCCCAAATGGTCATACCCCGTAAGGTCTCTTCCCGTGTCAATGCATTTTCCATTTGAAAACCGTTGGAAGGCCAGCCTTTTGAATCTTTTCTGACAACAGCCGCATAAAAAGTTTTGAAAGGAGAAATATCTTCAACAGGAAAGTCTGTTCCCAGGGGTATCCATCCATTTTGTTCAAGCAATTGTTTATAAGCGTAAGCACTTTTCACTCTTTCAGGACCAAGACGTTCACCTGCCCAGTACATATCACTTGTCGCATGTGTAGGCTGAACGGAAGGAACAACATTGTAGTCGCCAAATAATTTAAAATCATTTTCATTTATCACCTGGGCATGTTCTATTCTCCATCGCAGATCATTTTTACCTTTTAAATATTTTCCATAGATAGTAAGCATCGTCCTGTTACCACTATCACCTATCGCATGTGTGCACATTTGCCAGCCGTGATCGTAAATGACTTTTGCTACGGAATCAAAATGTTGTTGGCTGCTTAACAAAAATCCTGACCATCCTGGTTTATCAGAATAAGGTTGTAATAAACATGCGCCTCTTGATCCCAATGCACCATCTGCGTACACTTTAAATGCACAAACGTGTAACCGGTCTGTTGTTATTTTTCCCTGCCCGACCGGGTCGTTCAGGCGGGCTTTTTGAAAAGCAAAATCATAATTTGCTTTTGCATCACTGAGCATGGCATAGATCCGCATTTTCAGATCACCGGTTTTCTGCAAGCTGTCAATAAAGGAAATGGCTTCGTGACTCAAACCACAATCATCAATTGTGGTAAGCCCAACGGCAAAACAATTTTTCTGTGCCTCCATCAGGGCCTCTTTCAATTTTGCAGGAGTCGGCGAAGGGATTTTTGAGGAGACAAGATCAACTGCATTGTCAATTAAAATGCCTGTAAGTCTTCCCCGTCCGACCGGGTCATCCGGGCGGGCATTCTTTGTTTCTATCTCTCCACCTGGAATTTTATCTCCTGCCTTTACTCCTGCTAATTCGAATGCTTTATCATTTGCAATGGAAGCGTGCCCGTCTACTCTTTCAAGTAGCACGGGTTTACCGGGAAACAGTTTGTTCAGTTCCTCATTTGTTGGGAAAGTCTTGCCCGGAAACTTGTTTTGATCCCAGCCACGACCTAATATCCAGGTTTCATTCGGATGAGCTGAATCAAAACCTTTAACTCTTTGCACTACTTCATCCATGCTTTTACTGTCGTAAAGATCCACCGTAAACAAAGATTGTCCGTAACCTACAAAATGTGCATGCGCATCAATAAACCCGGGATAGATGAATTTACCCTGCGCGTCAAGCTTTTCTTTTGCGTCGTATTTGCCTTGCAGATCAGAAGCCCTCCCTGTTTCAACTATTTTTCCATCATTCACTGCCATTGCTTCCGAGATAGAAAATAAAGAATCAACTGTGTAGATGGTAGCATTGTAGACTAAGAGATCAACTTTGATTTTTGTAGAGCATGATAATAATAAAAAGACGATAGCAATTGATAAAAGTAATTTCTTCATTCCTTTTTTAATCGTTTTAATCCCGGAAATGGTTGTTCTATTGCATAAACTTATACGGATGCATCTTGTTAAAATCGGTTTTATCCTGGTAAGCTTTTGCGGCCGCTAAGATAGTGGCTTCATCATATAATTTCCCAATTAGCGTAATACTTAGCGGGCTCCCGGTTTTATTGAATCCAGTCGGCATAGTGATAGAAGGATTACCTGTAAGGTTTGTGATCGACAATTGACTCCCTCCAAAAGTGGGCACGATCAATACATCATAACTCTTCATGAAATCATACATGTCTTTGCAAAGATTGTAGCGATAGCGATTCGCATTGATGTATTCAACAGCAGGGATCATCCGGGCACTCCGAAAACCATTCGGCCAGAAATCTTTATCCTGTCTTTCAATCAGGTCATCCCGGTTTGTCCGGGTCAATTCATCGAATGCCGCTGCACTTTCAGCACTTAATATTATACCTATAAGATTATTCGGATACAAAACCGAATCAGCGAATACCACGGGCTGCACATTTGCACCGAGTGATTGAAAGACCTCGAGCACCTTCCATTCCTGTGCGCCTTTTTCCAATTGCTTAAAGTAATTCTCAGCGTACGCGATCTTTAATTTTGAAAGATCAACCTTCGGATCGTAATTGAATGCATGATCAACGGCACCGGCATCCTTTCCATCAGTGCCTTTTAAATAGTAGAACACAATGGCATCATCTTCGGCACTCCGGCAAATTGGCCCTGCCTTGTCAAGGCTCCAGCAAAGCACCATTGCACCCGAACGGCTGATCGAACCAAAACTAGGCCTGAGACCTGTTGCACCACACCGTGCCGAGGGTGAAACGATAGAACCTAATGTTTCCGTCCCGATGGTGAATGGCAGTAAACCGGCCACGACCGAAGCAGCGGAACCCGCTGAAGACCCGCTTGATCCCTGTTTCAAATTCCAGGGGTTTTTTGTTTCACCGCCAAACCATTTGTTATTATATGCCAATGCTCCTAATGAAAGCTTGGCGCACAAAACAGCTCCGGCATTTTTTAATTGCGTATAAACATATGAGTCTTCATCGATCACCTGGTCTTTATACGGAGTGCTTCCCCATGTCGTTTTGTATCCCTTCACTGCAAACAGGTCTTTTAAACCGTAAGGAATTCCATGCAATGGCCCTTTGTAAAGTCCTTTTTTAATTTCTTCATCGGCTTGTTTTGCCTGTTGCATAGCAAGATCTTCGGTCAGTGTGATCACGCTCTGCAAAGTATCACCCCATTTTTTCAGACGTTCAATGAAAAATCTTGTAAGCTCCACGGATGTGATCTTTTTATTTTTTACCAGCGAAGCGAGCTGCATGATAGAATAAAAAGCCAGTTCATTTTTATTCGCAGGCATCTGGATAGTGTTTGAAATATCCCAGGTGATCTTTTCCTGCTTTACTGGAATTGTTTCACCATGCGGCAAAGGATCAAAGGCAAAAGGGTAGGGAATATTATTTGTGGGTAATGTTTTGTGCAGGGCTTTATAATTTTCCGTAAAATCTTTCACATTATCCAGCATCGAATCTGCTTCTGCTTTAGTAAAATCCAGGTCGTATAATTTAACAGTATTGCGAATAAGTTGAATTGAATCACTCTTTGTTTGAGCAAGCAAGGGCATCGGCATTGCCAATAAAATGACAGGTATTAAAAATCTCATGAGTTGGGTTTTGCGTATAAATGGATTAGGTAAATAATGATTATCTTTTGAGCACCAAAAATAAAGCTATGAGAAATTTAACCTCTCTCATTTTTCTTTGCTTAATATTTTTTTCCTGCAGCCAGATGGAAAGATCAAAAACCGGCGCTAATACTCCCGTGTCCGATTATTTTAATTATGGAGACACCTCCATTCAAATAGCCGGCATCAGGATGATACCCATCAAAACGCCGGTAGGTGAATTCAAAGTTTGGACAAAAAGATTTGGAAATAATCGTCGCATAAAAGTTTTGTTGCTCCACGGGGGTCCTGCTTTAGGGCACGAGTATATGGAATGCTTTGAAAGTTTCTTTCCCAGGGAAGGTTTTGAATTTTATGAATATGATCAGTTGGGAGCGCCTTATAGTGATCAACCATCTGATTCAAGCTTATGGACAATTGACCGCTATGTAGATGAAGTAGAGCAGGTGAGAAAAGCGATTGGGGCTGATAAAAGTAATTTTTATGTTCTTGGAAATTCATGGGGTGGCATCCTGGGAATGGAATATGCGCTCAAATACCAGGAAAATATTAAAGGATTAATTATTGCCGATATGGTGGCCAGTTGCCCGGATTATGGAAAGTATGCGGATGAAGTGTTGGCAAAACAAATGGATCCAAAAGTGTTGGCTGAGATCAACAACATCGAAGCAAAAAATGATTTTTCAAATCCGCGCTATGAGGAATTACTAATGCCAAACTTTTATCAGCAGCATATTTGCCGGCTTGCAGAATGGCCCGATCCGGTTGTACGAGGCTTTACCCATTTAAATAGTATGAAAGTGCCAAAGGAAATTTATGTGATGATGCAGGGCCCGTCTGAATTCGGCATCGCTGGCAGGCTTGCGAATTGGGATATTAAAAACAGGTTGAAGGAAATAAAAGTTCCCACACTCATGGTTGGTGCTAAATATGACACGATGGATCCCAATGCCATGGAAGAACAAAGCAAGATGGTTCAAAACGGTCGCTATTTGTATTGCCCAAATGGAAGCCACTTATGTATGTGGGATGATCAAAAGGTTTTCATGGGCGGCGTAATAAAATTTATTAAAGATGTCGATCAGCGAAATTTCTAATTAAACATTTGCGGCACTTAGCGGGTCACTTGGCTTCTTCGGCAATCGTGAAACGTGAGAAGTCAAAAGAAGGGTTCTCTCGATTCACGTCCTACGGTGCGATTTCCGCTGCTTCTCACAGAAGTGATCAAATTCGCTCCACTTTTCAGAATCACCGTGTTTGTTTCGCAATTTCTTTTTGAAACAATTTTAACGGGCATTAAACGAAACAGCTTTCTCGAAGTCTATCCAAAAAGTTTACAGCACAGCATTCTCCTTTCAAGTTTGGCTAAGGAATTGCTAAAAACAGTTCACCGCTTTTCCACCGAGGTAGTCACCAGGCCATATTGGTCAATTCACCCCGTATTTCCGGGACACTAAGCATTGGCAAGGATACAGAGATTGGCACTATTCAACTATATCAACGATCAATTCATTTCTCAATATGAAGACTGAGGGTTCCCCGTGGGGCGGGGAGCCCTTTTATTCGATATGACAGTTAAGGAAAGGATGACCCATATTTTAAGAAGCGATAGTTATTTCTTCTTCTTTTTGGCGGCCTTCTTCGGCGCTGCTTTCTTCGTTGCGGTCTTTTTTGCAGCTTTTTTCACAAACGCATCCGGCATTTGAGCCTCTATCATTTTCTTTACATCATCAAGAGAGATGGATGAAAGTTCTTCAGCAGTATATTTAACATCATCTGCCTTCTTTGGGATCCTGAGTATCTTCTTGCCGAATTTAAGGACAGGCCCCCATCTTGCGTTTTCAATAGAAATTTTTTCTTCGGGCCAGGTTCGTAAATACCGGTTTGCTTCCTTTTTGATCTTTGCTTCCACCAGTTCATTAATATCTTTCTGGCTCAATGCATCAAAATCATATCGTCTTGGCACATTGATGAACATGTCATTCCATTTAATATAAGGGCCAAATCTTCCTTTGCCTCTTGTAACAGGTTTCCCATCATACATCGCGATCGGCGCATCCGCTTCCTTTTTTTGATTGATCAACTCGATCGCTCTTTCCATATCTATTTCCAGTGGATCTTCCCCCTTGGGAATAGAAATAAAATCCTCACCCCATTTTACATAAGGGCCAAACCGACCCATGTTCACATATACTTCCTGTCCTTCAAACTCTCCTAATGTAAGCGGTAACTTGAACAGGTCAAGAGCTTCTTCCAATGTAATTGTTTCAATGCTCTGACCCTTCTTTAGTGCGGCAAAATGTGGTTTCTCATTTTCATCAGCAATGCCAATTTGTACCATGGGGCCAAACCTTCCCATGCGTGCAACAATTGGTTTACCACTTATAGGGTCAGTTCCCAACTCTCTTTCACCTTTCACCCGTTCGGCGGTTTCAATTGTTTTTTCCACATCTTTTTTGAACGGGTTATAGAAATCGTCGATCATCTTATTCCATTTCATCTTGCCTTCGGCCACTTCATCAAATTCTTCTTCAATTCTTGCTGTAAATCCATAATCCATGATATCATCAAAATATTGTTTCAGGAAGTCTGTCACTACTAATCCAAGATCCGTTGGGAAAAGTTTTGATCTTTCCGCTCCTGTCATTTCATGGTCGACAATTTTTTTGATATGATCTTTCTCAAGAATAAAAACCCGGTAATCTCTTTTCAAACCTTCTTTATCTCTCTTTTCCACATAGCCTCGTTTTAAGATGGTAGAAATGGTAGGTGCATAAGTTGAAGGGCGGCCAATTCCTAACTCCTCCAACTTTTTAACCAATGAAGCTTCCGTGAATCTCGGTTGAGGGCGGCTGAACCTTTCAATTGCCTTCATTTCTTTTAACGGCAATTGCTGGCCCACTACTAACGGAGGCAACATTCCTTCCGCCTCTTCTTCTGCTATATCATCCTCGTCGCGGTCTTCACGATATACTTTTAAAAAACCTTCGAATTTCAACACTTCACCCTGTGCCGTTAGTTCTTCATTATTTGTACTGATATTGATTTTTGCGATCGTTCGTTCCAGTTCTGCATCTGCCATCTGGGAGGCCATTGTTCTTCTCCAGATCAGTTCATATAATTTCTTTGCGTCTGCATCTGTAACCGTTGAATGGCTCATGTATGTTGGACGAATGGCCTCGTGTGCTTCCTGGGCACTCTCATTTTTCGTTTTATATTTTCTGAACTGGTGATATTCCTCCCCGTACATTCCTTTCACGGTTCTTGTAATGTCACCGAGTGCAGTATTACTTAGATTCACACTGTCCGTACGCATATAAGAAATATGCCCGTTCTCATATAATCTCTGCGCCAATAGCATGGTGCGGCTAACTCCATAACCCAGCTTACGGCTTGCCTCCTGTTGAAGGGTAGAAGTGGTAAATGGTGGTGCGGGGGAACGCTTCGCTGGTTTTACCTGTATATCACTTACTTTATAGTTTGCAGCAATACAACTTTGCAAAAACTTTTCTGCATCTTCGGCCGAATTATATTTGGCACCCTCAGCTTTAAAAGAAATATTCTTATCGTTGCTGTCCTTTGCAGTAAACCAGGCTTCAAGCTTGAAATTACTTTGAGTAGCAAATGCATTGATCTCTCTTTCACGTTCAGCAATTAAGCGCACTGCTACGCTCTGTACCCGGCCTGCACTCAGGTTATTCCTCATGCTGATCTTTCGCCACAACACGGGACTCAATTCAAAACCCACGATCCTATCAAGTACGCGACGGGCCTGCTGTGCATTTACCAGGTTCATATCAACTGTTCTCGGATTCTGCACAGCGCTTTGAATAGCAGGTTTAGTGATCTCATGGAAAACAATTCTCTTTGTTGTCTTGGGATCAAGACCAAGCACTTCACATAAGTGCCAGCTGATAGCCTCACCCTCGCGGTCCTCATCCGTTGCCAGCCAAACCTCGTCAGATTTTTTTGAAAGCCTTTTTAGATCGTTGACAACTTTTTGTTTTTCTACCGGAACAATATATGTAGGCTTGTAATTTTTTTCGATATCAATGCCCATTCCTGCTTTTTCCAGGTCACGGATATGGCCATAGCAACTCTTCACCTCAAAATCTTTTCCCAAAATTTTTTCGATGGTCTTTGCTTTCGCAGGGCTTTCCACAATTAAAAGGTTCTTAGGCATGTTTAATGGGTTATTATGGTACCAGCTTTAATTTTTCATAGTCCCGCATTTTGCGGGATTGCGTCGCAATCCTTTCATCGTTCGGTAATTCTATTCGTCAAAACGTCAAACGTCAGATGTGAAATAGTCTCACGATTCACGATTCACGTCTCACGATTCGGGTGCAAGTATAATGCAAGAATCGGAATATTTTGAAGTAAGATGCCTAAGTAAGATTTTTTTGTGACTCAAATTTGGAGAATAAACAACTGAAAATGAGAGGCAAAATTGCACAGGATGCTATTCTTTTATGATGGATTTTATAAGCAATGAAAGGCTTTCACTCCATTTTGCATACTCTTTTGCGGAAGGATGAAGACCGTCACCGGCAATTAAACTACGATCGCTGATTGCTTCTCTCGATGCAGGAGTTATATCAATATACCCGACCTTGTGGCTTTCAGCAAGGGCTTTATTTACCGAATTGTAGTTATCGATTTCGAGCGCAATTTGTTTTGTGTCCCGGTCTCTTGCAAATGGAGTAACGCCCCAATCCGGAATTGACAGAACAATGACGTGATCCGCTTTACCGTTTGCAAATTGAATAGCTTGCTTTAGTAACGATTCAAACCCTGGTCTATAGTCCTCAACCGTCCTTCCCCTGTATTGATTATTTACTCCTGTTAAAAGCGTGACAAAATCATAAGAGTCTTTGAAGGAATGTTTATCGATCGCATCCTTTAGCTCATCAGTTGTCCAACCTGTTTTGGCAACGATCTCCGGATCTTCGAATGCATAACCATCTTTTCTAAGCAAGCTGATGGTTTGATTCGGAAAATTTTCAGCAGGCAGAACACTTTCTCCAATTGTATACGAATCCCCGAGACATAATATAGTGTGGTTTGCTGGCATAGTTCCGGGTTCAGGGGTGAAAATAAGAAGAACGGCGAAACTTAAAATGAAGTCGCAGAAAGTGAAGACCTGCGCGGGTATAATTTTCTTTCGGGGAAATCGCATGATGTATATGCTTACGCAGAAGGCCAAACTTTAGATTTATCGGTAACTTTAAAAAACAATTGCAATGAAGTGGATCACCCGTCAGCGGCCGAAGATCGGGGGGATAGCCTGCTGGCCCCAGCCTTATAGATAACGATGGAAAAATCGAAAAATAAACATTTGTCGTTCCTTATTTTAGTTTATTGTATCCTGGGCGTTCGTTGCAATTCACAGAATTTAAACAGCATCATTGAAAACGAGAAACTCACTCTTGTTTCAAAAGTTGGTTTGCCGAACGTTACGGGCAGAATAGATCACATTAGCTATGACACGACAAATCAACTTGCGTTTATAGCAGCACTTGACAACAACACTGTCGAAATAGTGGATGTGAGCGCAAAACGTGTGGTGAGAACGATCCCAGGTTTGCACGAACCACAAGGGGTGGTTTATATTCCTTCTTCAAAGAAACTTGTCATTGCCAATGGTGATAATGGGGATTGTATTTTTTTCGACGCTGCGACCTATAAACAGCTTGGAGTTGTTCATTTGAAAAGCGATGCAGATAACATACGGTTTGATTCAACATCTCAATTACTTTATGTTGGGTATGGTAGCGGAGCCATTGCTGTTATCGATGCAAATTCAATGAAGCTGATCGGTGAAATACCGTTAGATGGTCATCCAGAATCCTTCCAACTTTCAAAAAAACAAGACCGGATTTATATAAATGTTCCGGACGCAAATGAAATTGAAATCGCCAACCTTTCATCAGGTAAAATTATTTCAAAATGGAAAAACACGAATGCTTCATCCAATTTTCCCATGGCGTTGGATGAAAGAGATCATCGACTATACATTGGTTGCCGTAGCCCCGCTAAGCTTAGAATGATCGATACGGAAACAGGAAAAGATATTTCAACTGTTAGTTGTTCAGGAGATGCTGATGACGTTTTTTTCAATACTTCTGACAATCTTATTTTTGTTTCCACCGGGAAGGGGTTTATTGATGTGTTTAGGGTAAATGGAAAAGATTTGGTACAGATCAATCATATTGGAACTAGCCGGGGAGCAAGAACGTCACTGTTGCTTAGCACTGAAGGGAAATTTCTTTTGGCTGTTCCTGCTCACAACGGAGTGCTTGCCGCACTCTGGATATATCATATCGATTAGTAAATCCAGGTACTTTCAGATAATGGTTTATAAAAAGAGAGGCACAGTCGCGGCTATTGACTCAATTGCTGGCGCTATGATCGGTTTAGTTAAACAGCAGTTTATAAATGCGCCTTCAATGATAATTGCTTTGGTCACGATTCTTGTTTTATTAAGATTTAAAAAAGTACAGGAACCTTTTGTTATTCTTGCAGCAGCGTTGGTCGGGTTGGCTATTAAACACTGGCTGTAATGAATGCTGGTTTCAAAATATTTACAATAATGTTTTTGGTATTATCGGCCAAGGATTCCTTCTCCCAACATTCCTCACCAGATAGTATCGAAGCTCGCTTTATATCTGCCCGGGTAAACTTTAACGGTAATCCCGACGAACCTGTTTGGCAATCTGCCATGCACATTAACAATTTTACACAGCGTGAGTTGCATTTTGGCGAGCCGGCTTCAGAAAGAACTGAGGCCGCTATTCTTTACGACAATGATAATTTGTATGTAGGCGTTTGGTGTTATCAGCAGAAACCCGAAAAAATAGTTGCAAAATTTATGCAGCGGGATTTTGATTACGAAAACGACGATGTTTTCGGAGTATTGATATCACCTTTTAATGATGGCAGAAACGGTTATCTTTTTATTATTAACCCGAACGCTGCAAGGGCCGATCTGCAGGTTAGCTGGGAGAACGATAATATTGACTGGAATGGTGTATGGGATGCAAAAACAATTCGGAATGACAGCGGCTGGTTTGCTGAGATACAGATTCCATTCAACACGTTACAATTCAGAAAAGACAGTGTAAAGACATGGGCGATAAATTTTGGCCGAAAGATCAGTTATAAAAATGAGGAAGATCGCTGGCAGGGATGGAGTCGTGATTACAGCTTCGAGAATTTAAGCAATGCGGGAACACTGACTGGCATTAAGGACATTGGTTATGCACGGCGTTTTGAGTTTAAACCATACGGGTTAGGTGGATTTGAAAAAAACAGAAATCCATCTCAGCCGGGCGAAAAAACAAACTATCCG